>Ga0187783_10001987_pt1 | contig 15213 bp, 16 predicted proteins | sample 1015_SJ02_MP02_2_FD_132471 | JGI IMG/M metagenome (GOLD analysis project Ga0187783, IMG submission 132471) | Tropical peat soil microbial communities from peatlands in Department of Meta, Colombia - 1015_SJ02_MP02_20_MG | ecosystem: Environmental > Terrestrial > Soil > Wetlands > Peat | place... | reverse complement strand
GCTGCCGGTGACCGCACGGCCGAGGTCGCGGTCCAGGCCCAGCGCGAGCCGGTCGCCGGTGATCGCCTGGTGCGCGGCCGCCAGGCCGTCAGTGAGGGTGACGGCGGGCGCGCCGGTGAAGTCCTGGCCCACCGCGAGCTCGTCGAAGTACGGGCCCTCGACGGCCTGAGATTGCATCGCCACCCCTTATCGGTCGCGGCCATCCAGCCAGACTTTAATAACATTTGGCGGAAACGTGGTGGTCAGGGCAACGGGAGCGCGTCGTGAGCGGTCTTTCTGCGGAGGAGCGGGCGGTCATCCGCACAGTGGCGGAGTTCGTCGACCGCCAGGTCCGGCCGGTAGCGCGCGATCTCGAGCACGCTAACGAGTATCCCGAGAAGCTGATCAGCCAGATGAAGGCGCTCGGCATCTTCGGGCTCGCGATCCCTGAACCCTACGGCGACGCGCCGGTGTCGACCCCGTGCTATGCCGAGGTGACTGCGGAGCTGGCCAGAGGCTGGATGAGCCTGGCCGGGGCGATGGGCGGGCACACCGTGGTGGCCAAGCTGTTGCTCACCTTCGGTACCGCGGAGCAGAAGCAGCAGTACCTGCCGCGGATGGCGACGGGCCAGGTGCGGGCCGCGATGGCACTGACCGAGCCAGGCGGCGGCTCGGACCTGCAGGCAATGACGACGATCGCGCGGCCGGATCGGTCCGGCTACCGGGTCAACGGAGCCAAGACCTGGATCACCAACGCGCGCCGTTCTCAGCTGATCGCCCTGCTCTGCAAGACCGATCCAGCGGCGGTGCCGCGGCACAAGGGCATCAGCATCCTGCTCGTCGAGCACGGCGAGGGTCTCGTAGTCTCCCGCGACCTGCCCAAGCTCGGCTACAAGGGGGTAGAGAGCTGTGAGCTGTCGTTCGCGGATTACTTCGCGCCTGCCGGGGCGGTGCTCGGCGGCCAGCCGGGCCGCGGCTTCGCGCAGATGATGAAGGGGCTAGAGATCGGCCGCATCCAGGTAGCGGCGCGTGCCGTCGGCGTGGCGCAGGCGGCCTTCGACGATGCGCTTCGGTATGCGCAGGAACGGGCAAGCTTCGGCCAGCCGATCTGGAAGCACCAGCAGGTCGGGGCTTATCTGGCGGACATGGCGACCAAGTTGACCGCGTCCCGCCAGCTCGTGCGGTACGCGGCCGAGCGCTACGACGCGGGCGAGCGGTGTGACATGGAGGCCGGGATGGCGAAGCTGTTCGCGTCCGAGGCGGCCATGGAGATAGCGCTGAACGCGGTCCGGATACACGGCGGTTACGGATACTCGACCGAATTCGATGTCGAGCGGTACTTCCGCGACGCGCCGCTGATGATCGTGGGCGAGGGCACGAACGAGATCCAGCGCAACGTGATCGCCCAGCAGCTGATCACGCGGGGCGGCCTTGACCGCTGAATTCTGAGCGCGACCGCGCGAGCGCGCCGCGCCCGGCTGACCAGATGGCAGGCTTAGTGACATGATCGAACCCAGTGACATCCGGCGGCTGTATCTCGGCTATTACACGATGCCGCGCGACTCCCGGCTGGCCGGCCAGAAGATCGTCGCCTGCGCTTATCTGATTCGGTATCCGGGCGGCATTGTCTTGTTCGACACCGGCATCGGAACGGGGCACGCTGAAGCCGAGCGAGAATTCGCGCCCATGCTGCGCCGACCGCTGAGATCGGAGCTGGCCAGCCTCGGCCTCGAAGTTGGCGATGTGTCGGTGGTAGCCAATTGCCACTTGCACCTGGACCACTGCGGCAATAATCCGCTGTTTCCTGGCATCCCGATCTTCGTCCAGCAACGAGAACTGGATGCGCTGCCGACGCTTGGTTATGTGCTGCCCGAGGTGGTGGACTTCGACGGCGCGGCGCTGCAAGTACATGACGGCGCGGCCGATATCTCGGCCGGGCTGCAGATCATCCCTACCCCTGGACACACGCCAGGTCATCAGTCGCTCATGGTGGCAACCTCGCGGGGAACCGTGCTGCTGGCTGGCCAGGCCTTCGACTGCGCGACGGACTATGCCAGGGCGCAGTTCACTCTTGATGTGGCCGCGGCCGGAGCTGGCCACGCAGGGCTGGACTCCCCCGGCTGGCTGACCGATCTGCAAGGCCTGGACGTGCGCCGTGTCTTGTTCGCGCACGACCTGCTGGCCTGGGACAGAGATCATGTCGCGACTGGCTGAGCAGGCAAGCCCGCGCACAGTGAGCGTTCCGGCGCTCCAGGTCCGCCAAGAAGCATCTGCGCCAGGACGACGACGTTGAGGCCGAGCAGAACAGCCCAGGATGCGCCACTGCTGCGGATGGATCAGAAACGCACCGGCATGTGCTTGATCCCGTTGATGAAGTTTGACCGGAGCCTGCTGGGCTCGCCGTCGAGCCGGATGTCTGGCATCCGTTCGGTGAGTGCTCGCAGGAGCACGCGGAGTTCCAGCGCCGCCAGGTGCCGGCCGAGGCAGAAATGCGGGCCGCCGCCACCGAACCCGACATGCGGATTCGGTTCGCGGCCGACGTCGAACTCGTCGGCGGCGGCGAAGACGTCAGCGTCCCTGTTGGCCGAGGCGTAAAACAAGACGACCTTGTCGCCCTCGGTGATCGCCTGGCCACCGAGCCCGGTACCGCGTATGGCCGTCCGCCGGAACAGGTTCACCGGGGACACCCAGCGAACGACCTCCTCGGCCGCGGTCGGGATGAGAGCCGGATCGTCAATAAGCCGGCGCCACTGCTCAGGATGTTCAAAAAGGGCCAGCATCCCGCCCGCCGCCGCGTTCCTGGTTGTCTCGTTGCCTGCCACGGTCAGCAACAGGAAGAACAGGTCGAACTCGTCACTGGTGAGCGCCTCGCCGTTCTCGTCCGGCTGCAGTAGCTGCGTGACGATGTCATCGGCTGGCTGAGCCCGCCGCTGCTCGGCGAGTGCTGCGCCATAGGCGTAGACCTCGGCTGCCGCATTCTGCTGCGCTTGCGGCTCAACCTGGAATTCAGGATCTGTGGCACCGATGAGCAGGTTCGAGAGCTCGAAGATCCGGCCGCGGTCCGCCACCGGCGCGCCGACGAGTTCGCAGATGACCCACAGCGGCAGCGGCGCGGCAATGTCGGTAACGAAGTCTGCTTCGCCACGTGCCAGCACGTCGTCGAGGAGCGCGTGACATATGCCGGCGATGTGCTCTTCGAGCTGCCCGATCATCCGCGGCGTAAATCCGCGGTTGACGAACGCGCGCTGCCTGGTATGTTGCGGCGGATCCATGTGGAGCATCATCAGGCGCTGCATCGCGACGTGGTCCTCGGGGATTTCGCCGAACAGCGAAAGCCGCCGGGCTGAGGAAAAGATCTCCGGGTGCCGCGATACGTGGCCGATGTCCTGGTGCCTGGTCACGGCCCAGAAACCCGGCCAGCCCGGCTCGCCACCATCGGCGTGCCAGAACACCGGCGAATGCTCCCTGAGCCAGGCGAACTGATCGTAGGGCGGGCCGGTGCGCTGGTAAGTGTCGGGATTGATCAGGTCGATGTCCGGCGCCACTGTATCCGCCCTTCGGCTCCGGCAGGGTTTCGCCTCATCCGGTACGGGTGATCGCTACGTGTCTAGAAGCTCGATCGACTTTACGTGGATCTCCTGCACGCGCAAGATCGCGTCACGCCCGCGGAAGAGGACCAGCCAGCCCTCTTCTCGCTCCACCTCATCGATGTCGTCGAAGGTTTCGGTTACGGCGTGCTCGCCATCTCCGTAGACCATGCGGTAAGTGGCCATCGGCGATTCTCCCCCTGTCCGCGGGCCTGGTAGCCCGCTGATCCGCTGCTGCCGCTTGACCTCATTGTCGCTCGTGCCGCTGTCGGCCTCATCGGCAGCCACTTTTATCGATTTAGCGACTTCGCGCATAGGCCGTGACCGGCTCTGGTGAGCCAACGCGCAAGCTCAGTGCCCGGATAGGGGTGCCGTTGCTGACCCGCACGTGGTCACCGGAATGGTGACGGCGTGCCAGCGCGACCTATCCCGATGGTCGGCGTCAGAGCTGGCCCTTGGCCGGCTCCCCGGCTGGCAGCGGCTGCAGGACGATGACCTCGGGAGCAGCGGTGACCTTGCCGGCCAGCTTGGGACCGAGCGCCGCCAGTGCAGGTCCCCTGCTGTGCACGCTGAGGGCCTCTGGGGTCTCCCACTTTTCGATCATGACGAGCCGGTCCGGAGCCTCGTGCAGCGCATAGAGCGCGCACCCGTCTTCGCCATGGACCTGCTCGATGGTCGCCTGCACTGCTGCGATCACTTCCGCACGGTGCTCGGCCACCGGGACGATGGTGGCGACAACGACTACGGGCATGGCCCCTCCTCGTGGTTATTGTGCAGGTGGATGCCGTACTCGCTGAGCCAGGCGAGCAGGTCATGACGGTCAGTCCTGGCCAGATTGTGGCCGGCGAACCTGCCGTCATCGGTGACCTCGGCGACCGCGGCAGACGGCTGTGGGAAGGACCCAGCTTCCTGGTCGGTGCCGAACTCAGCTTCAGCCAGGACTAGGCCGTTCAATGGCGGGCCGAAGACATCAACGCTGAGCGGCGGGACACTGAGCCGGGTCTTCGATATGACGTCCGCAGGCAGCGATGCCAGCAGGTCGTACTCGGCTGCGGACAGGTAGGTGTTGGTGATCAGTCCCCGGACCGGGCCGGGGCGGCCGGCGGGCACCTTCTGGGTGAGCTTGAACTCGCTGGCTTGGCGATCAGGCCAGCTGACGCGTCGCAACCGAAGTCGTGTCCCCGGCAGGTATCTGTCGGTGATCAGCCGGCTGGCGCTGACGGCTGACGGCGGTGGCGGTCCGGCGAGCAGGAACCGCCTCTCGCGCTCGATCCTGGCGTACTTGCCCGCCCGAATCGGCTCCTCGTGCGCCGCAGCGTCAGCCAAAGCTGAGCGCTCCGCCATCTAGCACGAGCGGGTGCGCGTTGACGTAGCTCGACTCGCCCGAAAGCAGCCACACGGTCGCATACGCGACCTCCCAGGCCGTCGCCTGGCGGCCATAGGGCAGGCGCCGGGCTGTCCTGGCCGGGTTCCGGCTGGATGCCTCGCGCCCGAGCGGCGTGTCGACCAGGCTGGGCACCACCAGATTGGCCCTGATGAAGGAGGCCATCCCCTCCCGCGCGACCTGGCGGCAGATGGCGAGCAGCGCGGCCTTAGATGCGTCGTAGGACGGAATGCCGGTCGCGGCCCGCAGGCTGGCGGCCGAGCTGATGAAGACGATCGAGGACCGGGGCTCGAGCAACGCCAGCGCGGCTGCGCAGATGAGGAAGTGAGCCCTGGTGTTAACGGCGAAGGTCTGGTCCCACTGCTCGGCAGAGGTGCCAGTGATCCCGCGTCCGAGCCCGTAGCCCACGTTGAGCACGATGCCGTCAAGGCCGCCCAGAGCTGCTGCGGACTCCTGCACCAGCCTGGCGCATGCGGCGGGTTCCGCGACGTCCGCGATCACCACGGCCGCGGTCGCGCCCTCAGCTCGCACCAGCTGTGCCGTGACATCGGCGGCGGCGCGATCCCTGTCGAGGCAGGCGACGGCGGCTCCCTCTCTGGCAGCCAGCACGGAGATCGCGCGGCCGTTCCCGATAGGCGCATCCGGGTCGTCAGACGGACGCGTGCCTGCGCCGACCACCAGGACGCGCCGGCTAGTCAGCCGGCCGCGGCCGGGAGCTGATCCCGTTGCCTCCGGTGGGAGGTAGCCCTCCTCGGTGCTCAGCTCGCTCACCCGCCGTGCGAAGCCCGGCCGGCAGCTGAGTCGGCCCACCGCGGCGCGACGCCCGGCGGTGGCGGCACCGCGAAGGCATTGAGCAGATAGGAGATGAGCGTGTAGTAACCGCACAGGGCCACTAGCTCGACCGTGCCGGTGTCGCCGAGCAGCCGCTGGGCTGCGTCGTAGCTGCCCTCGCTGACTTGCCCGGTCTGAACAAGCTCGCTGGCGATCGCGTAGACGACACCCTCATCGTCGGCGGTGAACTGCGGTTTCTGGCCGGCGCCTATCGCGTCGACGACGGCAGCCGGCACGCCGTGCTCGCGGGCCATCCGCGCGTGCGCCCACCATTCGAATTCGGCCTTCCAGCGGCTGCCGACGGTGATGATGGCTACCTCCGTGAGCCGGCGGTCGATCGAGGTGCCAAACCGCAGCGCGGCGCCGAGTGACGTGAGGCGGCGCCCGACGTCCGGCGCATGCAGGAACGCATTGAACGGGCCAGCCAGGCTGCCGGCCTCGGTCACGAGCTGGCTGCCGCGGGTGCCGACTATCCGGTCCCACAAGTCCTGGCCTGCGGCGTCGAGTTCATCGCGGCGGAGATCACGAAGGCGGCTCACACCCTGGACCCTAACGGTCACGCTGCGGGGGCCGCTAGCACCCGTGAGCCTTGCTGAACTGGCCGGGCACGCGGCCAGGGCCTGGCGGCCCGGCAAACGACTGGGCGATGGCCAGCCACTGCACCGCGGCCTGGCCAGTTGCGGCGATCGCCGTGTCCGCCCGGTGCCTGCGCTGCGTCACCAGCAGGCAGAAGTCAAGCGCGGGCCCGCTGACCTGGTCGGCCGCGTCAGCCGGGCCCCATGTCCAGAGCTCACCTGACGGCGCGGTCAGCTCGACCCGGACCGGCTCGGCAGGCACTGCCAGCCCGCGGGCGGTATAGCTGTAGGCGCGCGCGCCGACGCCTATGTGCGCTACATGACGCAGCCGGTGCGTTGGGTCCCGCTGAGTCCCGACGGTGTCAGCGATGTCCTGACCGTGCGCCCATGTCTCCATGAGCCGGGCCGTCAGCGCGGACGCGACGCTCATCGGCGGCCCGAACCACGGCACCCGCTGCGCCGGGTCAAGCCCGGCGAACACCGTCAGCAGGCGGGCCCGCGCGCTGGCGAACCAGTCCCGCAGCTCGGCGGGACTGAGCATGCGGTACTGACGTGCGATCGCGTCAGGATCCAGCGCGCCCGAAGCGGCCAGCCGTGACATCTGCTCGACGAATGCTTCTGGCGCAGTGGCGGATGTCATGGCGACCTCGTCGAAGTGCGCCAGATGACTCACCTGATCTGCGATCGTCCAGCCAGGAGCCGGCGTCGGCAGCCGCCAGTCCGCATCGGCCAACGGGTCAGTGATCGCGCAGAGCGCCTCGGTCTCCGCGCCTAGGTCATGGATGAGCGCGCCCAGGTCAGCTGGCATTGGCAGCTCCTAATACGAGCGAGGCAGGCCTAGCGCGTGCTCGGCCAGGTAGTTGAGCACCATCTCCTGCGGGACCGGAGCAATGCGCATCAGCCGGGCCTCACGCCAGTACCTTTCCACGTGGTATTCGCTGGCGTAGCCGAAGCCGCCGTGGGTTTGGACTGCGGCATCCGCGGCGGCGAAGGCTGCCTCGGCCGCGAGGAACTTGGCGGTGTTGGCCTGCTCACCACAGGGCAGGTGATTGTCGATCCGCCACGCCGCCTGCCGGATGACAAGCTCAGCGGCAGCCAGCCGGGCGTGTGCCTCTGCCAGCGGGAACGAGACGCCTTGGTTAGCGCCGATGGGACGGCCGAAGACCACCCGCTGGGTGGCGTAGCGGACGGCGCGGCGCAAGGCCGCCTTGCCGATGCCGAGAGCCTCAGACGCGATCAGCACGCGCTCCGCGTTGAGCCCGTCAAGCAGGTAGCTGAACCCCTTGCCCTCATCGCCGACCCGGTCTGCTTCGGCTACGAACAGTCCGTCATAGGTCACCTCGCAGGATTCGACCGCGTTCCGGCCCAGCTTGGGGATGGTCCTGATGCCGACCGCCGGATCCTTCAGGTTCGCCAGCAGCAGCGTGAGCCCGTCGGTATGGCGGTGGCCCGCCTCGGCCTGCGCGGTACGCGTCAGCAGCAGCACCCGGTCGGATTCCAGCGCCTTGGACGTCCAGACCTTGCGGCCGGTTACCCGGTAGCCAGCGCCATCGCGGGTCGCCATGGTCTTGGTCGCCGCGGTGTCCAGGCCGGCCTCGGGCTCAGTGACCCCGAACGCAACGTGCAGGGCTCCGGTCGCCACCAGCGGCAGGTAGCGGCGTTTGAGCTGCTCGCTGCCGTGCTGGACCACGGGATGCATGCCGAAGATCGACAGGTGGATGGCGCTGGCGCCATTCATGCAGGCGCCGGACGCTGCCACTTCCTCCAGGACGATCGACGCCTCGGTGATGCCGGCACCGCCGCCACCGTAATCGGCCGGGATCGCGATGCCGATCCAGCCGCCGCCGGCCATCGCGTCGTAGAAGGCAGAGGGGAACGTGTGGCTCGTGTCGGCCTCGGCCCAGTACTCATCGGGGAAGTCGGCGCAAATCTGCCTGATGGCCGTCCGGATCGCGATGTGCTCGGTCTCGTCGCTAAAGTCCACGTGCCATTCTTATCCGGCCAGCGCAGCCCGTTCGATGCCAGCCGCCTGGTCGGCTGACCAGGCCCGCGGATGGTAGCCCTGCCGACTCAGCAGTCCCGCCGGGGCTGCTCCCATAGGGCTTGCGCCACTCGCTGCGTGATGCGCCGGCGCGATATGCGCTCAAGCAGCCCCCGGCGGGGCTCGTAGCTGGCCAGCGGCCGCAGGTCGAGGTACAGGTTCTGCCGGATAGACTCCGCTTCATGCGTGCTGCCGCAATGGTGGCAGCGGTACGAGATGTCTGACATGAGCCCTCCGAGCGGTTGCCGCGTGCAAATTGCATAAACGCGGACGAGTGTTCGCTCTTTGTGCATATGACGCGACAGACCTCTGGTCGGATGACGCGCCGGAACGGCGGACGAGCAGGAACCCGGCGAAGGCCGGGCGGCTGACAGTAACGCCGTCCCGCTACCAGAACTGGGTCGTTGCGCCGGAGCTGTTGAAGATCGATCCGGCCATCTCGGGCGGCTCGTAAACCGACTGGACGGCCACCCGGCCAGGTCCCTGCAACACCAGCCAGACCGACTTGGCCTGCCACCGTGCCGAGCTGAACCAGTAGCTGCCGCGCGGGTACTCAAAGTGCAGGTACATCCGGACGCTCCGGTCCTTCCAGATGAGCCCGCCAGGCTGTACCAGGATGCGCTCGTTCTGGCCCAGGTCACGGATGAAGGAGTTGCCGGGCGCGTGCAGCAGCAGCAGGCCAGGTCCGCCCTGCGCGGTGAACCTATCCATGGTCTGGCCTAGCGGGTAATGCCATTCCTGGTCGTCGCCGTTGCGGGTGGTGTACCAGATCCCGGAGTTCTCCCAGTGGTAGCCGACGTTCCCGGTCGCCACCAGGAACCGGTGCTCGACTACGTCGACCGAATGGTTGGCGGGCAGCGGGATCGCGATGGTCTCACCGGGATGGTCGGCGCTGATCGCGACAAAGCCAGGACCCCGCGCCGTCAGCATGAACAACGGCATGCCGGACAGCATCCGGTTCCAGGCGCCCGCCATGCGCATCGAGTCGAGCTGAACGCTAAGGTCGCTGTGCAGCAGGACGTGGTGAGAGAAGTAGACCCAGTCCTCGCGGTCGAGCTTCATCTCCGCTACCGGGACATACTTGCCGCTGATCTGGCAGGTAGACCGGTTGAAGTGAATCCTGGCCATGTCCCTGATCGGCGGCTGCTCGGCCCAGCCGGACCGGGACACCCGGGCGCGGACGTCAACAGGGGCCCCGCAGTGCGGGCAGGTAGGGCCGGCGCCTTCGCTCGGAATCCGGCAATACGGGCAGGTGTAACTGGCAGCTGGCGGCGTCGACATGGGGTCGCCTACTCGGTGCCGTGATGGACGTACATGGACTGGATGCCGACCCGGCCGGGTCCGCTCATCTCGGCCAGGTACATGTTGTGGCTGCCCATGAGACCCGTCTTGAACCGCTGCTGGACCGTCTCCATCGCCACCGATGAGTCCTTGTAGAGGAAGCCGCCCGGCTCGACCAGGATCTTCTCGCCAGGCTGCAGCGTCTTCTGAAAGACGTTGCCGTAACCGTGCAGCAGCAGCAGGCCCTGCTCGTTCTGGGTGACGAACCTGTCCATGTACATCCCGCTGCCGCCGTGCAGCACGTTAGCCAAGCCCTTGATCCGCACGAACGAGTAGTTGAGCGAGTGCGTGCCTGCCAGGAACGCGTGCTCACGCACGTCTAGCTCCATCGACGGGTGCAGGGGTAGCACGACCACCTCACCGGTCGCGTCCCTGGACAGGGCCACCCGGCCGGGTCCGTGCGCCACGCTGAGGATGTGCGGCATGCCGCCGATCATCCGCCGCGCTCCGCCGGGGGTGTTGAGCGCTGACATGGGCACGCCAGGCTCCTTCCAGAGCATGACGTGGTGCTCAAAGAACACCGAGTCGCCAGCTGCCAGCGCAAGCTCGGCCACCGGGACGATCTCGCCCTCGATCTGACAGGTGGAGTTCGAGAAGCGGAACTCCGTCATGTCGCGCAGCCGCGGCGCCTCAGTCCAGCCGGAGTCCGAGACCAGGTTTTTCTTGTCGAGCGGAGCACCGCAGGTCGAGCAGCTCGTCCGCTCCGGTTCGTTTTGAGCCTTGCACCACTGACATTCGATCCTGTCCATCAGGGCAGGCCTTTCTCGTCGGGGGCCTCGTCATGACTACGGCGGGGTGGCGGGGGCTGTTTTCGCATGTGGCGATCCGCAGTGTAGCCACACAGCGGGCAATTGTGGCTGATCGTAGCGGACTACGCGGCGGCGGCTCGCGGTTATGCCGACGGCGGGGGGCTGGTCGGCGTGCCGCACTCGGCGCAGAACTTGGCCGCGGGGTTCAGGCTCGCGTTGCAGTTCGTGCAGTGCTTCTGCGTCGGCGTGCCGCACTCGGCGCAGAACTTCGCGCCTACCGCAACCGGGCTCTGGCAGTTGCTGCATGCGATCATTGCCGCGGCTGCGGCTGCCTCCGCTGGCGCCGTCGCGGGAGCTGCCGCGGGCGGAGCTGGCGGTGCCGCTGCCGCCTGCTGGGCATAGCCCTGACCGCCGCCCGCAAACCCGGTGCCTGGCGGCGGCGGGTTGTACGGCGCCTGGGCCGGCGCCTGCATCATCTGGCCGGCCATGCCCAGGCCCGCGCCGAAGAACATCGGTGTCACGGCCGCGCCGCCCTGCGCCATGCCCTCACCGGCGCCCTGGAGCGCTTCAGCCTGCGCGGCCTGCAGGAAGCCGCCGGCCAGCCGACTGTACGCGGTGTCTCCGGCCAGCTTCTTCAGCCGCGCGTTGTCATCGTCCTCGAGGTTGACGTCAACGTTGCCCAGCCTGGTCAGCGTGATCCCGTAGTCGGCAAGCTCGCGGTTAGACGCCTGCAGCGACTGCTGCTCGATCTCGGGGCTATGCATCGACAGGCCCAGGATTGGCCAGGTGCCCGACATGAGCTGCGTGGTCACCGTCGTGCGGGTGACCTTCAGCAGTTGCTGGGTCACCCAGCCGGTCACGGCCTGGTTGTCGGTGACGTCCACGGTCCCGACCAGGTTCAAGATCAGCTTGGTGGGGTCGTTGACGCGCAATGCATACTCGCCGAAGGTGCGCAGGGTGACGATCAGCCCGGTCTGCGGGTCCTGGACCTCGTCCAGCCGACCCCCGAAGCGGTTGTTGGGGAACTCACGCGTGCCGACGAAGTAGATCTCGGCCTTGAAGGCGTTGCCGCCGGTAGCCCAGTCGACGAACATGCCGAGGAACGGGAGTTCCTTGGCGTCCAGGGTGTGCTGCCCTGGCACGAGTACGCCCATGACCTGGCCCTGGCTGGTGAAGACAGCGACCGCGTCGGGCTCGACGATGGCACGGGAGAACTTCCTGATGTTCTGGTCGGGCCACTTGTAGACGATCTGACCCTTGGATGAGTCCGGCGCTGCGATGAACTCGCGGCGAGCCTCGTTAAGAAGTCCCATCGGTAGTGCTCCCCTGTGCCTGGAAATGTGACGCTCGCTGCCGCCCTGGTCACGCCTAGTCGGATCATACGTCGGCGGGAACGCAATCCGGCCAGAACTGACTTGCGCACCCGAGCTGAACTGCCCATGACCCGACGCAGCGGACCTGACATTTCGTGACGCTCACCACAGGCCGAGGAGCGAGCCAAGAATGCGGGCGGCCTGACCGCCGGCTTCGGTGGCGATATCGATCGCGACCGGCACATCGAGATCGCTAGCGAGCGCCGCGCGGACCGCTGCCACTGGGGCGCTGGAGGCTCCGACGTCTGCACCGGCCCGGTCCGGACGCCCCGCCGCGGCTTGGAGGTCCTCGAGCCGCGCCGCCGCCCTGGCCAGGGCCGCCGGGTCGAAATCCCAGTCCGCCCGCCAGCTACGGTCCAGGATCAGGAGCCGGATGGCAGCTGCTGGGTGATCGGCGAGCAAGTCGCTGACCAGCACTAGGTTGCCGGTGGACTTTGCCATCTTGGCGCCACCGACGGTGACGATGCCGGCATTCAGTCGCGCCCGGGCAAACGGAGTGACACCAGTGAAATGCTCGGCCAGTGCCGCCTGGTATGCGTGATGCGGGAAGCGCAGGTCGGCGCCTCCGGCGTGCACATCGACGGCGGGGCCGAATGCATGCAACGCCATCGCAGCGCACTCGGCGTGCCAGCCGGGCCGGCCAGGGCCCCATGGGCTCGGCCAGGCCACTTGCTCGGCTGCCGACGGCCCGGAGTCGGCCGCCTGCCAGATGAGGACGTCGAACGGGTCTTCCTTGCCCGGGTCGTCGGGGCGGTCGCCGTACTCCGCAGCAAGCCGGAGCGCCGTTTCCGGGTCGAGTCCCGACTGGCGCGCGGTCGCAGCGCCGCTGAAGTAGACGCTGCCGCCCTGCTCATATGCGACGCGACGGGCCAGCAGGCCCTCGCCCAGGGCGATCACCTGGCCGATAAAGGCATGCGCCCTGGGCTGGAGCGCGGGCTCGGCTACTCCAAGGGCTGCCATGTCCCGGTCGAAGTAGAACTGCTGGATGGCGGCGAACCTGTCGTACGGAGAGCCAGCCCGGCTGGCGGCGGCCAGCAGGACGTCATCGACATCGGTGACATTCCGGCAGGTGATGACCTCGCACCCGGTAGCGCGCAGCACTCTCGCCAGCGTGTCAATCCAGACGAAAGTGGCGGCATGGCCGAGGTGAGTAACGTCATAGGGCGTGATGCCGCAGGCGTAGATCCTGGCCCGTCCTGGCAGCGGGAGCGCCGTGCCGGCCAGCGTGAGCACTGGGCCGCCCATAGCTGGCTCTCCGCCGTCACCACTGGTCGGCATCAGATCCATCAGCTTGCTTTTGCTCCCTGCTTGCGGGCCGACCATCCAGACATTACCGAGCGGAGCGCTCGCTGAACGGGCCGGGCCCGCAGCATGGCGGCCGAGGCACGGCTTTCACGCTCGACAGACGCCGATTTACCAGAAGTTAGCCTAGATAGACCGGTCCAATCACCGTTAACCGACTGCATACTTGCGATAGCAGAAAATTGCGAACTGGGCCCGATGCACGGAATAGCCGGGTGATAGCAGGCAGCTCCTGGAGGTGGGACGTGGATATCGGCGGGGCGCTGGCAAACGCGCGCAGCCAGGCCGGACTGACTATTACGGATGTCAGCAAGCGCACCCGCATTCGCGAAACGATCATCAGGGATATCGAACGCGACGACTACTCGGCGTGCGGCGGCGACTTCTACGCCCGTGGCCATATTCGCGCGATCGCCAGGGTGGTCGGGGCCGACCCGGTAGCGCTCATCGCGGAATACGACGCGGCTCGCATGCCACCCGAGCCTGACCTGGCCGGGCAGAACGGTGCTGGCGACAGGCATTCGGCCAACGGGAGCGGCCCGGCGACCGGCCCCATCACGCTCAGCGGCATCACCGCGGCCGAGATTTTCCGGCCGTATCTGCCGGTAGACATCCGCGGTGGCCGCAGGCGGCGGAGGCGGGCCGGGAGTCTGGCTCTCGTCTTGCTGGCCGTCATTGGCACGCTGACCTACCTGCTCGCGTCAGGCTCATCGCCGGGCCCGAGCGCCGCGCAATCTCGCCCGCACCACCCCGGCACGGCCGGGCACCACCCAGCGCGGCCTAGCGTGCGCCCGTCAGCCAGTCCCAGTGCTGCGCCCGCCATCGTGCCGCTGGTCCCGGCCAGTGCGGCGGCGTTCGGGCCTGGTGGCACTAGCCAGGGCGACAATCCAGGGCTTGCTGGGTTTGCGATCGACGCGAGTGACGCTACGGCGTGGCAAACCTTCTGGTACGCGACCCCCTACTTCAACGGCCAGCAGTCGGGCACCGGCCTGCTGCTCGACATGGGCCGGCCGGTCACGATCAGCAGCGCCCAGATCCTGCTGGGCTCGATCGCCGGGGCCACGCTCCAGCTGCGGGTCGGTAACACGCCGGTGCTGTCCAGCCTGGTCCCGGTCGCGCAGGCCACCGATGCCGGCGGTGCGCTCACGTTGCCGATCACGAACCCGATCTCGGCTCGTTACCTGCTGATCTGGTTTACCCAGCTGCCATCTGACAACTTCGGCTCGTTCCAGGCCTTCATCTACAACGTCAGGCTGACTGGCACGGCCTGACCTGGTCAAGCCGCCCGCAGCGCGGCTTACGGACAGCAGGCGGCTAATGATGCCGACGATGGGCACAGCCAGCGCGGCTACCGGCGTGATCGCCATGGTGTTGCTCACCGCTGTTGTCGTTCTCGGCATCAGCGTGAACCGGCGCGTCCGGCTACCTGGACTCCCCAGGCATTCCACGCTCGGCCTGCACCGATTCGTCGCGCTGCTGGCCGTGGGCTTCCTCGCGATCCACATTCTGACCGCTGTCCTCGCACCGTTTGCCCGCATCGGCCCGGCCGTGATCTTCATCCCCTTCGCCGCCAGGTATGAGTCGGCCTGGCTGGCTTTGGGCGCGGTCGCATCGGACCTGATCATGGCGCTGGTCGTAACCAGCCTGCTGCGCCGCCACATCGGCCGCCGCAGCTGGCGCGCCGTGCACTGGCTGGCCTATGCGTGCTGGCCAGCAGCCCTGGCGCACGGCATCGGCTCCGGCCCTGGCATGCGCACTGGCCGGCTGCTTGATGTCGCGCTCGGCTGCGTTGCCGTGGTCGGAGCTACGGTGGCGTGGCGGCTAGCGGCCGCGCTCCGCGCTCAGCCGGGCCGGCGGCGTGCGGCGCCCGTCCCCGCAGCCGTCATCGCGCGGGCGCCGCCTCGGGAGCCGGCCGGAAACAGCGCGCCCAGTGATCAGCGGCTGCAACTGGACCCGGTCGCGTGCACCGGGCACGGGCTGTGCGCGGATCTGCTGCCCGAGCTCATCACCCTGGACCCGTGGGGATACCCGCTGGTGGCGGGTCAGCCGGT
>Ga0187783_10001986_pt1 | contig 15218 bp, 15 predicted proteins | sample 1015_SJ02_MP02_2_FD_132471 | JGI IMG/M metagenome (GOLD analysis project Ga0187783, IMG submission 132471) | Tropical peat soil microbial communities from peatlands in Department of Meta, Colombia - 1015_SJ02_MP02_20_MG | ecosystem: Environmental > Terrestrial > Soil > Wetlands > Peat | place... | reverse complement strand
TCGAGGCCGAACCCGTTGGACCCGACGACGCGCACCTCCTTGAAGTACAGCGGGGTCCACTCGAACCGCTTCGGTGGCTCGACCCCCGAGATGACCAGGCTGCCGCCGGTCGCGACGAGCCGGAGCGACGTCTCGACGGTCTGCACCGACCCGATGGTGTCGTACACGACTGCCGGGCCGTCCTGCAGCCAGTCCCGGCCGCTCCACGGCCGCAGCGGCGCGCCGCCACTCCGGCTGGCGACCTGGCCGACGAGTTCTGTCGGCGCCGAGTCCAGCACCGCGTGCGCGCCGAGCCGCTCGGCGAGGGCAGACCGGGCACCCGCCCGCGTTGCCGCCCACACCGGCGTGGCCGGATACAGGTGGCGGAGCAGCGCGATCGCCGCGAATGCCAGCGTCCCCGACCCGTATACCAGCACCGGTCGGCCGTCCGGCGGCGGCGGGGCCAGCAGGATCGACCGCAGCGAGACCGAGACGGGGTCGGCGAGCACGGCCGCCTCGTCAGAAACTCCGTCCGGAATCGTGAATAGCTGCGAGTGGTGCGCGGCGAACCGCTCCGCGTGGGCGCCGCCCGCCGCGGCGCAGTTGCCCAGGTGGATCGACACCGGCAGGTGGCCCGCCCGGAACATGCGGCACCAGGGGTACCGGCCGTCCTGGCACGCGGGGCACGGCGGCTCGATGCCGCGCGGGCCGCACGACAGCCACGGATTGAGCACGACCCGCTCCCCGGTGTCCGCGCGCCGGCCCACCGCCTCGTGACCGAGCACGTGCGGGAAGGAGACGAGCGCGGTCAGCGGGTTGTCCCGGGCGCCGTTGAGCAGGATCTGCTTCACATCCGAGCCGCACAGGCCGGAAAACGTCGTCTGCACGCACACCCAGTCGGGCGCCGGCAGCGTCGGCTCGGCGACATCCGCCAGCCGGACCGGCGCAAACCGCGACACGTACGCGCGCAGGCTGACCCGGCCACCCACCGCGGCGGCCGCTTCGCGGGCCAGACTGTGCCGGAACACCAGCGCCTTCACGTTGTCCTCCCTTGCCGCGTCGCGGCCCGGCGGCAGCGAGCCGGGTCAGCCGGGCAGCCACTCGATATAAAAGATCGCCAGGCCGAGCGCGATGCACAGGCTGCAGATCAGCCAGAACCTGATCACGATGGTGGTCTCGGCCCAGCCCAGCTGCTCAAAATGATGCTGCAGCGGCGCCATCCGGAACACCCGGCGGCGCGTCATCTTGAAGAACCCGACCTGGATGATCACCGAGGCCGTGATGATCACGAACAGGCCACCGAGCACGAAGAGCAGGAGCTGGGTCTTCGTCGTGACGGCGAGCCCCGCGAGCACGCCGCCGAGGGCGAGCGAGCCGGTGTCACCCATGAAGATCTTGGCCGGTGGCGCGTTCCACCACAGGAACCCCAGGCATGCCCCGAGCGCGGCGGCGGCGACCACCGCGAGGTCCAGCGGACTGGCGATCGCGTAGCAGTGCGGCGTGATCGGCGCGCTGGTGCAGTCGTTGCGCAGCTGCCAGTTGGCGATGAGCACGTAGGCCGCCAGCACCAGGATGGCCGCGCCGGTGGCCAGCCCGTCCAGCCCGTCGGTGAGGTTCACGGAGTTAGACGCCGCGGCGACCATGATCACGATCCAGACGACGAACGGCAGGGTGCCGAGCGTCGGCCCGATGTCGCGCAGCAGCGACAGCGACGGGTCGGCGGGCGTGAGGTCAAACTTGTCCGGGAACCGCAGCACCAGCACGCCGAACACGGCGCTGACCGCGATCTGGCCAGCCAGCTTGGCCCGGCTCCGCAGCCCTAGGCTGCGGTGCTTGTAGATCTTGATGAAGTCGTCCAGGAAGCCGACCAGCCCGAGACCGGTCATCAGCAGCAGCACGAGCAGGCCGGCCGGCGAGGTCGGGTCTCCGGTCAGCCAGTGAGCCGCGAAGTAGCCCGCCACCGAGGCGAAGACGATCACCGTTCCCCCCATGGTGGGGGTGCCACGCTTCGTCTGATGAGCCTGCGGTCCGTCGTCGCGGATCAGCTGGCCCCAGCCCCGGCGCCGGAACGCCCGGATCGCCAGCGGGGTACAAAGGAGCGAGAGCGCGAGCGCAACGAACGCCGCGGCCAGGATCGTCTTCACGGCGCCAGCCGCCAGTGGTCGGCCTGCGGGGGAACCCGATCGGAGAGCGGCTGCACGCGTCTATCATGCCGTCCGGATCGGGCTGCTAGCGCCGGGAGCGCGCGGGGCAGCGGAGCAGACTCCGCTTCGTTACCAGGGGAACGGCGAGCGCCGTGGTCAACCCGCGTTCGCCCGGCCGCGGCCGTCCGCGCCATCCGACGCAGCGTGCGGCATCCTGGCGGCATGACTGACGACGCCAGGCCTGCCGCGAGCCTGCCGGTCCGCCGGGCAGCGCGGGTCATCCTCCTCGACCCGGACGATCGTGTCCTGCTCATGCGCTACGACCAGGGTCCGCCTAACGGGAGGCACTGGGCAACGCCGGGCGGCGGCGCCGACGACGGCGAGGACTACCGCGCCGCCGCGCTCAGGGAGCTGGCCGAGGAGACCGGCTGGACCGACATCAGGCTGCTGCGCGAGGTCGTGCGGCGGCGGTACGACATGGACTATGCAGGCCGGATGGTGAACCAGGACGAGCGGCTCTACCTGGCCAGGACCGACCAGCGCGAGCGCATGCTCGGCGACGTGGCGGCGGTGCACGCCGCGGACGGCATCGCCGCCTGGCGGTGGTGGACCCTGGCCGAACTCGACGCGACCGACGAGCGCGTCTGGCCGGCCGGGCTGGCCGCGCTCATCCGGGCGCAGCTCTGACGTCCGGCAGCTTGCCCGCCGCTGCTGCCGCCGCGGGGTTCCGATCCGGCGACGGCAATGGGCCCGGCCCATCGCTACCGTGAGGCGGGTGAGGGGAGCAGGATCCGGCCGGCCGGACTTCGGTGCGCTGGCCGCGGCCATCGAGGCGGGCCTCGCCGGTGCTGGCATCCCGGCGCTGTCGGCTGGCACGCAGCGGCTCATGACCGCCTACCGATCCGGCGGCGCGCCGACGGCACCGGTGCTGGCCACCAGGGCCGACGCCGGCGCGTACGCCGCGTACCGGATGCCGGCTACAGCGGCCGCGATGGCGGTGGCGCTGGCGCAGACCCGGCTGTCGCTGCCCCGCTGGCGGCCGGGGAGCCTGCTGGACTTCGGGGCGGGAACGGGCAGTGTCGCCTGGGCGGTCGCTGCTGAGGTGCCCAGCGTCGGCGTGCTGACCCTGCTGGAGCAGTCGGCCGTGGCAATTGCGGCCGGCCGGGCCATCCTCGGCGCCGCTCAGCTGCCCGCGCTGCGCGCGGCCACGTGGCAGACGTGGCGGCTGCCCGCCCGGCAGCCTGACACCGGGCGAGACGACGACCTGCCGGCCGCCGACCTCGCCACGGTGAGCTACGTGCTCGGCGAGCTCACGCCGGCGCAGCAGGCCGCGATCGTCGCGCTGGCCGTTCGCGCGGCTCCCGTGGTCGTGCTGGTCGAACCGGGGACACCCGACGGGCACCAGCGGATCCTCGCGGCTCGCGAGCGACTGCTGGACGCCGGCTATCTGCTCGCGGCGCCGTGCCCGCACCGGTTGGCGTGCCCGCTGGCGGCCGCGGGCGACTGGTGCCACTTCGCGGCGCGGCTGCCGCGCTCCGCGGTGCACCGTCGAGCCAAGGGCGCGCAGCTGGGGTACGAGGACGAGAAGTTCAGCTACGTCGCGGCCGTTCGCCCCGACCCGGTCGGTGCGGAACCCGCGGCGCCGGTCCTGCCCGCGGGCCGGATCGTGCGGCGCCCGCAGCAGCGCAAGGGGCTGGTCACGCTCGAGGTCTGCCGGCGCGACGGCACGGCCGGTCCCGACCTGATCGGCAAGAGCGCGGGCGCGGCCTACCGCGAGGCGCGAAAGTCATCCTGGGGCGCACGCCTCGACCACGCCCGCCTTGCCGGCACCGCCGCCATTAGCCAGGATGAAGAGCTGTGACGCAGCCGCGGGATCAGTGGCACCGCTGGCTCCTCGAGCTCCGCCACGGCGGCGACGCCGATCACGCGGCGGAGGTGCGCCAGGCCCTGCTGCCGGTCCGGGACGAGGTACTGGACCGCGCGGCGCTGCTGCCGGACGACACGCTGCTGGACGTCGGCACCGGCGACGGGCTCATCGCGTTCGGCGCGCTGGACCGGCTCGGCCCTGGCGGCCGGGTCATCTTCGCCGATATCTCCGCCGACCTGCTCGCGCACTGCCGGGAGGTCGCTGCGGCGGCCGGGCTGCTCGATCGGTGTGCGTTCGTGCTGGCCGGCGCCGAACGGCTGGCCGGGATCGAGGATGCGTCGGTCGACGTGGTGACCACGAGGTCGGTGCTGATCTACGTGGCCGACAAGGCGGCCGCGTTCGCGGAGTTCCGGCGCGTGCTGCGGCCGGGCGGCCGGATCAGCCTGCACGAGCCGATCAACGTCCTGATGCGGACCTGTGACTCGGCCGTGTTCTTCGGCTACCCCATCGGCCCGGTGGCCGAGATCGCCGCCAAGGTCGAGGCGAGGCTGACCGCCATCCAGCCGGCCGCCACGGACCCGATGGTGGACTTCGACGACCGCGACCTCGTCCGGCTGGCCGAGCAGGCGGGCTTCGATGACCTGCGCCTGGACCTGCGGGTCAGCGTGACGTCCTGGCGTGCGCCCGAGCCCTGGGACCGCTTCCTGCGCTCGTCCCCGAACCCTAAGGTGCCACCGCTTGGCGAGGTGCTCGAGGACACCCTGTCCCCGGCCGAGCTGGCCACGTTCACCGCCTACCTGCGCCCGCTGGTCGAGGCCGGGCGCGGCGAGCACCGGCGAGCGCTCGCCGACCTGAGTGCGCGCGTCAGGTCAGCCGCCGGCGACGCCGGCTGACGGCGGGGACGAACGCCCCGGCAGCCGGAGGGCGAGCTCGCCACCGGGCAGTGACGCCCGGGCGAATGGCGCCAGTTCTTCCTGAGTCCAGCTGAGAGCGCCGCTGCGCAGGTCCGCAACGACGCCGTCCAGCCACCGGAGCTCGGCGGCCAGCATCGCGCGCTGGTACTCGTCGTCCATGGTCACGGCCCGCGGCAGGTCACGGGCATCCCGCAGGCTGGCGTCGGCGGCCTCGAGCTGGCCGCGCAGCGTGACCGCGCGCTGCTCCAGCACGGCGACGGCGCGCGCGGGCGTGAGCAGCATGATGAACGACAGCGCGGCGGGAAACTGCGGGAACTCCCTGCGCGGCCGGGCGAGCATGTCGGTCAGCCAGTCCAGGGTGGCCCTGCTGCCGGCCTCGGTGAGCTCGTACACCGTGCGCTCCGGGTACTGCTGGTCGCGCTCGGTCTGGCGGACGGCGATCAGTCCCGCGTCGAGCAGCCGGCGGATGGTCTTGTACAGGTTGGCCCGCTGCCCGACGTTCACGACCGCGTCCTTGCCCCACTCCCTGAGCAGGCGCTGCATGGCATACGGGTGCAGGGGCGCGGCGTGCAGCAGGCTCAGCACGGCAAGCGCGAGCGGCGACGGCCGGAAGTCGCTCTCCACGTGGCTAGTCTACTAGTTTCTCAGGCACTAGTAGCTCGAACTCGATCGGGTACTGCCTCAGCCGCCGCAAGGCTAGTCGCCAGGCGACAGGTTGCAAGTGGACTAGTTATCTAGATACTATAACTCGCGACATAACTCGTCCGAGAGCACCTGGAGACCGGCATGACCAGCCCAGCCAGCCCGCCGCTGATCGATGCGCACGAGCTCACGGTCCGGTTCGGCACGGTGACGGCACTCGATGGGCTCGAGCTCACGGCTCAGCCCGGCAGGGTGCTGGCCGTGCTCGGACCGAACGGAGCCGGGAAGACCACCTTCGTCCGCTGCGTCGCCACCCTGGTCCGGCCGGACGGTGGCCGGCTGCGGGTCCGCGGGCATGATGTCGTCCGCGAGGCCGCGAGCGTGCGGCGCGACATCGGCCTGGCCGGCCAGTTCGCCGCGGTCGAGCCCACCATGACCGGGCGGGAGAACCTGGAGATGACCGCGCGGCTCTTCGGCCACGGCCGGAGCGCCGCGCGGCGCGCCGCCGCCAGCGTCATCGACCAGCTCCGGCTGGCCGACGTCGCCGACCGTCGCACCGCCGGCTACTCGGGTGGTCAGCGGCGCCGCCTCGACCTCGGCGCCAGCCTCGTCGGCAGTCCGCGGCTGCTGCTGCTCGACGAGCCCACCACCGGCCTGGATCCGGTCGGCCGCAGCGAGGTCTGGGACGCCGTCCGCGCCCTCGCGGCGACGGGCACCGACATCCTGCTGACCACGCACTATCTGGAGGAAGCCGACGAGCTGGCGGATCACGTGGTGGTGATCGACCACGGCCGGGTCATGGCGGCTGGCCCGCCGAACGAGCTGAAGGCCAGCATCGGCCAGGACGTGATCGACGTCGCGGTCGGCAGCCCGGAGCTGCTCCCGGCCGTCGCGCGGATCCTCGAGCACGTGACCGCGGGCCCGGCACGGCTGCAGCCGGGCAGGCAGCACGTGACCGCCCTCGCGCCGGGCGGGCCGGACCAGCTCGCGGTCGTCATCGGCAGACTGGGGGACGCGTCGATCGCCGTCGACGAGATCGGCCTGCGGCGCCCCAGCCTCGACGAGGTGTTCCTCGTCCTGACGGGGACCGGTCGCGTCGACAGCAAGCGGGCCGGGCCGGCCATGCCCAGCCTGACCGCAGCCGGCCCGGCCGGGGGAAGCTCATGACCGCGATCGAGCTGCCGGCCCGGCCGGGGCGCACGCCAGGGCTGACCACGGCGGCCGGGCAGGTCGCGCTGCGGGCGCTGCGGAAGTACCTGCGGACGCCGGGCCTCTGCGTCATGGGCGTGGTCCAGTCCGCGCTGTTCCTTTTCAGCTTCCGCTACGTGTTCGGCGGCGCGATCCACACGGGGGCGACGCGCTACGTCGACTTCCTGGTGCCGGCCTACGTCGCCTCGATCGTGCTGTTCACCGGCGGCGGCATCGCGGTGGCCGTTGCCACGGACAAGGCGGAGGGATTCACGGACCGGCTGCTGTCGCTTCCGGTGTCGCGCTATGCGCTCGTACTCGGCCGCACGGCAGCCGACTCGACGACGAACGTGTGGTCGATCCTGACCACGGCGGCATTCGGCTTCTTGTTCGGCTTCCGGCTGCCGGGCAGCTGGCAGGACGGCCTAGCCGCGCTGAGCCTGTGCGTGGCCTACGCGGTCGTGTTCACGGTGGTGTTCGTGGTGATGGGCCTGTACGCGCCCAGCGCACAGGCAGCCCAGGGCATGTCGCTCATCGCGTTCGTGTTCGCCTTCATCTCGAGCGCGTACGTGCCGGCCACCTCGATGCCCGGCTGGCTGCAGCCGTTCGCGAAGTATCAGCCGATCACCCCGATGGTCGACGCAGTGCGCTCCCTCCTCGGGGGCTCGACCAGCGACGTCGGCCTGGCCCTGGCCTGGTCCGCGGCCCTGGTCGTGGTGCTCGCGCCGGTGGCGGTGATCCGGTACCGGCGGCCCTGAGCACGGCTGCGGGCAGGCCGCCTGGCTCTCAGTACCATGGGAGCACGCGACCGGAGCACGAAAGGGGAGCCAGATGTCCAAGATCGCGGTCGTCGGTTTCGGGCGAATCGGCCGGTCCACGGTGAAGGCGGGTCTGAGCAGCAAGCTGTTCACGCCCTCGGTCATCGTCGACATCGTCGGCGCGGAATCGATGGCCCCGCTGTTCGAGTTCGACAGCAACTACGGGCGCTGGCAGGATCCGGTGCACGTGGCCGCGGACGGACTGGTGATCGGCGACGCGACGATCACCTGGATCGACGCGCGCAACGGTGCGCCGGACTGGAAGGCTCTCGGCATCGATCTGGTGCTTGACTGCACCGGACGCGCGACCACGCGGGCCGGCGCGCAGGCGCACCTGGACGCGGGCGCGCGGCGGGTGCTGGTCAGCGCCCCGAGCAAGACGCTGGACGACTGTGACGCGGTGCTGCTGCCGGGCATCAACCTGGACGCTTACGACCCCTCCCGGCACCACATCGTGAGCATGGCCAGTTGCACGACCAACGCCCTGGCGCCGGTGGTCAAGGTGCTGCGCGACACCGTCGGCATCCGGGACGGCTTCTTCACCACCGTGCACGCCTACACCAACACCCAGTCGCTGACCGACCAGCCCATGAAGGAGCGCCGCGACTCGTGGGCGGCGGCCGAGAACATCATCCCGTCGTCGTCGGGCGCGGCGAAGGCGCTCAAGTTCATCTGGCCGGACCTGCGGGTCACCGGCAAGGCGTACCGAGTGCCGGTCCGGACCGGCAGCATCGTCGAGCTGACCGCCAGGGTCAACGCGGCGATCTCGGCCGCCGAGTTGAACGACGCCTTCGTCGCTGCGTCCGAGCAGGGCTCGCTCGCGGGCATCCTCGGGGTGCTGCACGACGAGTGGGCCTCGGCCCGGATCGTCGGCGAGACCCGGTCGTCGATCGTCGACCTGCCGCTGACCTCGGTGAGCGAGGGTGACCTCGTCACGGTCGCGGCCTGGTACGACAACGAGTTCGGGTACTCCATGCGGCTGGCCGAGACGGTGGCGGCGCTCGCCGCGAGCTAGCGCCGCGGAGTCGGTCCCTCAGCCGCCATCAGCTGAACCGCGTGGCCAGTCGGCGGAACGTGCGCGGCGCCGTGCCGTGCAGCCAGGCCGGGAAGCGCAGCCAGCCGGGCACGTAGACGACGTCGAGGTCGCGCGCGGCCGCCCGGGTGATGGCGCGGGCCACCCGCTCCGCCGGGATAGGCACCGGCCGTCGCCGGTCGTAGGGTCGTCCGCGCCGACGGAAGAACGGCGTGTCCACCACGCCTGGCAGCACGAGGGAGATGCCGACGCCGGTGCCGGCCAGCTCGTAGGCCAGGCTCTCGGCCAGATAGTTCAGCCCTGCCTTGGTCGCCGCGTAGACGGCCTCGTTGCGGACGCCGGTGGCGCCGGCGATGGAGGAGACGAACACGAGCCGGCCCGAGCCGCGCTCGGCCATTCCCGGTGCGAGCAGCCTGGCTAGCTGCACCGGTGCCAGCAGGTTCAGGCTCACCAGCTCGCTGGCCTTCGCTCCGGACAGTTCGCCGATCGGCCCGGCCCAGCCGGCGCCCGCGTTGCAGACCAGCAGGTCCACCCGGTTCTCGACGGCAAGCGCCTTCTCGACCAGCAACTCGGGACCGCCCGGCTCGGCCAGGTCGGCAGGAAGCGGCGTGGCGCCAGTCCTGGCTGCGACGGCACGCAGCCGCTCCTCGTTCCGGCCGGTCACGATCAGCCGGGCGCCCGCGGCCGCGAGCCGCATGGCAGTGGCCGCCCCGATGCCCGAGGAGGCGCCTGTCACCAGGGCGACGGCATCGATTAACCGCATCCCGCGCTCACCTCGCCTGGGAGCCTAGCGGGCGCGCGCGGGATAGCCGCATGGCCACGCTCAGGCCGATACCGGAACCCCGGCACGAGTCCAGCATCGCACGATGTCGCGCATCGACAGCAAGCCCGCCACGTCGTGGCCGTCGATGACGATCAGGTGCCGAAAGTTGCCCGCTGACATCGCGGACGCGGCCTGCTCCAGCGTCCAGTCGGGCGCGGCGAACACCACATCCGCCGTACGGTGGTCGGCGACCAGCTCGTCGTCCGGGTTCTGACCCGCCCCGATCGAGTCTAGGATGTCCCGTTCCGTCAGGATCCCGATTGCCGGGTGTGAGGGATCGACGACCACGGCGGCGCCGACCCGCTGGCCCGACATCAGCCGGGCCGCCTCGCGCAGCGTGTGCGCCGGCCCGACGCTGAGGATGACCTTCGTCATCCCGTCTCGTACGTTCATGCTTCATCGCTCCTCTCGCGGTGCCGAAGCGTGTGCGGCCGAGACGGCGGCCCTGACCGGCTGCTGTGACACTGCGCAGTGCGACGCTGCCGCAGAACCGCCTAGCGCTTGCTTGTGCGCTTGTGACTGCCAGTGCTGTCCAGCATCCGCCCGACCGGCCGTCAAAACAACCCCCGAGGCGCCCGCCTAGTTCGCTACGGCGAGCAGACTCAGCACCTCCGAGTGCAGCAGTCCGTTGGTGGACAGCGCGGTTCCCCCGTCTGGCCTGGGCCTGCCGAGGAGATCGGTGAACGCGCCGCCGGCTTCCTCGACGATGACCTGCAGCGCCGCGAGGTCCCACAGACTGACGCCCACCTCCGCGCCGATATCGACGGCACCCTCAGCAACGAGCACATGTGACCAGAAATCCCCATAGGCCCTGGTCCGCCACACCTTTCTCGTCAGGCCCAGGAACTCGGTCAGCCGTCCACCGGACTCCCAGGTCGCGAGGCCCGAGTACGACAGCGAGGCGTCGGACAGGCTGGCGACGGCGGAGACCCGGCACGCGGTCGCCTTGGTCAGGCTCCGTCCGGTCCACGCCCCGCCATCCCGTGCCGCCCACCACCGGCGGCCCAGCGCCGGCGCGCTGACGACGCCGACGACGCCCTCGTCCTCGTCCATCAGGCCGATGAGCGTGGCCCACACCGGCACACCGCGCACGAAGTTCTTGGTGCCGTCGATCGGGTCGATGATCCAGCACCGCTGACTCGACCCGGTGTGCCCGGATTCCTCGCCGAGCATGGCGTCGCGCGGTCGTGCACGGCCGAGCACATTTCGCAGCGACTCTTCCACGGCGAGGTCAGCGTCGCTGACCGGCGTCAGGTCTGGCTTTGCCTCCACCCGCAGATCCTGGGCCTTGAACCGGCGCATCGTGATGTCGTCCGCCGCGTCCGCGAGGACGTGCGCGAAGCCGAGATCGCCAGCAAAACCAGCCATGCCGGGAACGGTAGCGCGTGCCGGGCCGTCAGGCCATCGCTGACCCGTCATCGGCGCGGCGGCACGCTGCGTGCGCTAGCCATCGGGCCCGGCTTGCTCGGACTCGTGCCGGTCGGTCCGGTCCGGGCTCTCGCGGCTGCGTAGCAGCCGGCGCAGCGAGTCAAGCCGCACCGCCTCAGCCGGGCCGCCGTGCTCAGCCACCCATGCGTCCAGGGCGCAGCCCGCCGACAGGTGACTGCAGCCCGGCGGGCACTGCCCGATGGCGTCGGCAAACTCAGGAAACGCCGACCCCACCCGGTCGGCGGTCACGTGGCCGAGCCCGAAGCTGCGGAGGCCTGGCGTGTCGATGATCCAGCCGCCACCCGTGGCGCTCTCCAGCGGCAGGGCGACCGCCGACGAGGAGGTGTGCCGGCCGCGCCCGGTGACGGGGCTGACCGCGCCGACCGCCCGCGCGGCGTCCGGCAGCAGCGCGTTCACGAGCGTCGATTTGCCCACCCCGGAGTGGCCGACCAGGACACTGATCCGCCCTGCGAGCAGCGCCCTGAGCCGGTCGAGCTGTCCGGTGAACGGCCGGCTGAGCGCGATGGCGCGCACCCCGAGCGGCTCGTAGGCGGCGAGCAGTTCGTCGGGTGCGGCTAGGTCCGCCTTGGTGAGGCACAGCAGCGGTTCGAGGCCCGCGTCGAAGGCGGCCACCAGGAAGCGGTCGATCAGCCTCGGCCGCGGCGGCGGGGCGGCCAGCGCGGTGACGATGACGAGCTGGTCGGCGTTGGCGACGATGATCCGCTCCGCCGGATCATCGTCCTCGGCCGACCGGCGCAGCACCGACGTTCGCGGCTGTACGCGCACCACCCTGGCTAGGGTGCCGGGCAGGCCGGACACGTCGCCCGCGAGCCGGACCCGGTCCCCGACCACGATCCCGCGGCGGCCCAGCTCCCTGGCCTTCATCGCGGTGACCGTCCGGTCGCCAAGCCAGCAGCGGTACCGGCCGCGGTCCACGCCTGTCACGAACGCGTCGACGGCGTCCTCGTGCGCGGGGCGCCGCCTCGTGCGCGGCCGCGAGCCTCTGCCCGGCCTGACCCGCACATCCTCTTCGTCCAGCCGTGCGTGGCTGCCGGGCCGGGTCAGGGCGCCTGTCCCAGCATCTGCAGCCACCGGCTGCGGAACTCGGGAAACGTCTTGCTGACCGTTCCGGCATTGCGGATGCGCAGGCCGGGCACGACCAGCCCGAGCACGGCCGCAGCCATCACGAGCCGGTGGTCGTCGTGGCTGTCGAACGGCTCGGGTCCAGCGCGAAGCGGCCTCGGCCGTACCGCGAGCCCGTCCGGAAGCTCCGTGACGTCACCGCCGAGGGCGCCGACCTCGGCCGCGAGCGCAGCCAGCCGGTCGCTCTCGTGCCGCCGCATGTGCCCGATCCCGGTGAGCTCGGACGGTGCATCGGCCAGCGCCGCGACCGCGGTCAGCACGGGGGCCAGCTCGCTGATGTCCCGCAGGTCCGCGGTGATCCCGCGGATCGTGCCGGTGCCGGCGAGGTGCAGGCCGTCCGCGTCGTGCCAGTACGTGGCGCCGAGCCGGCCGAGCACGGCCAGGATCTGGCCGGCCGGCTGCAGGCTCACCGCCGGCCAGCCGGGGATGGTCACCGTTCCGCCGGTTACCAGGGCCGCGGCCAGGAACGGCGCCGCATTCGAGAGGTCCGGCTCGATGGTCAGCGTGCCGGGGGCCAGCCGGCCCGGCCGGATCCGCCAGCGGACGGGCACCGGGTCGCCGGGCCGGGCCGGCGCGGCCTCGACGTCGGCGCCGGCGCCCGAGAGCATGGCGACCGTCATGGCGATGTGCTGCGCCGACGGGACTCGCCGTCCCTCGTGACAGATCTGCAGGCCCCGCTCGTACCGAGGCGCGGCCAGCATGAGCCCGGAGACGAGCTGGGATGAGGACGACGCGTCCAGCGTCACGGTGCCGCCGGGGACGCGCCCCCGGCCGTGCACGACGAACGGCACCGCGCCCCGTCCGCCGTCGCTGATCTCAACCCCGGCCTGCCGCAGCCCGGCCAGCAGCTCGCCCACCGGTCGCTCCCGGACCCGGGGATCCCCGTCAAACTCCACGTCGGCCCGCGTCAGCGCCGCGGCAGGCGGGACGAACCGCAGCACCGTGCCAGCGTTGCCAACGTCCACGCGCAGCTGGCCGGACCGCCAGCCCGGCACCACCCGCCAGACTGGCTGGTGCCCGGTCGGCCGGGACCCGGCGCCTGAGTCGGACGGCGCCACGTCGGCGCCGAGGGCGGCGACCGCGGCCGCCATGAGCGCCGTGTCGCGCGCCTGCAGCGGGCCGACAATGGTCGTGGGCTCCGCCGCGAGCGCGGCCAGCACGAGGGCCCTGTTGGTCATCGACTTCGACCCCGGCAGGGCGACGACGCCTGCCACGGCCCGGTCCGCGACGGGCGCCAGCCAGTCCGCGGCGACGTCTGCTGGCATGCGCATGCCTCGAAGGCTACTGGCCCGCGCACGTCTGGACGCGGCCGGGCGTGCGGAGCGACAATCAGACACCGCGCCGCTGCGCGGGGGGAATGATTCGGACTTCTCGGCAAGGTTTGGCATAGCCGAATCTTGGCTATGAACCGGCACATTCCCGGTTTGCAGCCCTGCCTTGTTGGTGTCAGGTGAAAGATGTGCGGTCGGTATGCGTCGGCGCGCAAGCGCATTGAGCTCCTCGAGGAGTTCGACGTGCAGCGTGACGCGGTCACCGAGCCGCTCCAGCCGGACTACAACGTCGCCCCCACCAAGCCGGTCTACGCCGTCGTCGAGCGCACGGCCGAGCGGACCGCTGGTCCGGCGTCGCCCGCCGCGCTGACGGAGGCCGGCGAGGCCGGATCCGGGCCGATCCGCCGTGAACTTCGGATCATGCGATGGGGCCTGGTGCCGTTCTGGGCCAAGGACCCGCGGATCGGCAGCCGCATGATCAACGCCAGGGCGGAGACGGTGGCGGACAAGCCTGCCTTCCGGCGCGCATTCGCCCGGCGGCGCTGCCTGCTTCCCGCCGACGGCTACTACGAGTGGCAGACCCAGCCGGAAGGGCCCAAGCAGCCGGTCTATGTCAGCCCGCGGGACGGGCGGTCGCTGGCCTTCGCGGGCCTCTACGAGCTGTGGCGCGATCCGGCGATTGCTGGCGACGACCCGGACGCCTGGCTGTGGACGACCACGATCATCACGACCACCGCGCCCGACGAGCTCGGCGTGATCCATGATCGGATGCCGATGATCATCGCGCCGGACCGATGGGCCGACTGGCTCGACCCGGCCAGCGATGACCCGGCAGACCTGCGCGTTCTGCTGGTCCCGGCGGCAGCGAGCGGGCTTGTCGTGTACCCGGTATCTACGCTGGTCAACGCCGTCCGCAACAACGGGCCGCAGCTCATCGAGCCGCTGCCGGGACCGTTAGCCGAGGCGACAGCCGCCACTCGGGTGGCCGCCGCGGCGCGGCTTGGATCCGCTGGCACAGCCAGCAACGGAGACGACGGCGCGCAGGCGCTGTTCTAGTCCCCTCAGCAGGCAGGCAGCGCTCGCTTGATCCCCTCACGGTGCTGTCGGCCAGTTTTGGAAGGAGGCGGGGATCGGATGGATGTCACCGCAGCCCGTCGGCGGCTTGAGGAGATTTGCGGCGAGCTGGACAGATCGATCGGCGTTCTCAACGGGGTCGGCGAGCATTCGCGGTGGGCGGGGGACTATCCGCAGGACCCCGCGGACGCCGGGGCCAACCTGTCGGAGAGCGAGCGATCGGAGGCCGTGCTCGCCGCTGCGCGACGGCAGCGGTCTGACGTGCTCGCTGCTCTGCACCGGATCGACCTCGGGACGTACGGCACCTGTGTGGACTGTGGCGGCATGGTGCCCGAGGGCAGGCTCGAGGCCAAGCCGGACGCGGCCAGGTGCGTCGCCTGCCAGGCCAAGCTGGACCGGCGGCGCCGCTAGCACGGAGGCCGGAATGAAGGCACCAGACCTTGTGTTGGGCAGTACGTGTCTCTTGCCAGCTACCAGAGTCGGCGTGGTCAAAGCCAGGCGGTCGCGCACGATGTGATCAACCTCGGCGTTGTATCCTCCCGGCGAGGAGGCTGGCAGTCTGGTGGGCTGCAGCCCTCGAGTCCGGAAGGGGTGGGTCCGGTCCCCGAGACACTTGAGCAGCGGAGCAATCGGTTCGAAACCGACGTGCTGCCGTACCTGGACCAGCTCTACGCGGCGGCCATGCGGATGACCCGCAATCCCGCGGACGCCGAGGACCTGGTCCAGGAGACATTCGCCAAGGCCTACGCCTCGTTCCATCAGTTCCAGGAGGGCACCAACCTCAAGGCCTGGCTGTTCCGGATTCTGACCAACACCTTCATCAACAGCTACCGCAAGCGTCAGCGCGAGCCACAGCGGTCGGGCACCGAGGAGATCGAGGACTGGCAGCTGGCC
>Ga0187783_10001985_pt1 | contig 15218 bp, 13 predicted proteins | sample 1015_SJ02_MP02_2_FD_132471 | JGI IMG/M metagenome (GOLD analysis project Ga0187783, IMG submission 132471) | Tropical peat soil microbial communities from peatlands in Department of Meta, Colombia - 1015_SJ02_MP02_20_MG | ecosystem: Environmental > Terrestrial > Soil > Wetlands > Peat | place... | reverse complement strand
TTCGCAATCGCCCGGGTACATCGACCCGCTCGACCCGGGCAGTTGCACCAAACCAAACATCGCCGCCACCCGCGGCGTTTCCGAGCCGGGTCTGGCCGGCGGTTTCCTCACGACGCCGCGCGTCGACGCGAACCTGACGGTCGAGTACCGGCCGCCGTTGCGCGGCGCGGCGCAATCGGTTTTCGGACTGCAGATCGTCAACTTGTTCAACGAAGTCTGGAACACGCCGATCTTCAACGGCTGTTACGGCACGCCGGTTACGACCGGCTTAACCAGCGGCAGTTCGCCGTGCAGCTATTCAACGGCGCCGTACGCGCCGCCGACGCTCGGCTCGCACTCCAACGAAGCATACTTGACGTATCCGAATCTGCCGCCGATTTCATTCCGTCTCTACTGGCAGGTGACTATATGATAGTGCGCGTTTTTGGCGGCCTCTTTGCAGCCTTGGTGCTTTCACTAATGGGTTTTTCCGCGCTTGCGGGCTGTGGCAACGCCGGCGCGTCGGAGCCGCCCGTGACGTCATACGATCCGGCCGCCACCAGCAAGATGCAGCTTGCGGTCGGTATCGCAACCTTGTCGTTCAATTCGGGCGCCAGCGTCGCGTACGGACTCGACACCGTCGAAACGTTGCGTCAGGCAGACGGGCTGTCGGGCACGCTCTATAACGTGCCGATGATCATCGGACCGTCGAGCTTCTACGTTTACATCTCGACCGAGACGGGCCAGCAGATCGGAATGTATGCCGGCTCCGATTTCGGCACCAACCACATCACCTGGGCAACGCTCAACCAAGAATATTGGACCGGACCACCACGCGGCCAGAATCCGTCAACGACCGGTGCGTTCGGTTACGGACTCTGCCCGTGCAACTCAAACTCGGGTCCGATCAACGGCGTCACGCCGCTTTACCAAGCCTTCAATCTGCCGATTTACGGCGAGTTGGGCGATCTTCAAAACTGGTACGGCGGACCGCCGGCCTACCCGGCTGAAGGTCCGTCGGTCTTAGCGCTGGGATGGGAAGGCTACTCGCTCGGCTTTGACGACTTCGCGGTTACGCCGGTCGTCGGTACGTACCACCTCTATGCGGCGGTGCCGCCCGCTTACGACACGCCGCAGAACCCCACGCCGAGTCCCGCGCCCGGCGCTTCGCCCACTCCGGCGCCCGGAATTTTGGCGGCCGGAGCACAGCTGACGCATTTGACCGGCCTGCCGCAGTTTGCCAATCCAGCCTTCAAGCCCGACGGCAAGGGCGGCGGCACCATCGAGATCACCGTACCGGCCGGCACAACCGAAGCGATCGCCGAGGTGCTCGCGGTCGGAGGCAGCGGCTCGGGGATCTGCGTGCAGTCGCACGAGGCCGACAGCTACTACACAGTCGTTACGCACGGCAGCGGAGTGCAGGCGCTGAATCTGCCCGACGACATCGGCCCGCTGACGCAATCAGGTCAGAAGACGCCGACGATTTGTCCGGCCGGCACTTATTACGTTTATGCGGTCGGAACGGACTGGCCGGCTTATGAGTCGTCGTATCCGTCCAATCTCTCGCAGCTGCCGCGGATCACCGGATCCAACGGGCAGGCCGACGTTACGACGTCGGCAAGCGTGAGCGCAACCTATCCTCCATCGTCGCCTGCACCAAGATTGAGGCCGAGATAAAGCGCACGATCGCGCCGCTCGCCTAGGTCGGATCGTAGCTCGAGCGCGAGGTCGGCGTCGCAGTCGGCTTCGAGGTCGGCAGGGGCGTCGCTTGTTCTCCGGGTGCGGCGTGCGGTGCAACGACCAAAACGTCGTGCATGCCTTCGTGGTAATGGAACGCGCAGCCGATCAAATAGATGCCGGCCTTGACGAGCGTGACCGTCACCGATTTGCCCGGCTTGATCGGGCCGCTGGCGTAGCCGGCTTCGAGCTCTCCGTGGCCCTTTGCCGGAATTGATAAGCTCGGGTTCTTTGGAAAATCGGCGGGTGGCCCGGAAATCTCTTTCACCACGTCGAGCGTGTGCGTGACGCTGTCCGACAGATTGCGAATCGTGATCTTGGTTTTCGGCGGAAAGCCGAGCGACTGCGAGTAACGCTGCTGCGTAAATCCGCCAAGATCGGCTTTCCATTTCGCGGACTTGATCACGCCGAGACCTTCGGTGGGAAGCTCTTCGCCGATCGTGTCCTTGGGAAGGGTCGCGAACGCAACGAGGTCGTCGCCGAGACGACCTAGCGGCACCGTTTCGCTTTCGGGTACGACGGCGCCGTTGACGGTTCGGCTAGCGCAAGCGCTCACGGCGAGCCCCAGCAGCGCGACCGCCAGCGCGATGTATTTGCTAAACATGCCTACGAGGCTAGCGCGCGAGCGTGAAAAAAGTGTAAACCGACGGGAGAACCGCGCCGCGCTTCAAAAGCTAGCCCTACCCGAACCTATTCCGAGCTCTTGGAGGTCGTGTGTCTCGCATCAACGTCACGCCGTTTCCGGCGATTGCGCTCGCCGTTGCCGTCGCCGCATGTTCGGGCGGGCGGCCGATGCTGCCTGGAACCGGATCGCAGCCGCCGGACGCCTTGCGCGGCAGCCATCCCGGTACGTTCACCGTGGTCAGAGCACAGGTCCCGACGATCATGCAAATGGAGTTCTTGCTGACCGACGGGTCGGTGCTTGCGCAGAGTGCCAACGACAATCCAATGACGTGGTGGCGCTACGTGCCCGACGACGAAGGCAATTATAGCGACGGTACGTGGACGCAGGCCGCGTCGCTGCCTTCGGGTTACGCGCCAAGCGCCAATGCTTCCGACCTGCTTGCCGACGGCCGGCTCGTGATCATCGGCGGCGAGTACAACTATCCTGGTCAGTACGACCTTCAACTCGTCAACTTGGGCGCGATCTTCGATCCCGTGGCCAACACGTGGACCAAGATCGGCCACCCGCACCGCTGGGATTGGATCGGGGACTCGCCCTCCAGCGTGCTGCCCGACGGGCGTCTCTTGCTAGGACAGAAGCTCACCGAGCGCGACGCATATCTCAATCCCAAGACGTTGCAGTGGACGCGAATGAAGCACACCGGCAAGGCCGACTTCAACGCCGAGGAAGGCTGGAGTCTGCTTGCCAACGGCACGATTCTCACGGCGGACGTGTTGGACGCTCCCAACTCGGAGATCTACGACCCCAGCAAACAGCAATGGACAACGGCCGGTTCGACGATCGTCGATTTGCGCTCGCCGTCGCCGTTTCACTACTGTCTGACCTACGGCCCGAAGCCGAAAGACTGTTATCTTCCGCCGGGCGAGATCGGCCCGTCAATCCTGCGACCGGATGGGACCGTGTTCTACACCGGGTCGGGGACCGGACCCAGCGGCACCGGCGTCGGCAACACCTCGATCTACAATTCGAAGACGGGAACGTGGACGGCCGGGCCGCAGTTTCCCGACGACGACAACGCCGGCGACTCGTGGGCGATGCTCGAGCCGAGCGGAAACGTTTTAGTCTTCGGGCTCGCGGGCGGGATGTACGAATGGAACGGCACGACGTTCACCAAGATCGGCACGTGGTCGGGACCGCCGATTCTGCTGCCCACCGGGCAGATCATGATGTGCGGCTACTCGAGCATCGTGCTCTACACGCCGACCGGATCGCCGAATCCGAGCTGGGCACCGACGATCAAGAATTATCCGTCAACGATCTCGGCCGGCCAGACCTACAAGATCAGCGGAACGCAGTTCAACGGCCTGGGTCAGGCCATGTCGTTTGGCGACGAGTATCAGAACGCGACGAACTATCCGTTAGTGCGCATCACGAACAACGCCAGCGGTCACGTCTACTACGCGCACACGCACGACGTCAGCACGATGGGCGTCGCGACCGGCTCGAAGAAGGTTTCCACCTACTTCGACGTTCCGGCCACGATCGCCACGGGTGGGAGTACGCTGGAAGTCGTTGCCAACGGCATCGCGTCCAAGCCGGTCAACGTGACCGTCTCAGGCAGCCGCCGATAGTTGCTTAAGCTTTAGGGCGGCGGTTGGCCGCTCGTGATCGCGGTCGCGTAGAAGTTGCCACCCTGCCAGTAACCGTGCGCGACGATCTGCCGGCCGACCGCAACTCGCCCCGTCGTCTGGTCGCTTAGCGCCGCTGAGTCGTCGATAACAACCTGCTTGTCGGTCTGTTGAAGCGTCACCAGGTGACCTTTGACGCCGACGATCGTGCCCGCCACGACCTCGTGGCGGTAGACGGTCTGCGGGCAGTTGCCGTTCGGAGTCCAAACGTCCCCCTGCCAGCTACCGCAGCACGTGTCGTTATAAACTGCCGGCGGAGCTCCCGGCGGTGGCGGTGCGCCTTGGGCAACCGCGACGCCACCCGCCGCCAGCACCCCTACACATACGAAAGGAATCAGAAGAAGGCTTTTCATCCCTCCCTGATTCCCAATCGTGCCGATCTTAAGCGCCGGCAAGCGGCCGGCGGCTGACTATACTACGAGGCGCCCGGCTCCGTAGTTTGGGCTCCTCTCCCCAGGTTCCAAGCCAATAGAATCACCAAAAGGATGCCCGCTGAAATTACCGCTACCATCATGGTCGTGTCATCTCCCCACCAGACGTTAACACGTCAACATAAATATACTCCACCGATAAGAAGAACTTATGACGATTTGTCTTCGCAAACTTTTCAACATCATCTGATAGCATCGACGATGGATCGGTGGGCGAACTCGCCGTGGCCGATAGATACTAAGGCCAATGGTTGGACTCCAGGATCGCAGTGCCACGTGTGCGTGGCCACCAAGCGAATTCGCCCGGTCCACTGGAGGTTCCGAGCGATGTCTACGTGGGCGATAATCGTCCTGGCCTCCCTCGGTATCTGCCTCGCGCTCTCGGTGTTTGGCCTCGCGCAGTCGGAATACAGAACGCGGGCGAAAAGGCGAACCGGTCGGTAAAGCGAGCTTCCCCGGCTCGTGACTGAGGTGGGAAAAGAGAAGAACTTGTGAATGCTAAATTCGCGAGTTCTTCTCCTTTAAAGCGTAATCTGGTTTTGTGGGAGCAAGCCGCTTTGTCAGCGGCTGCCTCGCGTTGCAGTAGACGGAGGGCGTAGATGCCGACGATCGACAACCATACTCCCGTATCGGTGCTCCGGCTGATCGAGGTTCACCCGAGCGGATTCAACCGGCTCTATCGTGAGATCGCGCAGTTCGTCGAAGGTCCGGGTCGCGACGTCTCGGGCTTGATCGATGCCCAGCTTTTTGGCAGCGTTGACGGCACGCGGATCGCGATCCTCGCCCACTTCTACCGGCACGAAGACTGGATGCACGCGCGTTGGGATCTTCGGCTCGGTGAGATGCTTGAGCGAATGCCGGGCTGCCGGCCCGTCGATTTCAACCTCTATCGCGAACACAGGGAAACGCTGGCCGCGGCAGTTTAGAGCACGAACAGCGGTATCGCGCCGAGCTGCAGGAGCACCGAAAAGAACACCAGCCCCGCGCTCGAACGGTCGACGAGCAATCCGCAGATCGCGCTGCCGGCAAACCAGGCCAAACCGAAAATGAGATCGTAGGTCCCGAAAGCGGTCGCTCGTCGCCGTTGCGCCAGCACTCCGGAAATCAACGCGAGCAGCAGAGCATCTTGCACCGCTATCCCGACGCCCCATAAAGCCGCGCCCGCTTGCGCCGTCGCCCCATGGCCGAGGAAGGCTAACGGCGTGGCCGCCGATCCCAACGCCAACGCGATTCCCACCACCGGTTTTCCGAAGCGATCGAACAACCGCCCAAGCAGCGGAGCGGCGATCGCGCCGACCGCCATCGCAACCGCAAACCAGAGCGAGATCGTGGCGGCGCCGGCTACGCCGTCGCGTGCGAACCGAAACGCTATCAGCGCAAAGTCGACGTAACCCGCCGCGATCAGCGCGCCTCCGACGGCGTAACGGCGAAACGCGCGCCGGTTTTGCGCGTCCGGGCCTGCCGGCCCTTCGACTTCACTCGCTGCGCTCGCGTTGCTCAGGGTGACACTGCTGGTGCGATAGGAAAAATTTGCGACGGCTAATGCAGCGAGCGTGAGCAACGCAGGGACGATCAGCACGCCGAAGCCGGCCGGATAGCCTCCGCGCAGGATTGCAAACGCGACCAACAGGGGGCCGGCCGTCGCACCGGTTTGATCGAGGGCTTCGTTGAGGCCGAATGCGCGGCCGCTTCCAAGCACGAGTCCCGCCTGCGACAGCATCGCGGCCGTCACCGGCTTGCGAATTCCGCGGCCGAGCCGTTCGCCGACCAACAGGCCCGCCGCGAGCGGCCAGCTTCCCGCGAACGCGAGCGCGGGAACGCAGAGCACGTTGATCGCGTATCCGATCCAAACGTCGAGCCAGTAAAGGCCGGTGCGGTCGGCGATCGCTCCCGCAATCGAGCGAATCGCGTAGCCGGCAAACTCGCCGCCGCCGGCAACCACACCCACGATTGCGCCGTTTGCGCCGAGATGACCCAGAAACGCGCCGGCGACGCCGCGCCCTCCCTCGTACGTAAGATCGGCAAACAGATTCACGATGCCGATCGTCACGACGAAGCGCAGCGCGCGCTTGCCGTCAAGCGGAACGGTCAATCGCTGAGATAGTGTTTGCGGACCCAGGCCGCCCATGGCGGACCCGGCGTGCCGTTATAGTTCTTGATCAGCACGCCGCAGCCGCCCCACGTATCCCAGGTCCAGGCCTCGTAGCCGACCCCGTGCGCGTCGGCCCAATTCATGAACGCGGAGATGTACTGGGGCGTGCAGCCCGAGCCGTTGTAGGTTTCACCCGTCTCGCCGAAGATCATCGGAACCACTTTGGTGATCGGCGACATGCTCGAATCGAGACAAGCGACGGTGTCGCAAAGATTCAAGCCGTAGACGTGCGCTTCGGCGATCAGCTGGTTGTCGGGATCGCTCGGACGGGATTTCAGCCAGGTCGATCCGTCGTAATTGGAGCCGTCGATCTTGCCGCACGCATTGGCATAATCGATGCACGGAACCGAGATCACGCCGTTGTAACCGGAGGCCCGCATCAGATCGACGGCCTGCTGCATCGCGGCGGTCAGATAATACTTGTTGTGCGGGCCGTAGGTGGCTTGATTGTCGCAACCCTTCTTCATGAAGCACGTCCAGCCCACGGTCGTTTCGCCCCATGGCGCCAGGATGACGTTGGGATCGTTCGCAAAGGTTGACGCCATGCTCGACCACATCGCCGGCGAGTGGTCTTCGTCGGGCGCGTCGGGCTGATAGGTCGCCTTGTATTTTCCGGGCGCGGCCCAGATCAGCGAGATTTCGGCGTACATGCCGTATTGGTGGAGCAGGTTGACGTAGTTGACGATCGCGTTGATGTAATTCTGCCCCGCGTACTGCTGATTGATTCCGTTGATGTTTAGCCAGCAGTCTTCATTGAGCAGAACGCGAACGACGTTGACGTTCCACGAAGCAATCGCCTTCACCGACGCCGCGTCGCTGGGACCGTCGAAGATTCCCCACCCTTGCACGCAGGCGTACTCGGTTCCCGAGCGATTGACGCCCTGAAGGTGAACGACGTCGCCGTTTCCGTTCACGAGCTGATTGCCGGAGACGCGAATGCCGTTCAGCTGCGAGCTCGACAAACGTGTGGCCATCGGCATATCGCGGGGCGGAATCGTTCCGCCGCTCTGGTTTCCGCCGCAGGCCGTCAACAACGCCGTAGGTGTTAACAATGCCGTAAGAATGAGTGCCGACCGCGGATCTCTCATGCCAAAATCTCCTGCTAGGAGTCCTTCGACTCCACCGCTTCGCGGCTCCGCTCAGGATGACACAAATCCTTCCGGGAGGGCCTCGCCGAGTCGAGAATACGGGCGGCCATGCCCCACAAGTATCGCTACGGCGAGATGACGTGGCCCGAAGTCAAAGCCGCCGCCGCGCGTCCCTGCGTGGCGATCGTGCCGATCGCGACGCTCGAGGACCACGGCCTGCATCTTCCAATCGACACCGATCTGCTGTTGTGCGCGAGCGTCTGCGAGTTGGCGGCGTCGCGCGCCGCCGATCGCACGGTCCTCGTTCCGCCGATCAACCACGGATACAGCCCGCACCATATGGACTTCCCGGGCGCGATCACGATCGGCGCGCATACGCTGATCGATTACGGGCTCGACGTCTGCAAGAGCCTCGCGCATCACGGCTTCGAGCGCATCTTGATCGTCAACGGCCACGGCAGCAACGCCCCGTTCATTGACATCATCGCGCGGCTTACCGTCGTCCACACCGAGGCGCTTGCAGCCGCCGTCAGTTATTGGGCGGCGCCGGGCGTGCGCGACGCTGCCGAATCGCTTCGCCAATCGGAAGCGGTCGGCGGCATGAACCACGCGTGCGAGTTCGAGACGTCGCTCTATCTCGCGCTGCGTCCCGATCTCGTCGACATGCAGCAAGCGGTGCACGAGCTCTCGCACCGTCCGTCGAAGAATTACTGGACCGATCTCGTCGCGGGCGAAGGCCCGCTGATGATGATGGAGCATTGGAGCCGCCTCAGCGAGAGCGGCGTGATGGGCGATCCGACCAAAGCCAGTGCCGAAAAAGGGCGCATGCTGCTCGACGCCGCTGCCAACGGAATCGTCGAGCTCGTCGACGAGCTGCTCGCCCGCAAGAGTCCCCCGCGCGTCGACCATCATTGATGCAACGCGCGGTTGCATCGCTGCTGTTAGCGTCCGCGCTGTGCGGCTGCACGCGCGTGCACGGCGGCGCGGGCGGACGCAACTCGTGGACGATTCCGGGCGTGCTGCGCATCGCGCAGCGCCAGGATCCCGATAACCTCAACCTGCTGCTGGGAACCGAAGCGGTCGACATCGACATCGCCGCGTTTTGGGGCGCGTTTCTCTTTCGCTGGAGCGACCGCAACCAGCTGGTTCCCGAACTGGCTACGGTCGAGCCGACCCGCGCCAACGGCGGCATCAGCGCCGACGGCTTGCGCGTCACCTATCACCTGCGTCGCAACGTGAAATGGCAAGACGGTGCGCCGTTCGGCGCCGACGACGTGATCTTCACCTGGCAACAGATGCTCAATCCGCGCAACTTGGTCGTTAGCCGCACCGGCTACGACGTCATCGCTCGGATCGATCGGGTCGACGCCTACACGATCGTGGTTCATCTCAAGCGCCGGTTCGCGCCGTTCGTCAACACCTTCTTTGCACCCGCAAATCATCCCGACGTCATCCTACCCGAGCACTTGCTCGCGCGCTATCCCGATATCAACCGTCTCTCCTATAACGCGCTGCCGGTTGGAACGGGACCGTTTCGAATCGTCGCGTACGAGCCCGGCTCGAGCGTCGAGATGGCGGCCAACGATGGATACTGGCGCGGGCCGCCGCATCTGCGCCGTATAGAATTTCGGATCGTCGCCAGCGACGAGACGATGCTGACCCAGCTCGAGTCGCACGACATCGATTTTTTCTATCGCGCTTCCGAGTCGCTGGCACCAGAGCTGCGCGGGATTGCGGGCACGCGGATCGTAATGACCCCCTACGATCGCTTCACCGACGTCGGTCTCAACGCATCGGTCGCAGGACTGAGCGACGTGCGCGTGCGCCGCGCGCTGGCGTACGCGATCGATCGGCAGGCGCTCATCGCTAAGGTGATGCACGGCGTGGCCGTCGCCGGCGACTCGCTGCATCCGCCGTTCTCGTGGGCGTACAACCCCGGCGTGCGACGCTATCCTTACGATCCGGCCCGCGCGGCTACGCTGCTCGAGCAAGCCGGCTGGAAGCCCGGCAGCCTTCGCCTCACGCTGGTCAGCTTTACCGGCTCCAGCACAATTGCAGCCGCCGAAGCGTTGGTGCAGCAACAGTGGGGCCGCGCCGGCGTGGTGGTTTCGATCAAGAATTTTCCTTCCGGAAAGCTGTACGCCACCGCCGGCGCCGGCGGCATCGAACAATCCGGAAAGTTCGACGCGGCACTCGAGAACTGGGAGAATGGAACCGATCCCGACGAGTCGATTCTCGTGATGTGCTCGATGGCGCCGCCGGCCGGCTGGAACATTTATCATTTCTGCAGTCCGGAACTGGATGCGGCCGAGCGGACCGCGTTAAACACCTACGATCGCGCGGTGCGCGCCGCGGCGTACCGGCGCGTCGCGCGGATCGTTTCCGAACGCTTGCCCTTCATCGTGCTTTGGTATCAGATGCAGCTCGACGCGATCAACGCCGACTTTAAACATTATCGCCCGGCGCACTCCGTCACGCCGTTCTGGAACGTCTGGCAGTGGTCGATCTGAGCCGGCGTTGCGCCGCGCTCGGCATCGCGCTGTTGTTTTCATTGCTCCCCGCAACGGCGCGAGCGTCGGTCAACCTTCGCTTTACGTTTACCGTCGCGCGCGCGCCGCATCCGATGCCGCTCGATCCAACGCTCGCCGATCCGGCCTGGGCGGCGGGCCGGGTGCCGGATGGCGACGGCCCGTGGGAAAACGTAACGACCCGCTCGCCGGCCAGATACGCGACCAGGGCGTATCTGCTCTACGACGACAAGAACCTCTACGTCGCCTTTCAGGCCGAGCAAGACGGCGTTCCGATCGTGGCGACCCAGACGACCAACGACGCCGGCTTCGGCATCGACGATTTCGTCGGGATCGGCGTCGACACGAGCGGCAGCGGAAGCCAAGTCTACTACTTCGAGACGACGCCGCATGGCGTTCGCTACGAACAAGCCAACGAAAACGCGCGCTTTCGTCCCCGCTGGAGCTCGGCCGCCAAGATCGGCAATGGCTCGTGGAGCGCCGTGCTGATCATTCCGCTCAACGTGATTCGCGTGCCGCGTGCCGGAAAGCAAACGTGGCGCTTTCAGTTCGTGCGCGGCATCGCCGCGCGCGGCGAGCACATTTCGTGGGTGTGGGATCCGATCATGCAGGACGCTCCCAGCGGCACGTGGCCGATCTTCGTGCCGGACACGCGCTTTTGGGCGGCTGGGAATCTCGATCTGGCCGCTTCGGCCGCCACCCCGCCCAAACCACGCGCCGACATCTACGCGCTCGGCAGCGCCGGCAACCAGCGCAACTACTTCCAGCAGGCTAACGGCACGTTCTTGCCGATGAACGTGCGTTACTACGGCGGCGATCTCAGCTACCCGCTCACGCCGACGATTCGTTTCGTCGGCACGCTCAATCCGGACTTCTCGAATGTCGAGATCGACCAGATGACGATCGTGCCGCAAGAGTTCGAGCGTCAGCTGATCGAGTACCGGCCGTTCTTCTCGCAAGGCGCGGCCTACATCAACGCCGATTCAACCCCGCGCGCTCCGGTCGGAACGAATACGCAGGCGCCGTATTTGGTTTTCTACTCGCCCTCGGTGGGGCCGTTCGACAGCGGCGGCAAGGTCGAGGGGACGTTCGACGGCGACGCGTTCGGCGCACTCACGTTCCACGGCTACGACCCGACCACCAACAACACGTTCAGCGACTCGGCCTACGGTTTCCAGCACTCGCTTCCCGGCGGGGCGTTCACCTATTGGAGCGACGGCGTGTTCGCCAACCACAGCATCGCCGGATGGGATAACACCATCGAAGACGGCATGGAAGTGCGCGATCTTCAAAACGGCATGATTTACTTCGGCGATTATTCCTTCGAAGACGGATCGTGGGTACCGCAAGGGCATGCCGACCTTGGCGAGTTCTTTGTGGACCACCACAAAGGCAACTCTGAACTCAACGTCGGCTACCTCGACGTCTCGCCCAACTATGATCCGATCGACGGCTATACCGCCAACTCCGACATTCGCGGTCCCCAGATGTTCGCCGATTACGCCGGGACGACGCCCGGGATCAAGAACTACACGCTCTTTTTCACCGCCGATCGCTTTCTCGACGACTCCGGCGCGGTGCATCAAGCCGACGTGCAGTACTTCATAACCGCCTTATTCAAAAATCAATTCTCGCTCGACGGTGCGGGCGAAGCCGTAGGCCAGCTGCGCTCGTACGGGATTCCGGCCGGCCCCGACTGCAGCGGACCGATCCTGTACACGTCGAGCTTCACCGGCTATCCGTGCTATCGCGACGGCGTGACGCAGCCCTACAATCTGTATCAGATACCGGTTGGCTACCGCGACGGCACGCCCACGCCGTTCGACGTCGCCTACGAATGGGGTCCGTTCGGCGACGACTACGTTCATTTGTTCACGATTACCACCAGCCGGCCGCTCTGGCGCGGTTTATCGCTCAGCCTTTCGTACGACGGCACGTACGAGCGGGCGTTCTCGACCGGCGTGCTCGATTCTCAGTGGCTGCGCAGCATTTCCCTGGGCTACAACGTCAGCAGCGACAGCACGTTCAGCCTGGAGCTGCGCGATATCAACGGATACGGCGGGTTTGCGACCCAGATCGGCAACAACCTCGCGGTGGGCTTTCACGAGCGGTTCAAAGCGGGCAACGAGCTTTTCGTCAACTTCGGCAGCCCGGCCGCCGGCGCGACCCTCAACCGGCTGATCGTCAAGTTCGTCTTCCACGCAGGAGCCGACACCGGTACGTAGCAGAATCGCGTTGCATGAAGGATTTCAATCGCGCAACGTTCTTGGCAGGTTCGCTGGCAGCCGCCGGCGCGCTGTTTCCCAGCGCGGCCGAAAGCGCGACGCCCCCGGCCCCCAGCGGCGTTCCGCCGGAAAGACTGCTGGGCCGGCTGATGGCCGGGAACCAACGATTCGTCGACAACGACTTTCCTCCGACCAACACGCTACAGACGAAGCGGGAGTTGCTCAAATCCAGTCAGGCGCCGTTTGCGGCGATTCTTGCATGCGCCGACTCGCGCGTGGTGCCGAACTTGATCTTCGTGCAGGGCATCGGCGACCTGTTCGTAGCGCGCGTCGCAGGAAACTGTCCCGACGATTACGTGATCGCATCGCTGGAGTACGCGGTCGAGCACCTCGGGACGCGACTCATCATGGTGCTGGGTCACGAAGGTTGCGGAGCCGTCGCGGCGGTGTACGAGGCGTTGCAGACGAAGAAACCGCTGCCGCCGCATCTTTTTGAGATCCAAGAGCTGATGGGTCCCGGAATCGAAAGCGTGGTGCAGGCTCGCGGCACTCAAGAGGCCGCGGTGGAAGCAAACGTGCGCGCCGGGATCGCAACCCTCAAGGCGAGCCATCCGGTAATTGCGGAGAGCGTAGAGTCGGGACGCGTGCTGGTGGCGGGCGGTTACTACCACCTCGTCTCGGGAGAGGTCAGTCTGGTCGATTAGCCAAAAATCGACGGTGCGTTGCTGCTTACCGACTTCTTCACAATGACTTCACGACTGCGCAGGCATGCGACCCATGCCGCTTAGCGGCGCGCGTGCCTGGTCGCTCTCCTTGGCCGATGCCGACGCCGGCGTGCTCGCCCGCTCGCATTTCGTAGAGTTCCTGCATAGCATTGAGATCGAGCAAGATTTCATTTCGACCGCCGAGCTGGTCTTCGGCGAGCTGCTCGGTAACGTCGTTCGCCACGCTCCGGGACCGGTTCAGATCTCGATCGACTTGAACGACGACGCGATGGTGCTGCACGTCGTCGACACCGGGCCCCCGTTCTCGCTGAACCAGTCGCATCTTCCTACCGACGTCTTGAGCGAGCGCGGGCGTGGCCTCTTCATCGTTGCGCAGCTCGCCGCCGAGGTGCGCGTAAAAAAGAAACGCAGCCGCGGCAATCACATCATGGTGACGCTGGCGCGCCGCGTGTCATAGCCCATCGAAGGAGTAGAATATGCAACGCTCTTCTATCGTCGCCGAGATTTTCGGCTATCTGGTCTGCCTGTTGGCGGTCGTCGTGTTCTTCGCGAGCGTCGCGGGCGTAACCAGCAACGCCTTTCGCGTGGTGCATCCCACGCCGATGCACGCCCGCCTGCGCCCCGGTTACGGCGGCGCGCGGTTTGGATTTGGCGTGCAGCCGCCGGCAGCCGTGCCGCTAGCGATTCCCGGCTCGCCCAATCGCGACGAGTTGCGCCAGCGCGCGACCGCAGGCGCGCGGTTCGAAGCGGTGCGCCGCCTGGTGGTAGCTTTGGTGATGCTCGTTCTTTCCGCCATCGTATTCCGGCGGACGTTTGCGTGGCTTAACCCGGTGCGAGCGACGACGTAACCGCCGCGCCGCGCGGCGCATACTTGAGCGAGGTCGCCGTATTGAACAGCACGATCGGCAAAGGAAGCTCGACCCTGCCGCGTAACGCGCGCAACGCGGCCATCGCCGCACCGCCCTCTTCGGTCGCGTCGATGCCTTCGTTCCGATGCAAGTCGCGCATCGCTTCATCGGCATCGCCGTCCTCCACCGCCACCGCGTGGCCGTGCGATTCGCGCAACGCGCGCAGCGCCAGCCGATCGCCGATTCCTCCCGGCACGCGCAACCCCCACATCCTCGTGGATGCGTTTTCGGCTCGCTCGGCCGATTCTTCGCCGCGCGCAAACGCCGCAACGATCGGCGAGCATCCCTGCGCCTGAACTGCCACCATTACCGGCCGCTCGGGGCCGATCCATCCGGCGCGTTCGAGCTCGCCGAACGCTTTCCACATCGCGACCAGCCCGATTCCGCCGCCCGTCGGATAGACGATCGTGCCCGGCACGCCGAGCTGCTCGACCAGCTCGTAGGCCATCGTTTTTTTCCCCTCGACGCGATAGGGCTCGCGAAAGGTCGCGACGTTGAAGGCGCCGGTGTCGGCAGCGTGCACCGCCGCGAGTCTTCCAGCGTCGTCGATCAATCCGTCCACGAGCACGATCTCGGCGCCGTAGCCCTCCATTTCTTCGATCAGCAGCATGGGCGTATCGCGCGGGACGTAAACTCGCGCGGTCAGCCCGGCACGTGCGGCATACGCTGCCAGCGCGCTGCCCGCATTCCCCGCACTGGGCGCAACCAAGGCTCTCACGCCCAAGCGCTTGGCGACCGTCACCGCCACCGACATGCCGCGACACTTGAACGAGCCGGTCGGATTCTGGCCTTCGTCTTTGACGTAGACTCCTTCGAAGCGCAGCGGAACGAGCGGAGTCGCACCTTCGCCGAGCGTCACCGGATCCTCGTCGTCGGAGACCGGGAGCAGCTCGCGATAGCGCCACATCGTCCACGGACGCGCGGCGACATCCTTGCGCGCCATCCGTTCGACGGGATAGCGCACCAGCAGCGGCGCGCCGTCGTGGTGGCAAACGGTTGCAACTCGAAGGGGCGAGACGCTATGCGTGGCGTCGCGCGAGCACTCTAAATACGCCGGCTTCAAATGGTCCTTGCCTGCGTGGCGCGTACTAAGATTCCTGCATGAGCAGAGGGGGACGATGGGCCGCCTGGA
>Ga0187783_10001984_pt1 | contig 15225 bp, 15 predicted proteins | sample 1015_SJ02_MP02_2_FD_132471 | JGI IMG/M metagenome (GOLD analysis project Ga0187783, IMG submission 132471) | Tropical peat soil microbial communities from peatlands in Department of Meta, Colombia - 1015_SJ02_MP02_20_MG | ecosystem: Environmental > Terrestrial > Soil > Wetlands > Peat | place... | reverse complement strand
GCGCGAACATCGTGCCGCCCCGCATCTGGTCCAACTCGTTGACCGCCCGCATGCATATTGCTGCACAGCGCTCGGAGTCATCGCGCTGTGCCTGCCGGACACCTTCCATTGCGAGTTCGCCGTCTACTGGCGCTGATCGCCTTCGAGCGACGGTCCGTCGGTCGAGGTCGGACGCCCTTCCTCGGACAGGAGCTGGTCGGCCCTGTTCAACACGGTTCGCCGTGCTCGACAAGCGGCTTCGTGCGCGCGCACCTCTCTGAGCTCTAGGGAGCTCAAACCACCAAGGCGCTGAACGACTTGGGAAGCGGAAAGACTGTCGTAGCCCGGGATCGCGAGATGAGCTGAAGCCCTGGAGGTTTGGTTGGTGCGCCCGGGTTGGCGCAAAGCGTGCTCTGCCTTGGTCTCGCCGCCCGCACCAATTCCACCACCTACGGCACCGCCAGTTGTTTGGTGAGAACCGCCAGTCGTTTGGTGAAAAGGAGATCCTGACTGCTCGTCTCGGGGAGTTCCAGCTGAGCTCGCCGGCCGCGCAGTCTCGGCTTCGCCGGTGCTCGAGAACAGCTGGCCCACTCGTTTCTCGAACTCGCTGCGGCCGAAGCGAACCGCGAACTCACCGATGGTCCGTGAGGTCACGATCCGTTTCTCGATCTCGTCTCTTCCCCTGTTTGCGAGCTTGGGAACTTCGTCCGCAACGGTGAGCGCAAGTCCCGCTGGAGCATAGATAACGAGATCGAGCAGTCGATCCTTGGCGGATTTCTCGTCACTCACGGCGAAACCTCCTCTGCTCCGGGCACGCCGGCTCGCGAAAAAGCCTCACACGCAGTCGCGGCAGAGCCCTTTCTCCGGGTCGGCGAGCTGACTTGGATGTTTTACGAGGAAGCACGAACTACAGACGAATTCGTCCGGCTGTTTGGGAAGAACGCGCTCCGCTATCTCGGAACGATCGTCCGGTTCGGGTACTTCGTCGTCTTCCTCTTCTTCCGGTTCGACGACGAGCCTCTCCTTTAGGATCTCGTCCAGGCTCGCCTCGACGTCCTCGTCGTCGACCTCCTCCTCCTCTTCCTCGCCCTCTTCGGCGGGAGTCGCCACGGGAGCGCGCGTAGCGACGACGGCCTCACCGCCAGCCTCTTCGTCTTCCTCTTCTTCGAGCACGTCGACATCGGAGTCGTCCGCGTCGCTCAAGTCGTCGTCGTCGTCGTCGAGAACCTCCTCGAGGTCCTCGTCGATGTCTTCGACGAGTTCGTCCTCGTCGAGCTCGCCGAGATCCGTCGCCTCGAGATCTTCTGGTTCTGCCACGTCGTCCAGATCGTCAGCCATTGCTGCCCTTCAGGTCCTCCTGTGACGCCGGGGGAGCATAACCGGTCCTTCTCGGCATCCATTCCCACGAGACGCAGATCTGAGGGGAACGTGTTTCGGCGGTCGAACTCGTCCTTTTCCGGCGGGAAGAGGCGCTGTTCCGCGTTCGAACGGCTGGGATCGCGGTGGGTGTGCGAAGGAGCGACGAGCCTTCGCAGCGCCGACCAAGGCCTTCGATCGAGCTTCTTTTGGACAGGACTGCCCCGGGTACTCCCGCCTCCCGACGGCATGTCACCGCCGAGGGCGGCGGGGCCCGGGGACCTTTGGTGCCGTCCAAATCACATCGGCGCCGCTGCCGATTCAGGCGACCGGACGTTCTCTACTCGGCCCCCAGGGCCACACTCCGCCTCTCACAACCATCCCCCCCTCCGGGATCGCACCGGGCGTGCGGCCGGCGATCGAGCCCTCGGGGCGTCTGGGACTGGCGCAGACTATGCGCAGCGAACAGAGGGTGCGTCAAGCGGCAGTTCATGGCTCCCACCTGGGAATATTTCCGTTATCCCTGGTCACCGATCCGCCAGTTTCCCCGTCCAATTACCCTCGAATTTGCCCCACGTAGAGACACGGAGGGGCGAGGTTCCTAGGCGCCCTTCGCCGCCGCCTGCCTGCGGTCCGCGGCACGACGTTCCGCCCCTAGACGTTCGAGGGCGTAGTCCTCGTAATCGACGAAATGCATTGCATCAGCCAGGAGTTGATGGCCCGCTTCGCGAGCGATGAGCCGGTGCATCTCTTGCGCTATCTGCCTGTAAGCGGGGTGACCCTGCTCACCCGAGCGCAACTCGGTGATGTGCATCGCCTCTCTGGCGTTCATCTGCATCACGTAACGGACGCGAAAGGCGAGCGACAGCGCGTACGGCGCTTGCTCGGGGAACAGAGGCTTCATGGCCGAGTGCAGCTGTACGCATCGCGTGAGAGATTCCTCGAATTGTGTCGAAAGGCCCGCTTCACAAACTGCATCTGGAACTTCGTAGCCGAGACGATGGTCGAGTCGCTGCCATTCGATGGTGAGCATTCGGTGACGCTGAAGGTCGCGAAACGCGCCGTAGTCGGAAACGACTTCGAACCGGTAGTCCGTGCGTTCGAACGCCCGGCCCGGACGGTGTCTTCGATTGGACCTGTCGCCGACGTAGGCACGGACGAGGGCTCTTCGATCCTCGTCACTCAGCGCTCGCACCCGTCGAAGGAGCTCGGTCTCGGACGACGACGTCGACGCAAAGCACATAGCTGCCAGAACCTTGTCCTCGCCGTCGGGGTCGAAGTCGAGCAATCGCACGACAGGGCGCGGCTCCAGATCTGCCTGACGTCCCGAGTCCTGGTCGGGCCAAAGCCGTTCAACGACCTCGTCGGTTTTCTCCCGAGTCTCTCTCAGGTACTCCGTCCACGCTCCCCCTCGCTCGGGCCTGTCGATCCGTTGGAGAAACGACGGTATGACTTTGCGCAGCTCCTCGAGCATCATCTCCGCGTAACGACGCGCCTCGGGCAGCGGGTGAGCTCGCATGCGGAGCAACAAGAGTTCGTATGACTGGCCCGTGCCGTAGATGCCGACGTTCGAAAGCGCGGCCGCCGGGAGCAGGCCTCGCAGCGCATCGAGCGCCTTCGCACGGACCGACTGCCGGTACACGAAATCGGGGTCGCCACTTCTTTGTGGGAACTGGCGCGTTATCCACGCTTGCATCTTGGGCAGGAGAGTCGCGTAGGTGTCGAACATGCGATCCATGTCTCCCACGTACCTCGCACCGAGAGGCGACGCGAGGACTTCCGGGTCCCGGTAATACCTGTAGTGTCCTGTCGCAAGCCTCGAGTCGTACGCGATGTAGCGCGTCGACTGCTCGAGGTACGCCATGAGCCGGCCCCACTCGAGCACTTTCGTCAACAGGTTGGATGCCTGTTCGCAGGCCAGGTGGACTCCCCCGAGCTGCGCCACCGAGTCGTCCCCGTACTCGAAGAACACCCGCTCGTAGAGCTCCTCGGCCCGCCGTAGCCCGACCGTCGCGTCTAGGTCGGCGTCCCCGCTCACGTCGAGGTCGCCGACGAACTCGTCGAGGAACAACCTCCGCAGGCTCTTGGGCGACCTGGAGTAACGGGCGAAGAGCGCTCCCTTTACGACTTCGGGAAGGTTCACAAGGGCGAAAACTGGGCCTTCGAGGTTCGTGACGTACCGACGCAGGACCTCTGCCTCTTCGTCGGTGAACGTTTCCTCGGCGTAAGGGAACATGCCCCGGCAACACTACGGTGCGGCGGACGGGCCGGTGGCGGACCTGCGAAGACCAGGTCCGCTCTCGCTCAGAAGGGCCTGAGCGCCGAGATCTCGCCGGGTCTGGCCCAGGCGGCGACGACCCCCCGCTGCAGCCGGTCCGCTGCCTGTCCGGCGGACGTCCGGGTGAGTCCGTCGGGTGCCACGATCTCGAGCTGCCTCAACAGGTCGGTCAGCTGCTTGGTGTTCCTCACGAAGTCGCCGGGAGCAAGCTCCGAGCGCTCGAGGACCACCTCGAGACGGTCTCCCCGAGCCCATCTGCGAGCTGCATCGCAGAATCCGCGATCGGGGCTCCTCGTGCGCGCGAGCCTTGCGGCGTGTTCCTCTTCGCGCAGCGAGTCCGCAAGATCGTCCAGATCGTCGAGCCTTCCTATGAGCGACCGTGGCGTGCGCGGATCTGGTCGCCACCGTCCGGGCCGGACTTCGAAGGTGATCGCCGACACGATGGCCGCGAGCGACACAGCGTCGAGACCGTCCAGCAATCCTCGGGAGATTGATTCGGCGACGAGCAGATCGCACTCGTGATAGATCCGCGACAACAATTCGCCATTGGCCGTGAGCTGCCACGCATCGACGTCTACGTATCCCCGGTCTCCTAGAAGCCGGAGCGTTCTGTCGAGGCGACGGGACAACGCGTGATGGTGGCGTTCGTCGAGGAATTGTGCAAACGAATGATCGAGCACATAGTGGGCTTGATCTACCGCGTAACGGCGGACCAGGTTCACCGCGAGGTTGTAGGTCGGTCGAAAAGACGAGCGCAGGTCCGGTGCTGGAGATGTGGCGAGTTTCGCAACGTCCTCCACGAGAATGTGAGACGACCAGGGCACGACTGCGTGTCCGACAGAGTCCAGTCCCCGACGGCCTGCTCTTCCCGTCAGCTGAGCATATTCACCGGACGTGAGTGCGCTGCGGCCATGTTCCCGAACCTTCTGCAGCCGCTCGATGACAACGGTGCGAGCCGGCATGTTTATGCCGAGCGCGAGGGTTTCGGTGGCGTAGACCACTTTGACGAGACCATCGGCAAAACAATCCTCGACCGCCTCGCGAAATGCCGGGATCAAACCTGCGTGATGTGATGCGACCCCGATCTCGAGCCCTGAAAGCCATCGGCCATAGCCGAGCACGTCCAACTCGTCGTCAGGGAGGCCTTCGGTGTGTTGCTCGCATCGCCTCCGAATCTCATCTCTTTCGTCCGGGTCAGTGAGACGGATGCCGTCGGCAAGACTCTGTGCGACTGCGTCGTCGCACGCGACCCTGCTGAAGATGAAGACGATCGCAGGCAGCATCCCGAGGGCTTCAAGGTTCTCCACGATCTCGGTGCGGCGAGGGGTTGCGAGCCTGGAATGACGAATGCCTCCCGGACGCCTCTGCAGTCGCGTCGTGCGCTCATCGAGCTTGGCGGCAACCGGATGCAGTTTCCCGCGGAGCAGAACCGGCACGAGCTCGAATTCGCGCGAGCCCTTGTACGCCAATGCGACGTGGTTTCGAAGCTCCACAGGGCGGCGCTGCTCCACCACCACTTCGGTCGGCCCTCTCACGCTTCTGAGCCAGGAGCCGAACTCGCCTGCATTCGAAACCGTCGCGGATAGACACACGAGCACGATCCCTTTTGGAGCGAGGATTATCACCTCCTCCCACACCGACCCGCGATAGGGGTCTTCCAGGTAGTGCACCTCGTCGAGCACAACGACACCGAGCCCTTTCAACAGGGGGGAGCCGGCGAAGAGCATGTTGCGCAGCACCTCGGTGGTCATGACGACGACGGGTGCCTCTCCGTTGTGAGAGACGTCGCCGGTGAGAAGACCGACCCTCTCAGGCCCGTAAGTGGCGGCGAGCTCACCGAATTTCTGATTGGAGAGCGCTTTTAACGGCGTGGTGTAGAAGGCCTTTTCCCCCGCTTCGAGCGCCTTCGCGACCGCATAGCCCGCCACGACGGTCTTGCCGGAGCCAGTGGGTGCGGACACGAGCACCGAGCTCCCCTCGTCCAGGGCCTCGAACGCCTCGACCTGGAACCGGTCGGGCACGAAGCCGAGGCGATCTACCAGATCGCTACGAAGGCGAGAGTCGGTCAACGACCGAGAACGCGACCGAGAAGTATCGACGCTTCGTAGAAAATGTAGAGGGGTACGGCGAGCGCGATCATCGAAAAGGGGTCTCCGCTCGGGGTGATGATCGCGGCCACTGTCACGATTGCGACGATCGCCCACCTTCGCCACTTGGCGAGCGTGCCTGGTTGAAGGACGCCAGCCAGCTGCAGTGACACGAGGATCACGGGGAATTCGAACGTGATCCCGAACACGGCCATGAGCGCCAACATCAAGCCCACGTAGCTGTTCGGGTTGTAGATCTGCTGCAACGAAGGCCCACCGATCGAGTCCAAGAACCTGAGTGCGTGCGGAAAGGTGTAGTAGGCGAGCACGCCGCCCAGTGCGAACAGCGTTATCGACGCTGCGATGAACGGGATCGCGTATCGCTTCTCGTTGCTCTTGAGCCCGGGTGTTATGAACCTCCATAACTGCCACAGGATGATCGGGGATGCGAGGAACAAACCGCCGTAAGCGGCGATCTTCACGCGCAGGGAAAGACCGTCCAACGGGCTCGTTATGTACAGCTTGCAATTCTCAGCGCCCGCGACTCGGCAGTAGGGCTGTTGCAACCAACTCACGATATGTGGATAGAGGATCCAGGCGGCAACACCCGCGACGGTGAACGCGAGAACCGATTTGATCAAGCGACGCCGAAGCTCTGAGATGTGCTCCCCGAGGGTCATTGCGTCGGGATCGGGGCGCGGTTTGCGACGCAACCGTGCGAGCAAATGTGGTGCCATGAGCAGCTACCGGGTTTGCGTCAATTCATGCTCGGGTCGTCCAAAGGGATCGGAAGGGAACGACCGGACGCGGTTCCCACCTCCTCTGGCGCCACCTGACCGTTCGGACGCAGCTGGCCGTTCGAACTCTTCGTATTGTTCGCTTTGATCGATCCGTTCGAGCGCTCTTCGCTCGGCGAGAGGTCCACTGGCGACTGCGCGCTCTCTGCCCGGCCATTCAACGCCGGTCCGTCCTCTGCCGTTTCGTCCGCGCCCGAGCCGCCCTGCAACCCTGCCTGCTCACGCTCGTGTTCGTCGGCCAGCCGGTCGAGGAAACCCAGCGGCGAGCGGACAGCGTCGGTGATCTTCTCGGTCGAAGGAAGGTCCGGGAAGGTACCCCTCACCTCGCTCTCGATCCGCACACGCCAACGCCGGAAATCACCCCAGGCCGCGCCGAGCTGCCTCGCGAGTTGGGGAAGCTTGTCCGGTCCGAGGACGACGAGGGCCACCACCAGGACGACAAGCACCTTGACGGGGCTGAGGTCGAGCATGCGCAAACGAGTCTACGGTCACCCCGCCGACCACACCCAGCGCTCCGCCCGATGGCGACCCGGTGGTTCGTCCGAACGTGACCCAGCGGTTCGCCCGATCGTGACTCAGGAGTCCACCCGACCCTGACTCAGCAGTCCACCCGAGCCTGACTCAGCAGTCCACCCGAGCCTGTCGGCTGCATCCCTGTCAGAGGCTTGCGATCAGCTTCTCCACCCGCTCGTCGTGAGAGCGGAACGGGTCCTTCAAGAGGACCGTGCGTTGGGCTTGGTCGTTCAATTTCAGATGCACCCAGTCCACGGTGAAGTCGCGACGCCTTTCTTTGGCCCTCCGAATGAACTCACCACGAAGGCGCGCCCTCGTCGTATCTGGAGCACGGTTCATCGCTTCCGAGATCGTTGCGTCGTCACTGACCCTGTCCACACCGTCCCTGGCTTGCAGCCGGTAGTACAGGCCCCGCGAGCGATTCACGTCGTGGTACTGAAGATCGAGCAGAGCAATTTTGGGGTGGCCCAACGGAAGTGAGTGTCGCTCACGGTACGCCTCGATGAGCTGATATTTGCTTACCCAATCGCACTCGCGGGTCAACGAGAAGGGATCGGCCTCCAACGCCTTGAGGCAGTGTTCCCACATGTCCAGCGCCCTGTCCTCTTGAGCTGAGAATCCATGGCTGTCGCGGTACCTGAGAGCTCTCGTCAAGTACTCGGATTGGATGTCGAGGGCGCTCGCCTCCCTGCCGTTTGCAAGGCGCACCTTCCGGCGGCACGTGAGATCGTGACTGATCTCTCGGATCGCGCGGATCGGATTTTCAAGCGTGAGATCCCGCAGGACCGTTCCCGGGTCCTCGAGCATCCGCAACAAGATGCTCGTCGCACCGACCTTCAAAAAGGTCGCATACTCGCTCATGTTCGAATCACCCACGATGACGTGCAAGCGGCGGAAGCGCTCTGCATCAGCGTGTGGTTCGTCGCGAGTGTTGATTATCGGCCTGCTACGGGTCGTCGCAGAAGAGACGCCTTCCCAGATGTGCTCGGCGCGTTGAGAAAGGCAGAAAACTGCACCTCGGGCCGTCTGCAGAACCTTGCCCGCCCCGCTGTATACCTGTCGGCTCACTAGAAACGGGATCAGAACTTCTGTGTAGTGAGCGAAATCGTCGCGACGGCTGGTGAGGTAGTTCTCGTGGCATCCGTAGGAATTGCCGGCCGAGTCGGTGTTGTTCTTGAAGAGGTACACGACTCCGCGGATACCCTCCTCCCGCAGTCGTGCCTCTGCTCCTGCAACGAGGTGATCGAGGATCCGTTCGCCAGCTTTGTCGTGGGCTACGAGATCTACGATCGAATCGCACTCGGGTGTCGCGTACTCGGGATGACTGCCTACGTCGAGGTATAACCGAGCACCGTTTTCGAGAAAGACGTTCGACGAACGTCCCCAGCTGACCACACGCCTGAACAAGTAGCGGGCGACTTCGTCGGGACTGAGACGGCGTTGGCCACGCAGGGTACAAGTCACCCCGTACTCGTTCTCGAGACCGAATATCCGACGTTCCACCAAGTTCCACGGTAGTGCCGAGCGAGCGGCTATCGACGTAGCCTCTCGCGGATGGTTCGGCACTCGATGGTCCGCTTGACGACGGTCGGGTCGACGTTCGAGGGCCGGGTGCTGGTCGCCCGGCTGGGCGCCGACGGGATACTCGCTCAGCTGAGCGGTGCGCCCGATGGGCCGTACCCTCTGCCCAGGACGCTGGATGTGCTGGTGGAGGCGGATCAGGCGGAGGAAGCCCGCCAATTGCTCCTGGCCGACCAGGTTGAGGCCGTTTTCGACGATGGGGGCGAAATTGGTCCGCAGCCCGGAGGAGCCGGAGGGCCCGAGGGGTGCGAACCTGGCTGATCGCCAGGCGGGTCTTGCTGATCGCCAGGCGGGTCTTGCTGATCGGCGGGCAGTTCCGGCTGATCGGCGGACAGGTCTGGCCTCGCCGACGCCTTCGCAACGGCGCCTCGATCGACCCTATTGGTCTGTGGCCGCGCCCAACCGTTCGGCGAGCTCGTCGGTCGTGATCCTTCGAAAAGCACGCCGACCATTTCCCCTGGCGAGGACCGCTACTTCGAGATCCGAAGCCGAGAGCGTCCTGTCCGGCCCTCCGAGAGCAGCCACCGAAGCTCGAAGCGCCTCGTCCAGAGCCCATCCGTCGCGATAAGAGGTGGTGAATCGTTCCGTGATCGTCTCTGCGTCCCCACCCAACACTGCGAATCTGTCCTCGTCCGTGATCGTTCCCTCGTAGGCGATGTGGTAGAGCTGGTCGGGCCGGCCGTCTGCGCCGAGCTCGGCGACGAGGATCTCGACCTCCAGCGGCTTCATCTCGTGGGTGAACACGTTGCCGAGGTACTGCGCGTAAAGGTTCGCAAGAGACCTGGCGTCCACGTCTTCTCGGCTGAAGGCGAAGCCCTTCGTGTCCGCGTGGCGCACCCCGGCGACCCGGAGCTGGTCGAACTCGTTGTATTTTCCGGCGCCGGCGAAGGCGATGCGGTCGTAGATCTCGCTCACCTTGTGCAGGGAGCGGGAGGGGTTCTCGGCGACTATGAGAACGCCGTCGCCGAACAGAGTTGCGACGAGCGCGCGGCCGCGCGCGATGCCTTTCTGCGCGTATTCGGCTCGGTCCTTCATGACCTGCTCGGGGGCGACGTAATAGGGCATCGTCACGACTACCCACCCCCTCCGAGCCCGCGTTCGACAAGGACGCCGAAGCGCTCGGCTACTTCGGGCTCCGGCACGCGCTCGTACCCTTCCGAGCTCACTGTTGCGACCACCGGATATATGCCCCGCACCACGTCGGGTCCGCCGGTCGCCGCGTCTTCGTCTGCCGCGTTGTAAAGGGCCTGGACGACGAGCTCGATGGCCTCGTCGCGCGAAAGCGCGTCGTGCCAGCCGAGCTTGATGGTGGTCCGTGCGTCGCGACCGCCCGAACCGGTCGCAGCGTGCTCGGCCTCCTCGTAATGACCGCCGGTCACGTCGTAGGTGAAGATCCGACCTTGCCCCCTGGCCAGGTCGTACCCTGCGAAAAGAGGAACGACGACCAGACCCTGAAACGCCATCGGGAGGTGTTCGCGAACCATCTGGCCCAGCTGGTTCGCCTTGCCCTCGAGGCTGAGTGCGAGTCCCTCGACCTTTTCGTAATGCTCCAGCTGAGTCTGGAACAGCTTGACCATCTCGACAGCGGGCCCGGCCGCTCCGGCGATCGCAACGGCGGAGTGCCGGTCGGCCGGAAACACCTTCTCCATTGCCCGATGGGCGATCGTGTTGCCCTCTGTCGCACGACGGTCTCCCGCCATGACGACTCCGTCCGCATATCGGAGCGCGGCCACGGTCGTTCCGTGCCGCACGGTTACCGAGCCGCCTCCCGCCGAGGATGCCCCGGAGCTGGGCGAAATCGAGGGAGAGATCCGGCGCAGCAAGCCCGCGAAGTTCGGTCCGGGGTCTTCCCCCGGTGTGAACAGCGGCAGGGTCACTCCGTTACTCCCCGCCCTTTTGGACGTAGTTCCTGACGAACTCCTCGGCGTTCTCCTCGAGGACCTCGTCGATCTCGTCGAGCAGGTCGTCGAGCTCGGCTTTCAGCTTCTCTCCCTGGGCCGACGGAGCAGGCGCCTCTTCGGCCACCTGCTCTTCGCGGGTGGTGGTCTGCGTCTTCCGCTTTTGCTCCCGTTCTGCCATGGGTTGAGTTCCCTCTCCTAGCTGCTAAGCCGGGCCAACAACTCCGACGGCGAGGAGCATTCATCGAACAACCCCTCGACGTGGTCTGCCGTGCCACGAAGCGGATCCATCATAGGGACGCGCCGCAGCGGATCGGTCCCAAGGTCGAATACGAGCGAGTCCCAGTTGGCGCTCGCGACCGATGTCGACCAGCGCTTCAGGCACTGACCCCTGAAGTACGCACGGGTCCGGCGGGGAGGCTCGGTCGTCGCCTCCAGGACGTCACCCTGAGTGACGAGACGCTCGGTGTCGAGACGGGCAAAGAGAGAGCGCTCGGGCCTGAGATCGTGGTATTGGAGATCCAGTGCCGCGAGCTTGTGGTCCTCCCAATCGAGCCCGTGACGCTCGCGGTAGGCCTCGACCAAATTCATCTTTGCCACCCAGTCGAGCTGTCTCCCGAGGCCGGCCGGATCACTCTCGAGCCCCTGAAGGAGCTCCTCCCAGCGGCGAAGCACAGCAGATCCGACCGCTTCCCCGCCCACGCATTCGAACCCCCGGTCTTCGACGTACTTACGTGCGAGCCCGAGCAGCTCCCATTGCACGGCGACAGCGGTCGCGCTCCGGCCGTCTGCGAGCTCCACCGAGGTGCGCAACGTCGGGTCATAGGAGATTTGGCGGATCGCCTTGACGGGGTTGGCGAGGGTCAAGTCCACGTTGCCGAACGCGTCGTCCTCGATCATCGCGAGGACCAGTGCCGTAGTGCCGATCTTTGCGAACGTGGCCACCTCGCAGAGGTTCGCGTCACCCACGATCACGTGAAAACGACGGTACCTCTGTGGGTCGGCGTGAGGCTCGTCGCGGGTGTTCACGATCGGCCGCTTTAGCGTCGTCTCGAGCCCGACCTCCTCCTCGAAGAACTCGGCGCGTTGCGAGAGCTGGAAGGTGACGTCCCGTCCGCTCGCGCCCGGCGTCTCTGTTCCCACCTTTCCGGCCCCGCAGTAAATCTGGCGCGTAACGAAGTGCGAAGTGACGAGGTGGGCGATCCGCGCGAACGGAACTGCACGGTCCATCAAGTAGTTCTCGTGCGTGCCGTAAGAATTCCCTTTGCCGTCGGAGTTGTTCTTGTAGACGACGATCGACTGGTCTTCGGGGATCAGGCGCTGGGCGGAGGTCATCGACCGTCGAAGCACCTCCTCTCCCGAGCGGTCGTAGAGAACCGCCTCCCCCGCGTCGAGGCACTCGGGTGTCGAGTATTCGGGATGGGCGTGATCGACGTAGTAACGCGCGCCGTTCGTCAAGACCGCGTTGACCAGATGAGTCTCGACTTCGGGCGGGAGTGATCCTTCGCGTGCGAACCCCCGCGCGTCGTTGCCCGGGCTCTCGTCCTCGAAGTCCCAACCAACTCTGGCCAGATCCGAGACGTATCCGTTCACCAGCAACGACGATGACGCGACGGGATTGCCGTCACCACGGACGTGGTGGATCCCGTATTCGGTCTCGATGCCGCACACCTTCGGAACGGCCATAGACCGACCCTAGCGGGTGGTTCCCGTTATGCGATGGAGCGACGGGAAACTAGAGGTACTGACCGGTTCCGACGCGCTCGATGGAGCGCCCGCCCCTGGTCTCGTCGGTGTCGGCGAGCAACGTCCGAACGTAGACGATTCGCTCGCCCTTCTTGCCCGAGATCCTCGCCCAGTCGTCCGGGTTGGTCGTATTGGGCAGGTCTTCGTTCTCTTTGTATTCGCGCCTGATCGATTCGAGAAGGTCTGCCGTCTTTATGCCCGCTCCCTCGCCTGCGATCGCACGCTTGATCGCGAGCTTCTTCGCTCGACGGACGATGTTCTCGATCATCGCTCCGGACGCGAAGTCCCTGAAGTACAGCACCTCTTTGTCCCCGTTCTGGTACGTAACCTCGAGGAACTTGTTCTCTTCGTCGGCGAGGTACATCTCGGAGACCGTCGCCTCGATCATGGCGGCTACGGCCTTGGCAGCGTCGTTACCGCCGAGTCGCTCGACCTCTTCACGATCTAGAGGCAGGTCGGGTGCGAGATAGCGGGCGAAGATCTGAGCGGCTGCTTCCTCGTCGGGGCGCTCGATCTTGATCTTCACGTCCAGTCGACCGGGCCTCAGAATGGCGGGGTCGATCAAGTCCTCCCTGTTCGAAGCGCCGATGACTATCACGTCACGAAGCGTCTCGACTCCGTCGATCTCTGCAAGGAGCTGAGGAACGATCGTCGACTCGATGTCAGAGCTGATGCCGGTTCCACGGGTGCGGAACAAAGAGTCCATCTCGTCGAAGAAAACGATCACCGGCACGCCTTCCTCGGCCTTTTCACGCGCCCGCTGGAAGACCAGACGAATCTGTCGTTCCGTTTCGCCGACGTACTTGTTCAGGAGTTCTGGGCCCTTGATGTTGAGGAAATAACTGCGGATGCTCGCGTTCCCGGTTACTTCGGCGACTTTCTTGGCGAGCGAGTTGGCGACCGCTTTTGCGATCAGGGTCTTGCCACATCCCGGCGGCCCATAGAGGAGTATCCCCTTCGGCGCCGGAAGACGGTATTCGTTGAAGAGTCCCCGATGAAGATACGGAAGCTCGACGGCGTCGACGATGGACTCGATCTGGTCGTCCAGCCCACCCACGTCCGCGTAGGTGACGTCGGGGACCTCCTCTAGGACGAGCTCTTCGACCTCCGGCCTCGGGAGCTTCTCCACGAGGAGCTGGGATCGGATTTCCATAAGCAACGCGTCCCCGGCGCGGATGTGCACTCCGGCGAGCGAATCGGCCAGTTCCACGACGCGCTCCTCGTCGGCGCGTCCGTAGACGATCGCACGACGCCCGTCCTCGAGCACCTCCTTCAGGGTCACGACTTCTCCGGAGTCCTCGCCCGGGCGGGCGAGCACTACGTTGAGTGACTCGTTGAGCACCACTTCCTCGCCCCTGCGGAGCTCCTCGATCTCTATTTCCGGGTGAACGGCGACTCGCATCTTCCGCCCTCCGGAGAACACGTCCACCGTGCCGTCGTCGTTCGTGCCCATGAAAGTGCCGTACGCGCTCGGTGGCTGGGTCAGCTTGTCGACTTCCTCACGCAGCGCGGCAATGTGCTCTTTCGCCTGCTGGAGCGTGTAAGTCAGCTTCTCATTCTGTGAGACAGCTTGAGCGAGCTGGCCTTTCGACTCGAGAAGGCGTTCTTCGAGCGATTGGACGCGCCCGGGTCCCTCCGAGAGACGGCGTCGCAAAAGCGTCACCTCTTCCTCGGCCTGGGCGCTTCGATCCCGAAGGTGCTCCAGCTCAGCCTTGAGCGCCCGCAGCTGTTGTTCCTCGGAATCGGCCGTCGGAACCACCTCCTCGGGCTCTCTACTACGCGTCTTGACGCCCAAACCGACTGCCGATTCGACCATACACCGGACGACGCGCAATCAGCGCGTACCCCCAGTCCGCTTAGCCGATCCTGGCCGGGTACGCTCTTGAAAGGCTGCGGATCTTGTGGGGCGATCGCGTGGTCGCTTTGGGGGGCCGATCTCCTCTTCAAGAAAGGGGCCCGGCCGATCCGAAGAATTTGGAAGAATCGGTAATTTCGCGTCGAAGGCAGAGGAGAGGCGAGCGGAATGAAGGTCTGGATCGATCAGGATCTGTGCACGGGCGACGGCCTGTGCGAGGAGATCGCGCCGGCCGTCTTCACGCTGCTCGACGACGGCCTCGCCTACGTGAAAGAGGACGACGCGGTGCGCAACGATCCCGGCGGCTCCGCGGGCATGGCTCTCGTCCCCGAGGACCTCGAGGATGCCGTCACAGAGGCCGCCGAGGAGTGTCCCGGCGAGTGCATCTTCATCGAGCAGGGCTGAGCGTTAATCGAGCAGGGCTGAGCGTTAATCGACCAGAGCAGAGCGGCGTCACGGTGAATCGGCCACGAGGAGCCTGGCGGTCGTTATGAACCCTGTGTGTGCGACCATTCTGTGGTCCGGCCTGACCGACCGTTCTTCCACGTGCCATGTGCGGCGCATCAACTCCGCAGTTTCCGCCATCCCGAATGCGCTCCGGTCGATCGCACGTCGCAACTCGGACACCTGATTGATGGTTGGCAGATACGAGAGGAGAATTCCGCCCGTGCGCATCGAGCGTTCGGCGTGCGGAATGACTCGCCAAGGCTCGGGCAGATCCAAAACGACTCGATCGAACGCGCACTCGTCGATTCCTTCGTATATGTCGCGATGCTCGACCGTGTATCGCTCCGACCCCACCCAGGCGTCCACGTTCTCCCGAGCTCGTTCGGCGAAATCCGGGCGTATTTCGTAGCCGACGACTTCGGCACCGGCTCGCAGGAGCATCATCGAAAGCGAGCCCGATCCGACTCCGGCTTCGAGCACGCGCATCCCCGGTCCGATGTCGGCGCCCAAGATGATCGCACCGAGATCCTTCGGATAGATGACCTGTGCACCGCGAGGCATCTTCAGAACGGCGTCAGCCAGCGTCGGCCTGACGACGACAAAACGCCGGCCGGTGGACCCAGGCACCGTCGAGCCCTCTTCGAGACCGATCACGTCGTCGTGGGAAAGGATCCCGGCGTGAGTGTGG
>Ga0187783_10001983_pt1 | contig 15225 bp, 13 predicted proteins | sample 1015_SJ02_MP02_2_FD_132471 | JGI IMG/M metagenome (GOLD analysis project Ga0187783, IMG submission 132471) | Tropical peat soil microbial communities from peatlands in Department of Meta, Colombia - 1015_SJ02_MP02_20_MG | ecosystem: Environmental > Terrestrial > Soil > Wetlands > Peat | place... | reverse complement strand
TCCAGTGCAGCCTCTGCGGCAGTCAGGAATTGTCCTGGCAACCGCATAACGTCGGCTGCCCCGCTGATTACGGAGCGCAGACCAGGACCAGGAACCTGTGATCGATCGGGGCCGGTACGTAGATCATTCGCGTCGACCAGATCAGGATTTTTAGCTCCTGAGATTCCGCTGCCAGCCTCGGTTAACCCACTGGCAATCTTCGATAGCCCGACCAAAGGGCTCATGAGCAGGTCTCCACCTTTTGTGCGGTCAGCGATGCTCTCGACGCGTCCTTCAATGCCACGAATTCTGTCGCCCCAAGTCGGGGCGTGGATGCTGGCGATGGGCATCTCAGATTGCTGAGGCTGACCGGCGAGACCCGGCCCTGTTTGTGGTGCCGGTTGTGCGTTGCCACCGTCATCGTTGACGGGAACGCTGGATTGCGATCGCCAGTTTGCGGGGCGACCACCGGGGCCGCGTAATGCTTTCTTTGCCCGGCTACGAAATGTGCTTTGTGCCATGAAAACTACCTTTCTACTGGGAGCCCCACCCGGGGTGGTTAAACCGCTCCCCGGGGAGGGTAAAAATCAGGGGAAAACTTACTGAAAATAAAGGACTTACGGATACCTCCCAAATTGTCCATTTGGCGTGGGTTTGAGAGGGGTTCGGCCACTAGATGAATGCCGTACACATGAGGTGGCCGAACCTTACTGGAATTTGATGTTTTCTGCGCCAAAAACGCATATTTTGTGTTGAAAGATCAGTGGTCGAACCGGCTAAGCTGCTATCTGGGACTTCTGGGACTGCTCCAGAGCCTGCTTGGAGGTTTTCTTGCACCCCTTCGAGCAGAAATCACCCTTAGCGGGGACCAGGGCTCTGACCCGGTTGCCGCGCTCGTCTCGGGCATTCCCGCAAGCGAGGTTGGCGCACCTTGTACCGCCCTTCTTCACGACGCGAATCTCTACAGGCTTCATGCCGAGAACTTCTCGGACGCGGTCGGTGTCCATCTCGCGCTTCGTGATCTTCTTGCGTCGAACCAGTTCCTGCGCCAGGCAGAACACTGAGCAAAAGGTTCTGCCCAGAGCCACGATCTGTCCCCACTCATTAACCTTGAAGTCGGACGGGTGGGCGTGGGATGTATTCGTGGACGTCTTGCTGATGTTGTAATCGCAGCAAACCTCAATTTGGCCCGTCGCGACCCCAAAGAATGCGGTGTAGTCTTCTCCTTCGGACCAGTCGTTGCTCTGGCCGCGCCAATTCTTCGCTTGCTCGTATGAAACCGGCTTGGTGGTGTCGCCCGGCACTCCGCATGACGTGCAGCATGGGTTGATGTCCAGTGGAGGTTTGGTCGCTTCCCTGATGCAGTACTGTTGGTACTTGTACGGTGAGTCTTCACGGTGCATTCTGTCGAGAAGATCTTGGATCGGTTCGATTGCTCCAGACCCATCGATGCTGGTCGACCAGTTGCCGTTCTCTTTCATCCAATGGAATGTGCCGTGCTTGGTGGTCACTTCACCTGTCTGCGTGAAGGTGCCATCGTCTTGCTTTACGAATAACAGCATTGTTGTTGTCTTGCTCCTGTGTTTGTAATGTGGGTGACGCATTCTTACTGGCCAAGGGAAGCCACTGGCGCACACGTCACCCGGCTTAGCGCCAGGATCTTGGTTGTCGATGTTGCGAATTAGACGAGCGGCTTGATGACGGTCACTGGTGGGCCGTATTTCGTGCGCGGGTCATTGGCCGGATTCCATTCAGGTGAGATCTCGAGATCCTTCTCGGCCTGAGATTTGGTTTTATTCAGAGCCTTGAAGTCCAAGAAATCAGCGATTGCTTGAAAGTCATCGCCGGTCAGGAGCTGGGCCTGCTCGAGGGTGTCGACGACGCCGCAGGCTACGAGAACATGAGGGCTAGCTCCACGTACGCAGAAGTTGCCTCTGCTGCGCTTATGGAATTTCGCACTTTCCGGCGCACGTTCACCACACGCTGAGCACTCCACAAACTGGACCTTTGGCCGCTCAGGTTTGGGAGCTGCCGCTTTCTGAGCAGTTTCACGATCGGCAACCTGGGCGTCCAACTTGGCTTGGCGCTCAGCGTTCTGGCGCTGGCGTTCGGTTTCAGCGACTGCGGCCTCGGCCTCCCGTACTTGTCGTGTTTTGTAGCCAAGGGCAATCATTTTGTTGAGATCCGTTCGTGTCCGATCTCGGCCTATCTCTTGCCTTGAGAGAACGTCGCGTGTTTCCTCAACACTGTGCTCGATCTCTTTCAGGCGCTGCTCTAAGATGCGGCCTTGCTCAGAGACCTCTTCAGGTGGAAGCCATCCAGTGCGCCTTTTGGCTTGGTCAGCAAGATAAGCAGCGCGTTGCTGGTCGTTCATCGCTGCGAACTCAATTGATGTGGTCATGTTGGTTTACTCATGAGAGCAACCTGCCGCCGCTGGGGCGGCACGTCACATTCTCAGATGAGATTCTCCTACTTCTGACCTTTGGCTTCTTGCTGACTGGTCTGGTATTTTCGCCAAGTCACGGTTTTACCGTTGACCAACGTGGCCTTGCCTGTGATCAAATCCATGTCGGTTGTTTTCTGCCAATCGATCGACGCCCGTGATGGTCGCTGCCCTACGTATTGGGGATTCGTTTTTGAACCTAACCCAGTTCCAGCAACGGTGGCAGCCTTAGCTGTGGCTGCTGCCTGACGACCTGCGGCACTCGTCGAGCCCTTCGCCCACATCGGATAAATTCGGTTCACGGTATCGCGCACAGCTGCGTCAGAAATCGAGCGCATGAACTGGGCGTGGTACTGAAGAGCACCCTGTCTTTGCTGTGGTGTTGAAGATTTTCCTTGCAGCACCTTCATCTGCTTCTGGTACGCGGTATCTTTCGCTCCGCGCTCATACACGCTCTGTTTGATTTGGGCTGCGAGCGCCAAAAGTGCCGGGCGGCCCAGTGACCGGAAGAAGGGTTTGTCCAGGTACGGCTTCAAACTCGCCCCAAGTGATCGGATGGACTCTGCATCGGCCTGCTTTACAACATCCATCACTGCTTCCTGGTGTTTGGACGCTGCCCAGTCATTCTTTTCCTTCGTGAGTGCAGCACGCTCCTCTGACAACGGGTCTTGGAAAGATTCCGTCGCCATTTTGGCGATCTGTTGGTAGTAGGAGTGCAAGGTCTGAATTGCACCCTGTGCGCCTTGTCGGTCGCCATTTTGGAGAGCCTGCCATGCTTGCGCGATGACCCCTGCAACATTGGCACGCTGCGCTTCGTAGTGGATGACGTTAGAGGCCACCTGAGCCCAGGCCTTCTGCGCTGTGGGGTTGGAGCTGCCAAGGAGCCCATTCAGGTAGTTCAGGCCCAACTTTCCGGCATTCTCCATCTTCCCAGCGCCCTCCAGATCACTCAAAATCTGCTTCGTGATCTCGGGGTCGGCTTCTAGGATCCTGGCATCTGCGTCGGCCACGTCAGCGGAAAGCTGAGATAATCTGGCGTGCTCTTCTCGAGCGGCCTTGAGAGTTGAAGCCAGTGGCGAGCCGGGTGTTACCTTATCCCCTGCGATCTCATTGGCCAACGTTGCGAGCTGGCGCACTTGATCGACACCGCCAAACTCCTTCTGGAGTGCAAGGCCGCGCATCGCTGCGTCCTTGACGGCCCTGACTGTTTTTTGCATGGACGGGTTGTCTGCGTACGAATCGCTCCATTCCTTCAGAGCAGAGGTGATCTGCTTGGTGGTGGCGTCGACGGCCGGTTGCTGAGTCGTCTCGGCACTTTGTTCAGTGCCTTCGGTCTGAGCACCATCATCTGTTGAAGTGGTCACGGTGGGTTGGGTTTCAATTGAGTCGGATCCTGGGGTCCCAGTCGAAACCTCAGGGGTTGAAATATCACTGGTAGTTTCTGCACCAGCATCTGTTGTTGCTGCGTCCACTACGGACGCGAGCGCGTTGCTTGAATCTGACATTAGAGTCATTCCTTAAATTGATTTGGCCGGTTCCGAGTCTCGTGCCCGGCTAGGCACAGTGTGCAATGACGGATGCACAGGACCGCTGAGTCAAAACTTTGAAAGATGCGGGGGCGCAGGGTGTGCGCCCCACAGCATGTGATCCGCTCACGGAAAGGAAGGATGGACGTGAAACGTGAGAAGATCGGGCAAAGTGTTATCGAACTGTCGTCAGAAAGTTCGCTGCAAGGTTTACCATTGCATTTAGCCGGTCGCGGGATTCACTGGTGCGTGCCCACTTCTGAGATTTCTTTGCGAGTTTAGGCTCCCGGTGGGATTTCATCGTGAATGTGACGTACCGTGTCGAGGGCATCCTTGATCACCTGCTTTTCGGCACCACTCACCCAACACTTTCCATCCCATAAAAACCAACCACGGACGTTGGTGTGGCAGTATTTCTCTCCGTGACGTGCTAAGAACCGTTCTGCATTGCCAGCGTCAGTTAGGTTCCACTGTTGCTGAGTCATTATGCTGTCTCCTGAATTTGAGGTTGTAGACGCCCTGTTTTGTTCTTCATCGTCTTCGAGCAGAATCGAATCAAATAATCTTCGGACATCTGTCCTCGGGCACGAGAGAACTTGCTGGCGGTCTCCCTGATGCCGTACCGGATAACTGCGGGTTCAAATTGCGACATCCACACCAGGAATTGCTGCAGAGGAAGTTGAACCGTAATGAGACTGTCCCAGGTAGCAGAAAACTCCTCAGCCACTTTTCGATTAGCTTCACGTTCTGCCGCTAAATCCTGAGCAAGTAGATCTTGCGTCATTGTACGATCACCTCCTCATTGATTGGTTGTTCTTCGGGTAATGCTTGGGATTTCCCAGCTTCCTCGACGGGTAAGTTAGATCGGTAGAGATACGGATGCCCTTTCACACCACGACCTGTACGAGTGACCGTGCCGGTTGATAAAAGGTCATTCATGAATTCAACCTTGCGATTCTTGCTGCCGCTCAGCTGATCGAAGACCTGTGCTTGGGTGCAATCAGGGTGCTGTGCTATGAAGCTCAGAACCTTGTCCAGTTCCTTCTTGCGCTCAGCTTCCTCAGCACTCATCTTTGCCTCTGCGACTGTTTGGCCCAAGGTGGCCTTGCCCGTTACCGGATCAAATTCGAGAAGCGTTTTTGGTATGGCTGTACCACCGCGCTTAGTTGACCAGACCATGCGAGTCTCATCGTCAGGTGTCATTTGCTGGATAAAGATCTTGTTGTCTGAACGGCCACGAATCTGTGTGTTGCCGAGCAGTCCGTCCCCACCAAATTGCACTTCTGACTTCTTCAAATGGTGGATGGCCAAGAAAGCCACATGGTCGTTGAACGGGTTGCTTAGTTTAGTTGTGAACTCAGCAAATGCTTCCCGACCAGCAGTGTTATCGTTGATGCCGCGCATCTTCAAAAGATCGTCTAGAGTCTCGATGATAACCAGCCGCACTTTCGGATGTTCCTTCAGGCAGGAAACAATACCTTCCATGCCGGACATATCGGGATCACCTACGAAGACGTGAATCTCTTCATCACCATCTTTATTGCCCAGCGCTGTCAACTGGTGCTTGATGTCGATGTCATCATCCTCTGTCTGCCAGAGAATGACTTCGCCGCGCATCGTCTTTCTATCGAGAAAGTCCGCACCTTGTGCGACTGCGACGGCGAGTTGTTTCGCCAATGTGCTCTTTCCTGATTCTGGTTTGCCTGCCAAGATGCTTGGACGCTTGCGCCCTGTACGCAGCAGACCTTCTACTACCCAGGTGCTTGGTACTGTCTTCATCTTGCGTAGTTCGGATGACGGAATAAAATCTTGTCCGTCTTCTAACTTCTGATCTGTCATGCTGTCTGTCCTTGAATGGTGTTCCCGCCTTGCTGCGGGTATGGTCTGTGGGAGTTGTGCTCCGGTTGTTGGTGAGGACGGGCCAGGGAACGGCCGTCTTAGGGGATTCGGTTTCGGCACTGAGATTAAGCGCCAGGATCCCAGTTGGAACCTTTCGCGGCGGTCTGATTATCTGGTGACCCCCAGACTGAAATACCGAATACCGAATTTTGGGGCAGAATCGAAATTCGGACCAGAATCCGTGTAAATTGTTAAGAATTAAGGATCTTCTCCATACAAGAAGAAGTATTGAATAAGCCTCCCCTGTACAGAATTTAAGATTCGGTATTCGGTATTTGTGTGAGGGGCTTTAGAGTGCAGAACTCGCCTCATCATCCGTCTCCGTACTGAATCTCAGCGCCCGGCGGCAATCTTGAATCTAATGACGGCGGTCAATCCCGCTGCTTGAGTTGGCCGGTGTTGGCCTTGGGGCACACTACTGCTCCATGATCACAGGTTGGCCTGTGATCATCTGGTTTCGAGTTGTGTTGGGGATCTACTGCTGGTCGGACTGGATACCACACGCCTTCATAAACTGATCATCGTCTTGCGCCGGGCGGGAGTTGAACACCTGCTCCTCGAAGAACTCGGTGTCTTTCGAGTTGCATTCCGCGATCGCGGTACGCAGGGCGTGCTCACATGCCAGCCCCAGAATCACAACATCGTCGCCGGGTCGTGGCTTGCCCGTCAACGCATCGATCAGCTTGTCGGCCTGCTCGTCGGTTAACGCTTCGATAGCGTCGTTCATGTCTGCTGTCATACGTCCTCCATGTGCGTCATCACTACTGCCGTCCGCAGGGCATCTTGTATAGCCCGGTGCTGGGCGGTGTGATCACGGTGTTTGTTGATGACCTTTCTCGCGTAGTCACGGGTGCAGCCAACCGACCGCGCAATATCCGCGATCGAGACTTGTGCTTGCAGCCGGTCCCACAGTACCAGGATTGCATTAGTGTCGACCTTGTGGCCTTTCTGTCGGCCCATTCTTATTTCCTTTCCGGCGCGTAGACGCACCTGTGCGCGAACGCTCAATGCGCTCACCGCGAAAATTGCATGTAGTTGGAATTGGGGCCGGGAAGAAAGTGAGAACTTCGCCCTGATCTAACCTTACTATTCTAGTATATCATACATTGTAGAGAAGTCAAGCTAACTTGTCAATATCTCACTGAAAACAAGCCGACTTTAGTCTCCTCCCGGTCCTCTTCACCTGATTTGGAGAATGGCTTATTTCTAGTAAATTATATTAGAATCAATCACATAACTTTTGGCGTTTTGGGACGAACGGAAGGGTGGGCGCTGGTCAGTGCTGGCCGGTCGCCGATTATTTTCGGCCTTTCAAGTCCTAAGTTATTGAAAAATAGTTGCACATTGAACAGTTGACAAAATTCACTACATGAGAGGCCTGCATTATCGGTACTAATGCTGAAACACAGGACTTAGCCAGCTCTGTGTATCAGGGATGGTATCAGCTGGCTTCCTGGTAGCCATGGCGCACGGGGCACTGGTGGAGGTGTTCTAAGGGGGCGTGGCGATAGGCGAGACCGCACGAAATCGTTATCGAGATATTACCTTTTCTGCGACCCGGCGTCCGCACTGGGTTCAGGTGCGTCAGGGCACGGGTGCATCGTGCCGTCCCGCTGTGGCAAGGTCATGTCTGGGAACGACATACAACCCCACTTTGTCAGTGTTGTGAACAGCGAATCAAAGTAGTTTTGGCCGTCCCGCTTGTTCCGACGCGGATCATGGCTGTAGTCGTCGGCAAGAACCGCAAATTTCTTATCCACTTCCGCTTTCGATCGTGCCAGACTGCATCGCTCTGCGCCCTCCGGTGACACGGGCAGCCAAGGTTCGGTCGTGACGGGATTAGCCAAGCAGAATGCTTTCGTGTACGCAATCACATCAGCGCATGTTCTTTGCTTTTCCTGGTAATCCATTATGCTTCCTTTTGGATTCTGGCGGCAGTAGAGATAGTCAACCGTGTCTTTGGCGTCCCTTTCCTTCTTCTGTTCTGCAAGCACCTCTTTCATCGCGTCGGCTGAGGTTTTTGCGTCACCTGTGCCCTGCCCGAGTTTCGGGAACTGAATCGGGCGCTGGGTCGTTGAGGTGCAGTTAACGGAATCACCGTTTACGTTGCAGTTTGTGTTCGTGGTATCGCTCTGGCCAAAGGACATGCCAGCCATAATCGGAACCGCGATTGCCGTCGCAAGAAGCCATCTCATCTGTGTTAATCCCCCACTGACCTCATCAGAATCTACGCTGCTTGCATCTAGTGTCCTTGTTCCTGCCGGACTACAGCTAGAGCACCTGCGTAACGAAGCGGAACCGTCCAAAATCACGAATTACCTTAGTACCATTGAGGGCGGGGATTTTTACGGCACAACGGCGCGATCCATGACAAGACCGACTGCCTCGCGAAGTGTGCATGGTGCGCGTATCAGCGAAGAAGAGGGAGGCGCAGATAGCGCGTGATCCGCAGCCCTCGGCCAATCGGGTGAAGAATGTGCCAGAATGATTGCACTATGGGTAAAGAAGAAAGCATAGTCCAGAAGCCAAGGACACTGCTCAGCGAGGCAGTTTTGCCCCAGAGCGCCGATGACCTTGCGAAATTCATGGATCAGCCGCTCACAGCCATCGCTGAGGCCATTACTGGTATGTTGGCCGCTGGCCCAACTTCGTGGACGGTGATGGCAGGACACATCGTTCAGGCAATCCTGAAGGGCAAGCTATACGAACAGGTTTCTCAAGAAATTAAGCAATTGCGAGAGAAGGGCAAGATACCAGATGACTTCGCAGATGAGAAGAAGCATAAGTACGGATTCAAATCATGGGTCGAACTGCTCACGATCATCGACGAAGAAACTCCTGACTCAGATCGTTTAGAAGCTTTGAAGGCGATGTTTTACGGCATCAATAAGGTAAATGCGACGGATGGTGAAAGGATTGCTGGGTACCAGTTATTCCAGATAGCAAAGAAACTAACATCAGGCCAGGTGCTGTATCTTCGGGCTTGTTACAAGCTCTATACGGAAGGCAGCCTCCAAGCTCAGAATATGGATGTTGTGCAGTGGCTGGGGAGAGTCGGGCAGGTGCTGGGTCATAACGTGATTGGTCTATTGGAACAAGACGATAATGCCGTAAGAGATTACGGCCTTGTCACTGATCGTCTCACCATGGACAGGAATAAAATCAGCACACGCGATGCCCACTTGTCTCCGCTGGGATTGATATTTTGCAAGAACATTGAGACCTATCACCAGGAGGTTTTCTCTGAGTGCGGTGCCGGATAGGCATACTTATTGCGGGTTTGTAGGAGGCAGCCTTGCCGGTCCGATAGGGTTCTTGTGAATTGCATTGATCGCGTAAGAGATGTCATAAGCGAGGATAAAACCCGAGTTGAGTGGTACCGTCAACTTTTTCTCCCCATTGGCAACTGTCTTTTGGGGAACAGCCGAAGATATGACTTCTGCGGGTTCTTGAACGTAGCCCGAAATCACAGCGAGGATCTTCTGTTCGGCACCGGTTCTAAAAATAACTGGACCGCCCGAAAACCCATCATTGTTGATGCCATCAAGTACCCAAATCCTCGGTTCTGTTGGCGGAGACAGAGCTGAAACGTTGCAATGCTTCACAAATGGCATCCAAGAAGACTGACCGTTATCAAATGACGCACGCCACCCTCCTCCGTAAGGAAATCCAAGAAACTCACAATCGCCGCCCAACATGACTCCAACTGAGTCGGCAGGTTCGCTCGGGAGTGGATTCTTCATGAGCGGTTCTGGGGCAGCGAGGATCACAATGTCGATGTCCTTGCCAGGATCGATAACCGAGAACTTTACTGGCAGCCAAACTTCTCCCTGAGCGCCTGGATCGAGAATGCTAAGCAGCCCAGATTGATCAGTAACAACGCCGTATGGGGGGTGCTTTGCGCCTGTAAGGATGTGCTTGGCGGTTATCCAATATTCGCGGCTATCAACATCGACAGAAAAGGTGGTGCCCCGAAAATAAGGTGACTGAATCATCAGTACCCGACTAAGAATATTGGCAGTCGGTTGCGCGGGTTGGGCCAACGCTAAGACCCATGGGAAGACCAGGAATGTGAGTAATGAAGTATACGCGCTCGACATTCTCATTTGTCGCGTTACCTCCCCACTCCTTCACACGGAAACTGCTTTGCTTCTTGCTTCACGAGAAGGTCTGCGTGTAGGTCGCATCTTTCCTGAATCGGCCAAGGCTCGTTCTGCCTTTATCCGCTCCAAGATCACTGATGCAGGTTCGTAACCCCTACCTTCACGTCGAGCAAGTTCAGCTTCAGTTGGAACGAGTTCGCCACGGAAAGCCTTGGCGAGGATGGATTCAGTAAGTCTCTCGGTGCGGAGGGCAGCAGCCCCAACTCGCTGTGCAACTCTGTTGCCGAGTTGAAACAACTCTGAAGTGCGGCGAACGATCTCTCGTTGTTCCTCCAGCGGTGGCAGCGCGATTGGCAACGCGCCGATGCTGGTCGTGCCAATGAATTGTTGGGCACTGCCTCCTACCTGATTAGCAAACATATTTCGCTGGAAGCCATACGTCAGAAACATGGAGAGATATTCTGGAACTACGAGACCACGGACCGGCTTTATCAGCGCGGCATTGACAAACAGACTGAACGGAGCCGAAGAACGAATCACAGCAGTCAGGCCGATTGTTCCCACTTTTCCAAGCAGGATGTCTCCTACCTCTGGATTGCACCTTTTGTAAAGTTCCGCGTGCTCCTCTTCCCTGATGAACTTGCATTGAGAAAAGTCAATATCACCGTCTTCTGTGATGTTGTTCACAGAGATGAACGGCACTCCATTACTCGTGTACTTCGGGGTCTTGTGGACTCCATCCGTGACCTTAGTGGATAGTTGCAATACCGTCGTCCACACCCACGACTCAGGTAAAGCACTGTCTGTCGGAGGAACAGAGCACGGGGCAGGCGTCTTGTACTTGCTCTTCCAGTGGTCCTCTTTGGAGCCTATTCCTTTCTTCATCATCAGCAGGGCTTGGGCTTTAGACCACTCTCTTTGCCTCTCAGCTAGGATTTGAGTAAGCAATTCTCTTCCACTCGGAAGATGGTCGTGGCTGTCACGCCAATCTTCTGTCAATTGTCCCGAACACCCCGATGCCAGCACAGCTTCGCGAAAGCGTTTGAGGGTTGGCGGAATTCGTAAAAGGTGGCTGCGTGCCCGATGCGCTCGGTCCAAGCAGTCCTCAATCTTCTCCACAATCCGTGCCTGCTCAGGTAATGGGGGCAAAGGTATCGAGGTTGCCATCACTACACGGTCACTTGTCGCAGGATACTGCGATCCAGTTTGCTGGGGAGTCACAAGATGAATGAAGCGATCTGTCAGTACTTGATAGAATAATAATCGTGGATCAATGGCGTCGTTTGCTCTGAGTACGGTGAAGCCAGTCGAGCATAGATGAACATCAAGGTTGCGTGGCACTAAAGCGATATTTCGCAGATATGTCCGAACATTGGAGAAAAGCACATCGTTAGGCTTAATCGGACGCCGTGCTCTCGATGGCGCATCTTTGCCTGCAAAGCGTTTATAGTCCGTGATGCGATACGTCTGATTACAGATGGATGAGATGTCAACGTATCCAAATTCTCGGCTAGGTTGGGACTCCGGCTTAAAATTGGCAACACTATCTGTTATTTCTTCAATTGTCGCCCATGCCCACCCTTCCGCAATAAAGTCGTCATCCGGCATTGTAGCTTGCTCTCTAGTGTTGGCCCCACTGGTCATGCTTTGGCCTTTGCTGGGAGAGCGGATTCGCCGTTCGAGTGTGAATCAAGAAAGGTCAGGATTGAGGTCAATTCCACTGCTGCGGCTTGTAAGTCCGCAAGAGCATCTGTTACCAACTCTTCGGGCTCCGACTCCGCTTCATCATTGGTAGATTCATCCTTCAGCCATTTCAAGCTGTCAATCTTGTAATTACGCTTCTTCACCTCCTCAATGGTGAATCCACGCCAGCGGTCTTGCTTTGAATCGCCGGGTTTCCGCTTTGCCCTTCCATTCGGATCGGCCCCGTAGCATTTTTCAAACTCTCCGAAGTGCTCAGGCGTGAGCGGTCGATCCTTCTTGGTAATATGGGGCACACTGCTCCGAGCGTCGTAGACCCACACGTTCTCGGTTTTGTACCCCTTCGTGAAAAAAATCACGTTGGTCTTTGTACCGGGGCTGTACGGCATGAAGGTGCCATTCGGTAAGCGCAGAACAGTGTGCAGGCTGCAATCCTCAGTGAGAATCTTGAAAACCTCACCAGCCTGATCGGCAAAGAGACAGTTGTCCGGCACCACAATTGCGGCGCGGCCTCCCGGCTTTAGAATGGTCATGACGTGCTGGATGAAGTTCAACTGTTTGTTGCTTGTGGAGATCGTGAAGTCGTCTCTGGTCGGTGCCTGATTCGCTCCCCTTGAGCCGAACGGAGGATTCGTCATCACAACATCGAATCGCTGGCCGGTTGGTATCTCGTAGATCGAATCCCCAAGCGCAATATGCGGCTCTAAACCGTGCAAGTACAGATTCATCAGCGTCAGACGGCGAGGACGCTGAACATGTTCTTGCCCGAAATAGGTTTTGGACCTAACCCGATTTGCTAGATCACGCTCTAGTGCGCCCTTGGTTTGCTCGAATAGCCACTCGTAGGAGGACACAAGGAAACCTCCCGTTCCGCACGCGGGATCACAGATCGTGAACTCTTTGTGAGCGCGAGGATCGGGTTTCATGCATCGAACAATGGCCTTGATTAGAATGCGGGGAGTGAAGTACTGTCCAGCGCCTTTCTTGCCCTCGTTGGCCGCTTTTTCAAGAAGGCCCTCGAATGCAGCGGCCTTAATATCGATATCGAGTGCTGTCCACTTTGTTTCGTCGATGACGCCGAGCAGCTTTTTCAAATTGACCGGGTTGTTGAAGCGCGATTGTGCTCCAGCAAAGATGTCTCCGAGCAGCCCTCGTTGCTGACCCAATCTACGCAGCAAGTCGATGTAATGATCCCGAAGGTCAGTGCCGGATTTGTTAACCAAACTCGGCCAGTTGCAATCCTTCGGTAGCTCGATGCCGCGCTCGTCGGCCATCTTGAGGAAGAGCAGGTACGTCAACTGCTCGATATAATCGCCGTAGTCGATGCCATCGTGACGAAGGGTATGGCAGAAGCCCCATAGAGTTTGGACAACATCACTCATGATGCAATCGCCTCGTTAAGTTGTCGGATCATCTGTGGCAGTTTACGTTCAAAAACGCTGTTGGCTCGGCCCCATCCTCCCGCGTGACTGAGCACAGGTATCGAGTCAAAATCTTCCTGATCGATTGTAAGGTTCTGACCGAGGTGGGCTTCGATCCGATCCAGCCATTGAATCTGTTCTGCTGTGAATGCTTTGCCGTCGCTTATTCTGGCTACTGCCAGTTTCACCCGCTCGGCGGCGGTATAGAGGGGCGCTTCCTCGTTTGCAGCGTGCTTGACCATGCTTATCAAGTCCACCAAAGCCTTGTGGTAGTGAATTTCGTGCGCCTTTCGTAGGTTCTCGATCGTGAATCGCTGGGGTGCCGTCTCCAGCTTGTGCCGCAGCTCCGTCAGTGCTTGAGTATTCCAGTCCTTCGGGCGGTCAAGCAAGATTCTAATGGCCTCGATGTGAGCGGGATTCTCTCGCACGAACTTCACAAAAGCAGAGACGTAATCTTCAGGTTTATATTCCTTGCCGTCGGTACCACGAGCACGCCATGAGGATGTGACTGTGTCCTCTGCTTCGACGGCGATCAAGAATGTTCGTAGCCGTCGAGGGTAGTTCACCAATAGATCCTGGAAGTCTTTGTCGCGCAGGAGTTTCATGTTTCCTGTGAAGTCGACACGCAGATTGCCAGGAAGATTGCTGGCGTACCTGGCAACATCGCCTTCCCGGACATGTGCCGCAAACACCTCACGGGCTTCACCTGACATCTCTTTATCGATCCGCTGGAGACGTTTGACCAGTAGCCGAATATTGTAATCGCGGTCACGGTTGTTCCAGATGTCCTCGATGATTTCCGCAATCGTCCGAGTTTCGCGCTTTGGTGGCTCTGCGGTAATCGCTGTCGCCTTTTTAAAGTACTCCAACAGGGTTCCATCGAAGCAATCGAAGACAACGAAGTGTGATTTATCGGTGAAGTGCTCTCCTCTGCGGGTACCACGTCCCAACATCTGCTCGAACAGAATTCGGGACTTTACCGGGCGCAGAAATACAATTCCTTCCAGATCAGGGATGTCTACACCTGTCGTGAGGAGATCAACGGTCACAACCACGCTTGGCATTGGCCGGTTGCGAAACTGGCGGATGTGTTGCAGCGGCCTATCGACGCGACCTGTGATCTTCTGAACAAAAGAATCGCCACGGCCAAAAACATCACGTCCAATGTCAACCAGTTGGTCAGCGTGGGAAGTGTGCGGCAGATCGTTGGCCGCGAAGATGAGGATCTTAGGAAACCGTCCGTATTCCTTCTCGTGTTCCTCGGCCCACTTCTTAACCTCTCCCAAAATCTTCTTGTTCGAGTCCGGTGCGGTAATGTCTCGCTCCACCTGTGTGCTGTCGAACTGGCGTTCGTCCTCTAACAGGTCAAGCTGCTGAGCGCCGGATTCTGGGTTCACGATGCCGACCTGTTCCCCTTCCTTGAGAAAAATGCCGCTCATTCGGACATTTGACTTGACCGCGACGACGTCATAATCCACCAGATACCCTTCTCGGACAGCGCGTTCGTACTCATAGCGGTACACGATGTCTTTGAAGTAGGCAGTTGTGTGGGCGGCCGGAGTGGCGGTCAGGCCAATTTTGATTGCATCGAAATGATCGAGCGTCTTGCGCCAGATTGCCGCTTCGGACGACGTGTAGCCCCGATGGCACTCATCAGCAATAACCAGATCAAAAGCATGGATCGGAATGTCCAGCTTGGTCGCATCGTCGTCGAGTTCTTCGTCACCAGCGGCAAAGGTCGCATCGCGGCCAAACAGGTTAATGGTCATCCGTTGGATCGTACTGACATAAACGAAAGCGTGGCCTGGCCTGGGATCGGTCAGATACGAACTGGGCAGCACTTTAGGGTCGAACTTTTCCTCTTCATCAAAATCTCCACGCTGAAATCTCTGGCTGTAGACCTCGTAGGCTTTGTCGAACTTCAATCCTGATTCCGGCTCAAAGGAAGCAAAGGCTAAGACGGCCTGCGCGGCCAGAGCCCGACGATCCACCAAAAACAGAATTCGCTTTGCCACGCCTGACTTCATCAGCCGATAGACTTCATTAACCATCGTGAAAGTCTTGCCACAGCCGGTAGCCATCGCCACTAGCATCTGCTGCTTACGTTCGGAAATGGCCCTCTCGATTGCGGCGTTTGCCTCGCGCTGATAAGG
>Ga0187783_10001982_pt1 | contig 15225 bp, 14 predicted proteins | sample 1015_SJ02_MP02_2_FD_132471 | JGI IMG/M metagenome (GOLD analysis project Ga0187783, IMG submission 132471) | Tropical peat soil microbial communities from peatlands in Department of Meta, Colombia - 1015_SJ02_MP02_20_MG | ecosystem: Environmental > Terrestrial > Soil > Wetlands > Peat | place... | reverse complement strand
GAGTTGTGAGCCTCTGTGATTTGATATTCCCCATACTTGATAGTCAGGACTGCAGTGCCAAAAATGCGCACCTTCGTCTCGCTCTCGTTTGATTCAGGCAGCCAGAAGTTGCCGATTTTCTGATAACTGCGTTTGAAGTCGGTCTTCACCGTCCACCACGAAGGATTGACGGCCGGCTCGCCCTGGACTTGAGCGATAGCAAAGGCTTTCGCATCGACCCAGAGGCGCCCGCGAAAGAGAAACTTGTTTTTGTTCAGCGGGCGTGCCTCAAGCACATAGAACTCATTCCCATCGATCTTCTGGTAATCCGTGAGTTGAAATGTGTAGTTCTGAGGAGTGATGGCCGAACGCTCCTGATTCTCTTCGCGCATGGACTCCTGCTCGGCCTCAAGGAGTTTCTTAAACACGCGATTCCGCACGGTGCCCGATCCGCTCTCTGACACGATCGTGAATACCTTCTTATTGGGCGCTTCGTATTCGGCCCGAACGATCATGTCTGCCGTCTTGTGCGATACGCAGTGGCACTCGAGATGGTAAGTTCGGATACTTGAGTAGGTTTCGAGCGCACTAGCGCGCTGTTCATTCGTCTGCGCGACGCGCTGCATGACTTCATCAGCGCTTAGTGGGGCCGACATGGTGGCCTGCTGTGAGACCGCCGGAATGCAGACAGCCAGCAAAGCCAACGTGGGTAGAAACCGCCCTGCGTGAAAGTTAGAAGCTTGGGAAAACCGAATCATCATTTGTTTCTCCATGGGAGACGGAGGAAAGCAACAACAGTGTTCATGGTCGCAAAATCTGGCTTGTGAGTTTTTGTCTCGAGTTCAGAAGGTGACTTCCGCAGCTCAGTGAGCGTCCATTGTTCTTGGCCAGTAGTTTGTGGCGTGGATCTGTCGAAGAGATAAATCGTGCTCGCGAGAAGCGGTCCGACGCGGACTTCACGGTGAGACATGTCAGATTTTCCGAGAACATCGAAGAATCTTTGTGTCTCGAAGAACCGCCGGGATGGCTCAAGAACGATCATGTCTCCTTCCCGGGGTACATAATGGCTGTCGTAAAGGGGCACAACCTCAATGTCTGTGCGACCGCAATTCTCTACGTAATAGGCCATGCTCATCGGCCTGGCGGTCGCGAGCCGGGTGCCCGCGTGTGCGCTGGAACAGATCTGCTGCGCTACTTCCCGTGTGTCGAACTCCGAAACCTCATCTTGCCCAAAGTAACGGGCAATATTTTTCTGGCCCCCGCCAATCGCATTCAAATAGAAGGAGTAGTACGGAGACCACGTGTGCAATTCAAGCAAAGGCACGGCAAACAGAGTGGCAGAGGCCAGCGCAACAAAGGCTAGCGACATTTTCGTTTCCCTCACGCGGTCCCAGGTCGCTTGCACCGCATAACCGCCAGCCAGAAAAAGAAATGGCAGCATCGGGAGTGAATAACGCACCCACTTTGCACCAGAAACCGAAAGTCCGGCCAACTGCAGTACTCCGAGGACAAGAAAAAAGCAAGATGCAAAGGTCCGACGCTCTCGCAGCAGCACGATGCTACCGGCAATAACGGCCACCAGAATTGGAATGGGGGTCTTGATCAACAGAAGCCAGAAATAGAAAGTCCATGGAACTCCTGCAAGCAGACGCGAGGGAAAGTTCAGATAGAGCGTGCCGTCGAAGTCGTAACCACTGTGCACGACGCCGTCATGGTGAAGCCAATGCAGGATAGCGCTGAAATTACTCGGGAAGAGAACGACCGGGTTCACCAGAATGAAGGTCAGGCATATCACGAGGAAGAATCGCCCGTACCTGAACCGCAAAGGATTGCGAGTAAGCCCCATTTTTCCGGCAAGAAGCCAAGCCAGCGCATTTAAGCCAAGAAGGTGAAGAATGTATTGCGACGCAAAAGCCAGTCCAAACCCAATCGCACTCAGGTCATACCATCGGCGTGCACTTTCGCCCGAATCTGCCTGTTGGGCCCGGCAGTAGAAGTAACAAGCCAGAAGAGTGAAGAAGGTGAGCGGCGTTTCCTCTTTGGCAAGCCGGTTTAATGCAACTGCCAATGGGGAAACTGCCCAGAAAAAGCCCGCCGCGAATGACCCCACAACCTCCATCAGGCGTCGACAAAACAGAAAAAGGATTGCAGCCGTCGCTGCACCCAAGAGAACGTTAGGAAACCGAAGCCAGCCCTCGGGGCTCATAGCGGGCCAGCCATGGAGCGAGGCCAGACGGTTCCAGTGCTCACCCGCCGCCAGACTGCCCCAGGCCAGCACCTTCAGCATCATGGGGTGCTCACTATTGACACCCACGAAGTGTCCGTGACGATATTCCTGAATGGCCGCCCACTTTGCCGACTCGTCCTCAGACAGGCTGTTAAAGTCCACGTGATTCAACCGAACGGCAAACGCCAGGACCGCAAGCAGCAGCGCAATGGCGGCATCCCGATGCCAGCACCAAGAACGATCTTGAAGCTCATTCAACGCCGATTCTTCCGGTTCCATCGCGAGTGCCTTCGTGTTCATGACCGCCACTCGGGCGCGATATCAATCCCACCAGCTCCGCGCAGCTCAAAGACCTCGGACACGGCATATGGTTTCCGCGCTGACGGGTTGAAATATTGCCAAACTCCCAATTCGCCGAGGAGTCCAAGTGCCACCAACTGCAGGCCGAGCAGGACCATGACTGCCGCCAAAACCAGCAGCAGTGCGTGTTGCTCCACCACACTGGTTCGATAGAGGACCTTCCACATCAGCAGCCAAAGCGCCACGGCGGATCCGGCACTCATGTTGATCAGGCCGAGCCTGCCAAAGAAGTGCAACGGCCGCGACATGTAGCGAAGGAGAAACCGAATGGTGAGCAGATCGAACATGACCCGGAAGGTGCGAGACAAGTTGTAATGCGATATTCCGTGCTTTCGAGGGTTGTTTTGAATTGGGATTTCACAGATCGAGGCGCCGTATGCAGACGCTAAAGCTGGTATAAATCGGTGCATCTCTCCATAGAGCGGCAATTGAGAAAGCAGGTCGCGGCGGTACGCCTTAAATGTTGTTCCGAAATCGTGAATGTTGACGCCGCTGAGCTTGGCCATGAGCCAGTTTGCACAACGTGAAGGAATCTTCCGCAACAACAGGTTGTCAACGCGGTGCTTGCGCCAACCGCTGACAACTTCGTATCCCTCCTCGAGCTTCTCGAGGAACCGCGGAATCTCCGCCGGATCATGCTGAAGGTCACCGTCCATGGCGATCACGTAGTCGCATTTGCAGTGTGCAAACCCAGCCGCCAGCGCGGCCGTCTGACCAAAGTTTCGACGTAACCGGACAACGGCAACGCGGGGGTCGATTGCGGCAACATCTCTCAGTCGTTTATAGGTAAGATCTGTGCTTCCATCATCCACAAAGACAAACTGGTATTCCCGATCAACGTCTTCCATCAATGAGTGCAGCCGAGCATACAATTCGGTGGCGTTGCCTTCCTCGTTGTGGAAAGGAACGACGATGGAGACGGTTGGTTTTGCAGTGAGGTCAGGCATGGTAGTGCACCTTTCTGCTAAAGGAGCAATCCATCGCCCTGAACCGCGTTAGTTGCGTTGACGTCGTGATACTGACCGCAGCCCTGTTCATTTCGGCTGGACCGGTGGAAGATGCATCGGTGCTGACCGCCACCGCGAGTGTCGCATACAAGCCGGGAGCATTCGCTTCGATTTGATAAGTCCTCGGGGGAAGGCCATCGACAGCGAACGCTCCCTTTGCGTCCGACTTGGTCTCTTGAGTTATGGGCTCGCGAATGACGGTGAGTAGGCCGGCCAAGACGGAAAGTTCACCGTGGGCGCCCTTGGTGAAGACGTCACCTCTGATCGTTCCAAGTGCGACGGAATCGCCTTGAGCGGAAGCATGGCCCAGAATAGGCACGATCACCAAAGCGATCCCAATCAACGGCCGCATGGCTGTCCTCCTCGTCACAGAAAATGCAATCCGCTGTCCAAATCGAGGGCGTCTGGCGCGATTTGTCTCAATGCCTTAAGAACACAAGAGATGCAATGACTTCGAGCAGTGGCCAAGTGGATGGTGAGATGTCACCTGAGTTCGCTCGACGTGACACTTGTGTCGTCACATGGCATGTGCCGTCACATGACAAAGAAAAATGGCGCGGGACCGCCCCGACCGGGGGGGCCGTGCTCAGGTCATGAAGCACTCCGGGATCCAAGTTACTCCCCACCGATATACCGCCGGCATTAGGCCATCATCTCGTCGAGGATCTTTGCCCGTCTTGTCTTCGAGATATTCTCCTGTCGCGGGTCCCGCTTGCCGGTAAAACCCAGGGCGACGTAATCCACAGCGAGGTCGATCTAGTCACGACAGACGAGCGTAGGGTTGCGGACGAGCTTGGGAAGATTCTGCACGTTACTGCACGGAAAGAGCAGGAGCAAAGACCTGCCCTTCCGATGCTAATTGAGAGGATTCAATAAGATGGGTTGGTTGCGGGGGGTGGATTTGAACCACCGACCTTTGGGTTATGAGCCCAACGAGCTACCAGACTGCTCCACCCCGCGAAGCCATAATAACAACCGGCAGAAGGAGGGTCAAACTCCATTCCATTCAGCCCACCCAGATCCAGTCCGTGCCCATCCTACACCTCAGGATGGCGGCTCTGCGGTGACCGAGTGGAGGGCCGCCAGCGCAGCCCTAGCTTTTGGCAAAGGGCGGTAACCGCTGGATGCCCGGCGAGTTCCGCTCTGGCCAGAGCCTAAACCCTTGTAGTCACGGCATCCCCTTTCTTGTCCCTCGGCACGACCGTTCATACCCTTCCTGGAACTGGCCCTTGCAGTCGCATTCCCGTATCTTGGAGTCCAGGAGAGCTTGCGCAGTCGCATGAGTCTCAGCACGCTTAACGACATCTTCTTCGCCATTACCCGCCGCAACGATCGGGTGGTCATGATGCATCGGCACGCGATCCAGTGGACATCGACCTCCTCGAATGAGTTGTATCGGAATGTAGTCGGCGTCGCCCGCGCCCTCAAAAACCGCGGAATCAACAAGGGGGAGCGCGTGGCCATCCTCAGCGAGAATCGTCCGGAGTGGACCATCGCGGATTTCGCCTGCCTGCTGATCGGCGCCGTCGTGGTACCCATCTACACCACCCTTACGAGTGAGCAAACGGCCTCCATACTGCGTGATTCAGGGGCGAGAGCCATTTTCGTTTCCAGCGAGAAACAGTTGGCGAAGGTAAACACCGTTCGTGATCAAACTCCGATCAAGGAACTCGTGGTCATGGATGCGGTTGAGACAGCCCAGGCGTTTCGCATGCAGCGTTGGATGCAGGATGGCCCTTCGGAATCCGACCCACAGTTTGACACTGCCGGCAAGGCTGTGAATCCCGACGACCTGGCTACGATCATTTATACCTCTGGCACGACCGGCACACCCAAAGGCGCGATGCTCACCCATGGCAATATGGTCGCGAACCTCAACGTTTCACTTTCCGATTTCGCGATGGGCCAAGGCGAGATCAGCATTTCGTTTCTTCCTTTGTCGCACGTCACGGCGCGGCACGTTGATTTCGGCTTGCTCTACCACGGCGTAACCCTGGCGTACGTTTCGTTCCTTGATCAGCTTCCACAGGCGCTGGCAGAAGTGCGTCCCACCATTTTCGTAGGGGTCCCGCGGGTTTTTGAGAAGGTACACGCGCAGGTGGACCAGAAGGCAAAGGGCTTTCTAAAAAAGCAAGCCTATCGCTGGGCGATGTCTGTGGGTCGGACTCATCGCGCTGAGATCCTGTGCGGGCAAACGCCGAAGTCCCTGGCCTGGAAGCTTGCCAATCGGCTGCTCTATTCCAAAGTGCAGGCCGGAATGGGGGGACGAACAGCACTGTTCATTTCCGGCGGAGCTCCCTTAGGGCAGGAATTGGCGGAGTGGTACGCGGACATCGGAATTCGCATTCATGAAGGTTACGGCTTGACCGAGACCTCGCCCGTCATCGCGGTCAATACACCGAAGGCGCACAAGTTAGGGACGGTGGGCAAACCCTTGCCCAATGTTGAGGTGCGCATCGCAGCGGACGGAGAACTTCTGGTGCGCGGACCTTCGATCTTCCATGGGTACTGGAATAGGCCGGAAGAAACCCGGAACGCATTCACCGAGGGATGGTTCAAGACGGGCGATATTGGAAACCTCGATGCCGAGGGCTTCTTGTCCATTACGGATCGCAAGAAGGACTTGATCAAGACCTCGGGAGGAAAGTTCATCGCGCCGCAGCCCCTGGAGAATTCTCTGAAGCACAACCCACTGATAGCCGAAGCGGTCGTGCTGGGGGACAGGCGCAAGTTCCCGGCTGTTCTGATTGCGCCCTGTTTTCCACGGTTAGAGGATTGGGCACGGGCCAACCACATTGTCTTTTCCTCGCGGGAGGAGCTGATTCGAGAGTGCAAGGTGCGCGAGCTGTATGAAGGATTGGTGGCGGAGTTGAACCGGGATCTGGCGCGTTTTGAGCAGTTGAAGAAAGTGGTGTTGATCACCGAGGACTTCTCGGCGGAAAACGGCATGCTCACGGCTACGATGAAGCTGCGCAGACGGGCGGTCGAAGAACGCTATCGCCGCCAGATCGACGACACCTATGCCGAGGCAGAAGTCGAGACAACCCGAGGAACTCGATCGCCTTCCGTCGTCTCCTAGAACATGCAGCTCCAAAAGACGAATCCGCGAGAAGGGTCACGGCTCGGCATCAGCCGCAATTCCTCGAGATGGGAAGGCCACGATGGGCTACGGTGGGATTTCTAGAAACGAGCCGGACTCGACCGCTGCCGCACTGATCCCTTTGGCAAACGGCGATGAATCGTTCGGCGAGACCTGTAGCCTGCAGAGCACGTCGCTCTAACTCGGCTGGCATGTAAGGCCGATTCTACGGATGCCATACTGAACAGTAAGCTTTCCCCGGCCCGCCGGTTTCCAGACGCACCACGGCGTGCCCCCGCCCCCACCCTGGTCCGCGAAGCGTGCAGGCGGGCTTGCCCAGAATGAGCAGCCGATACTCGACGTAGCAAGTATCGCTTGCTCGACCCCCCGTACTACGCTCGTCTGGCGACCCGGACCGGTGCGTTCTGCCATTGTCAGCCGTCACATGCACGGGCCTCCAGCTTTCATTACAATAGAGGCGATGCCAGACTCACTGCGTATTGCCGGGCGTGCCTTCCGTTCTCGGCTTATCGTGGGCACGGGAAAATACAAGTCCCTTCAGGAAACTGCACGAGCGCTCGCGGCGAGCGGGGCCGAAATGGTTACCGTCGCGGTACGCCGCGTCAATCTGGATCGCAGCAAGGAATCCTTGCTCGACTACATCGATGCCAACCAGTATTTCTTGCTGCCCAACACCGCCGGCTGTTACACGGCGGAGGAGGCCATCCGTACAGCGCGGCTGGGGCGCGAGGTTGGGCTTTCGGACTGGGTAAAACTCGAGGTGATCGGGGACCAGGCGACGCTCTACCCGGATGTGCAAGCTACGGTCGAGGCGACCCGCGTACTGGTCAAAGAGGGATTTACCGTCCTGCCCTACACTTCAGACGACATTGTGGTTGCCAAGCGGCTGCTCGACGCGGGAGCCAGCGCCATTATGCCGTTGGGCGCACCCATCGGCAGCGGTTTGGGAGTACAAAACGCCGCCCACATCCGCATTCTGCGCGAGATGATCACGGAGATGCCACTGATTCTGGACGCGGGGGTGGGCACAGCGTCCGATGCGGTCATCGCCATGGAGTTGGGAGCAGATGCCGTACTCATGAACACCGGCATCGCCAACGCGCAGGATGCGGTACTCATGGCGGACGCGATGAAGCACGCGGTGGTTGCGGGGCGAGAGGCTTATTTGGCGGGGCGCATGGCGAAAAAGCTGTATGCCACAGCCAGCTCCCCGGTGGAAGGCATCGTACGGTAGTCCCACGAGTTTCCGGCCTTCTCCCGGTTTTTGCAGCGCGCTTCCAGACAAACCAGGGGCGGAGGAGTCCGCCCCCCGGTCGGACTTGCTTAAAGCATTTTCAGGCTGTCGACATGGATGGAATCGCCGGTAATGGTGCCGGTAGCCGCAACATGATGGCCCTCGTGGCCTTTGAGGGCATCCGGATTGTCGACGGCCAAAACCTTCTTATCGTCGTCAGTGACGATCACGTAGGTTGCACCCTTGGCCACGCATTTTTTCATGCAACCGGCATGAGTGGCGTTTGCTCCCTTGGCAGCGCACATCGAATCGCTGACATACCCGTTGATGGTTGTAGTATCGGCGGCTGAGATCACCGCAAAGCAAAGAAGTGAAAGCGCAATCAGGACCATCCCAACCTTCTTCATAGCAAGCTCCTTTGAGTAGGCGGCGAAGCCGCAGATTTTGACTCGATTTGATGCCGTCGCTTCGCTGCAGGTGGTTGCCTCACTGCCAGCAGACCACCCAAAGTTTCTTTGGTAAAGTGCTCGAACTATATCACAACCTTTCGCTGCGGGAGCGGGCCGGATACAAGATTTTACTTCTTCGCGGCGGTTCGATCGGGAACCACGGGCTCGGCTGGAGACGGGGAAACGTAGATGACTTCGCCAGGACGGGCATAGTGCAACTGTTCCCGGGCTTCCTTCTCGATGGCTTTGGGGTCGGTTTGAAGGGAGTGGATCTGCTCGGTATAGCGTACATTTTCCTGCTTTAAACCCTTGATTTGCTCTTGCAGGCTCTGCAATTCCGCTTTCTTCAGGCGGTAGGCGACCATTCCGTTCGAGCCAAACATAACATGTGCGAACAACCAGATGGTCACGACCGCCACGACTCCGGTTGCGAGATGTCGACGGATGCCGTATAGCATGGTGAAGGTCGGGCGCAACTTTTCGATCACGCTATCCGCCCAGGCCTCGGCTCGCGGAACCCGTTCGACCAAAGTGCGCAGGCCATCTTCGGGGTTTGCCACAATCCGCATTTTGGGAAAGCCCTTTACCCGGAAATCCATCGCTTGCCTGCCGCAGTCAGTTTCGCAAGGTCGAGCATCGATTCCGCAAAGACCACCACCTCGGCGTACGGGAGTTCATAACAAACCCGGGCGTCGTTCTGGTCAGTTCACTTGTGCCGTGCTGCAGCTTCTCAGTGAACTTCGCCTTGACTTCCTCCGTCAAGCTAAGTTTTCAAAAGGGAACCACTTTGGCAAACAGCCCAGGCCATGGGCGAACCTAGCTGCTAGGGCCGACCTTCTCACCACAGGCAGCGGCGAAATGCCTCCCTTTCAGGCACATCGTGGCGAATGAGTGTAGATCTTTCTTGCCGCCGATAGCGATCCTGTCTTGTCGTAGCTTGAATGCCGTAGACTGGGGAAACAGTCCAAGGCTGATCTACCTATGACGAATAAGAGACTGGTCCTGACCACTGCCGAATCCATGCCGCAGGCGCGAAGGATTGCTGATGCGCTGATCGAACATAGGCTGGCGGCCTGCGTCAACATCGTTCCCCATGTGCAGTCGATTTACCGATGGAAGGGCAAGGCGGAGGAGGCCGAAGAGTGGTTCTTGTGGATCAAGACCACCTCCGAGGCGTTCGCTCGCGTGCGTGACCTGATTCGGGAATTACACTCCTACGAACTGCCGGAGTGCTTGTGCCTGGCGGTTGAGGATGGCAGCCCGGACTACCTGCGATGGATTGAGGAGTCGGTGGAGTGAGATTCTTGGCTCGCGCACCGTGTCGCTGGCTGGCAAGGAAGAACCCGCCTGCCGGTGATGGCCAAAAGGGAGACCTCGCGGCTACGCCCGTCAACGTGGCCGGTCGGCCCGCAAGTTGAGCCGCCAGTAATCGAGCGCAAAGGGTGGATCGTCGGTTGAGGCTTGGCGGGTGAGTTCGTCGACGAACTCCGCACGGAGCGTCTCCTGCGGAATTTGCTCGAGGTGCAAGCGAACAATCACCGTCCGTACAAACTCGGAATAACTGCGAGCGTTCTCAAAAACCGTGAGGGCAGGCTCCAGGCTGGTTTGCACCCCTCCGAACCCCGCCTCCTCGAGTAGCTCGGATGCGGTTTCCGCATCGTGGAAGATCCAGGGATTCGGGAAACCCACAAGGTAAGGGGCAAATTTTCGGGTGGCGCTTACTAGGTCGATGCGCCGCCGCAAGCGGGCAAGGTTTGGGCCTCCACCGCATTGGGCGCGCAACCAGCCGCCCGGACGCAGCGCGCCGAGCAAGCTCGAGAATAGCTGCTTTTGATCGGGCACCCAGTGAAAGGCAGCGGTGCTGAAGATGCCATCGAACGCCTGTTCGAAGGGGAGATGCTCGAGGTCGGCCGCCACCAATTGAACCCTCGAGCCAAATTGGCGGCGCAGATGCTCGCGACCGGTGGCCAGCATGTTCTCGGATACGTCCACCCCGACCACGCGTCCTGCTCCTTTTAACGCTTGCAGTAGCTCGGCCGTGAGTCGCCCGGTGCCACAACCTGCATCCATCAGCACCTCATCGCCGCGAAGTTTCAGCCCGGAAAGGACTTTTTTACCCCACCCGAGCTGCGGCTGGGAAAGACGGTGGTAGGCTGCGGCATTCCATTCGCGACCCGAAGTTCCATCCTGGCCAGGCACCGATCCCTCCCCCGGATGAATTGGTCGGCCGGCATCAAGCGCCCCCGAATCTTCGCAATCACGGGGCATCGCCCTGGACGGCGGGCGCTAGATGGCGGCCAGCGCTCGGTCCAGATCGGCGATGATATCCTCAACGTCTTCGATTCCGACCGAGATCCGGACCAGGCCGTCGGTGATGCCGATGGCTTGCCGGCCTTCCTTTCCTATGGCCGCATGGGTCATGGTGGCGGGGTGTGAAATCAGGGTTTCGACTCCCCCCAGAGACTCTCCGAGCGAACAAATGCGCACCCGACGCAACATCTTGTTAGCGTTCGAAAGCGACCCGGTTTCAAAGCTGATCATCGCACCGAAGCCGGTCATCTGTTGTTGCGCGAGAGCGTATTGGGGATGATCGCGCAGGCCGGGATAGAAGACCTTTTTCACTTTCTTATGTTGGCTGAGGAAGGCCGCGACGGCGCGGCCATTGCGATCGTGTTGCTGCATGCGGACCGCCAGTGTCTTCACGCCTCTGAGCACGAGCCAGCACTCAAAGGGCGAGAGAATAGCGCCAGCGGTCTTCTGCACGAAAGCGAGCCTCTCCGCCTGCTCGAGCTTGGTGCAAACCACCACCCCACCGAGGCCGTCACTGTGGCCATTCAAGAACTTGGTGGTGGAGTGCACTACGAGATCCGCCCCCAACTTGATGGGCTGCTGAAAGTATGGCGACATGAAGGTGTTGTCAATCGCCAGCTCGACATGCTTCGATCTGGCGATTTCGCTGATCGCCCGAATATCGGTGAGCGTCATCAGAGGATTCGTGGGGGTTTCGATGTAAACCATGCGCGTGGCCTTGCGGATGGCCCGTTCCACCTTCTTGGGATCGGAGGTGTCGACATAGGTGAACTCCAATCCGTAGCCGGTCAAGACCTGATTGAAAAGCCGAGGCACGCCGCCATAAAGATTGTTGCCACAGACTACGTGATCGCCGGATTGGTACAGGGTGCAGAGGGCATGAATGGCGGCCATGCCGCTGGCGAATACACGCGAGGCAATCCCGCCTTCGAGCGACGCTAGGTTTTGTTCCAGACGCGTACGCGTCGGGTTCGAAGTGCGGGCATAGGCGTAACCCTTGTTCTTGCCGATCTCCTCCTGAACGTAGGTCGAAGTGGCATAGATGGGCACGGTTACGGCGCCGGTGAGCGGATCGGGTTCCTGGCCGAGGTGAATGCTGCGAGTCGAAAAACCGAGCTGCTTGTGCTTGGGCATGATGGTTCAGTGCCACCTCTTGAGCATAAACAGAGATTCTAAGCCGCGGGCGATTCTCGGCGCGACGAGTGGACCAGGAGGAACAACCCCAGCACCACCACGAAGAGGACAAATCCATTCACCCCGGCCTCCGGACCTACCGTTCCGCCGGTCAGCCAGGCGGGGCCATGCAGGTCGCAGTTGAGCAGATGACCGGCGGTGGTAGTTCGGGCGGTAGGGGGCGAGAGCAAGAACGTCTCGCTGAAATCGACGGCGGCATGGAAGCCGATTCCGAGCCAAAGGCTGCCGGTACGACGCAGGGCCAAACAGAAGACTGTCCCGTACAGGGCGGCGGACACAACTCCTTGCCAGGAATAGAACGCGTCGAACAGGTGGATGAGTCCGAAGGCGAGAGAAAGCATCGTAGCGGCCGGCCAAAATCCAATGGCTGCGGCCAAAGTGAATTGCGCATATCCCCGGAAGATCAATTCTTCATAAAAGGCCACCAGCAGCGTTCCCAGGGCCCAAAACAGGCCGTCGGCAACCGCCCGCCACCCCCTGACGGCCAACGATCGAAGCGCAAAAGCGCCCTCGGCGTCGAGCAGCCCGTAGAGGAGAAGTACCATGGTCGCGCCCCACAGGACGCCCTCCCAGAACCGCGTTCCGAAAGCCTCTTCGAGGGGCAGGCCGTACGCCGCGACCGGGCGAGCCTCGATCTTCGCCATCGCCGCCAAGGCAGCCACGACCGAGATGATATTGCCAACCTCAATCGTGAACAGGGCTGGAGCAGAAAAGGCGCCCTTCTCGATGGCGAGGACTCCCGCTACCAGATCGGGTCGAAACCGCAGGAGCGCTACCTCAAACAGGGTCTGGCAGACCAGGAGAATGACGGCGAAGAGCAGCAGGCGCCAGCCCGCGCGCAGGCCTTTGCCGGTAAGGAAGATCCGAGAAATACCGAAGCCGGGGGTGTGCTTGGCTACCTTCACAGGTTCGGGATAGCTCATTCTCCCCGCAGCCGATCTGAGACCTCGGGCCCAGCCGAGGAGAACGAGTGGAGCTAGACTCCACCTTCAAAGATCTTCTTCGACAAGTACCGTTCCGCGGAATCGGGAATGACGGTGACGACGCGTTTGCCACTCCCCAAGCGCCGAGCCACTCCCAAGGATGCAAATACATTCGCGCCACCGCTCGAACCCGACAGCACGCCTTCGCGGGAGGCGAGCTGCCGAACCATGTCGAAGGCATCGGGATCGGACACGGTGATGACTTCATCGCAAAGCGCCTGATCGAAATTCCTGGGGATGAAGCTGGCGCCGATCCCTTCGACTTTGTGGGTGCCCGGCTTTCCTCCTCCCAAAATTGAGCCTTGGGGTTCGACGGCGAATGCCAAAACCTTCGGCAACCGCTCCTTCAGATAACGAGCCACACCCGTAAACGTCCCCCCCGTGCCGGCGCCGATGACCACGGCATCGATCCGCCCCTCCATCTGTTCGAAGATTTCGCTGGCGGTGGTTTCGTAGTGATACTCCGGATTGGCGGAATTCTCGAACTGAGAGGCCAGGAAGGCTCCTGGGTCGCGGGAGGCCCGCTCCTGAGCCCGCTTGATCGCTCCCTGCATGCCCTCCTCGTCCGGGGTGCGCGTCACCTCAGCGCCCAAGGCACGCATGATCATGACTTTCTCCTCCGAGAAGCGCTGCGGGACGAAGAGAGCCACTCTGTAGCCGCGATTGACTCCGATCAGCGCAAGACCGATGCCCGTATTCCCAGCCGTGGCTTCGACGATCGTGCCCCCGGGTTTAAGCAGCCCCTGCCGCTCCGCGCGTTCGACCATACCCATGGCCGCGCGGTCCTTTACGCTGCCACCCGGGTTTAGGTACTCGAGTTTGGCGTAGACTTCCGCCGCCCGGGGCGAGGCGACGCGATGGAGTCTTAAAAGAGGAGTATCGCCGACGAGTTCGGTGATGTCGTCAGCAACCAGCGGGCGGACACGCTCGATTGTCTTGTGCACCCTCCAGGGTACGGAATGGGGCAGGGTGCGTCAATGTAACCGAGGTGTAGGCGAATCGCGGGGACCTGGGGCAGCTAGAGATCTTTGCCGGGGACCCCGCTCGCCTATTGTGCCTGCTCCTGCCCGGGATAGTAGCCGCTGCGAGTTCGGACGGTGAGTTTACCGTAGCCCTTCGCGCGTGCCTGGACGCGAACCGTGCGATACCCACCCACACTCTTAGGGGTGGTCGGCTTGTAGCCAATGGCGAATTGACTGCGAATGTCGTGCGCGACGGTGCGGCTGATCTCGTCCACTTCGTCTATAGTTCTGGGAAGAAAAGCAATCCCTCCCGTCCGCTGGGCGATGGTTTCGAGCGCGCGCCGGGCGCGCCGGGCTCTTTCCTCTCCCAGCAAGCCGATGGCGTAAACCGCCGGACCGTTTTCCTCCTGCAGGCGCCGGACCGCCTCCTCCAGGGTTTCTCGGCTGGCGTTATCTTCACCGTCGGTTACGACAAAAATCACCTTCTTTTGCAGGCGGGCATTTCTTTTCATGTAGTCGGCCGAGGCCACGATGGCGTCGTAGAGCGCCGTGCCACCTCTGGCTTCGACTTTTTCCAAGGCCTCTTTGAGCAGGTTGATATTGTTGGTGAACGGCTGGTCGAGGTAGTACTCGTCGTTGAAGTTCACCACAAACACCTGATCTTGCGGATTGCTGGAACGTACCAGATTCAGAGCGGCGCGGTTGACTTTGTCGCGCTTCTCCCGCATCGAGCCGGAGTTGTCAATCACAATGCCCATCGCGACGGGCACATCCTCGCGAGAGAAGGAAATGATGGTCTGCGGCTGATCGTTCTCAAGTACGGTGAACGCACTCTGCTCGAGATTCATGACCTGGCGGTTTTTGTCATCGACCACCGTGGCATGCAGTACCACGTTCTGAACCTCCGCCTTGAACACAAACGTCGTGTTGTCCTTGGTTGGCTGGTTCTGATCCTGCGGCGGTGGACTCGAAGCAACCGCTCCCTCCCCCCCGGTCTGAGAATTCTCGGGCCGAGCGGCGGCCTCAGAACCCGGGGCGACGGGCTGAGCTTGGCCGGAAAAGGGCGAAGGCGGGTTCTGGGCGGACGCACTGCTTGGCGACGGGCTTTGCGAGGAAGGATTCTGCGCCCCAACTTGAGTGAACAGGAAGAGAAGAGCAAGCAGAAGAGGCCGAACGCGCTCACTCCGAAGGAGCATAATATCCCGTCTTGGCATACACGCGCAGTGGCGGCAATCCTTTGGGCGGTAGCAGCTTAACCTTTATCTTACGCCATTTGCCGTCGTGTCCGGGATTCTTTGGACGGTATCCGAGCACATATTGGTTGCGCAGCTCGATTCCAATTTTCGTAGCCACGTCCGCCAAGTCATTGGGATTATCAATGGTAAAGGCCCGACCGCCGGTGACTTCCGTGATTTCGCTC
>Ga0187783_10001981_pt1 | contig 15226 bp, 16 predicted proteins | sample 1015_SJ02_MP02_2_FD_132471 | JGI IMG/M metagenome (GOLD analysis project Ga0187783, IMG submission 132471) | Tropical peat soil microbial communities from peatlands in Department of Meta, Colombia - 1015_SJ02_MP02_20_MG | ecosystem: Environmental > Terrestrial > Soil > Wetlands > Peat | place... | reverse complement strand
CATGATGGTCCGTCGCTATGAGGGTGTCCAGGACCGCCGGGAGATCGTTGGCGCGCTTCAGCCTCATTTGTGCGCCCTCGGCCTCACGCGTCACGCCGACGAAAGGACCTTTCATTTCCTGCTTGATGCGCCGAACAATGCCGCTGCCGACGCCGCACTCGCGGGCAACCTTCAGCATGCCTTTGCCTTGAGATGCCGCGCGAGACCGTGCGTCGCCACATGAATCGATTGGTGGCGCTCGGTCTGTTTGAACGCGCAGCAGATCGAACCTTCGTGCCTACCAAGCAACTCCGTGAGGTTGAGATCGAGCGGGCGTTACGATTGCTACGCCAGGGAACTGCGGGACTGCTGTGAATACCGCCGGTTAGCTCAACGCTTGTTGGGGTCAGTTCATCGAGGCGCTTGCGAATCAATTCGAGACCATCGGAAGCGAGCCTGTTCAAACTTCGCCGGCTGATTGAACGCGAAACCGACCGAGAGTGAAATACGCGCCGTGTGCATCGAACCACAGCAAACCCGACTAAGTGGCCGTTTCGAAATTGCTTGTCAGGCGTGCAGCTCATCAAGCAACGCATTCGCCTCCTTCAGATCGCGCGTGTCGAATCCCTCAGTGAACCAGCCGTAGACTGGAGCGAGCAGTTCGCGAGCCTGCTGCGGCTTGCCCTGGTCGCGCCAGAGCCGTGCCATGCTCATCGCCGCGCGTAGTTCCCAGGACTTTGCTTGTTGTTGGCGGGCGACCGCCAGTGCACGTTCAAAGTACGCTGCGGCTTTTGCGGCGTCGGGCGCCGGCGTCTTAAGTATGACTTCGCCAGCCGTCCGATAGACTTCGGCCTCCCACCACCGTTCCTTCGTTGTTTCAATCCCAGTCATCGCTTCGCCGATGCAGCGACAAGCGTCATCGAATTGACCGAGTTGTGCGTAGGCAATGGTCATACTCGACGAAAACGTTGGTATCCACACTCCTGCTTCCGTTGAACGCCACGCGCTAATGCCGGTGGTGATCTTTTGAACAGCGTCGCCGGCTTTGCCAGTCAGAGCAAAGAGCCAGCCTTCGTGCATCATTCCCACCGCCTTCCACCACAAGGTGCCTTTTTCATCAGCCAAAGCGATAAGTTCGTCGAGCACTACATTTGCCTTCGCGTAGTTCCCGTATTCGAAATAGGTAAACAATGCGTGGCCCAGTGCGTAAAGCAAAGAGGCAGCTTGACCGATTTTCCGCGCGTCACTGATCGCCTGTTCTGCGTCGGCGAGTGCGGCCTCGGGATAGCCCAGAAACCAAAGGACCCATGAACGATAGGCGTAGCTCGAGACCGCACTATCGACGCCAAATCGCATAGCCAGCGGACCATGCTCTGCGGGATCGTAGAGCGCCATGGCGCGATCGAAATGCATTCGGCTTCTCGCTATCTCTCCTGCGAATCCCAGTGAAATACCCATGATGCGATGCGCTATAAGCAATGGCGCTGTTGCTCCTTGCTTCTCGGCGAGCGCGAGGAACTGTTCCGAAAGATCGCGCACAGCGTTGCCGTTGGCTGCGACGTAGTTCGATGTCCAGACGCCGTAGAGGACTGAGAACAAAAGCAGCGGGTCTTCGGGAGGTTCGCCCACTATTTCAGCCTGTTCGATCAGCAGGCGCGCCCGCTCGGCAGCCGCCTTTGTTTCCGGCGAGGAATAGCCCTTGACGTGGAGGAGCGGGGTTACGAGCGCGACCTGAAATGTGATCTCTTCGCGACGCAAGGCGGGCGTAGCGGGCAAGGCCGCGATCAAATCGAGCGCGTGAGTAAGTTGTGCCACGGCTTCAACCAGCGCCGAACGCTCTAGGGAGCGCTGTGCCGCTTTGCCCCACCACTCGATGGCAGCTTCCACCAGCGCCGCCTGACTGAAATGATGCGCTAGCAACTCGGGTTCGGCCGCAGCCTTCGCTGCGAACTGGTGGCGCAAGACCTCGCCAACGCGTCGGTGCAAAAACTGGCGCCGGCTCTTGAGGAGATTCTCGTAGGCGGCGTCTTGGATCAGCGCATGCTTGAAGCGATACTCGGACTCTGGCGGAAGGCCCTGCACCAACAGGATGTCGGCCTCGGCAAGCCGTTCCAGCGCCATCTGCAAGGGGGCATCCGCCATGCCGGTTGTCGCGCGTAATAGCGCGTAGGAGAAGTCGCGCCCGATCACAGCGCCAACCTGTGCCACCTCCCGCGCCGAACCGAGCCGGTCGAGTCGCGCCATCAGCGATTGCTGTAGCGTGGGCGGAATAGTCTGAATGCCGCCCTGCTCGCCGCGCTCCAATAGAAGTCGCGTCACTTCCTCGATAAACAGCGGCACACCGCCAGTCCGCTGGGCGACGCCATCGACGATGTGGTGCGACAGCGCATGGCGGGCTGATAGTTCAGCCACCATCTCCCGCACCTGCGATCGATCAAGCGGAGCGAGAGAAATCGTGGTGTGATGCGAGCGCATTCCCCAAGTTGGACGAAACTCGGGGCGGGCGGTGGCGAGCAATAGCAGGGGCACCTGTGCCCCGCGTTCGGCGATCCCACGAATGAGGTCGACCGTTGTCGGATCAGCCCAATGAACATCTTCAACCGCCAGCACGATCGGCTGACTACGCGCACCGGCTATTACCCAATTGGTCATTGCCGCCAATTGCCGACGCCGAACTTCTTCGGGCGCCAAAGCGGGCAGACGTTCCTTCGGAAGGGGAATGTCCAGGAGCGGCGCAAGGAACGGGACATTCTCCGCCGGATCAATCTTGATCAATGCCAAAGTGTTCTCTAAGTCGGCGATTTGCTGCTCTGCTGCCGTCTCGGTGCCGCCGAATCGCTGGCGGCCCCACTCTGCGATCGGGTGCAACGGCGTGTTTTGCAGTAGTTGCGAGCAACTCCATTCGACCCAGGTGTGCGGTGAGTCGCGAAGGCGAGTATGCAGTTCCTCGACCAGGCGAGACTTGCCCAGCCCCGGCTCGCCCACAATCAGCGCCAATTGGCCGTCGCCGTGCCGCGCCCGCTCCCATCGCCGCATCAGCATAGCGATTTCCTCTTCACGGCCGACGAGCGGAGTGAGATGGCGCTGCCCCGCGCGGCGTCCGCCACCACTGGCTCGTACAAGCTGGAAAAGCGTAACCGGCTCCGACTCGCCTTTCAGCTCATGGGTGCCGCGCTCTTCCGCCACAAACAATCCAGCGACCTGGCGCTGCACACGCGCCGTCACCACGACACTGCCAGGCGCTGCAAGCGCCTGCAGCCGCGCCGCAGTATTGGGCGCATCGCCGTAAATCTCGCCCGCCGCGTCGACCACCACCGGGCCGGTTTCGATCCCGATGCGCGCGTTGAGCGCCGCCTTGCCAGAACCGGCATTCTTGCGATTGACTTCAGCAAGTGCGCGTTGGATGGACAGGGCGGCCCGCGCCGCGCGTTCGGCATCGTTTTCCTGGGCGGCCGGATAACCGAACAACGCCATCAGCCCATCACCCAATTTCTTAGCGACGTGGCCGCCCATCTCAGTTACTGCTGCCGAGGCGGCATCCAGATACGCGCCGACCAGATCGCGCCAATCCTCAGCATCAAGCCCCGCAGAGATGCTGGTCGAACCTACAAGGTCGCAGAACATCACCGTGAGATGTCGGCGCTCGCCAGCGGCTTCTGCGACGGGCGCGGAAGTTGGCGTCGCGGCCGATGGTCGAGCGGGTGTTGCCGTGACGGGTGGAGTCTGCACGCTTGTGTCGTTGGACAGAGCCGCAATGGCGTCCAGTAGTATCCGGCGATGCCCTAAAGCCGTGACACCGAGTTCTTTCAGGTCCTCTGCCGTGAGGCTCGGAAGGACCCGTTCGTTAATCTCATTTGCGCGGAACGCAGCCTCATACTTTCCAAGGCCAAGGCCCCGCAGCCAGACCACAATGTCCATGAGGGCGACCCAAACTCAGGTTGCCGCACATCATCGTCCTGCTAGGAGAGGGTGTCCAGGACAGCCTAGTACATTCTGCAGAAAACTGGGGCGTTACGCCGGTGCGAGCACTACCAATCTCGCTATACCTTGAGATGCCGCGCGAGACCGTGCGTCGCCACATGGGGCGATTGGTGACGCTCGGTCTTTTTGAACGCGCGGAGGATCAGACGTGGGTGCCTACCAAGCAACTCCGTCAGGTCGAGATTGAGCGCGCCTTACGATTGCTGCGCCAGGGGACTGCGGGACTACTATGACTGCGTACTGAGAGCCACCAGCAGCGCCGCCTAGCCAAGGCGTTTGCTGACCGTGGTGAGGCATTAGCATGCGTTTCGTAGCCCCCAATCTTTAATTTCATTGCCGCGGAGGCACGCAGCCCGTAATCAATGCGTTACCTTTGTCCGTGTTCAAGCAATCCATGAGGGCCGATATCGATGCATCAATCCCGCTCACGGGGCTGATGTGGATGTGATCGTGGTCGTGGTACTGCCCGTTAAGTCCTAGATCGCGTGCGGACTGCCAGTCTTTCGGCAGAGAGTATTTTTGCACGACAATTTTCTTTGCGGCGGTGTCCGCCTTCTTTTGGCGCAAATCAGGGTCGGGCGTTTCATCGATTAACTCGTCTGAAAGTTTGTCAAACTCGATGTCGGCGAGCGTACCGGCACGGTCGGCGGAGAATATTGACCATTGTTCCTTCCAAGGAGACCTTGACGGGTTCGGGGCATAATAAACCTCGGCGAGCCACTTAGAGTGCAGCGGCGGAAAGTCGGCCCAAGGATTTGCAACGAGCACATCCACCTTGCTGAAAGTCACGTCTCGGACAATCGAGTGTTGAGCAACATAGACAGCCGTTGCCATCCAATCACCGGGCGTACCGCCATCCACCGAGATAGAGACGTATGCCTCCACCATCTTGTCCACGTATCCATGGTTTCGGATGGCTCGAATAACCTTGAAGGGTAGCACCTTGCCGGAAATGTCGCGTGCGGCAGCGGCGCGTATCTCGCAATTCGGACCACGGATCGTGAACAATCCGACTTTTTTAGGAGGACAGACGCCATCGTCCGATTTCACCACGTAGCCGTCCACCACGTTCCAGTACATCTCCAAGCCGGGAGAACTTGGGTCAACGTAGTCGGAGAGTTTGCCCGTATCAGCATCGAGCTTGGCGAGAAAAGAGAAATCTCTGTGCAGCGCGTCGTCGTAGCCGGAATCTTCAAAACCTTTCCGACCGTGGTTGACTGCGTAGACGAATGCCGGAGGACTAAGAGCCAACATGTTCGCGTATTCACCCCAAGGAATGAAATCCGTCCCACTTACTTTCCAAACAACAAAATCTGTGGCGAAACTGTTCTGGAGAGAGAACAGCGGGTCGGCCTCAAGGTCGTAATCGAAGAATGATAGCGCCTCAAGTTCATCATCGTTCGAACGGTTAACTGGTTTATTGTTGTACTCCAAGACAACGTATTCACTTCCGCTGCGGGCATAAACAAAGCGCCAGCCGTTCACAACGAATGGAATACGTTTAGCTGCATAGCTGAGCGTGTCTGCAATCGTATCGCCTGAGCGAGTGCGCGTTGCAAGTATGTGCGCCTTTAGTTCAGCGTTCGCCGCGCGGTCCTGCACGTTCAGACGCAGGTTCCGTTCTTTGAACCGCGCATCAAGGATGTCGGCACACTTAGGATCGTCCATAGCCTCTTTTGGCCTGCATCGCATCGGAATACCCGCATCATCAGCGCGCAAGCTGGAAATCGCCATTAGAACGAGGACGGTTGCGAACGATATCCTGAGCAACGTCATTTATTACCCCGCCGGGTTTACAGGTTCGACTCGCGTCACTTTCACTTGCTAATCACGGCTTTATCAAATTGGTCGATAGGCACACCGTCCTGTCCAACCGCTCCAAATGCAAGCACCCAACCTGTCTGCCCCGCGTGTGGGCTGCTCGTGATCTGTACGTGAAAGTCAAAATTATCGTCATTTGTCGGATCATACGAAATCACTTTCGCTGACACTGAGTCACCGAGATCAATCCCTCCCTCATCCTTTGCCGGAATTTTGGGTGATGGAAAAAGGAGAAGTTTGCCGTTTCCGAGTTTCTTATATTCGACCATCGTACCGGGTGGAATTACGGGGTGAAGTACATCCAGGTTTAGGTATCCTGTAAAATTTCGAGATGGAATATGAATCTTCACGATCGGCCGGTAGTATTGTCCAGCGACACTGTCGGTAACCGGATCAAGAGTGACAACTTCTATAATTACGGGCAGGTCGTGCTGGAAGGTTTGACACCCGCTTGGATGCTCATATTGGAGCCAATCCCGATAGTGATCGGCGGTGTCGCACACTGTCGCTGTGTTAACACCGCCTCCATCGTCTCCGAGAAATGCTTGGGCTCCCGGCACGGGCTTTTTCCACGTCGGCGTATCCTTTTCTGCCGCTCCTGCACTTGAGACTAGGGCAAGTATTACTCCGGCAGCACCCAACGCGAGCCCGCACATAATGATGATCCGCACGCAGGTCATCGCGTTGTCCAATGCAGCATGCGCGCAGCGATGAGCACCGTTATCGCGGTGATGGCTTACGACCAGATGCCCTACTTCCGTGCGCGCGTCGAAATCCTGTCTTTTGGCGCCAAATAATTGTTTCGGTGCGCCACCGCTGACCCGATGAGCGAGGTGCGCCTTAATGGGGGTCAATGCGCCTCGCTGGTGGCGGCTCCCCGTTCACGCTCCTGGCCCTGCATGCGCGCCTATTGACTTGCGGATTATATTGCAACATATTGCGACATATTACCAACGTGGGATGGGGATATGTCGGTTCGCAAACGGAAGTGGATTACCCGCAAGGGCGAAGCCAAGGAAGCATGGATCGTTGACTACAGCGTCAACGGTTCGCGCCACATCGAGACGTTTGAGCGCAAGAAAGATGCCGACGCTTACGAAGCGAAGGTTACCGTCGATGTCGGCAAGGGTATCCATATCGCGCCAAGCAAGAGCGTGGGCGTCGCTGAGGCCGGAGAGCTATGGATCAAGGCGTGCGAGGGTGACGAGCTGGAACGGGCTTCCATAGACGCCTATCGGCAGCACTTGCGGCTCCATATCAAGCCATATCTCGGCCATTACAAGCTGTCGCAATTAAGCGTCCCCCTAGTGCGCAAGTTCAAGGATGATCTGCGCGCCGATAAGCGTTCACCCGCGATGGTGAAGCGTGTGATCGGTAGCCTTGGCGCACTATTAGGTGATGCACTGGAGCGCGGCCTTGTCGCTACGAATGTCGTCCGCGCCATGAAGCGAGAGCGTAAGCGCGGTAAGGATCGGCAGGCCGAGCGCCGCCAGCGTGGCAAGCTCAAGGTGGGCGTCGATATTCCCACACCGGACGAGATCAAGCGGCTGATCGCGCACCTGCCGGAGTTCGGCCTGAAGTACAGCCCGCAGGATAAATGGCGTCCGTTGTTGCTGACGGCGATCTTCACCGGCCTTCGCGCTTCGGAGCTTCGCGGCCTTCGTTGGGACGACGTTGATCTGCGTCACGCCAAGTTGCACGTCCGCCAGCGCGCCGACCGTTACCAGCAGATCGGTAAGCCAAAGTCCGAATCAGTTGAGCGTGTAATCCCCCTGCCCCCAATGATCGTTAGCACGCTGCGGGAGTGGAAGCTCCGATGCCCCAAGGGTGATCACGGTCTCGTCTTCCCGACGAGCGCAGGCGAGATCGAGTATCACTCGAATATCGTCCATCGGGGCCTAGGACCGGCACAGATCGCCGCGAAGGTCGTCACCAAGGACGGCAAGCCCAAATATCCCGGCCTGCACTCGTTGCGCCACTTCTATGCCTCCTGGTGCATCAACAGGGAGAAAGACGGCGGCCTCGAACTGCCGTTGAAGATGGTGCAAGAGCGGCTCGGTCACTCCACGCTCGCCATGACCGCCGACACCTACGGCCACCTATTTCCGAACGGCGATGACGGCACCGAACTGGCGAAGGCCGAAAGGTTCTTCCTCGCCTAGACGCGACACAGATGCGACATAGGGGCAAATTCTTCAACTAGAACAACGGACATTAGCAAACTCTGACTCCGTTAATCTAGGTTCGAATCCTAGTTCCCCAGCCATTGATCTAACGCGGCTTTTCTCTCCTTTCCGTTAGAACATCTAGGCACAGTCGGGCGCTCAGTCGGGAGTTTTTGTTCCCCTTTCGAGCTTTCTGATCGCGCTCTCGGCAAGCGCCGGATCGCGGCTCAGGTAGTGCGTGTCGAGGATCGCACGCACACTGCGCAACGAGTGTCCGGTGATGGTGGCGATCTCCGCTTCGGTACAGCCGCAGATCGCAAGCCGCGTCACTGCTGTGCCGCGTAGATCATGAAACGTGACACCGACCACACCGGCACGCTTGCACGCCTTGCCCCACGACGCGCGGAAGCCGTTGGACGTCCACGGCTTGCTGTCGCTGGTCGTGAGGATGATCGGTGAGCGCTTCACGGTCGCATCGAGCTTGGCCTTCAGGGGCGCGCCGACCGGGATGACAATAGGGCGGCCACCTTTGGACTGGCGCAAACGGATGGTGTTGCCGTCGTAAGCGGACCACGACAGCCGCAACAGATCGCCTTGGCGCTGCCCGGTCCACAATGCGAGCAAAAGCGGCAGATGCAGATGCGCGGGAGCTCTTTGCATGAAAGCGGCTTCGTCGGCGGCGGTCCAAATTTTCTCGGCACGCGACCCGCGATAGAGGCGTCCGCCGCGAGCGCATGGATTTGCCGCGACCAGACCGCGATCCATGCCGAACGACAACACGCGGGCCAGCACCACCCACGCATAGTCGGCTTGACGGCGTGACGACAGCGCCAGCCGCTCGCGCCAAGCTTTGAAGATGCCGCGCGTACGGTTGTCGGTCATTGCCGAGAGCGGGAAGTCGCCGAACGCTTTCTCGATCAGCTTGATCTTGCCGATGTAGTCAGAACGCGAGCGCGGCGCTAGACCTAAGAACTCGTCGCTGGTCTGATACTCTTGCAGCACGCTCAGGAGCTTGCCGCGCGGCGGTATGACCTTCTTCGCGATGGCCTCGTTATAGCTGGCAACGAACTCAGGCGATCGGGGTTCGCCGCGCAGCGGCGGGCCGCCCTTCCATGCCCAATAATAGGTTCGGAAGCTGCCGTCAGCGAGCTTCTTGCGCTTGCTGTTAATGCCCCTCAGTCGGACACGCATCGTGTTCCCTTATCCATTTATCCAAGTCGTTGTCGGTACCAGTGTTTACCGCGCTCACCTTGACCGGCGTCAGCGTCATCGTCTTGTGCTCCAGGTCGACCGTGATCTGCACATCGACGCCAGCCTCCTTCGCGCCCTCAAAGGCCCGCTTCACGGCCGTCTTGGTGAATGCGCACTTACTGTCGATCACTTGCACCACCTCCGTGTCGTCTAGCGGCGGCTTGCAGTGTTTGGCGTTCCACGCCGAAAGCAGGCTAAGCGTCAGTTCTGCGGAGACGCGGTGCCGTAATAGGTGACCCGCCAGCCGCGCTATGCGATCATTGCGCTGGCCCTCGGCGGCATTGCTTATAAGTTCGCCGGGATCGCGAGCGCGCTGCTGCTTGCCGCAGAGCTTGTCCAGCAGCCAGTCGGGCGCATCGGCAAACGCACTGGCGGTATCGACGCTCCATTCGTAGCGTTTGCCGCTCGGGTGCATCGACGGTGGCGCCAGGACATAACCGCCGGTGCCGCGCACATCGACATGCGGCGCGATCTTGCTGGCCGAATTACCGATCGGCGCCTTCGGCATGCGGAAGTATAGATGCCGTCCGCGAGCGGTAATTACCTCAACGGTGGCGGGAAGCACGCCGAGCTTGCACAGATGGATTTCGCCATCATCACCGTCATCGGCATCAACATCCACGACAAACACGCCAGACGGCGTGCCGGTGGCGATGGCTACGTTGAAGTCGGGATCGGTCTTCCACCAGTCACGAATCCGATCTGGATTACGGGTGGCGTCATTACAGCCGTTCGCCGTGGCGGGGCGCTTATCGCGCACCCGACACGGAAAAATGGCCATGCCGTGACTGGCTAGAGCTAGAGCTGACGACAGCATGGCGCTCTCTCCTACTCGTCCAGCGGCGCGAACGGGATCTCGTCAGTGTCGCCGTCACCGGATGGCGGCGGCGCGGCTTTCTTCTGCGGCTTCTGCTCTGCCACGCCGGGTGCGCGAATGCGGACAGCAGGTGCGGTCTTTCCGTTGAACGTCACCGGGGGCGTGTGCAGCTCGACCTTGGTGCCGGGGAAGTCGTCGGTGTCGTCCGAGCCGCATATGTCCATGATCGCCTCGTAGTTCGTGCGATTCAGGATCAGCGGCTTGAGCCCGCGAGCGAAGTAGATAACGACCTTCGCCTGCGTTTTACCGTCGAAGCCTTTGATCTGCTCCAGCTCCGCCAGTTTGATCGTGGCGACGACTGGGCTATCTTGAAGGTCGGTGGCTTTCAGGTACTTGCTTGGGAAAGCTTCATTCAAGGTAACCATAGTAATGCGTGTCCTTTTCGAGTTGAGTTCTGGCGCTGGTCGCCACCCTACGCACTGCACTCACGCCGGCATCAGCGGTCGTGAATTTCGCAAATCCCATCGATTGCCTCATTGAGAGCTCCCCTTTGGAGGGTGCGCCGCCATTTTTGCTCGCTCAGCGAGGGCGGCGATCTCGGCGGCGAGCTTCAGCGGCAGCACGACCAACGGCTCGAGCCGATTGGCTTTGACAATCAGAAAATCGGCGCCATTGAGCCAGTCGTACAGTTGACGAAATCCATTAGCGCGCGCCTTTACTTCGACACGGCGATCGACACCCAAAAGCGGGATGGAAAGATCGCCACCGAAGCGGCCGCGCGCCGCGCCGGAAAGCGGCACCCGTTCGGCGGCAAAGCCGGCCTCTTGCAACGCGCGCGCGATGGCGCGTTCCAATCGATTCCCCTTTTGACGGGATGCCCGGCCGCCGCAGGCGTGGTTCAGGGGGAGGGTCACCCCGCGGCCCTCCGGTTTTGACGCACCAGCGAGGCCCGCCCCGCTTTAGTTGCCGGTCTAAAACCCGTACCGTCGCCGTTGGCTTCAAGACGCGCAGCCTGGCCGATCGACCTGACGCGGAGCGCCAACGTCTTGCCCCGATAAACCTCAAGCCCGGTAGCGCGGTCGTGGGCACGCTCGATTAGCTTGCGGCACAGGGCGATGACTGGCGAGGATGACTGTACGGTGAGGTCAAGCGCGCTGCAGGTGTCATCGCCCTGCAAGTGAGCAGTAACCGTCGCAGGAGCGTAGCTCGCGCTGCTTGGCTTCGGCGCGGCGGGCACTAAGCCCGCGATCTCAATGTTGTTGCGTTGAGGACAAGATCGGCGTATTTCGTGCATGTCGTTGAACCTTGAAGAGCCGTGGCGCGGCTCTGGAAAAGCAAGTCCCCGGCGGCCGAGCCGGGGACTTATTTATTTGATGGGAACCTCGCCGTTGCCGATGCCGCCGTCCTGGCGCAGTGCTTTTTTTAGAAGTTCGCGGATAGCGCCCGGCCTCGATGGGATGGTTTCCTGCTGGCGGCGCCAACCCTCAATAGCGTCGAAGAGATTTTTTTGCAGGCGAACTTGAACTGGTGTGCCGTGCTCCGAATGACTTTCAATGCCGTGCATCCTTGCCTCCATGGGTGGAAGGCAAGATAGAACACGCACTCGTGCGTAAAACTGTTTGGTGAAATTTGGCGGAATTTGGTGAAATTTAGTGAACGATCAGCAAATCGATCACCGCTTCAGAACGCGCCTGACCGAAGTCTCCGAGAAGCCACCCGCTTTGTTTGGAGCCTCGTTTATTTTCTCTACTATTGCTCGGATGCTCATACTCAGCGGTGGCCCGCCCCGCCAAATTTGACGAATGACGGTCAAAGCACGCCATGGCTCCCGCTGCGACGGCCGTGGTTCAATAATTTTCCAACACTCTTTCGCGGGTGGCGTCTTATAAGCGGTCAATTCCGAGGGAAGCCACGCCGGTGGAACATCAATGTTGTGTCGAGAGAAACACTCAATGCATTCTTTTCGTCTAACAAAGAGGTAGCCGTTAAATGCAAGCCGTAAAAGCTGATCGAAAACTAGCCATTTCACATCGAGGCGGAACGGCGAGTGTGGCGACGGGTGTAGATTGGCGACCTGCATCCGCCCGTTGCCGTCTTTAAATTCGCCCTGACAAATTGCCCGACAAAAAAAGTTGACCATACGGTCATGCTTTTCATGATCGATCCCGGTGATACCCCGAATTCTTGCGTGCTCATCCGCTATGTCTCGCACCTTCCACCATTGCCGCTTCTGCAATGGAGTTGTGGAATAGTGGGTATCGATCAGGTCGTATAGTCGCTGTTTCCATTCCTGTTGCCATGCCCGCGCCTCGAAATCACTGCGAGTACCGAGTTCCTCCTGTTTCGGCGGATGGCGTTTGGATCGTTGCGCTGCTGCGCTATACTTCGGTTTAGCCTCGGCCATGTGCTTCTCCACTTGGCAGGGTCAGGCTGTGCGGGGTGTTTCAGGCACCTCGCATGGCCATTTTCGTCATCGGCCGCTTTGGCTGCGAATCTTGACGCCCCAACATAGCGCGCCTTGGAGCGCGTTACAGCTTAGGGGCCGCAGCAATCGAACGCAGTTGGCCGCCCGTGCATGTTTTTCGGCAAGCTTCGGACCACTACTAAAGCCCCACAGATCGACCGGGGCCCATCGATAGCCGTCCGTGGATAGAGGCGCACCATCCCACATCACCGTCGACACCAGAATCCAATGCATGTTGGAATGATAGAACGGCACGGTGTCCGTTGGAGGGGCTTGAAACCTCTGAAGCCCAAGGCGCGACTCAGCTATTCTTCGCCGACCATGGCTCGATACGAGATCCCGAAAGAGCTTCCGGAGTTTGTCGAATGCGGGGATGCATTTGTCCCTTCGGATGAGGCTACCCTTGAAGAGTGGCGGCGCCACAAAAATCCGGACAAATCGGTCTATCAGATTTTGAAACTCGCCAAGAAAATCGGGCTTCCGGACAGCGTACCGCTGTTACCCCGCCTTCGAGCATTGGCTAGACTCAATGTTCTTGCTTTCAATCGGAAACTTTGACGGCTCTTGGGATGACGGGCGACTGTGAAAATCCGATTGGGCGAGCGCGGCCTGAATTGCTTGCCGAGCGTTGCTACAGAGCAACACAAGCCGGATAATTTCCGCTTTTGCACAGTGACCGAAGCCAGGTGCCTCCATGTGGCCTAGGTTCCAAACGACGAATTAGGCTCAGAACTGGGGGATCGGGTCAGTGCGCAACAGGCTGATATCCAATCTCACTGGGGCTGCTTTCATCCTATCTGCGAGCGGTTTCGCTTTTGGGGCCGATATGGCGGTCAGGGCTCCGACACTGTTGCCTCTCGTGCCGATCTACAATTGGTCCGGCATTTACGTTGGTGGCAATGTCGGCGGTGTATGGTCGACGACCGATTGGACTTTTTTCAATGGTCTCCCCAACGGCAATTTCGAACCATTCTCTCAGGATGCTTCGAGTTGGATTGCGGGCGGTCAGGTCGGCTACAGGTATCAGTTTACTCCGAATTGGGTAGCGGGCGCTGAAGTCTCTTGGTCTAAAACGGATCTGAGGGATACCTCGCTCTCAATGCTTAATGCTGATCGCTCCCTGCAATCAAAGATAACGGACCTGCTCCTTGTCACAGGAAGCGTTGGCTACGCCGCAAATAACTGGCTGACTTATGTCAAAGGCGGATACGCAAACGCAAACCTCGATTTCAATACCTTTGGCACAAGCACCGGAGAGACGACTACGGCATCAGATGGTCGGGTCGGCGGTTGGACCGTGGGCGGCGGGTTCGAGTATGGCTTTAACGAATATATCAGCGTTGGAGTTGAATACGACTTCTCCCGGATCAATATCGGGGATCGAAATCAGATTGTGACACCCGGCTTTAACTTTCCAGAAAATGTAAGCAGCGCGCATGCCGATATTCAAACAGTGATGGCGCGTCTGAACTTCAAGCTTTTCGCATTCGACACCGGAAGGTCCGCCCCTTGGCCCCGGTGGTGATGCACATGCTCAGCGGTCCGAAATATCAGTTGCACTGATCTGATTACGGCTTCCGCACCAGCACCGGCAACTTCGCCACTGGCCGCGATCCGCCGCGTTTCAATTTCCCCGTTCACCGGTGCGCGTACTCCGTGAAAACATAATCTCTTGTCTTCACTATGGTGTGGCACGCGAACCCGCACTTCGCGTCGTGTCCCTGCGGCGGAGTGCTCGCCTCAGTGGAGGGGCTAAACGTATCGGACGCCGCGTCATAGTCGAACGCGCCCCACCCCCATCCGCCGCTGTCGGCGAACCTCTTGCTGTCCTTCACCATGAAATCAACGTCATGCTGGGTACCTGGCACCATTGGCTGACCGGGGTACGCCTCTTGTTTTTTCGGAATCCAATGGATTTTCGCCATCTTGGCGCCGTCCGGGAAAGGCTTGCCATTGTCGGGCACGCCTTCCCTAAAGGCGGCGATCATCGCGGGATTCCCCATGATCACGGCCATCTTGCCGCCGTTCTCACTGATCGCGATGACTGGCCAGTCTTCGTATCCCCTGAACTCGGAGAACGCGAGCCCACCCGGCACTTCGACCGTGTACTTGTCCTGAGCGGAAATAGCCCTACCGCCCAAGACGGCAAGCACTACGCCGCCGGCCATGATAGCCAATGTGATCTTGAAATTTGTACTCATAGCGAATCCCTCCGTACAAGTGCGATAACCGGCTTTTCCGCCCGAATTAAATCTCGGCACATTCCGCTTAGAGGCCAGTCTTGCGATAGTTTACAGCTCTCTCGCGCATCACGATAGTAATTGCGGTTGTCTCGCGCTGGTGAGCGGCGCGTGGCACCTGCTCAAGCTAGCGGCGTTCTGCTACACTCCATTTATGGCGGACATAATGATCAGATGTCCGACGTTTGGGATGGCGGTGCCGACCGGCTTCACCACTGAAATGATCATTCTCGACACGCTAGATTTCCCGCTCACCGTGGATTGTCCGGCTTGCAGAGAAATCCACAGATGGAGTCGACGGGACGCATGGATCGAGAAAGATCGTCAAGTGAACTGACCAGGGCGGCGGAAAGCGGCGCCCGGCGTTACTGTTTTGGTGGCACCAGGGATTGCGGCGGTGAGACCTGGATCGGCTTGGACGATTCCTGGGCTGCATGTGCCGGGTGCTGCGCAGGTTTTCGCGGGGGTATGGGGACTGGCTGGTCGGGTGTGGGTGGAGACGAAAGCT
>Ga0187783_10001980_pt1 | contig 15226 bp, 14 predicted proteins | sample 1015_SJ02_MP02_2_FD_132471 | JGI IMG/M metagenome (GOLD analysis project Ga0187783, IMG submission 132471) | Tropical peat soil microbial communities from peatlands in Department of Meta, Colombia - 1015_SJ02_MP02_20_MG | ecosystem: Environmental > Terrestrial > Soil > Wetlands > Peat | place... | reverse complement strand
GACCATGGCGATGGGCGCTGACTCCCGGCCGCCAGGCAGCGCCAGCCGCAGCAATTCGCCGACCGCGATGAACCCGCCGAAAGCCAGAGCCGTCTTCCAGTCGGTGTGGCGGCTGGCCTTCAGCGCGGTATTGGCGAACGCGGCGGCCACGAGCATCGCGGCCGCGGCCATCAGCAGCAGCCTGCCCGAGTCGATGGCCTGCCAGTACGCGGTCCGCTCCGGCGGCGGGCGCCCGGCCAGGGCGCCGCCGGTCACGGAGTCACCACCTGCAACGGTGCCGTCGGGTCATCGTGATCCTGAACAGTCAGGATGGCCGGATCCGAAGGCGCCACGGCGGGCTCAGGCAGCTGCCACTCTTCCTCGTCGAGCGCCGCGATGAACGCCTCAACCAGCAGCGGGTCGAACTGGGTCCCCGCGCCTTTACGCAGCTCGTCGATGGCCTGCCCGATGCTCCTCGCCTGCCGGTAGGACCGGGTAGTCGTCATCGAGTCGAACGCATCGGCCACCGCGATGACCCTGGCGAACTCCGGTATCTCGTGGTCGGCCAGTCCCATCGGGTAACCGCGGCCGTCCATCCGCTCGTGGTGGTGCATGATGCCGTTCAGCGCCTCGTACAGGAACCCGATTTCCTTGACGATCTCCAGCCCTCGCATCGGGTGCAGCTGGATGGCGGCGAACTCGTCCTCGGTCAGTGCACCGGTCTTCTGCAGCACCTGCGTGGGCACCCCGAGCTTGCCAACGTCGTGCAGCATCCCGGCGAACCTGATGGCGTCGGTCCGGTTGGCGCTCATGCCGATCTGCCGGGCGATCATGACAGACCCACGGGAGACCCGGTCACCGTGACCGCGGGTATAGAAATCCTTGGTCTCGACCGCCCGGCACAGCGCGTTCATCGTGGCCGAGTAGGCCCGCTGCTGCTCGGCGAACTGCCCCATCGCCCACCGGGCCACGAACAGCAGCACCAGCACGAGGACCGCGGCGAACGGCCCCATGATCGTCCACAGCGAGGCGATGACCAGGCCAAACGCCGCGTAGGCCAAGTCGGAGGCCAGCAGCATGTACAGACTGGATTCCAGTGCCTCACGGCGCATCATGCCGCGGCCACGGTTGAGCCGGTACACACCCCAGATCAGGGCGTGGTTGGCAACCACGTGGACGGCTGCCGCCGCGGTGAACGACACGATGATCTTCCAGGGGAAGCCGTTGGGCACGTCCAGCTGGCCGACCGAGCCGTTCAGGTAGAGGTAAACCTTGCCTGCCAGCAATCCGGACAGCGCGTGCATGGCGCCGTTGAACATTCGCTCGCCTAGCCGGAGCTGGCCACGCAGGCTGAGCAGCGAGGTAGCGCCGACAATAGCCGCGGCCATCGGGCCGAGCAGCACGACTGCCGCCAGGGTCGCCGCCGAGCTCGGCGACCATCTCGTCTGCCGCGCCGTCATTGGCGTCTTGACCGAGTCACAGACCAGGAACAGCGCCTGCAGCGTGATGAGGGCGACCATGGGGTGGGCCAGGTTGGGGATCACCATCGGCGTGTTCTTCACCAGGGCCGCGGTGACCAGAACGACGAGGCCGATATAGATCCATGCGGCCCGCGAGACCATTCACGACCCCCTCGTTGCAGCACTCGGCCGGCCCATGCCGCGCTGGCCTGGAGTCACGCTGACACGCTGCGCCGCCGCCGTTGCCGGCGGAACTGACCCGCATCGCCACTTAGAGTAACGCGACCACGCCGGGCCCGGCTGGAGCTCGGCCACAATGTGCGCGAATGGTAGTCAGATGACTGCGTAAGGTTCGAGCCAGCCAGGACGCAACGGCGGCAAGCCTATTCGGCCAGGGCTTGGTTGCCCTCCAGCTCGGCGCGCACGGCCGCGATCCTGATCAGGACCTTGGCGCGCAGCTCGCCTGGCGCCTCCTCGTGCCCGCAGCATTTATGCACCAGCCGCTTGACGAGCTCCTCAAGGCCGTACTCTCGCAGGCACGGACCGCACTCATCCAGGTGCACACGGATCTGAGCGGAGCCGCTGTCCTCCATCTCGCCGTCGAGGTAGGAGTACACCATCGCGAGTACCTCGGTACACGGCACCTCGTGCGGCTTCCCGCAGCTCATGTCGCGTCCTTCCCTGGCGCCTCGGCATCGGAGGACGTCGTGGTAGGGGCGGCGGGCGTGGTGGCGAGCATGCCCTGGTCCGCCGCGTAATCCTGGAGCAGGTCGCGGAGCTGCCTCCGGCCGCGGTGCAGCCGCGACATGACCGTCCCGATCGGAGTGCCCATGATCTCGGCAATCTCCTTGTAGGCGAATCCCTCGACGTCAGCCAGGTAGACAGCCAGCCGGAAGTCCTCGGGCAGCGCCTGGAGCGCGGCTTTGATGTCCGAATCCGGCAGCCGCTCCAATGCCTCGGTCTCTGCCGATTTCAGCCCACTGGAGGTGTGTGACGCGGCCCTGGCCAGCTGCCAGTCCTCGATCTCTTCAGTGCCCGAGCGCTGCGGCTCGCGCTGCCGCTTCCGGTAGGAGTTGATGAACGTGTTGGTGAGGATCCTGAACAGCCAGGCCTTCAGGTTCGTACCAGGCTGGAACTGATGAAATGACGCATAAGCCTTAGCGAAGGTCTCCTGTACCAGGTCCTCGGCATCGGCCGGATTGCGGGTCATCCGCATCGCAGCCGCATACAGCTGATCGAGGTAAGGCAGCACTTCAGCTTCAAACCGCTCGCTGCGCTGCTCAAGTGTCTCGGGGACCTGACCCACCCCTTCCCGAATCGCGGGCCGCAGCAGACGAGTCTGCGCGCCGCCTCGCCGGGAGGATACAACGCCAACGTTCACCGCATCGCGCGCGACCACCCTGGAAGGGCCGGGGCGAGTTTGGTAGGTAGCCAGTGGCACGTGCGGTGAAACGCGATGCCCGCCGCCTTCATTCCGCCCGCACCCACGTGGTTAGCTTGCGCGACCGCCGGCTGATCGCGGCTGGTGTGATCACCGCCGCTGACGGTCCAGCTTGCCCTGGCAGGCGACGCACCTGGCTGCCTCGGGCTTGGCCTCCAGCCTGCTTTCCGGCACCAGCTTCCCGCAGTCAACGCAGGTGCCATAGGTGCCTAGGTCAAGCCGGTGCAGGGCATCGAGCACATCCGAACGCTGCCTCTTGGCGACCGCGAGTACGGCCTGGGCCCGCTCGCTCTCGGACAGGTTGGCTCCTGCGTCGGCTGGATCCTGCGGATAGTCGCCAGACCACTGATGCTGTTCGCCGGTTCCGTTCAGGACCGTGATCGACCTGTCAAGCTCGCTGCAAATCGCTTCCAGTCGCTGACGTGCCGCCGTGACATCCATGCGATCCCCGCCTCCTTCCGCAACTGGCCGACAGCACCTTTTCGGGGATCAAGCTGCGCTGCCTGGCCATCCAGCAGGCCTACAACAGCACCCCGGTGCCGTCATCTCCGCGGTCCGCGGCACCGGCACGGGCGTTGGCCCCGGCTACGGTTAAGGACGCCACCGGGCCCAGACCAGCTGGTTCGATCAGGTGGGGCCCGTTGTTGCGGACCGAATTGACCTCAGTAGAGACCGGATAGGTGATCAGCCCGCTGGTCGCTGCCGGGTTCAGCAGCGACCGGAGGTCGGCCACCTCGCTATTGGCCGGGTCGAGCCAGTCAGCCCAGCTAGCCGGGTCGATGATCATCGGCATCCGGTCATGTATCTGGCCAAGCTCGTCCGGCGCGCTGGTGGTAATGACCGTAGCCGTCCAGAGCCAGGCATCCTGGTCCCCTGGGGCGACCGCGGCATCTCGCCACAGCTCGTAGAGCCCGGCGAAGGCAAGGGGCCGGCCGTCCTTCCGGCTGATGTAAATCGGCTGCTTGGCCGCGCCCGGCTTGGTCTGCCACTCGTAGTAGCCGTCAGCAGGCAGCAGGCACCGGCGCTTGGCGAACGGACGGCGGAAGGCGGGCTTCTCGCTCACGGTTTCGGCCCTGGCGTTGATCATCCGGCTGCCGATCTTGACGTCCTTCGCCCAGAACGGCACCAAACCCCACCGCACCACGCGCAGCTCGCGCACCGCGCCCGCGGCGCCCTGATCGGCCGGGCCCCGACTGTCGCCTGCCCGTCCTTTGGCCAAAGCCCCGTCGATCGGCCCGTCATCCGCAGCCGACGCGGGCCGGCTCAGCACCGCGTAGACAGGTTTGGTCGGCGCGATGTTGTAGTCAGGCGCCAGCGGCTCGTCGACGTTGTCGCGCTGCACGCTGAACTCCTCAAGGAGCTCAATGCGCTTGCGCGCCGACGCATACCGACCGCACATGTTCTCACCTTGACACAAAGCCAACCGAATCGGCGAAGCCTGGAATCTGCCAGTTCATAACCGAGATCGGGCTTTGCCAAACCTTGCCGAGATATCCGGAATCATTCCGGGCTCGCAGCGTGGCGGTGTCTGATTGTCGCTCCGCACGGCCGGCCACGTCTAGACATGTTCTGAACCAGTAATCTCTGAAGGCATGCATGCGCCAGGGCAGGCTGACGAGGCCGATTGGGTAACTGCGACGGCTGCTTCAGCCGTCCGGGCCGACGTGCGCCTGCCCGGCTCGAAGTCGATGACCAACAGGGCGCTTATCCTGGCGGCCCTGGCGCAGGAACCGACCACGATCGTCGGCCCGCTTCGGGCGCGCGACACCCAGCTCATGACATCGGCCATCCTGGCACTCGGCGCGGCGGTGTCCGACGCGGACGGCGGCGCAGGCGCTGGCTCGGCGAATGGGGCCGGTGCCATCCGCGAGGCGTGGACGGTGACGCCTGGCTGGACGTCGGCCGCGGCAATGGTTGATGTCGGCAACGCCGGCACGGTCCTCAGGTTCGTTCCGCCCGCCGCCGCGCTGGCCATGGGTGACGTCGAGTTCACCGGCGACGCCCGGGCCGCGCACCGGCCGGTCAGCCAGCTGCTTGCCGGGCTGCGGCAGGCTGGCGTCGAGATCAATGACGGCGGCCGCGGCTGCGTTCCGTTTATCGTCCGCGGCCGCGGCCGGGTCCGCGGTGGCCAGGTGACGCTCGACGCCTCGGCCTCCTCCCAGCTGGTGTCCGGCCTCATGCTGGCAGCGCCGCGCTACGAGCAGGGTGCCGAGATCAGCCACCGCGGCGAGCGCATCCCGTCCGCACCGCACATCGCGATGACGGTGGCAATGCTCTGCGCGGCCGGAGCCGACGTTGAACAGGGAACCACTGCACACGGTGGCGTGCCAGTGCCGGACTTCTGGCGGGTTCGGCCAGGCAGACTCGCCCCTGGCACGATCACGATCGAGCCTGACCTGTCTAATGCGGCCCCGTTCCTGGCCGCAGCCCTGGTAACGGCGGGGCAGGTGACCATTCACGGCTGGCCTGCCGTCAGCTTGCAGCCAGCAAGCCAGATCCTGGACATGCTGCGGCAGATGGGCGCCGTCTGCCAGCCGACAGCATCGGGCCTGCGCATCAACGGCACCGGCCGGATCAGCGGAATCAGGGCCGACCTGCGTGATGTCAGCGAGCTGGCACCGGTCCTCACCGCCCTCGCCGCGCTGGCCGACGCGCCGTCTGAGTTCACCGGGATCGGGCACATGCGGCTGCACGAGAGCAACCGGCTGGCCGCGCTCGCGGCCGGGATCGGTGCCCTCGGCGGCCAGGTCACCGAGCTGCCGGACGGACTGCGGATACAGCCGAGGCCGCTGCGCGCCGGATCCGGCCCGTTCGACAGCCACGACGACCACCGGCTCGTGATGGCCGCCGCGGTCCTCGGCCTTGCCGTTCCCGGCTTGCGCGTGCGCAATGCGGCCACCGTCAGCAAGACCTTTCCTGAGTTCCGTCCGCTCTGGCTGCAGATGCTGGGGCAGGCACCCTGAGCCGGCCCATCAGCCACGCGCGGCTGGACGAGGATGACGTGCGGGTCAGGCCGGGCAAGGGATCCCGGCCGCGGACTAGGAGGCGGCCCGCGCACGAGGACGCCATCGAGGCCTTCGTGACCGGCGTGGATCGCGGCCGGTACCGCTGCTGGACCGGACAACGCACGGTCACCGCGATGAAGGCCAGGGAACTGGGCCGCCGCGGCGTCGTCGTCGGGGACTGGGTCCGCCTGGCCGGCGATGTCTCCGGCCAGCCAGGCACGCTGGCCAGGGTGGTGCGGGTCCAGCCGCGGACCTCGGCGCTGCGCCGGTCGGCCGACGATGCCGACCCCGTCGAGCGGGTGATCGTCGCCAACGCCGATCAGCTGGCGATCGTCTGCTCGCTGGCGAACCCGCCGCCACGGCCGGGGCTGATTGACAGGTTCCTCGTCGCCGCGCTCGACGCCGGGCTCGACCCGCTGCTCTGCCTGACTAAGGCAGACCTGGCCGGACCGGACGAGATCCTGGCCGTCTACCGGCCGCTGGGCATCCGCTCGATCGTGCTCAGCCGGCCATTCGGCAGCCAGCTCGATGACCTCAAGGCGCTGCTAGCCAGCCGGATCACGGTGCTGGTCGGGCACTCGGGCGTGGGCAAGTCGACGCTGGTGAACGCGCTGGTGCCAGCCGCCGACCGGGCCGTGGGCTCGGTCAGCCCGGTGACCGGGCGCGGACGGCACACCTCCTCATCGGCGGTCGCCTTGCCGCTGCCGGACGGCGGCTGGATCATCGACACGCCGGGGCTGCGCAGCTTCGGCCTCGGCCATATCAGCGCGAACCGGGTGGTGTCGGCGTTCCCCGAACTGGCCGAGGCTCTCGCCCAGTGCCCGCCAGGCTGCAGCCACCTCGAGCCAGGCTGCATGCTCGACGACTGGGTCGCCGAGCATGGCGGCCCGGCAGAGGCAGCCCGGCTGGATTCGCTGCGCCGGCTGCTGCGCAGCCGCGACGGCCAGGAGCCTGCCGAGACCGCCGAATCCTAGCGGGCATCCGGCTGGCCAAACTCCGCGAGCAGCGCCAGCACTTCGGGCAGCGCCCGCTCCCGGTCGGCAGGCACAAGTCCGATCCTGGTCCGGCGGTCCAGCAAGTCATCCGCGCACAGTGCGCCCTCCCGCTGCAGCGCGAACGCTAGCTCGGCGCCGATGACGCCAAGCGCGATCGGCTTGGCCAGCCGCGGGTCAGACTCGGCCAGCGCGACCACGTCCGGCGCGTCGGTCCCGTACCTGGCGACCAGCCGGGCCGGGGCGGCGATCTGGCGGAGATCGGCTGGCGCGGCCGCGCCAACCAGCGGCAGCCGGGTCGTTGCACACGGCCGGACCGCACGCCCAGACAGAACCGGCCTGGTCAGGGCCGCGTCGACCGCATCCTGGGCCATCCGGCGGTAAGTGGTCAGCTTCCCGCCGACGACGGTGACCAGGCCGTCTGATGCGGTCAGGACCGCGTGCCGCCTGGACAGGTCGGCGGTGCTTCCTGCCCGGCCGGCCAGTAGCGGCCGCAGCCCAGCAAAGCTGCCAGCCACATCGCCAGGTCGCAGCGCAGTCGCGAGCACCGAGCTGATCGTGGTGAGCAAGAAGTCGATCTCGGCCGCGGTCGGCTTCAGTGCCGCCAGCATGGCGTCCGGCGGCTCGGCTGGCTCGTCTGTCAGCCCGATGTAGACGCGCTGCTCGCCTGGCACCGGCAGAGCGAACACGAACCTGGCCCGCTCCCCCGGTACCGGCACCGTCAGCCCGGCCTTCAGCCCAGGCAGCACGCTCGCGTCGAGCACCACGTGAGCTCCGCGGCTCGGCTGCAGGTTCACGCCGGGCGCGAGCCCGCCCGCCCAGACCCCTGCGGCGTTGACAACTGCCCGCGCCGACACCTGCAGGGACGAGCCGGTCAGCCGGTCGGTGAGCACAGCGCCGTCGCCGGTCAGGTCCGACGCCTCGCACCGGGTCAGGATCACGGCGCCGTGGGCTGCGGCCGTCCGGGCGATAGCCACGACCAAGCGCGCATCATCGGTCAGCTGGCCATCGAAGGACAGCAATCCGCCGGCCGAATCGCGGCGAACGCCAGGGACCAGGTCGAGGGTCTGCGCGGTAGTCAGCCGGCGCGCTGACGGCAGCAGGTCCCGGCCAGTCCAGGCCAGCAAGCGGAGCAGGTCGCCGGCTGCCAGCCCGGCCCTGGCCTGGATCCGGGCTGACCGGCTGATGCCGGGCGTCAGCGGCAGCACCATGGGCAGGGCCCGGCACAGATGCGGCGCTATCGTCGCCATGATTCGGCCGCGCTCGACCGCGCTCTCGTACGCAACGCCGACGTCGCCGTGGGCCAGGTACCGCAGCCCGCCATGCACCAGCTTGGAGCTCCACCTGCTAGTGCCGCTGGCCAGATCGGCGCGCTCGGCCAGCACCACGGACAGCCCGCGCGCGGCGGCATCCAGCGCGACCCCGGTCCCGGTCACGCCACCGCCGACGACAACAAGGTCAACGTGCGGGTCGTCGGCCAGATCGGCGAGCTCCCTGGCCCGCCGGACCGCGCTCAGCGCCGAGCTGGCCATGCCGGCCGGACTGGCTGCGGGTAGCGATCAAGCAGCACGGCTAGCGATTATTGACCGATGGCGAACAGCCCGCAACCGCAGCAGAACTCAGCACAGGGCTACCCGCAGCCGCCGGGTGAGCCGATGCCTTGGGGCGCATGGGGGCCGGCCAGGCCGCTGCCGCCGCAGCTAAGCGAGCCGCTCGCCCAGTTCCTTGGCCTGCCGGCGGACCTTGCCGCACCAGTGCCGGTCGAACAGGTCGCGCTGGCGCAGTCGCGGCTGACTCCGGCCGCGCTCGGCGACCTGCGGCGCGCGGCCGGCCCGGATGGCGTGCGCACCAGCCGGGCCGACCGGCTCCGCCACCTTGGTGGCAAGAGCACGACGGACCTGCTGCGCAGGCGAGCCGGCGACGCCGGGCACGCGCCGGACGCCGTGCTGCTGCCGGGCTCCCACGACGCCGTGCTCGCTGTCCTGGCCGTGGCCGAACAGCACCGGATCGCGGTCGTGCCGTTCGGCGGCGGGACCAGCGTGACCGGCGGCGTCGAGGCCGTCGATGGCGGGCTGGACGCGGTCATCACGCTGGACTTGAGCCGGATGGCCGACCTATGCAGCGTCGACCCGGTGTCGCTGACCGCCGCCATGCAGGCAGGGCTGGCCGCCCCGCGGGCCGAGCAGTTGCTGGCCGGACACGGACTGACGCTCGGGCACCTGCCGCAGAGCTTCGAGCACGCCACCATCGGCGGATTCGCGGCCACCCGGTCGGCCGGACAGGCGTCGGCCGGCTACGGCCGGTTCGACGATATGGTGCTCGCGTTGCGGGCCGCGACGCCGCGCGGCACGCTCGCCGTCGGCCGTGCTCCGGCCTCGGCGGCCGGGCCAGACCTGCGCCAGCTGCTGCTCGGCTCGGAAGGCACCTTCGGCGTGATCACCGAGGTCACCGCGAGGGTCAGGCAGCTACCGGAACTGGTCATCGACGAGGCGTGGCAGTTCGCCGACTTCGAGTCGGGCAGTGCCGGGCTGCGCGCGCTGGCCCAGTCGGACTCCGGCCTGGTCACGATGGCCCGGCTGGCGGACGAATCCGAGACCGCGATTCAGGGCATCCTCACCGGGCACCGCACGCCAGGCTGCCTTGCGCTCATCAGCATTACCGGCACGCGGCGGTCAGCGGCCAGCCGGCACCGCGAGGCTCGCCAGGTCTTGCGGGACTGCGGCGGGCAGCCTGCCGGGCACGGGCCGGTGGCGAGCTGGCGGCGCAGCCGGTTCGAGGCGCCGTACCTGCGCGATGCGCTGCTGGCAGCGGGCGCGGTCGCCGAAACGCTGGAGACCGCGACCAGCTGGTCCGGGCTCGGATCGCTGCATCAGGCGGTCAGCACGGCCCTGACGACGGCGCTGACCGGGGCCGGCGCACCGCCGGTCGTGATGTGCCACATCTCGCACATCTACCCGGCTGGCGCTTCGCTGTACTTCACCGTGGCCGCGGCACAGGCGCCGGATCCGGTCGCGCAGTGGCAGGCCGTCAAGCGCGCTGCCAGCCAGGCCATCATGGCGGGCGGCGGCACCATTACTCACCACCACGCGGTCGGCCTGGACCACCGCGACTTCATGGTCGCCGAAATCGGCGAGCTGGGTCTGGTCGCGCTCCGGGCGGTGAAGGCGGCACTCGACCCGGCCGGGATCATGAACCCTGGCAAGCTCATCCCGCCGCGCTGACCGGAACCGCCCAAACCTGCCCTGGGATGGCCAGTGCAGGCCAGTTAGCGCTAGCGTTTCCGGCCATGGCAGGTTTTGCCGGTGACCTTGGGTTCGCGCATGGGCTGGCAGACTCAGCGGACGACATCACCATGCGCCGGTTCCGTTCGGCGGACCTGCGGGTGGAGGCCAAGCCGGACCTGACGCCGGTGACCGACGCAGACCTCGCGGTGGAGGAGTCGCTGAGGAACGTGCTCAGCCGGGCCCGCCCGCGCGATGGCATGCTGGGCGAGGAATTCGGCCGGACTGGCTCGAGCCAGCGCTGCTGGGTGGTCGACCCCATCGACGGCACGGCTAACTTCGTCCGCGGCGTGCCCGCCTGGGCAACGCTCATCGGCCTGATGGACGAGGACGAGGTCATCGTCGGGGTGGTCAGCGCGCCGGCGCTCGGGCGCCGCTGGTGGGCGGCGCGCGACGGCGGTGCCTGGACCGGCCGGAACATGACGAAGGCGACAGCGTGCCGGGTATCGACGGTGGCCAGCTTGTCTGATGCGTCCCTGTCCTATTCCGACCTCGCCAGCTGGGAACAGGCCGGGCGGCTGAACGAACTGCTCGGCCTGAGCCGGAAGGTCTGGCGCAGCCGTGCTTATGGTGATTTCTGGTCTCATATGCTGGTGGCTGAGGGTGCGGTCGACATCTCGGCCGAGACCGATGTCAGCCTGTGGGACCTGGCCGCGGTTCAGGTCATCGTGGAAGAGGCAGGCGGCGCTTTTACCGATCTCACCGGCACGCCCCGGCCGGACTGCGGCACCGTCCTGTGCACCAACGGGTTGCTGCACTCGGAAGTGCTCAGCCTGCTGTCAGCCTGAGACCAGGACTTGCCCTGAGCGCCATTCGGGCGGATGCTGGACTGCACCGGCAATCACAAGCGCACAAGCACGCCGGGGGGTTCGCTGCGGCTTGCGTCGCGATGGCCTCGTTTGCGGCCGCCACCCGGCACCTGGGCGCGCGCTGAGTGCGCGGCCGCCAGATGCGAGGGGAGCGATGCAGGATGCGCGTACATGACGGTATGACGAAGGTCGTTCTCAGCATCGGGCCCGCGCACACGCTGCGTGAGGCGGCCAGGCTGATGTCCGGCCACCGGGTCGGCGCGGCCGTTGTCGTCGACCCGGAGCACCCCGGCATCGGAATACTGACAGAGCGTGACATTCTCGACTCTATCGGCGCAGGTCAGGATCCCGACTCGGAGCTGGTTGCCGACCACAGGACCGCTGACGTCGTGTTCGCCTCTGCCGACTGGACGCTGGAGCAGGCAGCGGCGGCGATGACGACGGGCAACTTCCGGCACCTGATCGTGGTCGATGGTCACGATGTAGCCGGGCTGTTGTCGATGCGCGACATAGTTCGCTGCTGGACCGGCGCCGGAGCCAGCCGGGCCGGAGTACCCGTCACGGCCTAGCGGCTGTAGACGACCGCGACGAGCCGGCAGCTGGCAGATAATGGCGGACGGCCGATGCGGTTAATGGGTGCGGTCGCGCTCGTCACGGGGGCTTCATCCGGCATCGGGGCAGCCACCGCAACCCGCCTTGCCGCCGCCGGTGCGCGCGTGGTGGTCACCGGCCGTGACAAGGAACGGCTGAACAGCGTCGCCGCACGGGCCGGCGCGGTGGCGCTGCCAGCTGACCTGTCCGAGCGGGACGGGCCCGACCAGCTGGTTCAGTCGGTGCTGGCTAGCCAGGGCCGGGTCGACCTGCTGGTGTGTAACGCCGGCTCCGGCTGGGCCGGCCCGATCGGTGAGCTGTCCGCGGCCAAGGCCACCGAGTTGGTGACAGTGAACCTGCTGGCTCCGGTTCAGCTAGCCAGGCTGCTCGTGCCCGGCATGGCCGAGCGCGGCTCCGGTCACCTGATCTTCGTCTCCTCCATCGCGGCCGTGACCGGCGTCCGGCATGAGGCGGTCTACTCCGCCACCAAGGCGGGCGTCAACTACCTGGCCGAGAGCCTCCGCTACGAACTAGCTGGCACCGGCATCAGCGTGTCGGTCGTGCTGCCGGGTCCGGTCGCCACTGCGTTCTTCAGCCGCCGTGGCGCGGCTTACGGCCGACGGTGGCCGGCGCCCATTTCGCCCGAGCGGGTAGCACGGGCCATCACCGGTGCGGCGGCACGAGACCGTGCCGTGGTCTACGTGCCCGGCTGGCTTGGCTTCCCTGCCTGGTTGCACGGCACGGCACCGGCGGCCTTCCGCTGGCTGGCCAGCCGGTTCGGCTGACCGGGCCGCTGCACTGCGGCCGCGTCAGGTTGCGGCGGCCATGACGGCCGCGGTCTCGGCCAGCCGCATGGCGTAGCCAGCCTCGTTGTCGTACCACGCCGCCACCGACACGAGGTCACCCCCGGAAACGGAGGTCAGCGGCAAGTCCACGATGGATGATTCGGTCTCGCCGACGATCCGTGCCGACGCCCACTCCTGCGTCAGCACGCCGAGTATCCCGCGCAGCTGATCGGAGGACGCCGCGGCGGCGAAGGCTTCGTTGAGCTCAGCGGCCGTCGTCGGCTTGCTCACTCGGACGGTGAGCTCGACGATGCTCCCGGTCCGCACCGGCACCCGGTAGGCCTTGCCGGTCACGTCCAGATCGGGCCAGATGAACCGGAGCGCCTTGGCCGCACCCGAGGACGACGGAATGATGTTCTCGGTGGCCGCCCAGGAGTCGCGCCGCTCGGCCATCGGCTGGTCGGTCAGCGACTGCGTGTTGGTGTAGGCGTGCACGGTGGTAAAGAACCCGTCTTTGATGCCGACCGTGTCGCGAAGAATCTTGATTACCGGCGCCAGCGCGTTCGTAGTGCAGCTAGCCATGCTGACGATCCGGTGCCGGGCAGGATCGAATGAATCCAGGTTGATGCCCGGCAGCAGGACGGCATCGCAGTCGGCCAGCGTCTTGCTCGGCGCACTGACGAGCACCCTGCTTGCACCGGCGTCGAGATGGGCCTGCGCCCCGGCCCGCCGGGTGGCACGGCCGGTACAGTCGACGACGAGTCCGACGCCGAGCGCCCGCCAGTCCGGCGCTGACTTGCGCGCGTCGATCCACATGATGATCGCGTCGCCGATGACCAGCGCGTCCGCTTCGGCGCGCACGGGATCCCGCCAGCGGCCGTAATTGCTGTCGAACTCGAACAGCGGAGCCATCGCCTCCGCTCCCGCAATGTCCACGATGACTGCCGGGGTGAACAGCTTGCTGGTCAACCCGGCCTTAACAGCCGACCTGCCGATCCGGCCGAATCCCACCACCGCGATGTTGGACGTCACCTGGCTCCCTCCGCGCAAACCCGCGCCCTCATCGTAACTGGCCAGCCACAACGGTCAGGCGCGGCGGTACCGCAGTACCGCGATCGGGCTGAAGACGGCGATCAACAGCGCGGACCACGCGATGGCCAGTCCCAGATCGCTGGTACCGCCGACAAGCAGCGAGCGAACAGCGTCAACCATCGGAGTAATCGGCTGATACTTCGAGAATGGCTGCAGCCAGCCTGGCATCGATGCGGCCGGCACGTAGGCGCTGGAGATGAACGCGAACGGGAACGCGATCAACGACATGCCCTGCGCCGCCTGGGCAGTGGGCGCATACAGCCCCATGACGATGAACACGACGGTGAAGACGACTGCGTAGACCAGGCACAGGGCGAAAGCTGCCAGGCCGTCAAGGAGCGAGCCTTGCAGCCGGAAGCCGAACAGGAAGCCAAAGGCAGCCGTCGTCAGGATCGACCAGGAGTTCGTGGTCGAGTCTGCCACCGTGCGGCCCAGCACCAGCGAGTACCGGGACACCGGCAGTGACAGCAGCCTGTCGGTAAAGCCCTGGGCTCGGTCCTGCGCCACCTCGACGGCGATGCCGCCGCCGGTGAACAGGACGATCGTCGCGACGTAGGCCGGCACCAGGTAATCGACGTAGCTCGACGCGCCGACCTGGATAGCGCCGCCGAACACGTACCGGAAGCTGAACAGGAACAGTGCGGACTGAACCACGGCCATGATGCTCAGGCCGGGCGTCCTGATGTACTTGCGCAGTGCCCGCAGTGCTACTTGCCCGGCTGCCGTTGCGGTGCCGGGCGCGCTGGCCGGGCGGGCAATCGTCTGGGTCATGGTCACCGGGTGCCCCCGTTCGTGCTCTGGTGGCGGGCGCCGATCGGCGGACCCGCCTGGATACCGGCGGTGAGGGTCAGGAAGACCTCGTCCAGGGTCGGCCGCCGCAGGCCGATCTCATCGACGGCGACCGAGGCATCCCGCAGGCAGCCGACGACCGCTGCCAGTTCATCGGTGCCTCCCGGCGCAGGCGCGCTGACATGACGGCCGCCCACATCGATCCGAGGCTCGCTCAGGCTGACTCGCTCGAGGATCTGGCTCACCACACCGAGCTGATCCGGATCGGTGACAACCACCTCGATGACATCGCGGCCGATGCTCGCCTTCAGCTCGGCGACGGTGCCGGATGCCACCGCACGGCCATGGTCGATCACCACGACATGGTCGGCGAGTTCGTCGGCTTCTTCCAGGTAATGCGTGGTCAGCACGATGTCAGTGCCTGCCGCGACAAGACCGCGCACGGCGTCCCAGACCTCGCGCCGCCCGGCGGGATCCAGGCCTGTCGTCGGCTCGTCCAGCAGCAGCAGTCGGGGACCGCCGACAAGACTCGCGCCGAGATCGAGCCGGCGCCGCTGGCCCCCTGAGTAGGTGCCGCAGCGCCGGTCAGCGACGTCCGCCAGGCCGAGCTGGTCGATCACGGTAGCCGCGGCCCGACCGGCGGCACTGCGGCCGTGGCCGAACAACCGCGCAGTCAGCACCAGGTTCTCGCGCCCGGTCATCGTCGGTTCGACCGCAGCGAACTGGCCGGCCAAGCCGATCTCGCGCCGGACCCCGGCCGGGTCGCGCAGCACGTCGTGCCCGCGCACTCGCAGCTCGCCTGCGGTAGGCCGGAGCAGCGTGGCGATGGCGCGGACGAAGGTGGTCTTGCCGGCGCCGTTCGGGCCAAGCACGGCGAGCACCTCTCCGGCCGAAGCGATCAGGTCAAGCCCGTCCAGCGCCGTGACCTTGCCGAACTTCATGGTCAGGCCGCGGGCTTCGAGCAGCGGTGCCCCGCTCATCGGCGTGACTCGCAGTCCGCGG
>Ga0187783_10001979_pt1 | contig 15227 bp, 14 predicted proteins | sample 1015_SJ02_MP02_2_FD_132471 | JGI IMG/M metagenome (GOLD analysis project Ga0187783, IMG submission 132471) | Tropical peat soil microbial communities from peatlands in Department of Meta, Colombia - 1015_SJ02_MP02_20_MG | ecosystem: Environmental > Terrestrial > Soil > Wetlands > Peat | place... | reverse complement strand
TGTGGAATGATCAATGCATCCCGAGCTGGACCGGAATGATGTCAGGATTCTCGACCTGCTGCAGGAACGCGGGGATCTCTCCGCCGCGCAAGTGGCCGAGCGGCTCGGCATGACGACGTCCACCTGCTGGCGCCGTATCACCCGTCTCGAGGAGCTCGGCGTCATCCGCAAGCGCGTCGCGCTGCTCGAGCGCGAGAAGCTCGGGCTCTCCGTCATGGTGTTCTCGCACGTGAAGCTCGCCGGTCACGGCCGCGATGCGCTGCTGCGCTTCGAGCAGGCGGTGCGCGCGCATCCGGAGATCCTCGAGTGCTACACGCTGATGGGCGAGACCGACTTTCTGTTGCGTATCGTGTGCCGCGACATCAAGGCGTACGAGGCCTTCTTTCTCGATCACCTGTCGCGCTTTCCCGGCGTGCAGTCGGTCAACTCCTCGATCGCGCTCGCGGTCATCAAGGAGACGAGCGCGCTGCCTCTGCTGCCTTGACCGCAAGGGGCGGTGCGGACGGCCTGGGCGTCACGTCGGTCCCCTCGGGAGCGGGGTCGAGTCCGGCGCAGGTCACGATCTGCTGCGTGTTGATGAACGGACCCTTCTGCGCGCTCGGCACCGGCGCGCGCCGCGCCTTGCGCCACAGGTCGTAGACGGTCAGCGTGCCGGTGAGCGTCGCGAGCGTGCCGAAGTAGGCGTGCGGGCCGAGTGCATGGATGAGCCCCCCGGTGAGCACCGGCCCGAAGGCCGCTGCCGTGCCGTTGATGAGGAGCAGCCGGCTGCTCGCCGCCACCATCTGCGCGGGCTCGAGATGGTCGTTGACGTGCGAGACCGAGAGTGAATAGAGCGTAAGTGCGGCGCCGCTGAAGAGTGCGGTGCACAGCAGAAACACGGTCCGCGGCAGCGGCCCGAAGAGCACGATGCAGCCGGCCACCACGGTAGCGATCGCACATACCGTGGCGATGACGGTGCGCCGGTCCATGCGGTCGGAGAGTCTGCCGACCGGGTATTGAGTGAGCACGGCGGCGAGGATGCTGACCGCCATGAACTCGGCCACACCACGGGTGTCGGCGCCGCTCAGGCGCGCGTATACCGGGCCCATGGAGAAGATGATGGAGGAGACCATTCCCGACACGGCGACTGCCACGATTCCGAGTGGGGAGTTGCGGTAGAGGTCGCGATAGCGCACGCGCTGCGGCACGGGGGGCTCGGGGATGTGCTGCGCCGAGGCGACGATCGGCACCATAGCGAGCGATATCAGCGCCGACACCAACATGAAGGGCGACGACGACTGCGGACTCGAGAGCACCAGCAGGAACTGCGCGGCGCCGAGACCCACGTACAGCACCAGCATGTAGACGGCGAGGAGGCCCCCGCGGGTGCTGCGACTCGCCCGGTGGTTGAGCCAGCTCTCCGCCACGACATAGATGCCGGCGAAGCACACTCCGGAGACGAAGCGCATCAGCGCCCAGGGCAACGGATGCACCCAACTGGCATGCACGAGCACCGCCACCGAGGCGAGCGCGGCGAGCGTTGCGAAAACGCGCACCGGTCCGACGCGCCTCAGCAACTGTGGTGCGACCCGCGTACCGATCAGGTAACCGACGTAGTAACAGGACATGACGATGCCGGTGACCGGCGTCGGGAATTGCTCGAGGGTCGCGCGCAGCCCGAGGAGTGTGCTCTGCAGCCCCGCGCCGAGCATGAGGATGCCCATGCCGAGCAGCAGCGGCCAGGTTGCGAGGATCGGATTCACGGTCGGAGAATGGCGCCGGCGGTGACGTGGCGAAAGCCGGCCTGCATCATATACGGTATGTGCGTCGGAAGCTGTTGGCGGCGGCTCCCGGCCTGCTCACGCGCGTTGCAGGACGATGACACAGCGCGCCGCGTCGAGCCCCGGCACGGTGAGCTCGCGCGACGCCACCACGCGCCACGGCGCCCGGAGCGCTGCCAGCTCGCGCGCCGGCCATTTGCCCTTCATCGCGACGATACGGGTGTCATCACCGCACAGCGTCGCCACCTGCGCGAGCATCCGCGGGAGCGGTGCGAAGGCGCGCGACACCACGGTGTCGAACGGCACCGGGGGTTCGAGCGACTCGACCCGTGCGTGCACCGCGGTCACGTTGGTGAGTCCGAGCCGCTCCACCGCATGCTCCACGAAGCGGATCTTCTTCGCCGTCGCGTCGATCAGGGTGAAGTGCCGCTGCGGATTGCAGAGCGCGAGCGGCAGGCCCGGAAAGCCGGCACCGGTGCCGGCGTCGGCGATGCGCGTGCCCTCGAGGTCCGGGTGGATCGCGAGGCTGTCGAGCAGATGGTGCGTGACCATGGCGGCGGGCGAGGCGATCGCCGTCAGGTTGTAGCTTCGGTTCCAGCGCGCGAGCTCCGCGATGAGTGCGAGCAGTCGTGCGGCAGCCTCCGGTGTGAGGGCCACTTTGAGCCCTGCAGCGTCCTGCACCAGGCGTTCGACCGGACTCAACAGCGGCGCTCCCTTGCGCGTTGGCAGGCGCAATTGATCATACTTCGCCTACCGTGAGACTGCTGCTGGTAGAAGACGACCGCATGATCGGCGAGGCGATCCGCGCGGGACTCAAGCGCGAGGGCTTCACCGTCGACTGGGTGCACGATACGCCGGCCGCCGCGCAAGTGCTGCGCAGCGAGCCCTACGAGCTCATGCTGCTCGACCTGGGACTCCCCGGAGGCGACGGACTGAAGCTGCTGAAGACGCTGCGCGGCCGCGGCGAGATGCTGCCGGTGCTCATCATCACGGCGCGCGATGCCGTGTCCGATCGCGTGGCGGGGCTCGATGCCGGGGGCGATGACTACCTCACCAAGCCGTTCGACCTCGACGAGCTCGCGGCGCGTATACGCGCGCTGCTGCGTCGCCGCGCCGGGCGTTCCTCACCTGCGTTCGAGCACCTCGGCGTGGTGCTCGAGCCGGCGACACACCGCGTCACGCAGGGCGGCGAGGAAGTCGCGTTGTCACCGCGTGAGTTTGCGTTGCTGCAGCTGCTGCTCGAGCGCCCGGGAGCCATCCTCTCGCGGGCGCAGATCGAGGAGCGCCTCTACGGCTTCGGCGAGGAGGTCGAGAGCAACGCGGTGGAGGTGCACATCCATGGCCTGCGCCGCAAGCTCGGGGCGCAGTTCATACTCACCGTGCGCGGCGTTGGCTATCGCGTGAGGCCGGCGCAGTGAGCTCGCTGCGGGCGCGGCTGCTCGCCTGGCTCCTCGCGGGTGTCGTGGGCGTGGGCGCGGTGGGCGGCTGGATCGTCTACCGCAACGCGCTCGCCGAGGCCGATGCGTTCTTCGACTCTCACCTGCGCGAGACGGCGCTCATCCTGCGCGACGAGCCGGTGCGGTATCTGCTCGCACCGCCGTTCGAGCCAGCCGATGTGTCGTACGACTTCGTCGTGCAGGTGTGGTCGCTCGATGGCGTGCGCGTCTACCTGTCGCGGCCGCACGCGGTGTTGCCGCAGATCACCACGCTCGGCTTCTCGACCGTTGCGACCAGTGAGGGTCGCTGGCGGGTGTTCGGCGTGCAGGCGGTGACGCGCGTCATCCAGGTGGCGCAGCCGATGAGTGTCCGCGAGCGGCGCGCCGCAGAGCTGGCGCTGCAGACGCTCAAGCCCTTCGCGCTGCTGCTGCCGGTGCTGGCGCTCGTCATCTGGTTCGCGGTCGGTCACGCGCTCGAGCCGCTGCAGCGGCTTACCGCGCTCGTCAAGGCGCGCCGCGTCGACGCGCTCGACCCGCTGCCCGACCCCGGGCTTCCCGACGAGGTGCAGCCGCTGGTCGCCGCGCTCAACGATCTGCTCGTACGGCTGCGCGCGGCGCTCGCGCGCGAGCGCGCTTTCATGGCGGATGCCGCCCACGAGCTGCGCACCCCGCTCACCGCGCTGCACCTGCAGATGGGGATGCTGGCGCGCGCGAGCAGCGAGAGCGAGCGCAGCGCGGCGATGAGCACGCTGTCGGCGGGGGTGCAGCGCGCCATCCGCCTGGTCGAGCAGATGCTGGCACTCGCGCGGCAGGAGCCGCGTGCCCCGATGCCGCGCTCGCCAGTGCGGCTCGATGAGCTCGCGCGCGAGATCGTCGCCGAGCTCGTGCCGCTCGCGGATGCCCGCCAGATCGATCTCGGGGTGGCGGCGGCGCAGCCGGCGACCGTGCTCGGCGATGCGGATGCACTGCGGACGCTGCTGCGCAACCTCGTCGACAACGCGGTGCGCTACACGCCCTCCGGCGGCCGCGTCGACGTTGCGGTCGAGGCGGGGGCCGCGGGCACAGCGACCGGGACGCGCCTCACGGTGAGCGACGACGGTCCGGGAATTGCCCGCGAGGAACGCGCGCGGGTTCTCGACCGTTTCTATCGCCGCCCGGGCACCGAGCCCCCGGGGAGCGGGCTCGGGCTCGCGATCGTGAAGGCAATCGCCGAATCCCACGGCGCCAGACTCACCCTCGCCGACGGGCCGGCGGGCCGGGGCCTCGCGGTGACCGTGTCGTTTCCGCCGCAGGCCAGGTAGGCAGGGCGGGCGGCTGGCATCACGCAACGCCGTCGGCTGCTGCCGGCGCGTGATCTCGTGGTGCGCCGGTCAGTGCGCCAGCTTGGCCAGGAAGCTCGCGGCGGTCAGCAGGTAGACATCCCGGTTCGCCTTCTTCTCGAACCCGTGTCCCTCGTCCCTGGCGAGCAGGTACCACACCTCGCCGCCATTCGAGCGCACGCTCCACACGAGTTGTTCGGACTCGGAGACCGGCACGCGCGGGTCGTTCTGCCCCGCCACGACGAGCAGCGGCTTACGGATACGGGCGGCGTTCGAGAGCGGCGAGATGCGCTCGAGAAATACGCGCATCCGCGGATCGCGCTCGTCGCCGTACTCCTCGCGGCGCCAGTCGCGGCGGTAGCCGGCGGTGTTGCGCAGGAAGGTGACGAAGTTGCTGATGCCGACCACGTCGATCCCGCCGCGCAGCCGCTCGCCGTAGGTGATGAGCGAGGCGAGCGCCAGGTAGCCGCCGTAGGAGCCACCCATGACGACCACGCGGTCGCGGTCGAAGCCGGGCTGCACGCCGATCCACACGAGGAGCGAGCCGATATCGCGCACCGCATCCTCGCGCAGCACCCCGTTGTCGAGGGCAAGGAAGGTCTTGCCGTAACCGGACGAGCCGCGCACGTTGGGTGCGACCACGGCGTAGCCGAGCTCGTTGACGAGAAACTGCACAAACGGGTCCCACTCCGGGCGGTACTGCGACTCGGGCCCTCCGTGGATGTCGATGAGCACGGGCGCCGGGCCGCTCGCGTGCGAGGGACGGTAGACGTAGGCCGACAGCAGTCGCTGGTGCCCGCCGAGGCGGTCCCAGGTCGGAAAGCGCGCGAGCTCGGGCACGGCCAGCGTGGCGAGATCGAGCGGACCGGCTTCACTGCGGGTCCAGCGCGTGACCGTGCTGCCGTCGATGTCGTAGACGAACACATCCCGCGGAGCGCTCGCGCCGTCGACCGACATGGCGAGCCGGCGCCCGGTACGATCGAAGCGCGGGTTACCGATGCGCCCTTCCGGCAATCCAACGGGCGCGAGCACCAGGTGGTTCAGATTGTCGAGGATCGAGAGGCGGCTGCGGCCGTCTTCGTTGACGGTGTAGGCGATGTAGCGACCGTCGGCGCTGACATCGAAGTCTTCGACGTCCCAGCTGATGTCGGGCGTGATGCGACGGCTCTCGTGAGTGATGGGGTCTTTGAACTTGAGCTGCGCAAACTCCCCGTCCTCGTCGGTCACCACGTAGACGCCGTGCCCCGTCGGGGCAAACCGCGCGGTGGTGATACCGGCCTTGTGCGGCTTTTCCTCGAGCGGTGTGAGTACACCACTCGCGACGTCCGCAAGGTACAGATAGCTCTCGCTGCTCGAGAGATAGCGCCAGACGAGGAGCTTCGAGTCGTCCGCCGACCAGTCGAGCGGGTACCAGGTGTCCTGGCGGCCGCCGACCACGAGCTGCGCAGGGGCCGCGGTGCTCACGTCCGCCACGTACACGTCGTAACTGAGTCCGTCGCGGTCATTGCCGTAGAAAGCGACCCGCTTGCCGTCGTGCGCCCACACCGGGCTGCCGTGAATGAAGTTGCCGCTGGTGAGCGCCCGCGCCGGTCCCGTGCCCGACTGGTAATAGACCTGGGCGTTCTCATCGCCCGCCTGATCCTTGAGGAACACGAACCCGCTGCCGCTGCGCGCCGCGCGCGCCCAAGCGATCGGGTCGGGGTAGAACGTGAGCTGCTCGCGCATGGCGAGCGGTGCGGCCACGCGGTGCACCTGCACGGTGTCGCCGAAGCGCGTCTCGATCAGCATGCTGCCATCGGCCATCCAGTCGAGGAACGTGGCGCCGCGCGACTGCTGATAGCGCTCCAGGCGCGCCAGGAGGGCGGGATCGGGCGGTGGAATGCCGTCGAACACGAGATCGCCGTGAATGCGATGTTGGGGAGCGGGCGGGACCGGCTGCGGAGCCTGGCCGAATGCGGCGAGAGCGGTAACGGACAGTCCCGCGCAGGCGGCGAGTGTCCGGAGGAGGCGCTGATCGATCATGCGTCGCAGGTAGCGTACAGGGTACGATGTGTATGCGCGACCCCTCGCTGACTCACCTTCGAGGCCAACGTTCCCTTGCAGCCGACCCTGTACCGTCATCCACACGGCATCACCGCCGTCGACGCCGAGTACCTCTATCCGGGACACGCCGCCGCGCATGTGATCGAGGACTCAGGGCGTGCAGCGTTCGTCGACGTAGGCACCAACGCCTCAGTGCCGTACCTGCTGGCGGCGCTCGAGGAGCTCGGGATCGCTCGCAATGCGATCGATTACCTGCTGCTGACCCACGTGCATCTCGATCACGCCGGCGGCGCCGGGGCGCTCATGCGTGCGCTACCCAACGCCCAGGCCCTGCTGCATCCGCGCGGCGCGCCGCACATGATCGACCCGGCGCGGCTCATCGAGGGCTCGAAGGCCGTGTACGGCGAGGAGCGCTTCCGCCAGCAGTACGGTGAGCTCGTGCCGATTCCGGCGTCGCGGGTGCACGTGGTGCGCGACGGCGAGCGCGTGACCCTTGGCGCGCGCACCCTCGAGCTCATCCACACCGAAGGTCACGCCCGGCACCACTACGTGGTGGTCGATTCCGCACACCAGAGCATCTTCACCGGCGACACCTTTGGCATCTCCTACCGCGCGCTCGACACGGAGAACGGGGCGTTCATCACTCCCTCGACGGTGCCCACGCAGTTCGATCCGGAGCAGCACCTCGCCTCCATCGACCGTATGCTCGAGTTTCGTCCGCAGGCCATGTACCTGATGCACTTCAGCCGCGTCACCGACGTACCGCGCCTCGCGAGGCTCCTCAAGGAGCAGATCACCGCGCTCGCGCGCATCGCGCGTGCGCACGCGGGGGATACGCAGCCGGCCGCGGGAATCCGCGCCGACATGCTGGCACTGTGGCTCACGCTGGCCCGGGCTCACGGCATTCGGCTCGCCGATGCGGACATCGAGCACGCACTCGCCGGCGACCTCGAGCTCAACACCCAGGGGCTGATGGCGTGGCTGGCACGCACCCGCGGGAGGGGGAATTCATGAATCGCTTTCGCGCCTACCGCATCCATTCCGAAGGCGGCAAGGTCGCCGCGCGTTTCGAGCAGCTCACGCTCGAGGATCTCGCGCCGGGCGAGGTGGTGATCCGTGTCAGCCACTCAGGAATCAACTACAAGGACGCGCTCGCGGCCACCGGCGCCGGGAGGATCCTGCGCCGCTATCCGCTGGTCGGCGGCATCGACCTCGCGGGCGTCGTCGAGTCCTCGGGCGATGCGCGCTTCCGCACCGGGGATGCGGTGCTCGTCACCGGCTGCGGGCTGTCCGAGACCCACGACGGCGGCTACGCGCAGTTCGCGCGCGTCCCCGGAGACTGGGTGATTCCGATCCCGCAGGGGCTGGACGCCGCCACCGCCATGGCGATCGGCACCGCGGGCTTTACCGCCGCGCTCGCCATCCACCGCATGGAGCAGAACGGCCAGCAGCCCACCGGCGGCCCGATCGCCGTCACCGGCGCCTCGGGTGGCGTCGGCAGCATTGCGATCGACATGCTGAGCGCGCGCGGCTACCGCGTGGTGGCGGTGAGCGGCAAGCGCGATGCCAGCGCGTACCTCGAGGAGCTCGGGGCGAGCGAGGTGCTGATGCGCGCCGAGCTCGACTTCGGCTCCCGGCCGCTCGAGACCGCCCGCTTCGCCGGGGCCATCGACAACCTCGGCGGCGAGACGCTCGCCTGGCTCACGCGCGTCGTGGACTTCTGGGGCAACATCGCGAGCATCGGGCTCGCCGCGGGGCCCGAGCTCAAGACGACGGTCATGCCATTCATCCTGCGCGGGGTTGCACTGCTCGGCATCAATTCCTCGGCTACGCGGCGCGAGTGGCGCCTCGCCGTGTGGCAGCGCATCGCGTCTGACCTGCGGCCGAAGCACCTGGCGCACATCGTGACGCGCACCATCGACTTCGACGAGCTGCCCGGCGCGTTCCCTGCCTACCTCGAAGGCCGCGTCACCGGACGCACGGTGGTGCGCATCCGTTGACGTCTGTGCGCACGGGGCCCGCGGCGCGCGTATAGAATGTTCGTTCGCGTTCGAGGTCTCTCATGGCCGTAACCTCACTCACCGCCGGCGCGCGTCTGCGGGCCGCGCTCGAGGCCGAGCGCCCGCTGCAGGTCGTCGGAACGATCAACGCCTTTGCGGCGCTGCTCGCCGAGCGCGCGGGCTTTCGCGCCATTTATCTCTCGGGCGCCGGGGTGGCAAATGCCTCCTTCGGGCTGCCGGACCTCGGCATCACCTCGCTCAACGACGTGTGCGAGGACGTGCGCCGCATCAGCGGCGCGTGCGCGCTGCCGCTGCTGGTGGATGCCGACACCGGCTTCGGCAGTGCGTTCAACATCGCGCGCACCACGCGCGAGCTGATCCGCGCCGGCGCCGCCGGCATGCATCTGGAGGACCAGGTGAGCGCCAAGCGCTGCGGACACCGCCCCGGCAAGGCGCTGGTGGGCGCCGCAGAGATGGTCGACCGCATCAAGGCGGCGGTCGATGCGCGCAGCGATCCGGCCTTCCTCATCATGGCGCGCACCGATGCGCATGCGGTCGAGGGGCTGCCGAGCGCGCTCGAGCGCGCGGTGGCGTACGTGGCCGCAGGTGCCGACATGATCTTCGCCGAAGCTCTGCAGACCCTCGAGGAGTACCGCCAGTTCGTGGCCGCCGCGCGCGTACCGGTGCTCGCCAACATCACCGAGTTCGGCCAGACGCCGCTCTTCACCCTGACGGAGCTCGCTGCGGTTGGCGTGCGGCTCGTACTCTACCCGCTGTCGGCGTTCCGCGCCGCGGCCAAGGCGCAGGCCGTCGTCTACGACGCCATCCGCAGGGAGGGGACGCAGAAGAGCGTCGTGCCTTACATGCAGACGCGGGCCGAGCTCTACGAGGTGCTCGGCTATCACGACTACGAGAAGAAGCTCGACGAGCTGTTCGGGAATGGGAAGTCATGAACGAGACGAGCGCCTTCAAACCGAAGAAATCGGTGGCCCTCTCGGGGGTGATGGCCGGCAACACTGCGCTGTGCAGCGTGGGACGCACCGGCAACGACCTGCACTACCGCGGCTACGACATCCTCGAGATCGCAACGGTGAGCGAGTTCGAGGAGATCGCCTATCTCCTCGTCCACGAGAAGCTGCCGAACCGCGCGGAGCTCGAGGCCTACAAGGCCAAGCTGCGCTCGCTGCGCGGGCTGCCGGCGACGCTGCGCGCCATCCTCGAGCTGTTGCCCGCCTCGAGCCACCCGATGGACGTGCTGCGCACCGCCGCCTCGGCGCTCGGTTGCACGCTGCCGGAAAAGGACGGCCACCCCGCAGCCGGCGCCCGCGACATCGCCGATCAGCTCATCGCCTCCTTCGGCTCGATGCTCCTCTACTGGTACCACTTCAGCCGTTCGGGCGAGCGCATCCAGGTGGAGACCGCGGACGACTCGGTGGGCGGCCATTTCCTGCACCTGCTGCACCGCCGGCCGCCGCGTGCCTCCTGGGTACGCGCCATGCACACCTCGCTCATCCTCTACGCCGAGCACGAGTTCAACGCCTCGACCTTCACGGCGCGCGTCATCGCCGGCACCGGCGCCGACATGTACTCGTGCATCACCGGCGCCATCGGCGCGCTGCGCGGGCCGAAGCACGGCGGCGCCAACGAGGCGGCCTGCGAGATTCAGCGGCGCTATGACACGGTGCAGGCGGCCGACGCCGACATCCGCGCGCGCGTTGCCAACCACGAGGTGGTCACCGGTTTCGGCCACCCGGTCTACACGCTCGCCGATCCGCGCAACCAGGTGATCAAGGAGGTGGCACGGAGCCTGGCGCAGGAAGCGGGCGACATGCGGATGTTCGACGTCGCGCAGCGCATCGAGTCGGTGCTGCACGAGACCAAGAACATGTTCGCCAACCTCGACTGGTTCTCGGCCGTCGCCTATCACATGATGGGTGTGCCGACACAGATGTTCACCCCGCTGTTCGTCATCGCCCGCACCAGCGGTTGGGCGGCGCACGTGATCGAGCAGCGCCTCGACGGCAAGATCATCCGCCCGACGGCCAATTACGTCGGTCCCGAGAAGGCGCGCTTCGTCCCACTCGCCGAGCGCGTCTGACGGTCCGCCATGTCCGCACACGACGTCAAATCCGCCGAGCGCCCCCAGCCCGACGCAGCGCTGGTCGCCATTGCCGCCTACGCACGCGATTTCCGCGTTCGCAGCGAGAGCGCCTACGAGACCGCGCGCTACTGCCTCATGGACACGCTCGCCTGCGGCTTCCAGGCGCTCAAGTACCCCGCCTGCCGCAAGCTCCTGGGTCCGGTGGTCCCGGGCGCGGTCATGACGGGCGGGGCACGGGTGCCCGGCACCTCCTTCGAGCTCGACCCGGTACAGGCGGCCTTCAACATCGGCGCGATGATTCGCTGGCTCGACTTCAATGACACCTGGCTCGCGGCAGAGTGGGGTCACCCCTCCGACAACCTCGGCGGCATCCTCGCGGTGGCCGACTACCTTGCGCGGCTCGCGGTCATGTCGGGCCGCGCGCCGCTCACGGTGCGCGAGCTGCTCGGCGCGATGATCAAGGCACACGAGATCCAGGGAGTGCTGGCGCTCGAGAACAGCTTCAACCGCGTCGGGCTCGATCACGTGCTGCTGGTGCGAGTCGCGACGACTGCCGTCGTGGCCGCCATGCTCGGCGGCAGCGAGAGTCAGGTGGTGAATGCCGTCTCCAACGCCTGGATCGACGGCGGGGCGCTGCGCACTTACCGTCACGCACCCAACACCGGCTCGCGCAAGAGCTGGGCGGCGGGCGATGCGACCAGCCGCGGCGTGCGCCTCGCCCTGATCGCGCTCACCGGCGAGATGGGCTACCCGTCGGCGCTTTCGGCGAAGACCTGGGGTTTCTGCGACGCGCTGTTGCGCGGCAAGCCGCTGTCGCTGCCGCAGCCCTTCGGCAGCTACGTGATGGAGAACGTGCTCTTCAAGATCTCCTATCCGGCGGAGTTTCACGCGCAGACGGCGGTCGAGGCGGCGATGACGCTGCACCCGAAGGTGCGCGAGCGCATCGCGGACATCGAGCGCGTCGTCATCGAGACGCAGGAGCCGGGTGTGCGCATCATCGACAAGGTGGGGCCGCTTGCGAACCCCGCCGACCGCGATCACTGCCTGCAGTACATGGTGGCGATCCCGCTGCTCTTCGGGCGGCTCACCGCCGCCGACTACGAGGATGCGGTCGCCGCGGATCCGCGCGTCGACGCGTTGCGCGACAAGATGCAGGTGCGCGAGAACCCCACCTTCACGCGCGAATACTACGACCCCGGTAAGCGCTACATCGGCAACGCCGTGCAGGTCTTTTTCCGCAACGGTGAAGCGACCGAGCGTGTGCAGGTCGATTTTCCGATCGGCCACCGCAAACGCCGCGCGGAAGGCATGCCCGTGCTGGTGAAGAAGTTCGAGACATCGGTGGAGGCGCACTTCGGCGCGAAGCAGGCGGAGCGCATCAAGGCACTGTTCGCCAAAGCGCGGCAGCTCGATGCGCTGCCGGTGAACGAGCTGATGGCGGCGCTCGTGACGAACGGTTCGGCCGCGTGAGAGGTGAGCCGGGCGGCGCGCGGCCGCGCCGCCCGGCGCAGACGCTTCAGGACTAGCCGACCCTGACCGGCACGAACAGCCGCTGGTCGCCGCGCTGGATGAGGAGCGCGATGTGGCCCTTGGACTTCTCCACCGCGCCACGCAGTTCCTCGGCACTCGTCACCGGCGCACCGTTGGCGGCGAGTACCACGTCACCGTGCTGAATCCCGGCCTCGGCCGCAGGTCCGCTCGCGCGCTCGACGAATAGTCCGCCGCCATTGGTGTTGGCCTGGCTCTGCTCCTGCGGGGTGAGCGGCCGCACCGAGAGTCCGAGCTTGCCGCCCTCCGGGTGAGCGCTCTCCTTGGCGGCGGTGCGCTTGTCCTCCAGCGCGCCGAGCTTCACGCTGATCACGCGCGTCTCGTGGTTGCGCCAGATCTCGAGATCGACGCTGGTGCCCGGGGCGATGCTGGCGATCTGTACCGGCAGCTCGGTCGAATCCTTGAGGGGCTGGCCGTTGAGCTTGAGGATCACGTCGCCGGGCTCGACGCCGGCGTGCTCCGCAGGTCCGCCCTTCTCGACGCTCGACACGAGCGCGCCTTCGGGCTGCGGCAGGCCGAAGGAGTCGGCCAGGCCCTGCGTCACGTTCTGGATCACCACCCCGAGCTTGCCGCGGGTCACGTGCCCGGTGGTCTCGAGCTGCTGCCCGACCTGCATGGCGACGTCGATCGGAATCGAGAACGACACCCCCATGTAGCCACCGCTGCGGCTGTAGATCTGCGAGTTGATGCCGACCACCTCGCCGCGCATGTTGAAGAGGGGCCCGCCGGAGTTACCGGGGTTGATCGGCACGTCGGTCTGGATGAAGGGCACGTAGCCGGAATCGAGGGTCCGGCCCTTGGCACTGACGATGCCCGCGGTCGCGCTGTTCTCGAAGCCGAACGGCGCACCGATGGCGAGCACCCACTCACCGACCTTGAGCTGCCGCGAGTCGCCGATCTTCACCGTCGGCAGGTCGTGGGCGCTGATCTTGATGATGGCGATATCCGACTTGGTGTCGACGCCGATCACCTTGGCGGTGTATTCGCGCCGGTCGGTCATGCGTACCGTGACCTCGCTCGCGCCGTTGACGACGTGCGCGTTGGTCATGATGTAGCCGTCGGGGCGGATGATGAATCCGGAGCCCTCGCCGTGCATCGGCTGCGGCTGCGGCGCCTGGAAGGGCATGCCGCGGAAGAAGGGCGCGAACGGGCTGTTCGGTCCGAAGGGATTCTGGTTGCCGTTGTCATCCCCGCTGTCATCGCCGCTGTCGTCGCCCTGGTTGTAGCTCGCCGACAGCTTGGTGGTCACCGCGATGTTGACGACCGCAGGGCCGTACCGCTGCACCATGGTGCTGAAGTCGGGCAGCGCCGCCGCGGGATTGCCCCCCGCGGGTACCGAAGTGACCGGGGCCGGGGCGCTCGCCGCGGCCGGGGGTGCGGCCGCGCGCGCAGCGTCCGCCAGGTAAAGCGCGCCGAGCGGCGCGGCGATGGCGCTGGCGCCAACGATGGCCGCAAACAGCGGCTTTCTGATGAGACTCGGCAGGTTCATGGGTTTATGGCTCCGTCAAAATGAACGCTGGCAACTGCCGGCTACGATAGGAAAGCCGCCTTATGGCAGCCTTAAGGCTACTGCACGAGCGCTGCGGGCGCGTTTCCGTCGCGCCGAAGCGGGGTTACTCCGCCGTGAAGCGCGTATAGGGGCGCGACTCGGTGTGGAGCGAGGGGGTGAGCGAGCTGAAATAGCGGGCGATGGCGCCCGTATCCGCATCGGTGAGGCTCGCGGCGAAACCCTTCATGATCGGGTTCTTGCGTCCGCCCTTCTGGTACTCCTCGATGGCGCGCACCAGGTAGTCCTCGTGCTGACCGGCGAGTGAGGGATAAATGGGCGCGATCGCCACCCCATCCTGTCCATGGCAGGTGGTGCAGAGCTGCGCCGCCTTCGGCACCGCGCCCTCGGGCTTGCCGCGCGACTTGAGGGGTGTGCCGGCAAAGAACGCGGCAATGTCGACGATGTCCTGGTCGGAGAGCGTCGAGGCCTGATCGTGCATCGTCAGGTGTGAGCGGTCGCCGTCACGGTAACCGTGCAGCGCCGCGGCGAGATACGCCGGGTTCTGCCCCTCGAGCTTCGGCACGCTGTACATGGGATAGGCATTCTTGTAGCCGTCGATGCCGTGGCAGCCGAGGCAGGTGTAGGAAATGGCCTTGCCGCGGGCCGGATCGGCGCTGAGCACCGGCTGCTGCGCGGGCGCTGCGGGTGTTGCCGGAGCGGGGGAGGCGGATGAGGGTGTCGCCGGCTGCTGCGCCCCGGGCGCCGCGGTGAAGGCACACCAGGCGATCCCCGCCAGGGTAACTGCCCGGACTGCATACCCCCGGCCGCGGCCCATCGCGCATGCTCCTCGCCTGAAAAAACGGCCCCGAATCTTACGGACTCGCGGGGTTAATTGCCACACAGCTGCGTGACGCTCGCCGCCGTCGGGGCCGGCGATGTTGGCGTCGGTGGCGCCGACCGCTCCGACCGCAGAGCGGCTCGTGGCCGAGCACGGCCTGTTGGTATATTGGCTGACGCCCGACCGGGACGCTCGGGCGCCGTCGCGCTTCTACCGGAACCATGATCGCCCTCATCCAGCGCGTGACCGAGGCGCAGGTGCGCGTCGGCGGCGAGCTCATCGCCGCCATCAGCCGCGGCGTGCTCGCGCTCATCGCCGTGCGGCGCGGGGATGACGCCGCCGCCGTCGGGCGGCTGCTCGAGCGCGTGCTCGCCTACCGGGTGTTCCCCGACGAGGACGGACGCATGAACCGCTCGCTGCGTGAGGTGGGTGGGGGACTGCTGCTCGTGCCGCAGTTCACGCTTGCCGCAGATACCAAGAAAGGCACCCGTGCCGGATTCAGCACGGCCGCGCCGCCCGAGGAGGCCAGGGCGCGTTTCGCCGAGCTCGTCGAGCGTGCTCGGGCCGCCTATGCCCCTGTTTCCGCAGGCGTATTTGGCGCGGACATGCAGGTGTCGCTGATCAATGACGGACCGGTTACGTTCTGGCTGGAGACCTGAGCGGCCCCGATCGTGACGTGCGTCCCGGTCCGCG
>Ga0187783_10001978_pt1 | contig 15230 bp, 9 predicted proteins | sample 1015_SJ02_MP02_2_FD_132471 | JGI IMG/M metagenome (GOLD analysis project Ga0187783, IMG submission 132471) | Tropical peat soil microbial communities from peatlands in Department of Meta, Colombia - 1015_SJ02_MP02_20_MG | ecosystem: Environmental > Terrestrial > Soil > Wetlands > Peat | place... | reverse complement strand
GCCCCGGAGGCCTGCTCTTCCACGGCGGAGTTGATCTCGTGGGTGATTTCGTTCAAGCGAGTGGTGGCCCGGGCGATCTGCGACGAACCATGCGACTGCTGATTGGTGGCAGCCCCGATTTCCTGAGCAAATTTGTAGACTTCCGTGACCACGTTCGAAATCTTGCGCAGGGCGGTATTGAGTTCCTGCCCCAGCCCCAGCCCCTCGTTCACGATGCCGGTGCTGCGATCCATGTTCTCCACCGCTTTGCGCGCCTCGCGCTGGATACTCTGAATCAGCTCGGAGATCTCTTTGGTGGACTGGGCCGATTTTTCCGCCAGTTTTCGCACTTCGTCGGCGACGACGGCAAAACCCAGGCCGTGCTCCCCGGCACGCGCCGCCTCAATGGCGGCGTTGAGCGCCAGCAGGTTGGTCTGCTCCGCCAAGTCGTCGATGACCTCGATGATCTTCCCGATGTCGTCGGCTCGCTGTCCGAGCACGTCAATGATTTCGCCGGACGCTTGGATGGTGGTGTTGATGCGGTTCAATCCATCGGTCGCTTTGTCCATGGTGGAGATGCCGCTATGCACCTCTTCCCGGGAACGATTGGAGATATCCAGGAGCACTTTGGCGGTATCCGCCACGCGCTGAATCGAGGCCACCATTTCGTCGATCGAGGCCGAGGTCTCGCTCACGCTGGAAGCTTGCACCTGCGTGCTCTTCACCATGTTCTGCACGTTGACGCTGATCTCGTGCATGGTGCTGGTGACCTCATCGATGGCGGAGGAGGTTTGCAGGCTGATCTTGGCCGATTCGTCGGAGGCACCCGCCACTTGGTTGGAAGCGCTGGTCACCTGCGAGGCGGCATCGCGGACGTTGCGAACCAGGCTCTGCAAACCGGTCGTCATGCGGGCGAAGCCGTTGCCCAGGGTGTCATCTTTCCCGCGCGGCGCGACCTGGACGGTAAGGTTGCCGCCGGCGATGGCTTCCGACACGGCGGCCATTTCCTTCAGGTACTTGACCATGCGGGCAAAGGTGCGGGCGAGCTCGCCGATCTCATCTGTCCCCTCCGTATCGATTTCGTGGTCGAGATCACCGTGATTGCCAATTTGCTGGGCAACCTGCATCAGATTGTTCAGGGGTTCGGTAATCGACCGCGCCGTGCTGTAGGCGATCACCACGCCAAAACCCAAGGCCAGCAGCGTGCTGACGGACGCGATCACGATCGTGCCCGTGGCCGCCGTCTCATCCGACTTTCGCCGCTGCTCGAGAATTTTCGAACTTTCCTGGTCGGCCAAGTCGAGGTAGTCGGTGGCGCTCTTGACCCAAGAAGAAGCGTCCTTCTGCAGATAGAAAATCTGCAGCTCCGCCACGGTGGCGTTTCCCCCGTCTACATCCTTGCGCTTCTCGATGAGGGTCGTGGCAAATTCCCGAGCCCAGTTCTGTTCGCTGGTTTGTACTTTGGCGAGCGCTGTCCTCTGCTGTTCGGAGTTGGCCAAATTCTCGGCAGCTTCGAGGGCTTCCTGCAGCAGGTGCTCTCCATCGTTCAGCTTCTCGACTTCGCGGGTGTCTCCGCTGAGCAGATAGTTGCTCAGATAGAGACGGTTCTGCATCACTTGGAAGCGAACTTTGTCGGTGGTTTCCGCCATCTTCAAGGCTTGGGAAGCGGCCGACTTCGCACTGTGCTCTCGCTCGACGGCAAAGTAGTTGACGAGGAATAACACCACGACTGTCGCAAGCACAGCTCCGAATCTCACATAGAGTTTCTTGCCAATCGTCATTCGACTCCTCCGCCGAGCCGTGGGTAGTGGTTCGGCTGATTCGGTGCCTTATTCCGCATGCACTCGACCGTCCCAACTTTGTTGCGCACAGGGCTCGAACCCCATTTTTTCAGGGCTTCACGCACTGCACTTACTAAAATCGAATTACCCACCATTACTTTGGTGACTCAAAATCGACCTCTCGGTACTGTTCGCGACCCGGGATGGAATGCCCTGGGCACCCCCTGAACCGTGCGCATACCTGAACCGAGCGATGAACCGAGCGGACCGTATCTGACACCGCCCGGGACTTTGAAGCCAGCAACAGGGACAAGCCTCTCTCTCGGTTTTGGCCCAAGGTCGTTGGCGAGGGAGCAAAGCCTCTGCCAAGCTTCGCTCGCGTCTCCAAGCGAAAGTAACTTTTTGTCGTTGGTTATTGTTTTCAATAACTTATTTGTCTCGATTTGAGCCTCAGGAATGATTCTTCTGGTTTCCGGCGCAGCCCTGTGCCGAGCGCATTTCAGCTTGAGACACTCCTCGGCAAGTTAGGGCGATTTTCTAACTTTGCACCCGCTGATGCTTATTCTCTTGACTCAAATTGAGATTGCAGGCTACTTTCCTGGTATCCATTTCTCTTGATCTGGAAAGACCATACACTTGGAAGATCCGAAGGCTCACTCTGATCCGGCGCTTCAACAAGTGCTCCTTCGCTTTTCTGAGGCGGCGCGAGCGGGAAATGGTCCGGCTTCGCTGATCCAACTGTTCTGTCGCGAAACTCGAGAGTTCTTTGGGGTCGACGGCACCTATTTCTGGCAACTGGATTCCGACGGCCAGTTGGTGGGAATCGAGGCCGACGGATTGATGGCCGATCGCTTTCGCGGGCGCCGGCTGTTCTTTGAGGATAGCGGGATCGCCATCGAGGCCATTCGTCAACGCAAGGCACTCTCGGTAAACAATGTCAATCACAGCCAGCATTCGCCCGGGAAAGAGTTTCAGCCACGATCCTTGATGGCGGTGCCCCTCGTCGTCTCCGGTGAGGTGATCGGAGCGGTGGTGTTTCTCCACGTCTCACGCACTAATTTTTTCCACGCCGGTTCGATGGCCAAGGCGACGATTCTGGCGAGTCAGTTGGGCAGCCTGCTGGAAGCCCAGCGATCCTCGCCAAGCTTACTCGAGGACGACCGCCAGGCGGCGATTCTGACCGAAGTCGCCCAGGCAGTACGGGTTGTCCCCGATACCTCCACGGTAGCCGAGGCCATTGCCGAACACTTGCGAACCCTGCTTCGTACCACGCTGGTCGCGATCTTCCTGCGCGATGGTGAGCAAATCACCCTCGAGGCAGTAGCCGCCGCGTCGCCCCAACTTCGATCTGCGCTGCGCGCCGGCTTTGTAGGGAAGGGGCTCGAACTTGCGAGCGAGCTCGTGGGCCGGGCGGTAGCTGCCGGGGAGGTGATTTCCCTCCCTATGGGTTCTGCCGTCTCCCTCACGGCCGGCCTGCCTACGGAGGGCGTGTTGCTGGCCGCACCCTTCCGCACTTCGCGAACTTACGGTGCCATCGTTGTCTACCCCAGGGCGGAAGGTGCATTCTCGGCCCAGGAAAGATCGTTGCTCTCCGCTGTTTCCGGTTTTGGAGCAGTGGCCATCGCAAATGCGGAACTCTGTCGGGCGGCGCGCTTTCAAGCCGAGGAGCTCGAGCAACTCCTAGAGATTTCCTCCGAACTCAACTCGATAGCCCGGCTCGATGAGTTTCTCGAGCATGTGGTCCTGCGCACCACCGATTTCCTGGGCTTTCGCTTAGGATTCGTGGCTTTGCTCGAAGAAGAAACCCTACGCCTGCGGGCAACCTCAAAAGCAGGGAACGTGGTATCGACGGGAGCCGTGCTCGAAGGAGGCATCTGGGCACGGGCTCGGACGGCCAAAGACGTCCTTACCAGCGAGGATGTTAAAGAACTGGCAGCCACAGACTTCCGCTGGCTCACCGCTTCTCCTGTACGGCAGCTTCTAGCCATACCGCTCGTCGGGGCAAACGGCCGAGAGCTTGGGATCGTTGGCGTTGTCGATCGCTTGGATGGCGCCCGCATCTCCGAAGGCCACCGTCGGTCGGCGCGTGCACTCTCAGCTCAGATTGCGGTTCTTCTCGAATCGCTCGGCAATCTCCATCGCTCGGAGGAACAGCGCGAGCGAGCCGAGGCCCTGGTGCGGCTGGCTTGGCAATGGAATCGCCAGCTTCGCTTGCCGGACCTGGCCAAGCAGTTTGTCCTTCACGCCGCGCAACTGATGGGAGCGCACGCCGCACTTTTGAGGGTGAGCGAAGGTGGCAGTTGGGAGATTCTGGCACTCGACCCGACTTGGGAAGGGAATCAGAGTTTCCAAGGAGCACGATTCGAGGCCGCGATTTCGCGTCTCGTCGAAGGCCGCGGGGATGCGATCGTGAGCTGTAAGCTTGAGGAGCTCATCGCGGGCGAGCTGGGGACGGCCGTGGGTTCCTACCACGGCAGTCTGGTTCGTCTCCTCACTGTTAGCGGAGAACTGATGGGCGTCCTTTGCCTTGCCCGCCAGAAGCCGCTCGAGCGCGCCGAGGAGCAGCTCCTTCAAGCCATCGCCGCCCATGCTTCGATCGCCTTCGAGAATGCCCGACTGTTTACCCGCATGGAGGGGTCCAACCGCCACTGGGTTGGGATCTTTGACGCTATCACCGACTTTATTGTCGCCCACGATCGATCGGACAACGTGGTCGAGGTGAACCGCTCCCTGGCGGATTTCATCGGCGTGGAGCCGAAGGAACTGATCGGGGTCAAGACGCATGCGCTGTTTGCTCTGACCACCGGCTTCACCCCGCGGGCGTGTCCTTTCTGTAGCGCGATTGCCGAGGAGGGCAAGGACCGGGTTCTAGTCCTTCTCGACCGAACCTATCTGGTTTCCACTTCGCGTGTCGAAGGCGCGGCGGAAGGCCTCGAAACCATTCACGTCCTGAAAGACATTACCGATCGGCGGGAGGCCGAACGTCGCTACCGCGAATTGTTCGACAACACCCAGGAGGGCGTGTTCTTTGCCAACCCGGACGGGTGGTTTGTCGAAGTCAACGACACTCTGCTGCGACTGCTCGGCTACGATAGCCGGGAACAGCTGCTCAAGGTGGACATCCGCACGCAAGTGTTTTTGTCGCGGGAGCGCTATGATCAATTCGCCGCTCTCATGCTCGCGCATGGCGTGGTGCACAATCACGAGCAAACCCTGCGTCGCATGGACGGATCCTCGGTTCACGTTTTGATCAACGCGTTTGCGGTTCGCGACGCCGATCAGCGGGTCCTGCAGTATCGCGGGGTCATGTTGGACGTCAGCGGGTTGAAGAATTTCCAATCCGAACTGCAACGCGAGCGCGACTTTTCCGGCAAGATCCTGAACAACACCCAAAGCCTGATCCTGGTGGCCGACACGGCCGGCCTGATCAGTTACGCCAACCGCCGCTGGCGGGAGATGGGCTACCAGCCCGACCAGCTGTGGGGGAGACCACTCGAGGAGCTGATTGCCCCTGCCCGCCGCCCCGCCCTGCGGGAGGCCCTGGCGGATACCTTGGCCGGCCAGCAGGTGGATAATCTTGAATTGCAGCTGCTGCGCGGCGCCGGCGGCGTGGGGCATTTCTCCCTCAATCTGAGCCCCATGAGAGACGAGCAAGGCAAGGTGACGAACATCGTGGTGGTTATGAGTGACATCACCGATGCGGCTACCTTGCAGGCGAAGCTCATCCACGCCGAAAAGATGGTGTCGGTGGGGCAACTGGTTTCCGGTGTCGCCCATGAGGTCAACAACCCGCTCACCGCGATTCTGGGGTTTGCCGATCTGCTTCTCGAAAATCCGGAAGTGCCGGAGAGCGCGCGCAAGGATCTGCGCGTCATTCTTCAAGAAGCGCAGCGCACCAAGCAGATCGTGCAAAACCTGCTGAGCTTCGCCCGGCCGATGCCGCCGCAGAGAAAACCGATCGAGCTCAACACCATCCTGGACCGCACCGTGCAGTTGCGCGCCTATGATTTCCATAGCCGTGGCGTCGAGGTCCTCGAGCACCTGGACCAGGATCTTCACCCGGTCATCGGGGACTCGCACCAGCTGCAGCAAGTCTTTCTGAACATTTTGAACAATGCCTATGATGCCGTGCGCGATACCGGCCGGGCCGCGCGCATCGAGATCCGGACGACGAATCTTGATCACCAGGTCGAGGTCGCGTTCCGCGACAACGGCCAAGGCATCAAGTCTCCGGAAAGCATCTTCGACCCGTTCTTTACCACCAAGGAGATCGGGAAAGGTACCGGCCTTGGACTGAGCATTTGCCAGGGAATCGTGCGCGAGCATGGAGGAGAGATCAGCTGCCATAACAACACCGACGGCGAGGGCGCGACGTTCGTCGTGCGCCTGCCGGCCGTCGAAGAGCCAGCCTCAGTTCGGGCTGCTGCCGGAGTTGCACCACCATGAACATGCCAGCCATGAAGCCGGTTGCCGAGCTCAACCTGCCGGTGCTGCTGATCGAGGACGAGTCCGCGGTCATGGCCTACGTGCGCACTGCGCTCGAGCATTATGGCTATCAAGTGGTATGCACCGAATCCGGGGCGGAAGGGCTCCGTCTGCTCGAACAACGAGATTTCTTGGGGGTGGTGTCGGACATGCGAACGCCCGGCGGCGTGAATGGCGCCGGGGTACACGCCTGGTTAACCGAGCATCGCCCGCAATTGGCATCGCGCGTAGTATTCATCACCGGGGATATCGCCAGCGAAGACACCGTGGCGACCTTGCGCCAGACCGGCGCCCCTTGCGTCGAGAAACCTTTTCGCGTGCAGCAGTTCATTTCGGTGGTCGAGAAAACCATAGGGAAGGCGCCGTGAACGAGAATCTTGGAGGAATTCGGCTTCTGATCGTTGACGACGAGCAGAGCATCCGCAAACTGTGCACCACGGTTGGGGAAGCATTGGGATTCACCTGTCTCGAGGCGAGTAGTGGTGAGACAGCTCTTACCCTGCTCGACGAGCAACCGGCACACATGATCTTGACCGACATGGTGATGCCCAATATGTCCGGCCTTGAGTTTCTCGCCCGGGTCAAGAAACAGTTTCCCCGCACCGAGGTTGCCGTGATGACCGGTCACGGCTCCGTCGAAACTGCGGTGCAAGCCATGAAACTCGGGGCCTACGACTACATCAGCAAACCCTTCTCGCCGCTCGAAGAACTGCGCCTGTTCCTGCGCCGCATGGCGGAAAAGATTCTGCTGGTCGAAGAAAACCAGTTCCTCCGCGACCGCGTGGATACGGAAACCGACCTGCACGGCATTGTCGGCTCTTCGACGAAGATTCAGGACGTGTTGCGCATGATCTCGCGCCTGAAAGACACCCGCACTCCAGTGCTCATCACCGGGGAGAGTGGTACCGGTAAAGAGCTCGTGGCCCGCGCCATCCACTTCCGCGGCCCCTTCGCCAAACAACCCTTCGTGGCGGTGGATTGTGGATCCCTGGTTCCTACGCTCATCGAGAGCGAACTCTTCGGCTATGAAAAGGGAGCGTTCACCGGGGCGCTGAAATCAAAGCCAGGCCTGTTCCAGGCGGCCGACGGGGGCACAATTTTTCTCGACGAAATCGGGGAATTGCCGCTCGAGTTGCAAGCCAAGCTGCTGCGAGTCTTGCAGGAGAAGGAAGTGCGTCCCGTGGGCAGCAATCAGAGGCTCAAGGTGGACGTCCGGGTGATCGCCGCCAGCAACCGCGACCTCGAAAGCGAATACCGCAAGGGCACCTTCCGCAAGGATCTGTATTTCCGCCTGAACGTGGTTACGGTGCATTTGCCGGCGCTCAGGGAGCGACAGTCCGATATTCCGATTCTGGTGCATTGGTTTCTCGACCGTTATGCCCCTGGCCGTTCCATTCAGATCATGAGCGCAGCCATGAAGTGCCTGCTCTATTATGGTTGGCCGGGGAACGTACGCGAGCTCGAAAACTCCATTGAGCGGGCCATCGCGCTGGGAGATGGCAGGGCGATCGATGTTAACGACCTGCCTCCGGCCATCGCTTCTGCGTCCCAGGATTCAGCCAGCACAGTCCCGGCGGCCACGGTTTCAACCGACCTCGAAGATATTGAGCGGGCGACGATCGAGCGGGTCTTCGAGCAGGTCAAGGGCGACAAATCCCTGGCGGGCAAGATGCTTGGGATCAGCCGCGCCACCCTGTATCGCAAGCTCAAGCGCTACAACATCGGGGCCCGGCCTCAATTGCCACCCACCCGGCAGGCGCTGCAGTAGGCAAAAGCGGAACTGGTGAGAATTGAGACCCCGTTTCAGTCTGAGACGCTGCCCACGAGCAGGCGCTGGCCAAAGCAGGGCTCGGCGGCGAAACCTGTTCATAAATAACCATTTACAATCCACAGCCGGGCTTAACTTTTTGGCCTTCCTCGTGCATGTTGCTTGCCGGGCGGACGAAACAGCGGCCCTGCCCCACATTGCACTCGGTGACTCTCGAGAGAATTTTGTCCAAACCTGGCACAGCCATCGCGTTTTCCCATCGCCAAAGCTCGACCAGCAAGCTGGCGAAGTTTTTTCCCAGCGCCATGCCGATGAGAATTCCAGTGCATCTCACGCGCCTGGGCACGGCGTCGAACACCGTGAGCGAGAACACCGTTCTCGAGTTCGGTACTCCCAACGAAGTCTTATTTACTTCCAGCTTGCCTCTCGAGTTTGCCGACCGGCTGCGCATGCGCAACCTTGACGGCACACTCGATGTCGAGGCCTGCGTCGTGGCACTCGAGTACAACGGCGCGCAGACCGCGGTCGCCGCTCGCTTTGCCAAGGAGGTTGCGAATTGGATCGTGAAACTATGAAGGACAGTTCCACAAACGCACGGCTCGGGGCGGCATGGCGTGAAGCCCGCCGGCTGTACCCTCTCTACGCCAACCTGGCGAAGGAATTCGTCATCGACTCTCCCGCCTGTCCGGCTCTGGACGAAGGCAATGAGGCTCCGTCCGAAGAGGAGGTCACACAGGCCCAGCAGTGGCTCCTCGACCTCGACGAGCGCATTCAAGTGCATCAGCTTCGCCAATTCCTGCAGACCAGCAGTTTGGCCGGCGAGCGAGGCCTGCGCGATCTGCTGATTCATCATCTGGGCAAGAAGCACAGTAACGTGGATCGCGACAAAATCGACTTCCTGTTCGTGCAGTACTTTGCGCACTGCGCCCCATCAGGCTTGCAGGATGAAAATATAGACCTGGCTTGCGTGGCTAAAGTACTTGAGCCGGTGTTGGGTACGGTCGAGCGAACCGTTCCGCAGCGGTTGCAACCGGTCGAGCAACTGGTCTCGGAGGCCAACGCCGCCAAGGACCTCAACCATCTTTTGGCAAGTCACGTCCTCGACAAGGGGCGGCAATTGAAGGAGTCTTTAGGCGAAGAGTACTTTTCCCCTACCGCCATCCTGACCTTTACGCGTTTTGGATTCCTGATGCGCCGCATCTTCTTTCGCCTCATGTACCAGGATCTCAATGGCATCGTCGAAGGCTTGCGAGACCTCGAGAAGAGCGGAGTATCGACGCTCGATTGCCGGCGCGCGCAGTTTTCAGCCGAGGAACCTATCGCTCGTCTGCGCATGATCTGCCAATCCTGGAAGGTCCTGTTTCACGCCGAGTATTCCTCCGGCCAGCCGCTGCGTATGCTGGTGGACCTTCGGGCGGTGGTCGACGGGGCTCTGGCGCACACTGCCAAGACCGCCCCGGCGCGCGCGGCAGGCCCCCTGAAACAGGCCGCCGCCGCAGGAGCCAGCGCAGGCTCGGAAGCATCGGAATTCGAGGTCTTACCCTCGCGGCCGGAGGGCAGGGAGTAAGCCTTCGAGTCGGGAAATCTCGAAAGCGCAGGATGGAAACTCGTGCAACAGCCCACCGTATTGATCATCACCGATGAAGCGGAATTTGCCCGTTCGATCACCTGCCGCTGGCAATCCGAGCGCAGCCTCCCGGCATTCGTTCTGATGAGCAGCAATGTTCGTCTGGGCTTCGATCCCGAAAGCTTTGAATTGGCGATCGTAGGATCGATTCGGCCGGCGGCACTCTCGGTCGTTCTGGAGGCTCTCGACGCCGCCCGCAAGCGGGTTCTGTTTGTCTCCCCCGACCTGGCAATCCTCGAAAAAATTCACGACCGCTGGCCGGGAATTCTTGCCTTGCGGCAGCAGGAGCACTGGCTCGATACCTTGATTTTGGTGGGCTCGGAGGCGCTTCATCGGGTACAGGCGGAAGCCACCGCCCTCGAGGCGGAAAAAAACAGGGCCGTTCTCGCCCATCAGGCGACCCTAGGACGCTACATGCTCGAGATGCGCCACACCCTGAACAATACCCTGACGGCGATGCTCGGCAACTCCGAATTATTGCTGCTCGAACCGGGATTACTTTCCGCCGAAGCCCGCTCGCAGATCGAAACCATCCGCCATATGGCGCTGCGGATTCACGAGGTCCTGCGGCGATTTTCTTCGCTCGAGAAGGAACTCATGGTGCTCGATCAGGAAACCAGAACCAACCCGGGAACCGGGGCGGAGCGAGCGGCGGCGTCCTTCTGAATCACGCCGGCCTAAGGCTCATCTACGACCAAGGCATCCCCGAAAGGCCTTCCACAGGGCCAAGACGACTTCTAGGCAAACAGGAACTCCTTGGTCCTCAGGTCCCTGATCGTGTCCCGGAGCTTGGCGGCTCGTTCGAATTCAAAACGCTTGGCTGCTTCCCGCATCTCCTCTTCTAATTTTCGGATATAGGCGTCGAGCTCGTCCTGCGATTTGAACTCGGGAATGCCATCGGTCTCACGGCTCGTCAGATCCGTGTAATCCGCCTCGACGATCGTCGCCAGCGACATCTCGAGAGGCCGGACAATCGACTGCGGGGTAATTCCATTTGCCAGGTTGTAGGCCTCCTGAATGGCGCGGCGGCGGTTGGTCTCGTCGACCGCTCTCTCGATCGATTCGGTGACCGTGTCCGCATAGAGAATCGCGCGGCCATTCAGGTTGCGGGCGCATCGCCCGACCGTCTGAATCAACGATCCGCTCGAGCGCAGAAAGCCTTCCTTATCGGCATCGAGAATCGCCACCAATGAGACTTCCGGCAGGTCGAGCCCTTCGCGGAGTAAATTGATGCCGATCAGTACGTCAAACTCACCTTTGCGCAGGTCGCGCAAGATCTTGACCCTCTCCAGGGTCTCGATCTCGGAGTGCATATAGCGGCACTTCACCCCGACTTCGCTGTAATACTCGGCCAAGTCCTCCGCCATACGCTTGGTCAGGGTGGTCACCAGCACGCGTTCGCCACGCGCGGCACGCTGGCGAATTTCGTGCAGCAGGTCGTCGATCTGGCCTTTCACCGGACGCACCTCGACCGGAGGATCCACCAGTCCGGTCGGCCGAATGATCTGTTCAATGACCACCCCCGCCGACTTGGTCAACTCATAGGGGCCGGGCGTAGCCGAGACGTACACCGCCTGATTCATGCGGTGTTCGAATTCCGCGAAGGTTAAAGGGCGGTTATCGAGAGCGGAAGGCAAGCGGAAACCGTACTCAACCAGGGTTTCCTTGCGCGAGCGGTCGCCGTGATACATGCCGTGCAACTGCGGCACGGTCTGATGCGATTCGTCAATAAACATCAGGTAATCGCGGGGAAAATAATCGAGCAGGGTCGGCGGAGGCTCCCCCGGGAGTCGGCCGGTGAAGTGTCGCGAGTAATTCTCAATGCCGTGGCAGTAGCCGACGGACTTGATCATTTCGAGGTCATACATGGTGCGCTGATGCACCCTCTGGGATTCGACCATGCGCCCCTGTTTGCCGAGCTCCGCCTCCCACCAGGCCAATTCTTCGCGAATAGACTGAATCGCGCGGGATTTGGTTTCCGGCTTCATGACATAGTGTGTCTTGGGATAGATCGGCAGGCGGAGGTATTTCTGTTTCACCGTTCCAAACAGTGGATCAATTTGCGACAGCGCTTCGACCTCGTCTCCCCACAACTCCACGCGGTACGCCATATCGTCGTAGGTGGGGAAGATCTCGATGACGTCGCCGCGCACCCGAAACGTTCCTCGGCGGAAGTCGCCGTCCGTGCGCTCATAGAGGATCTCTACCAGCTTGCGGGTGATGTCCTCCCGCTTCACCTTTTGACCCTTTTCGAGGAACAGCAGCATGCCGTAATATGCCTCGGGCGAGCCGAGACCGTAGATGCAGCTCACCGACGCCACGATCAGACAATCGCGCCTCTCGAATAGGGAACGGGTGGCGGAGAGGCGAAGCTTGTCCAGCTCGTCGTTGATCGTCGCTTCCTTCTCGATGTAAAGGTCAGCAGCGGGAACGTAGGCCTCGGGCTGATAATAGTCATAGTAGGAAACGAAATATTCCACCGCATTTTGGGGAAAGAAACTCTTGAATTCGTGATAAAGCTGCGCAGCCAGAGTTTTGTTGTGCGCCATCACCAGGGTAGGCCGGTTCACTTCTTCAATGACCTTGGCCATGGTGTAGGTCTTTCCGGACCCAGTAACCCCCAGTAAAACCTGGTGCTCGTCCGCATCGAGCACTCCCCGTACCAGAGATTCGATGGCTTTGCCCTGGTCGCCTCTCGGTTGGTAATCGCTGACAAGTTTGAAATCCATGCGCTCCGCTTGCGTTGCTAAATGTCATTCTCATTCTACGACGGATCGAGCACCGCTATGCGGGCGACGATCTGGTGCAGTATTGTCCGGGGATGTTGGCCCTAATCTGCTGGAACCACACTACTTCAGCGACTGCCCCAAACCTGATCGAAGCCGCCCACGCCCGCCAAGGCTTGTTCCCGCCGCTGGCCGCCGATTGCACAGTTATTCAAGAACACCCGAAAGAATGCACCGATGGGAAAAGCTGCCAGGCCTTGCTGACGGCGGCGGGTCAGCCGAGGGTGTCGAGATCTCGACTAGTTACCCGGTGGAAATGCCGTTCGCGAAGCAACCTACGGTACTATCTGAGAAATCATACTTTTGGACAGCAACTATTCTAGATTTTCCGGGTAGACTGAGTGGGTAGGTTTGTCAGACGCATCCTTGCAAGCAGGATCAATATGAAAACGTTGCTTGAAAATTCGCTACCTTTCACCTCATGGCTAATAGTTGGAATCGGGTGGTTAGGATTGTCTTCGCCGGCTCTGGCTGCTCTGGGAGGCGACGTAACCTCTGTGGCAGCAGATCAGGCGCACATGAAGGCCAGCATCGAAGTGAAACAGTCGGAGGGATATGAGGTGCACGCCCTCCAGGCGCCCGGCGGCACGGTGGTGAGCGAGTACGTTTCCCCTTCGGGCAGGGTGTTTGCCGTGGCCTGGCACGGTCCGTTCTTTCCCGAACTGCACCAAATTCTAGGCAGCTACTTTCAACAGTACTCGGCCGCGTTACAGGCAGAGAAGAAGCCTCATGGGCATCGGCCGCTCAACCTCGAGCAGCCTGGACTGGTCGTTCAGACCGGCGGGCACATGCGGGCGTACTTTGGCCGAGCTTACATTCCCGAGATGTTGCCTCCGGGTCTCAAAGTTGAGGAAATCAAGTAAAGAAGCTCAAGAAGCTAAGGGGAGGGCTTTGTGCGCAAGAAGTTCTTGGTATTGATTTTGCTGGGAGGCGTGGGATTTGCTGTCGGTTGCGGCGGCGGTAGCTCAACGCCGTCGGGTGTGCCTGGCGGTAGTGGTAGTGGTGGCAGCGGTGGCGCCAGCGCCAATGTTCTCGCCATCGCGGTCGATGGGGGACCGACGGCGACTCAGCCCGGCGGTTTCATCGTTCCGAATGCCGCGTTCGCCAGCGCAACGGTCTGCGCTCCCGGCAGCACCTCGAATTGTGTCACTATCGATCACCTGTTAGTGGACACAGGATCGTCCGGCTTGCGAGTTTTCGAATCCGAAGTTTCCTCGCTGAACCTCCCCACGGTAAATGCCTCCAACGGTTCTGCCGCCTACGATTGCGTCTCATTTGCAGACGGGTCCTTTCTTTGGGGCCCCGTCCAGAACGCAACCGTGACCTTGGCTGGAGAAACCGCCAGCAATACGCCGATTCAGGTGATCAGCAGCTCCACGGCAAACATACCCACCAGCTGCTCCAACAACAACCTCACTGAGTTTCAGAATACCCAATCCAGTTTAGAAGCCAATGGGATTCTAGGTGTGGGCCTCGAACCCTCTGACTGCGGGCTTGCCTGCGACCCCAGCGAAGAGCCGGTGGAAGTGTCCCCTCCTGCCCCGGCTTATTACACCTGCTCCAGCCTTCCCTGCACTCCGCAATTTGTGACGGTGGCGAACCAGGTAACCAATCCGGTGGTGAAGTTCTCTACCGACAATAATGGCACCATCTTCGAGCTTCCCGCGGTTTCGGGGAGCGCAGCTACCGTGACCGGCTCGCTGATTTTCGGTATCGGAACGGAAACCAACAACCAGTATCCGTCCTCGAACACGTTGTTTACGCTGGTGTGCGATAACTTCACCACGAATTTTGAAGGTAACAGTTATGCCCCCACTGTAAATACGGCGAACCTGTGTACTGGAGGAGGAAGCTTCATTGACAGCGGCTCGAACGGGCTTTTCTTTCCCAATGTGCCGAATTTCCCCATCTGCCCAGGCGGTCTTTCAGACTTCTACTGCCCTGCTTCCTTGACCAACCTTTCCGCCACCAATGTGGATCCCAATGGGACCGGGGCAACCAAGGTGACCAGTTTCAGCGTGGACAATGCGCAAAACCTTTATACTAACGCGAACACTGACGGTGACGCAGCCTTAGCGACCCTCGGTGGCTTGAATCCTCCGGGATTTGGCTTTGACTGGGGACTGCCGTTCTACTATGGGGTGAACGTCTATACGGCGATCGATGGGCAGACCGTGAGCACGCCTTCCGGTCTTCCCAGCCCACCGTGGTGGGCATATTGAGTTGATCAGAAGGAGCCGCCAACGCTAACGCGCGCACGCGCCAGTACTGCCCTGCTTCAGGAAACTGGCAGCAGGGGATACGTTTTCTAGCTGATCGTGATTGTGATCCGAGTCGCGGGATTCTTGCCGGCGATCTACGACCTGCGGGCAGAAACTCGTTTCCGAATGCTTATTCTCTGAAATGGCGGATCCTATCGGCTGGACTCTGAGTCAGCGGGCAATTCCGGCGCCTTCGAATACTGCGAACGCCCGGGGTTGGCTGGCAGGCCCGCTCTGGAGGTTGACCAGGTTTCGTCCCGATTTTCTCGGGTTATGCCAGCTGCCTTGCGAGATTGCTCGGTCGACCGGGAAAAGCCGTCTTCTTTATCTTGCCTGAACCCTTGCTAGGCGTCTTGTCTGAACCTGACGGTCGTCGCGCTGGAGTGCTGTCTCCGCTCGGTTGCGCTGGTGTCGTCGTCGTGGAACTTGCCTCGGGGTTGGCTGGCGGCGCTGCGACCGGCGCGGCTTGCGGCTGCGTCGCCGTCGGTACTGGAGCGGCGGCCGGCGCGGATTGGGGATGCGTTTTCAGCCAGAAGTAAACGG
>Ga0187783_10001977_pt1 | contig 15231 bp, 20 predicted proteins | sample 1015_SJ02_MP02_2_FD_132471 | JGI IMG/M metagenome (GOLD analysis project Ga0187783, IMG submission 132471) | Tropical peat soil microbial communities from peatlands in Department of Meta, Colombia - 1015_SJ02_MP02_20_MG | ecosystem: Environmental > Terrestrial > Soil > Wetlands > Peat | place... | reverse complement strand
GGGGCCGCAATGTGAGCGGCTGGCTCGCCGGCGGCACGGCCGGTTACAACTATCAGTTCGGCCAAGCGGTGCTCGGCGTCGAAGGCGACGTCGATTGGACCAATATCAACGGCTCGACCACGGATTCATGCCTGGGCAGCTGTGAAACCAGCAATACCTGGCTCGCGACGGTACGCGGCCGGCTCGGCTATGCCGCCGATCGTTTCATGCCCTACATCACCGCGGGCGCTGCGTTCGGCAACATTCGCGCGCAAGCGCCGGGCATGGCTCTCACCAGCACCGAAAATACCGGCTGGACCGTGGGCGCCGGTATGGAAACCGCGCTGGCCCCGCATTGGACCGCCAAGGTCGAGTATCTCTATGTCGATCTCGGCAGCTTCAATTGCGGATTAAATTGCGGCGACGGTCTCGCCACCGATAACGTGTCCTTGCACACCAACATCCTGCGCGCCGGCCTGAACTACAGGCTCAATTTCCGTGTCGCATGATGTGCCCAATTAACAGGCTTTTCTAGCTATTGGCAAAAGGCACTGTGCCGGTTTTTGTGCGGCCTGACAAACAATTCCAGCCCCAAGGAGAGAGGTCCCGCCTCCAGATTAAAATCTGTAGTTCACGCCAGCTAGGACATCCTGCACGTCCGCCTTGGCATTGCCATTGACGACACAAGTGCCACCACAGCCGGTAAAGGTCGCATTTTGCGTGCCGAAGCTCATGAAGTTGTATTCGGCAAACACTGACCAGTGCGGCGCGAACTTCCATTCGGCACCGGCACCGAGTGTCCAGCCGGTATGATTGTTTGATAGTTCGCCAACTTGTGAACCGTTGCTATTGAAGGTTATATCTGTATTCGTCCATGCCACGCCGCCTTGAGCATAGAGCAAGACCTCCGGCGTTACGAGGTAACCGCCGCGAGCTGTCAAAGTATCGAACCAGTGTATTTGGCTGTCGACAGTGCCTGTGAAAGGTATTGTCGAAAGCGTCGTGCTGCTGCTCAAACTTGTCGCGTCGAGCATGTTGCGAAAACCAACCACCCACGAGGTACTCCATTGGTAATCGCAGCCGACCTGACCACCACCAGCAAAACCGCTATTGGTTGGCGAAAAATTTACACCGCCTACGCCAGTAAGATCGACGTCCGACCATGCCCCGCCAGCGTTGCCGCCGACATAACAACCCGTCCAAAGATAAGGAATGATCACTGGCGGCGGTATGTAAGCCGGAGGTGGATACCCCCGCGCCAGGTCCGCCGCCATTGCGCTATGGTTTGCAGCAAAATGAATGACTGCCGCAGCAAACAGCATCAACGAAGGTCTACGCATCACAACTATCCACTTTGGCTGTGGCGTCGATAAATCTTCCCACATTCCTACGTGACGTGTGTTAAAAAACAGTGAGATAGGAAAGAAATCGTAAACGAACCGCCTACGCTCAGTTGTGCGGCTGGACGCAGTTGCAGGCATTTTCTAGCTGTTTGCGAAAGTCCCTGTGCCGACTTTTGTGAGGCCCGACAGCGAGGCGGCGACCTGTTCGGCCTCTAGGAAGGCGTAGCATTCCTCAGTGATCTTGATCGATGAGTGACCGAGCAGCACAGACACTTCCTCAATGCGCTTGCCGTCAAGCTGGAGCCATCGGCAACCAGCGGTGCGGCGTAGATCGTGCCAACGCAGATCGCTTATCCCTGCCCGTTTCTGCGCCCTGGATAGACCTTCGCCCATGTCGCCATAGCGACGTCTCGCAACCGGATTGATCAGCACATAGTCGACAGTGCGCGGAAGTGCAGCGACGATTGCGCGCGACCGTTCCGGCAATGGCACCACGCGCGGTCTGCCGCTCTTAGTCTTTGTCGTCGTCGTGATCAGACCTCGGTCAAGATCAATCTGCCACCATTGCAGCGAAAACAATTCCTCGCGGCGCAAGCCGGTATCAATCGCCAGCATGATCGCTTGGCGTAATGCTGTTCCTGCCGCATTCAAAAGCGCGACTTCTTCCGCCTCAGTGAGATAGCGCGTGCGCGCCGCGCCAGCCTTGAGGCCGCGTTTCGAGCGTCGGCGCAAATAGGCTGTCACGCCGTTGCTTTCGATCCATTCCCAATCGACGCAAGACGTGAGCATTGACGATAGGCATTTGAAATCAAGAATGATCGTTGAAGGCGACATGCCTTGCAGTCGGCGCTTGGTTTCAAAGTCCGATAGCGTGGCGCTGGTAATCTGATCGAGCGTCATAGCGCCGAAGTGTTCGGATAGGTGTCTCAGGCAATCCGAATAGCGTAGGGCAGCGCCACGTTTGATAGTGGTCAGGTGTTCGCGGATAAACCGTTCCTCTGCGTCGGCATAGCTGTGTCGCGGCTTCTCGCCCCATGCGACGGCGTCTAGTTCGTCGAGCCAAAGCCGAGCGCGTCTCTCAGCAATTTTTCTGTCCGTTGTCTTGAGGCTGCGGCGGTGTTCCCTACCGTCACGTTGGGCACGTATCCAGTACGTTTTACCGCGTCGATAGATTCTTGACATTGCTTGCGCTCGTTAGCGTTCCACCATTGACGAAACCGATCACGGTCGAAAAGCCACTTACCTTTTGGACCGGATAGCTGGCGAGTCCCTGGAATCCTACCAGCGGCGGCGAGGCGTTTCCAGTAACGCGGTGTCGCGCCATATTCGTGCGCTAGGTCGGATGCTGTGCAAGATGTCATGCTGCCACCTTGTCAGCGATGTTGTGCAGCGGATTTTCGTCGCGGATCGCCTCGGACTCTGCGGCTAGTGCATCGACAGCAGCGAGGTATTCCAGCGTGGGATCACCAACCGGCTGCACTTCGGTAATGGCACCGGGACCGATACCAATGAAGCTGTCACCGTCAGCCGGTGAGGCGACAATCCACCAATCGGCTACACTTGGAATCTCGGCTATGACGGCCAGTGCTTCTGGTGCGCTGTACCGATAATTCGCCGTCATCAATTCCAGATAGTTAAACAGCCCATCGAACTTCTTTGGCAGCTCAACAGTGATCCTTGCAGACCCGCCATCATTCTCACCAAAGACTGCTTTCCGCTTTCCGGTTTCGTATTCGGCGGCTAAATCGGGACACTTCTTGCGGCAGTAAGCTAAAAATTCTGGCGTCATCGCGTTGCCATTTGGATTGCTGGTCAACCAAATGGCAGCACCACCGGGAAGCATGTGATCCTGTGCCGGAAACGGGTAGAGTCCGTTATTGAGAATCTTCGACAGATTTGCTGGAGGTGTGAAGTGATAAAGCGTGAGCGTCTTATCGGCGCGCACGGCTTTGCCGTTTTTGATCTTGTAGCCCATTGAGTACTACCGGCACGACTATCGCCGCAACCGTCCTTTTTGATTCCTGGTTCTTTGGTCTCGATGGCCTACAGAAGTTGAAATAACTGCACAGCGAAACCGATGCAAGATCGCCGTGGATGTGCGTGATCGAACGCTTGCGAACTATCCACGACTGAATCGGCTAGGCGGCGGCTTTCTTCGCCTGCGCAGCCTTAGCCTGTTTCACGATCCAAGAAGGGATACCGTAATAACCACTTTGCTCGCTTACGTTGCGCGGACGGAATACGCGCGCCAACGGCGCACGCGGGGTTACCGTAATCTTTTTTTTTGCGTCGTTTCTTTCGTGACTGTGACATGGTGTCCTTAACCGCGATAACCGCGCTTAACCGCCGTTGCTAACCGCGCTCGATTTGATGCTGAATAAAAAAATGTCGGGACCGGATGTGTCGCGTCTCTCTTGGAACGGACAAACGCGAACAGCATCCGGCCCCAACGGCGCGCACGGCGGAAGCTGACGCCAGCGCTGCCAAACCTTGCATCAGCTTCGTCATGGCACCATGTGAAAGCTACGTTCACGGCGAACACAGGAAAATAAATGTATGCAAATCACTTCGGAACGTGCTAACCGAATCTATGACGCACTGGAGCGCGTGCTTGATGTATTCCAAGATGACCCGATAGCGCGCGATCTGCTAGGCGATGTGACGGTGCATGAAGCTAAGGAGTGGCTCTATTCTCGCTCGGTCTTCTATGAAGCTGCACGCGAGGTCGGTCTGGCCGACCGATAGTCGCTTCGCCTTACGCAACACGCCACGACGCAGCACAACGCAACGCAATGAGGCCGTCAGCAATGACGGCCTTTTTATTTGCCGATCATCGGCGCGACTTTACGCCGCGCGCCGTTTTGGCAACGAACAGAGGGAGCGGCTTTGAGTTCCACACTCAGAGGCGACTTCCTTCCTTGAGAACAAGGAGAAAATCCTATGAGAAAGCAAACAGCTTTCCTGTCAGCGGCTGCGTTGCTGCTATGCAGCGTGGCGACGGCATCGGCGGCGACCGCGATGCACGGCACCGATACCGTTATCTTATCAGCCGCGCAGCGAAGTGCCGTCTGGAAAGACCTTAGCAAACAAGCGGCCAATCAAAACGCTTCGGGTTTTAATGCCAGGATTGGCACGTTCGTACCTAAAAGCGTGAAGATTGAGCCGATGCCAAGCAACGTGACAGCCGATAATCCTGAGCTGCGGCCCTATGGTTTCGCGATGGTCGGCAATAAGCTGGTGATCGTTGACCCGACTAATAAAGTGATTGCGGACGTGTTAACGAAATAACGAGCGATAACGACAGTCCACGAGCGTGAAGGCCGTCCAATTGACGGCCTTTTTATTTGCTGATCAGATAACCGGAAGGTTACTGTCGTCGGCCACATGATCATCAATATCGATCTGATCGAAGCGACCTAAGCCGTCGTCATATCCTCGCATTTCCTTCGGCGGAATGGTCGCGCGCTCTCGGTCAACTTGATATTTGGGCGGATCGATCTGTGAGCAAAAAGAAGTTTTCCTTCATCGCTGCCTTTAGATCATCAACGGAAACGCCATCGCGTCTTGCCTGTCGGTACAGAGCGGCGGTCGCTCGCGATATCTCTGCTTTACGCTCGGCGAAGTCTTTTAGCTTCGCTAGGTATTCGTCGTATTTGCTCATAATGGCACCAGCGTTTTTGCTTGGATATGTTACTTAAAATTTGCGGCTTGCCGAAATTTCACTCTATTTTCATGGACGCGCTCTGAGAGCGGGACCGGGAACAGCAGAGAATTCGACCTTGAAGCACCTTGATATGCTCGCCCGTTGCCGCGCGGCTGCGGGTTAGGAGCCGTTCCCTACGAAACTCGAAATTGCATGGTGTTTAATCCTGTGCGGTTACGCCTCGATGGTACCAAAGCAAGTCCGTTACATCCGAAAATGTAACGGACAGCGCGAATGTTGGCGGCGATGTTGCTATGCGTATGGGTTTCGCGCGGCGGCGGCGTATCGTTCCATCTCGCGTTTGGGATTCCGGGACTCCGAAATGTAGCGGGGTAACCGGTCACGCGGTTACGCGTGTCGGCGGTTTTCGCGGGACCATCCGTGCCGACTGACTAATGACCCGCTGGCATCTCTGCCCGCTGGCACCTAAAGCCATCGACTGCAATGCCCATGCCCGCGTGCTTCGGTGTCAGTTGACCATCGCAAGCCGCTACGGCTGGCGCTGGCGCGATAGAAATCGAAGGGCGATATCGAGTAGCCGACGCCACCACGCGCGATGTGCGGCAGTCCGTGGCCGTCGCGGCTCCGGTAACGTCCAGGCGGGACGAAAGAGAAAGCGGTCCATAATTGGCTAAGTGAGATAAAATTCGAAGTGTAGAATCGGAAAATCGAGTCGTTTCGCGTCTCGGTTGAATTTCAGCCATTGAAAATACAAGGCTAATTCGCACCATCAAACAAAACTGTCCGAAGAATGGGCATTCTTTGGACAGAGTCGTGGTAACGGTTTTCGCTCTGAGAAGCTAATAGCGGGACCACACGTCTGCGGTCCCGCTTCGACTGTCCAGGGCTTGAGCCTTAGACAATCTGGCGCGCAGCATCGCTGCCGACGCTGTTCTGCCTTCGGTAAATAGCGCTAACGGTCAGCGGAGGCACGACCGACCGTCAGCAAGGCGCGCTGTGATTTTCACTCAGCAGCGGCCAAAATCAGTTTTTCCCTCTACGTCTCGAAGGCGTAGAGCCTCCCGCGCGTGCGAGCGCATCGCGTGCATAGGCTCACACCTATGTGTGGCATAGTCGCAATGCGGGTCAGCCTTAGCTTTCCCTAACGTGATAACAGGGAGAACATGGATCTAACTATTGAGAATTACTTTTTCGACGTTGTGCCAACACAACGCGCCACATGACGCCGACCACAACGGCGACGACCAGGACGATCCAGATGATCATGTGATCCGGTCCATATCCGCCGTAACCCCATGGCTCCATAAGCCACTGACGTGCAAAACTCCACATGATCTGTCCCTCCGATTCCTCCGATGCAAACTGCCTCTGGCCGAGTGGGTCGGTAGTCAGGATCGCCCTGACACGCCATCACGGCACGAAAGCAAAAAGTAAATAGATTACCCCGTTCAAACGGCGTAGGGGGCACGAGCCACGGCAGATTGCCGCTAACGCGGCGAAGCTGCCAGAGCATTGCGTGGAAAAGCCTAATGAATTAATCGTAAAGGGGCGACTGAAAAGACCACCGAGGACTTTGTAACGTGCCGAAAGCGCGCAAATACAGTTGCTGCATCAGAATCCTGCAAGACAATGCCAAGGAAAACGGGCGAGCCGAGCTGGTCCTGCTCATAAAGGGAAGCCAGGTGGAGGCCAGTCAAAAGCAGGTGGCGGTGCTGGCTTGTCTCCATGAAAATCAGGGGCATGTCGTTTCCTACAAGCAGCTAAGTCGAATCATCGGCCACAAATCCGCTCAAGCGGAGCAACTGCATATCTTGCGGCAGTACGTATCATGGATCGGCAGGACTCTCGCGGCACATAAGGCATTGTGCATACTCGCCGTCGCTCCCCGTACTGGCTATGTGCTTTGCGGGCACAAATAAAAAGCATCGACGCGCGTTTTGCACAAAATGACTTCGAAAGGATGATCCCTGAACAGAGGGCTTTTGTCCTGTCGGGCTTTGCCTTTCAGCTTTACTTGCAACTGAGGCAATAATCGCAATCGCTCGCGGCTGCGGCAAAGCAACACCCATTGATATAAATCAAAGCACCATCTCGCATAGGATGATTTTAAGCTGATTGCCTTCGCAAAAAACAAAAATAAAAGGAGGAACACCATGTTTTCCCAAATCGGCATAGCAGCATTGGCGCTGATCTTCTTCATCTCCGGCGCGCAGGCTACCGACCATGGCCAGTGGAAGGGCTATCACCTGACGCCGTACCAACAGAATTGGTTTTCAACGGTCACCGTGCCGGAATCTGACTTTATCTGTTGCACTGTAGCCGATGGTTACCCGGTCACAGCAGAGCCACGCGGCGATCATTTTTGGCTTAACTACAAAGGGCACTGGTACCAGGTGCCTGACGCTGCCGTGATCCATGATCATGTCAATCCAATTGGCGTGCCGATTGCTTGGCTCAAATTAGTCGGTGATTACGTCACTGGAATACACTGCTTCCTTCCGGCAGATGAAACATGAGCGCCGACCCGCATCAACTTCCGGCTAGCGACCTTGTTTGTCTGAGTTGGTGCTTCGGTTGCAGCTAAGAGAGTGGTGGCGCGCTCCGGCAGAGACGCGCGTTACTCCGAGCGGAGAAAGTGTTCGAATTCAATCAATAGCCGATGGTCGACGTGCAGGCCCATACCTTCATGGCCTGCTCACTCAGATTCTCAAGGCGCACTTTCAAGAGACGCGGATCATAACCGCTGGCCAGCTCGCGAGCGACGCTATCATCAAGCGCCCGCAAAGCCGCCGCCTGTTCGTTCTCTTTCTCAGTTTTTGCGAAAATCGACATATCAAATCCTTTTTTATGCTTCGATGACGGATACCTTCAAGCCTAGTGTGACGCTAAAAATGCGCGGCACTGCATTAGCGGGCAGCGGCATTTTGTTGCTGGCCGTGGCTGTGTTCACGCTTTCGGCAGCGTCTGCGGTCCACGCAATCGAGCAATCGTCCGAAAAGCAAGCATCTTGCGAGTTGCGAAAGCGAACCGCTGATGCTCGCCGAACTTAACTTGCCCGGTTTTTATGTGGTGCGGTATGGTGGACATCGGAGCACACCACTCATGTTGGCCGCTCTTGCAGGCGTTGTTCATGATCGCCAGAGTGCCGACCGCCACTAGCACAACCGCAGTGACGACAATTGCTAAAGGGCTCTTCATTGTTACCTCGCTACTGCAAGGCCCCAAAGCCAAAAAGATCAAGCAAATTTCGAGCTTGGGTTTTCTTCGTTTCCTCTCTATTGCTTCGGGGCATCCTCTTACATCAGAACTCAGCCAGTAAACCCATTGCGGCGTAATTGCTGTGGCGCTGATCGCGGTCCACCTGCGCGCGGGTCTTGGATACGCGTTCGCCGACGATCTGCGCGATGACCGTTTTCGTTAGTTGACTTTCGTAAAAAAGAGCAGATCGCAGGCGTTTCGCTTCGATCTGCCATGGTTTGCAGCAAAGAATGACTACGCACGAGGACACCTTGTCGCGGCAATATTTCTATCGCACCACGTTTTTCTAACGCAGTTAGGATGCGCGAAACCGTTTCAATTGTTAGGCCGAGATAATCCGCAATGTCCTGGCGCGACATTGGTAGCGCAACGTAATTCCCCACCGGTGCGCGTTTTTGCATATCGAGGATAAACCCACCTACACGCTCTTGCGCATTTTTGAGAAGGAGGAATATCCGCTCTTGGAAGCGGGCAAGTTCGCGGGCCATGAGCAACAGAACTTGGCGTTCGATTGCGGCATCGCGGGTGGCCGTCGCCCGCAATGCGCTTTTTTTAATTGCGAGGACTTTAGTGTTCGAGACTGCTTCCGCTGATAGAGTATGTTCGTCAGCACACTCGAACCCAAAGAAGTCGCTTGGCAAGTAGAACGCGACGATCTGCCGACGCCTGTCACTCAGGACTTTGCGGGTGCAAACCATGCCGCTAACAACTTTGTAAACACTGTCCGCAGGGCTATGCTCCTGAAAAATTAGCGCTTTCGGTGGAACGGCTACGTTCACCCCGATGCGGCCAATCAGCAAGTTGAACGCTTCAGTATCAGCGTTTGGAATCAATCGTTGCGTTAAATGTCGAAGGTACTCTCCAGTCATGATCCCCCGCTGAGTTCGTTCGGCGGGTTCAAAAGCATTTGAGGTTTCTTGTGCCATGTAGTCGTCGTCCCTAACTACCGGAGCGTAAATTCAGACTGTGCCTTAGAGTCTCTAGGTTCGCCAATTTGGCCTCTTCTTCGACCAATAGGCGAAGCAAAGTTTTACGTGTTTTCTCGTCCTGTTCGGCTGTGAGCTTGGCGCGAAAATGTTCGTGTTCAGTCGGACAATAATCTTATCCATGGGTACGCCCTCCCTGCACCGAGGCTTCCCCAATCACCCGTAATGGCTAAACCATAATCGCTGACGTTCCCGTCAGCGTCTGTTCGAATTCAAACAGTAATGAAGCGATTTGCGACGAGCGATTCGCTCCCGCTTTATGAAATTATGTTTGTCCAAGAGAGCGATTAGACCACGCTTCCGTGGGAGGCCGTTTTTGCGGGCCGAAAAACTCGTCGAGTTCGTTCTGCATCGCGCCGTAGCATTCGCACGCTGCATCTTCGAGGCCAGACCGGTTTGTGATGGTTATGTTGCCCCGCTTGTGCTTGATCAGACCGGCCTTCCTCAGCAAGCCCAAAGTGACCGTCAGACCTGCGCGCTGGCAGCCTAGTATCGTTGCGAGGAATTCATGGGTGAGAGGAAAGGTATCGGATAGCGCACTGTCATGTGCAATCAATAGCCAGCGACAGCAACGTTCTTTAAGATGATGCAACCGATTACACGCCGCAGTCTGAGCAATTTGACCGAGGGCGAAGCGGGCATGATCGTGTATGATCTGGCTGAACGTCTTGTCGTCCTCCATCGCCTGAATTGCGGCCTCGCGACTCATCCGAAAGGCTGATCCTGGAATTTGGACAACGGCCTCTAGAATCGTCTTTTCGAAACCAACGAGGGTGATTGCACTAGTCATTCCTTCAATGCCAATTGCTCCGATTTCGACCGAACGACCATCATGCATTCTTTTGATGACAGATACGATTCCTTTGTTGATGAAATAGACGTGCTTAAGCGGCTGCCCTATGTGAGCGATGACCTGGCCCCTTGCCAAACTCACAGGTTCCAGGTTGCTCCTTATCCGGTCGAGTGTCGCCGGTGGCAATGACAGTAAGATGCGATTGGCGATTTGCGCGCGTCCGTGCGCTTGGTTCATATCGCCCCTCTTTTGGTCAACAGGCAATCAATATCAGTCCATCGTTTTTGATATATATCAATTTGTACGTTTTAGAACAAAATCAATTGATGAAGATCAATGTGACTTCGCGAAATTTAGCCCATGTTTTTGGTGACAAAAAGTGTTTAGGAGGTGAACCATGAAACTGTTATACAGCACGGCTTTATCAGCGGCGCTAATGGCTGCCGCCCTTCCGTCGCTAACGAGTCCAGCTCACGCTTGGCGCGCAGGCGGCTGGCGCGGAGCTGGATTGGGCTGGCGCGGAGCCGGATTGGGATGGCGCGGAGGCGGATGGGGCTGGCGCGGACGCGGAGTGGGACTCGCAGTGGCAGCAGTAGCCGGTAGCGCGCTCGCTGCTTCGTCATACTATGGTTCCGGTTACGGCTACCCGTATTATGGCTACGGGTACGGTTACCCGGCATACGGCTACGGTTATGGCACCGGTTATGGCTACGCCGCGAACACTTACGCTCCGGCGTATGGCTACGGTTATGCGACCGGCTACAGCTATCCCGCTTACAGCGGTTACGGATACGGCTATCACCCCGTTGCGCGCCGTGCCCTTTATGCCACCGCTGTGGGCGTCCGGCGTCGCTGGCACTAGGAGCCGACCAGAGCGTCGTCATTGTTGCTCGTGCAGTTAGCTTGATGAATTGGTCATCGTAGCTCCCTCCCATAGGCTACGGTGCCAAGTCGTGGCCGACATTGATGACGGTGATCGGCCACCCTGCCTTCGGTTGTTTGTTAGTTGTCGGGAGTAACCGGACGACCGCTTCGCGCGGCTTCATTCTGTTCGCAGTTCGCGGTATCAAGCGCACGATCAACGGCGGCGCGATCACTGGCCAACGTCACCGATCCGCTAGTGGGAGTCAGAAACAAATAAACAGGTGAATTCTGGTCAAATCCGGTATATTTTAAGAAGAAGTAGGGATGTGTGGCGCGCCAAAAACGCGCACCGTGCTGAATGCCTGACGGGTTACTGGTTCGAAATCGAACGCTTGCGTTATGGTCTGTCAGCGCCCGATCAAAACTATGCCCGAACAAGAACCTCCGAGCGTCTATGCAAAAACCGTATCCGAGGGAGCCATGAGTGCCGTCCAGGCCAGAACTGATTTTTTCAGGAGGTTCTCGTTTCGATGGGTTCCGAACGCCAAACAATGGCAGGCGCAACCAATCGAAGAAACAGATAATTACTGCCTCGCCGTGATCGAATTCGATGACCAAGGATGGTTTCAGGACGTTTGCCAGCGTGATGCCCTTGAACAGTTTCTCGACAACCAGAACAAAGATCTTTTGATCGTAGTCTTTATCCACGGATGGAAGCATAATGCTGAAGCCGACGATACCTCTCTACAATCGTTTCGCAGTGTGCTTCGTGAATCATGCCTTAGCGAACGCAACCGGCTTGGACGACAGATTCTAGGCGTATATCTGAGTTGGCGTGGCTTAAGCTTATCGGGCCTTTGCGAGAATGCATCTTTTTATTCTCGGAAGAAAGCGGCGTCCAAGGTCGCGCTCGGATGTGTTCGGGAAATCCTTGCTCGGCTACGTGCTTTCCAAATAGCGCGGAACCAATCAAACGACGTTGAAGGACCGGACGTGGGAACTCGCCTTATCTTCTTGGGTCACTCCTTTGGTGGTCTGATTCTGTTTACGGCAGTTTCCGAGTATCTCATCGAGAGCGTCATCCTTTGTATTTGTACCGGAAAGCATATCGTCCGACCCTTTGGTGACCTCATTATTTTGATAAACCCTGCCTTCGAGGCTGCCCGTTACCTCCCGCTCTATAGTGCAGTGCGCCGAGCGCACTACCCGGAAAATCAGAGACCATGCTTTCTGGCTGTGACTTCAGCCAACGATGATGCGACCAAGTATTGGTTTCCAATCGGTCGGCGGCTTAACTCACTATTTGAGTCAGTGCGGCAAAACGCCCTCCCGTGGGATGGTAAAGGGCGAATGCCACCAGCGGATGCGGAGAAGCAGGCCATCCTTAATACTATGGGGCATCTTGACTGGCTCACAACGCATTGCTTGAGCTGCGAAAAAACGGAAGAATTGCCGTATCAGGCCTATAAAGGAAAAGGGCCACCCGACTGGAAGAAAGAGCGACAGGCCTTCGATGAATTCAATCGAGAGTATCGCCCTGATGGGCATCTCCGAGAGAAATGGAAACGCACCTACACCAGTGGCGCAGTTTTGAAACACGTCGGTGGCGACCCGGACAATCCATTCTGGACGATTAGAGCGGATTCCACGGTCGTTGAAGGCCACAACGGAATCTGCCGACCGGTTTTTATGGATTTCCTACGCCAGGTTTGCGACGATCGCCTTCAGCCGATCGCTTAATCTCAGGTGTTCACATTGCTGGTGGGTTTGCTCATAGCTCAATCCTGTTTGATGTTTGGTGTGATCCGATCAGATGCCGAAGCGTCCGATTTCTTTCAATTCGGTGACTTGATTTTGCAGATGGCCTAGCCCCACTTCGAGATCGGTCAGCACGGTGTGCAGTCGGTGGCATACCGCGAAGTCGGGACCGATGATGGTCGGCAAATGTTTCGCCAACGCATCGCGCGCTTGCTTCGCGTCATCGCGAATCTTGAACGCGAGCTGCACCAGCTCTTTGATCGAGGTGTCGGGCATGGTTGTGATTTTCGTACAAGAGAAATGAAGGCGGGAGCGGACCACGCGGCTAAGCAAGCCCGCATCCCGCCGCGCGCGGCGTGAAAGGACCGCGATGTGATCGTCTGCGGGTGATTAGACCGCATCGATCAACTGCGAAGCGCACGACGACAGACGCGCAACATCGGCATGGTCGCACCGGCACGCGGACGAAAACCGGCGAGACCAATCTTTTAGTTACGCGCCGACAAAGCGCCGATGCGCATCAGATTGCTTTTCAAAGCAATGCGCCGCTCGATGACCTGAGACGACGGTGCGCTATCGCGAGCGCGAAGCGCCGCATCCAATTCGAACGGATCGACTTTCTCGCCGGGAACGTACTTGAAGCCCAACCGCGCCGCCTCGTTCTGAATTCGGCGATGAGCCTGTGCGTTAGCCTCGGTGACGGCAACGCTGGCATTGCAGCTTTGGAGACCGTCGTCAAAGACGTGTTCGGGGTGAGCCTTCGCGAGGTGCGCGGTGACGTTGCGGCGCGTCTCGGCATCGAGACCGGCGACGTTCTTTAGACCGTCGTGGATGACGCTGGTGCGCAGACGACCAGCGGCAGCGGCATAGAATGCATCGCTCTTGTCGTCGGCCTTAGCGTTCAGCTCGTTTAGGATTTTGGTGCGCTGCTGAATATCGAGTCCAGCGCCACGCAAAACAGTTTCAATTGAAGACATAATTAAGTCCTTTTACGATTTTGTCGTCGCTGCAAAAGGAAACGGTGGCGCAGGCAGCGACGACGATATCGCTACGCCACGAAAAATGTTTATTTGCTCGCCGACCGCTCTTGCTCGCGGCGCTTCTTTTCCCGAAACCATTGCGCCGCTGTGGGACCGATGATCGGGTGAGGTGGCGCTGAAAAGTAAAGCGGCACGCTCGGATCGGTGCATGAGTCGCTTCGATATCGCGCGATTAAATCTTGCTGCGACAGTCTCGGCGAGCGCCGTTCGTTGGTGTCGTTCATCATTGTTCAAGCCGGATGTCTTGCGCGATCTGTCGGCCCTTGCGCTCGCCAACAACGAAGCTAACCCGAGAACCGGCTTCTAATGTTCTCAGAGCGGAGCGGTGCAAGTCCATGACGTGGACGAAGTAGTCATGTTCGGGGTGTGTTTGTTTGTCGGGAACGAAGAAACCAAAACCGCGCGTTTCGAGAAAGAATTTCACAGTACCGGTGAGGCGTTCATCAGTGGTCGTCATTTCGATTCCGTTTAATTGATTAGCGGCGCTGTCATCTCGCCGATTTCATTGGAGATCATTTGCCTGTGCGGTGGCGTTATCGGCTACACATACTTCGCCCTTATGAAACGGCGGCACCTTGACTAAAAAGTCGATACTTGGTCCAACTATTGAAAAGAAATGAGCAAATGGGGAAATAGATGAGACAAGGCCAAATCAAGTTTGATCCTCCAGAAGCGGATCATTTCAAATTGAATATCGAAAAGATCACCACTATAAGCCACGGATTACTCGACTGCGTGTTGGTCACAGCCGCGATCAAATCAGAGGGACAGCAAAAAGACGTTGTTATAAGGTTCACAATAGATCAGGCCAAAAGACTCAAGAAAGAATTACCCTAATTTCCTTGGGGAGTAATCTTTTTAAATACTCGGTGTCATTGCCCCGCCTCAAGACCAAGAGCATTGGACAACTCGGCAACGTTGCGCTCGATCAAGTCCGGTGCGATGCCTAGTTTCGTCAGAGCCAAGCGATGGCGACGGACAACACCGCTGAGCCACTTGTAGGCGGTTACTTGGTCGTAATCGCGGACGGATTGAAGTTCGCGCTTCACAAATGATTGCCGTGCGCTTGGGAAGGGCACCACAGCGCCATCGGTTTTGTGTGTGGTCTTAGGGGGTTCATTCGCCTCTTGGATACGTTTCCGCACGGCTGCTGACACCGCGCGTGCGCCTTGACGATCTGATTGGGTTACAATGCTCATGGTTCACCTATGCTGCCTGCCTCAGTTGAATGGTGTCGCCTGCGTCCCAAAGGGCTGAGTCGTCGTCGGGGTCTGGTTCTTTACCAATAAGAGAGTCAGCACCTAGGCTCGATATCGTAATAGAGTCATCAGAGACAACAGAGATAGGCGTGCTTGCCTCTGATATTTCAGGCGAAACGCTACCGCTAGGTGTCAGGTCATGTGACAGGTCATGTGTCAGGTTACGCTGGTTGCGGCAGTGACCGCCGCCTATCTTATAAGTCGAATCTATCCCTGCCTTTTTATCGGCGAGGCAATATCCGCCATCTTCTAACGCCTTGGTCGCCATCAATAGGCGATAGCGCGAG
>Ga0187783_10001976_pt1 | contig 15234 bp, 15 predicted proteins | sample 1015_SJ02_MP02_2_FD_132471 | JGI IMG/M metagenome (GOLD analysis project Ga0187783, IMG submission 132471) | Tropical peat soil microbial communities from peatlands in Department of Meta, Colombia - 1015_SJ02_MP02_20_MG | ecosystem: Environmental > Terrestrial > Soil > Wetlands > Peat | place... | reverse complement strand
TCTTTGATGTTATTCAGCGAGTGAGTATGAGTCACCAGCAGCATCCCGCCTGCGACGCACACAGCAGGGAAAACCTCCGGTGCATGCTTCCACTTTGCCGTCCCCGACTGCACACGCCACTCGGAGACGGCGAACGCGATCACCAGCAATACGGCCGTTCTATGCTGCAGGACTTCCGCTTCATCGAAGCTTTCCCAGAACCCATTCGGACCGAGCGGCCAGTTCTCCGGATCCGCGCGCAGGAAAATGAATACCCCCATCAAGACAAACAACAATGGCCACTGTTCGGCGAAAGCAATGCGCCCGCTTCGCGCCAGCACTGCTGCCATCCCGATCAACAACAACAACAATCCCATCCAATGGTGGTTGTATTCGGACCAGGCAATATCAGAAGGAGTATTCGGCGTGTGAATCTTCTCCCCGGGCACATAAGTTGCCGGCAAGGCTGCGGCGGCTTGCTTATCAAGTGGCCGGGTGGCGGGTGTCAGCTCGCTCACCGCTGGGGTACGGAGTCGCGGCCACCGCGGCGTCATTCGATCCAAGATCGTGGCCCAATTCACTCGCTGGGCGCGCAAGTCGACGGCGGGTGGTTGTGTTGTCATCGATACCGCAATCAGAATGACCGCCATGGCGATTCCGATCTCGGTCGAGACAAAGTAGCGCAGACGGTTTGTGATGTCCTCTTGGCCGTTCCGATTGACGATAGAACGATTCGCGGCGCCGAGAAGCAGCAGTACAGCGAACAATGCCGTTTTCGATGCCATCATGACTCCGTAGGCGGTTCCGTAGACCGCAGACCAAGAGTCGAAATAATACAGGCAAGTCCCGACGCCCGTTGCTGCTATTGCACCGACGCAGATCACGGCGACGGAAGAGAAGCGCCGCAGCATAGGAAGCGCGGCCTCCGGATTCGGGTGAGCACGCAGGGAGAGGAGCAAGTAGGGCAATCCTCCGATCCAACATCCCACCGCAACCAGGTGCAATGCGGTGAAGCTGACCAGCACGCCTCGCGACTCTAGACGCGAGGCCGCATGACTGGTTGCCACCATGGCGGCGATGACGCCAAGCGCGAGAGGGATGAGAACCCATGCGGAGTGCTTCACCTTATAGGGAACCAATACAATTAATAGCCCGCAAACCATCGAAACAATACCCGCCTGGAAGACACTTGCTCCCGCAATTTCTCGCAGTTGGAATCCGCTTAGATCGACGAGTACCACCGCTTCGCATGTGATGTAGAGAGCTTGAACCACGATGAGAAGGATGGCGGCAACCCTGAGCATGCGTTCGCAAGCGCTTTTCGCCTCGGCGGGATTCGCCTGTACTCCCGAGGGACCTAGTACGAGGCCGGAAAACACCACGCCTCCCAGGACAAGCGACTGCAGCATGATCGTGGCCGCGCGGAATATAACCGAGAGGAAAGCGAACATATTGATAATCTGCATCTCTAGCTTCTTACATTGAAGGGAATCTCACCCCTCGTGATGTGCCCGTCTGCTGCCAACACCTGCCAACGCAGCGAGTAGGCCCCAGCCTTCAGCCCTTCGGCCGTGGCTTGCAACATGTCTGGGGAAGGCTGGGTAGCGGACAATAGGTTCGACGTCTTGTCAGGACCGACAAGTTCCAAGCGCGAACGCTTAGCATCGATCCTCACATTGAAACGCAACTTGATCGGAATTGAAGGACCAGCGAGAGTTGAGTTGGCTGATGGAGACGATTCCACGAGAATCGCGTGGGCAAACGCGAGGTTGGAAGACAGAGCGATTGCCACAAGAAGCAACCATGCGAGCAACCATCGGCGGTTCTGTCCGACTGCGATGAGAGCGCTAAAAGAAAGACATCGAGTCGCCATTCTCACATAGTTATCCCCGAAATTAGTTAAAGAAGTTAATTAAATCAGAAGAAGGCTCCGGCGTAACTGGAAGAATTGCCAGCTGTCAAAAGGTGACTTCTTATGCGGGATACGAAGACGCTGATTGCTGATAACGGACGGGATTGCCGAACTGCCCGGCATTTCCGACAGCTGCCACAACCCCACCTTGTTTTTGATGACCTTCTGATGGTTGCTCACGCGAACATCTCCTTTCGTGCGGCTTGCAGGCGCATTTTACTGGAAATGTCAGATTACGTCGTGGCTCTGGACGCAGAACCACACAGCCTACTCGATCGTGGCTAGTTATCGCTTGCTAGAACCCTGCCCGCCGCTTGGTTGCCACGACGTACCGGGTGGTTGGTTTTTCTCGCGCCCACGAGCAAGCAGGTCGCCCAGGCCCGCTCAAATCGCAACCTGCGGTCCTTGCGCGTCTTAGTGAAGCGGACCTCCTTGCAAGGCGCATTTGCCACTGTCCAACCTCATGAGCACGGAGGCCGCGCCGCTGGCAGCTCGTGCCTACGCAATCGAATGTGTTGAAGCTGACCTGAGAGCTTACAGTATTCCATCGGCTGTGATGTAGCCATCCTCAGAGAGAATTGTCTTGGCTCACCGTGAAATGGAGAAGCGAAGTTCTCAGTTAGTGAGTATTCCGCCAAATCGGGCGCGGACTTTCCCAGTCATTGTAGCTCGGTATCGCCGGTGCCGCATCGCGAAAATGAGCCAACTGAGCGGGAACCCGTTTTCTCACGCTTCATTCGAGTGCTTCGGTCTCGTCTTATCAGACCCGTGTTGAACACCTGCCGTTCGCGCAATCTCTCGCCGCATTCCCGTTCTAGTGAATGTAGGACCAAATGATGCGTAATGGCTATTGCAACCGCTTGGAGTAGCGCATGGCTCTGGCCCGATTCGTCGCCAAGAACGCGTTTCGTAATAAGCGCCGGAGTGTCCTAACCATTCTGAGCGTCGGTTTCTCGATGTTGTTGCTGACGATCATGATGGCTGTTTGGCATAGCTTCTACATCGATCAGTTGGGGGCAAAATCAGCTTTGCGCCTCATCGTTCGACCGCGGGCTTCCAGCTACCTCATGCTTTCCCTTCCGAGCTACTACGAGGCAAAGATCTTGGCCGTACCTGGAGTCGTGAACGTGACTCCATGCAATCTGTTTTCGGGGCTGTACGAGAATGACAAGTCAGAAAACGCCTTCGCTCAAATAGGCACCGATTCCCACACATTTCTGAAAGTCCATCCGGACTACGAGATTGCAGAAGACCAGACGGCTGCGTGGCAAAGGGATCGTGCGGGCGCAATTGTCGACAGCCAGTTGGCGAAGAAGTACGGCTGGAAACCTGGTGATCGGATCGTGGTCAAAGGCTCGGTTTTCCCTGTGAATTTGGAGCTAAATATTCGCGGTATATTCAAGGCTCCTATTCCCACTCAGGCGATAATCTTCGATTGGCAATACGTAGAGGAAGCGGTCCAACAGGCGAAGGGCCGCGACAACATGTTCTTGGTTCTTGCAGACTCTCCTCAAAGTGTAAGCCGCGTTGCGACAACCGTAGATGCCTTGTTTCACAACTCGACAGTGCCGACCAAAACAGAAACCGAGAAAGCCTTTGAGCTCGACTTCATCTCGATGCTGGGCAATGTGAAGGCGTTCATTCTTGGTGTCTGCGGTGCCGTGTTGTTCACCACACTGCTGGTTTCAGCCAATTCGATGGCTATGTCGATTCGCGAGCGGACACGGGAAGTTGCGATGCTCAAGACATTGGGCTACCCGTGTCGGACGATTCTCGGGATGTTTGTGGGGGAAGCGATTACGTTGTCTATGACGGCGGGGGTGCTGGGATCATCAACGGCGTACTGTTTACTTTACGCGATAGCGCATTCTGCGCAAGGGCAACTCTACGGTGGGGTGCTGAAGATCACTCCTCCCACTGTGGTTTTGGTCTGGTTGGTGTCGGTCCTGGTTGGTTTTCTGAGTGCGGCGATTCCTTCTTATCGCGCCTCGCGGATGAGTGTTGTGGAGGGTCTACGTCACATAGGCTAAGCCTGCACCTCAAATAGGGCAAAACGCTGCAACTTATTGATTACGCGGGGCAGTGTCCGGCAAGTCCTGTTCCCGGCACCATCCCAAGGCTACTCCGCATTCCCCGGAACAATGCCTAATGAAGGGTCATGCACTTGAAAGCCCTTTGATCATGACATTGGCGCGCCGGCCTGAGAGAACAGCTACGCATCCGGGATCAGGTCGGACACGATCGGAGATCTGCGTCGCGATTTTGAACTCAGGCAAAAACGGACTGCTGACGCTCGAAGTCCGGGTAGCAATTCGGTTGGTTGCTGGTGACTGTTCCTGGGACCTCTTTAGCTTTACCATCTGACCTAGATTACCGAGGTACTGTACGGTGCCTCATTTTGATAGCCGAGATTCGCACCCCGCGTTATGGTAAGGCCGACCTCCACCACGGAGAGCAGTCTTGCCAAACAGAGTCGTTATCATCGACAGCGTCCCTACGAACAGAAGGCACCGTCCTTTTAAGCCCGTTGTCCGAGCGAACCACGCGTTTCAAGCGACATCTTCGCCGCCGTTGAGATCTCCTGGAACGGTCAGCAGAATCATCAAGAACATTTGGCGATGGATTCGATATTATCGGCGACGCAAGAAGATTCATCTTCGCGATGGAACGGTGTTGATACCGAGTATCCGCCTCTACGATCTGTTGGATTTTGCTAACGGCGACGATGATGCCCGCAGACGTTTGCGGTGATTGCCTTCACCAGCTGCCATAAAGCCAAAATGGATTGCTCGCGACCGCCGGTTCCGATCCGTGCCGGGGAGAAGCGCGCCGTAGAGAACCGCGAAGGCCGCCATTTTCCGAAAGCCGGGTGCATCGTTACTGCAGCAAACCGACATCGCTTCGGTCCATCGAGATCGAGGCCCGGAGCATTTCAGAACCGTCCAGAGGATGCTGCAGAAAAGACCCAGCCCCCGGAGTGCATCTTTCGGGACGGCTATTCCTGTCGGCTCGCCTGGCTAGTCCCCCATTCGGGCCTGATCGAAGCCTGCGCCGCTACTCGCCAGAAACCGCTACGCGGTAGTGGAATGCTCACAAAGCGAAACCTGCCGACCCCCAAGAGCCGCGCGGCGATCGGTCTAGCTCTCGAAGCCGATCCCTGGTCACCAAGCGGGATCGAATACTAGGTTGTACGCATTAACGGTGCCGATTCCGGTAGCCATGTCCCAGCCCGGGGTAGCGCCAAACGAGGGCTGATATGCCGCCGCACCGGTTGTGGGCGTGATGACTGCCGTGCAGGTCGCGCCCGTACCTCCTCCCCCCAATAGGGTGCAGATCGGCACGCCAGAATAGCCTTGACCTTTGTTGGTCAAAGTCACCGCGGTCACCTTCTTTGTAGTTGGGTTGATGGTCGCGGTACAGGTTGCGCGCACGCCGCCAGCGTAAATGGAGGTCCCGGTCGGGGAAAGATACTTCGACTGGTTCGATTCGACACTAATCGTGCAGGTAGGCGTGCTGGTGTATCCGGATCCGCCGGACTTTAGCGTCAAGCCGCTGATCGCCTGCGTGCCCAACGTGCCGTTCGTGCCGGTCGGCCGATAGCAGTCGGCGAGAAACCCGGTACCGTTATACCGACAGTTGATGTCGTTATCGCCTTCCGTGACGTCATAGAACACACAAGTCGATGCGGCTTGGGTCTGATTGATCGAGTAGCAAGTGCTCTTTCCCGTGGAGCCGAATTCGGTCTTGGCGATGGAGTAATAGGTGGGGTTGGGATTGCCGGCTCGAATGCTCCACTTCTGGTCGACCAGCGCCTGAATCGCCGCCATAGCCGGAGAAGAGACAGACGTTCCCCCGACGCCGATCCAGGTGTCCGGATGGCCGGTGCACGGGATCCCCGTGACTATAGGATTGGTAGTGTCGGAGAAGCAGATGATGACGAAGTGCCCCCATACACCGTTACTGGCAAACAGGGACACGTCAGGGATGTCGCGAACCTTGTCGGACGGGTTACCAAAAATGCCGGATTGCCAGGAAGGTTTGGCATAGCCTTTACAGGTTGTGTCCTCAAGATAGGCCCCTTCTGGATTGGCCGCGCCGGTAGCGCAGCCGCTAGGACCTCCGCTGCCCGCGGCGGTAGTTAGGAAGTCGGCTTTACCCCTGGCGCTATTGCAGAAGCCGCTGCTGCCGTAAGGAGCGCTAAAGCCTTCCAGGTGATAGATCAGGAAGCTGGCGCAGGAGTCGTTCCAGGGGATCTCCGGAATGTAGGACTTGGCCGAGCCGAAAGTCACGCTATTGGTGGAGTTCCAATAGGTGCTGAGCGCCCTGCCTCTTTCTAGGGAGTTGTAGACATCCTCGAAATCCGTACCGCTTACCGACACGTTGTACACGGTCTCGCCCCATCCCGTAATCCCAACTCCTGAGAGAGCGTATGGGTCGTTCTCTATTTCGAAGGCAGGGGTACAACTAGAGGCTCCGAAATCGCCGGCAGATACAAATATAGAAACCCCAGCGGCCGCTGCTGACTGAAACGCCGAGCGGAAGGCTGCATTGGCCGTGGCGCCGTTCACCGCTTCACATTCCCCGTAGCTCATGCTGATGATGGGAGGGGGGCTGCCGGCGCTCACCAGATTCTCGATGGCAATCAGACCTCCGAACGTAGCGGTGTCGGTACAGGAAGCCAGTTCCACCGCGGCACCCGGCGCGAACGCGGTTACCATTTCCACGTCGAGGTCAGCTTCGATGTCGTCCGGGTTGGTACCGGGGTTGGTGCAGTTCCCGGCCGAGTTGGGATGCACCGTGGTCAAGGTTCCTGCAAAACTCGTGAGGCCGAATTTGTTCTGATAGTTGCTCCAGTCACTGTCAAAGCTGTTGCTGTCCTCGACCACGATAACCTTCTCGCCCTTTCCGGTTATGCCTGCGCTGTAGAGGGGCTTTAGGTTGTAGATGGTCTCAAAATCGGCGGGCACCAAGGCATGGCAGGTGGTGCTAAACGGAGAGATGAGGCTGCTGCACCCGAATGTGTAATTCGGACGAGGCAGGTTGAATGCGTGTGGCTTAAAGTTGTGCAACGAAACCACGCCGGCTACGGCCGGAGCGAGTGCAGCCGGGATTTTCGGATCGCTCATGTTGGCGAAGTGCTCGTGGCCGTTGACCGCGAGCTCGTGGATCTCCGTGTGGAAGGTCTCGCGGATTTGGCCCGCGGTACCGGAAAAGTCGATCACCATGTGGTCGGGATAGACGTAACCCACCTCGAAACCGTGCGACTGGAGCCAGCCTGTGATGGTGTCGAGGTCCTGCTGCACTAGACCATATTTCTCTCCCTGTTCCGCTGCCGTGATCCAATGGCGAAAGTTGGGCGAGGATTTGTCGGTAAGAGATTCGATATAAAGCTCGAACTCCCGCTCAAGTTCAGGCGAACGCTTCAACTCGAGCAGCATGTGCTCCAGGGGAAAACTGTCCGCCAGGAGACCGCGATCGTGCGCGGCATTGGCTTCGGGACGTGTGTTTCCGGCGAGGGTGACCAACCGGGTCTCGTCAATGGGCTGGGTGATGAGAGCGGGCAGCCGGTCGCCCTCCGCTCCCAGTACCACGCGAGCGTGGCGCGAGCTCAATGCCAGGGTCACAGCGATTACCGCAAATAGAATGCTCGTCTTCTTCATGGGTTTACCTCAGTCGCGGAAGATGCTTCGAGGCTGGGCGTGCTTGTCCCAAACCACTAAATCTCTACTGGGCAGATCGAGAGGCGGAGGGTCGTGCTGCGCAGGGAGTTTATTAGGATTATCTGGAGTCCCACCCAAATGCGGCGAGGATTGTACAACTAATCTCCTCCAACCCGCAATGTGCAAGGACTTTCATCCCGCAGCAAGCGGCTGGCAAGGGGTTCTTCCGGCTCTGCCGCCGAACCGGCTGACCAGGCTTTCGAACAGCATGGCCGGCAGGACGCGATAAATCCGGCGGCGAAGATCGAAGTAGGGCTCTGTTCCGTCAAACAGGTCCGACATCAACCGGCGAAAACTCGCGCTTCCTGCGGTGAATTGAATGGTGCGTTCGAGGACAGACTCTCCCATCCATCGTCCGGCGTAGAAGCGATCCGACATCTTCGCGGCCAGTTCAAGTTCCGGCAGAAGATGTTGGCGGAGCAAGCCTGGATAACCATCCGGCTGCTGGTGGACGAGAGCCTGAGACAGCAGCTCTGCCGAGTACATCGCGTAGTACAGACCTTCGCCGGTCAGCGGGTCGACCAGACCGGCGGCGTCTCCGACCATCGCCCAACCATCACCGCTCACCGCCAGCCCGTGCAAGGTTTCGGCGCGCGGGGAGGGCAGGAGATGGGAATAGAACTCGGAGTTCTTGTAATCGAGGTCGAGGGCCGCCAGTGAGCGCTCGAGAATTGTGCGGAGCTTTGCGGCACTGTTTTGCTGCATTCGACCGCAGATTCCGGCCGAGAGGTGATCGGTACGCGGAAACAACCTGATATAACCTTGCACATCGGCGAGGAACTGGATGCGCATTACGCTGCTTCGCCCCGGAATGTAGTATCCCGCTGTGATCATGAGGTCTTGCGGAGCGAACGGTTGGCCCAATCGCCGGCGGAATGGGCTGCGAACTCCGGCTGCGATCACAACGTAGCCCGCCTTCCACGAAGACCGCGGAGAGCGAACCTGCCAGTGGGTGGCTGTGCGCTTGAGCGCAACGATGCGATCGCGAATGATCTCGGCACCGCGGCGCGCCGCCCGGTCGAGAAGAAGGCCATTCAACACGCGCCGGGAGAAAATCGCGATCGGGTGCCTGAGAGGGAACGAAACGCGATGACCCGAAGGCGCGATCAACTCGCATTCCGTTACCCAATTATGATCAGCGACTGCCTGGCGAAGAAAGGGCCAGTGCTCGAGCGTCTTGTGGGTGAGACCCCCTCCGCACGGCTTCTCCCACGCGAGTTTTTCCTCGAATAAGAGAACTCGGTGATCGGCTTCGGCGAGTGCGGCTGCCGCAATGGCGCCCGCAGGGCCTCCCCCCACAATCGCGATGGCGTCAGCATCACGCGATCCCGGCATTTTTTTTCGAAGCACCGAAAGGGGAGCGCTTCAGGAGTACTAGCTCTCCGAAACCCATCCCGCTTTATCGAATCATTCTATCGTCGGTCGGATGGTACGCGTATGATCCAGGTTTTTTCGAATCGGGGACACCCGGCTAGGCTGGCAGGGCGACGCCTATCCCTCAGGGAAAGGGCGCGCCCGCGGAGCAGGAACAGGTTCCCGTCGGGTCGAGTATCCCAAAATCTCTACCCGGCTAGGCTGGTGGCGGCGGCAGAGATCCGCCGAGGTTCACTGGACCTGATTGAGCCCCTGGTAGATTGCAACCCCCGCAATCACCAGGATCAGAACTCCGGATGCCGCACCGAGCCACTTCACAAAGGGAGTGACTTTGTTCAGCTTGTGCATGATCTCCGCCTGCTCCTGTGCCATTCCTGAAGCAGACTCGTCGAGAAACAGCTGGTCATCCTCGTGCATCGTAAGCGTACTGCGGTAGATCAGGAGGACAATCAGAACACCGGTAATGACACCCCAGATTATCAGCGGCCACATCAGCATGGACATCATATGCCACCTCGGTGCTGATCAGTGAGTTCACGAGCCCCTCGCCGTGCCGGTCTTGACAGAGCACTCGCCCAAGGCTCTTGACCGAGATTATAGCCCCGGAGGGCAAGCGGGGTAGTTTTTTTGTCGGTTCGCGTTCGCCGGCGCCTCGCATTGCGACTTCCGAGGGCATCCGTTCATCTAAGGACAGGACAAAGAACTAATCTTGCACGCCCCCAGGCTGATTTTGGTATAATGGTTAACGATATCAAGGAGATAGAATGGCAACCACAACTATTCCAACCACTCCCGACGCTAAGCCGAAAACGCCGCCAATTACCTTGACACCCAACGCGATTAAGAAGGTTAAGGAGATCATGGCCCAGCAGAACCCAGTTCCGGCGGGCCTGCGTGTAGGCGTAGTCGGGGGCGGCTGCTCCGGCTTTTCCTATTCCATGACTTTCGAGAACAATGCCGGCCTGATGGACAAAACCTTCGACATGGACGGCCTGAAGGTGTACGTCGATGCGACTTCGGTGATGTACCTGCAGGGATGCAGCGTGGATTACGTGGAGACTCTGGAAGGCGCTGGTTTCAAGTTCGAAAACCCCAATGTGAAGAGCACTTGCGGTTGCGGCTCATCGTTCAGCGTATAAGATTCGTGACACCAAGCTCCGAAGCCTCGCCCTCACCGGGCGGGGCTTTTTGCTGGTCGGCCTAGACCCTAGAAACCGGGGTGACGAGGATAACCGGCGGTGGGAGAGTACGCTTCGGGGTTGCCACTGTGCCCGTCGCTATTGAGGAGCTTGATCGGGCGGAAACTGAGGCTGTTGTTGCATCGTCGGTTGGGTCGGTTGGGCCGGCCCCGGCTGCATGCCGCCTGCGGGCATCTGGGGTCCGCCTTGAAATCCGAACGGTGAGCCTTGTCCGCCAAAAGCTGAACCTTGTCCGCCGAAGGCTGAACCCTGTCCTCCGAAGCCTGAACCTTGCGCCCCGAAGGGTGAGTTAGGCTGCCCGCCCTGAGTTCCAGGAGCTCCCTGCACTGCGCCGAGCGATTGCAGCCCTGGCTGGTTCGGTGTGGTCAGCAGGCCACCGCGATCCGTACTTGGATCGTAGATAAACTGCCACTGGTAGTAATGATCCTTCTTGTTGAAAACGCGAATGGTTTTGTCTTTGCTGATGCTGGCGACGCCAACGATGGGGCCGCCGCCGAAAACCTTGTTGGCCCCGTTGTTTAGACCTGCTTGGCCCGATTGGCCGGGATTCGTTCCGGGCGTGCCTTGGCTTTGATCAGGATTCGCTCCGCTATCGTCCTGACCGGGAGCTGGTGGGCCATTCGCATTCATGGAACCAGCCGCGGTTGCGGTGTTTCCGAATGCGCCGCCGGCAAAATTATTGCTGCCGAACGCACTGTTGTTTCCGAATGCACTGTTGTTTCCGAACGCACTGTTGTTTCCGAACGAGCCCGACTGCGTCGCCAGAGCCGTCGCCGAAGTGGCTCCGGCGATGCCCGGCCCGAACGACATCTGCACATCGCCCATGCGCAGGATCTTGAAATCCTTCCCGGTAACTGGGTCCTTGTAGGCTTTGCGCAAGAAGTGGATGTTGTTGGTGCTCTCGAGATCCTCGATTTTCGTGGGATAGCGGTTGAACTTCTTGAAGTAGTGTTTGATCGCGCGGGAGTACTGTACACCACGATGGATGAGCTCCTCTTCGCGGTCGCGTTTCATTTGCTGCGCGATCACGGGAGCTAGGGCCGTCATGGCAATCGCCAGAAGCGCCACAAACAGAATCAGAGTGATGAGGACATAGCCCCGCTGGCCATTCCGATGTGGGCGAGTTGCTGAACGCGAGCCCATGGTCTCCTTATCGCTGATCCTGCCGTCTAGCCTTCGCCGAACCCTTAGTTCGGCTCCTGCCAAGGCTTGCCGCCGGTCCCCTTCCACCCCGTCTTCACCCCTGGGTGAGGGGAATATTTTGCCGGTTATTGTTGAGTACGTCCTCGATCTCTACCTGCGTCGGGGTGATCCGCAGCACCTTGTACCGCCGGTCCACGATGTCGCCTTCGCCGGCGATGAACACATCTTCTCCTTGCGACAAGAAGACTCTCTTGGGCTCGCCCGGCTTGCTCGCGAAGCCGTAAAACTTCAAGTTGATCGGCGGCGGAGGCGGGGGGCCGGTAGGAACTGGGGGTGGAGGCGTATAGGCCTTCGCGATAGGCTTGGGAATCACAATCTGCTGTGCCAAGAAGATGTTTCTGCCAACGCCTTGGTAATTGCGGTCTTCGCTGACCTTGAGCCAGTCGGTGCGCAGGGTGGGATCGATCGATCGTGGTGCCATCGCCATCTTTCGGTCCTTGAGCGTATGGCTTCTGCTTCGCGGCGCGGCCGCTCTGGCGGGAGCCGTGGAGACGGCAGCCTCGGGATTGACCGGAACCGGCGCCGAGCTAAACAACATTTTACCCACCAGCAGGATGGCGATCCCCATCAACGCCAGCGAGGCAATGAGCTTGTTCCGATTTTCGGCCCCGAGCTTCACTTAAGCCACACCTGTTTTCAAGTAGGTTTCTACCTTCATCTGCAGCTTAACGACTCCGGCTTGCTCGCCGCCTAGTTGTAGGCTGTCGACCAGAAAAAACATCCGATCGCGTTCCACCGAGTTGATGAAGCGAACCAGTTGCAGATAATTCCCCCCCAGGTCGGCTTCGATCTCGAGACGACGCAACCCTACGCTGTCAGGATCCTTGATGGAGTATTTTAAGCTGCCAATGCGTACGCCGTTCTGCGTGGCCAGTTTCCCCAGATTCTCGGAAACCGCAGAGGACTCTTCGGGTAAGCGTTCCTGATAGAAATCATCGATCTGCCTCTTGGCGAGGGGGATTTTCTTGTCCATGCCGCGTAGGGGGCCAACCTCGCGGGTCTTCTGCTGTAATACCTGCCAGAGCTCGGCGAGCTGAGCTTGCCGCGAGGATTGGAACCCGACCAGGGGAGAGAAGAGCACGGCCAGGGCGATCACGTCGAGCAGACCCATCGCGGCCAGGACGATTTTCAGCTTGAGACGAGTTTCTCTCAGATCAGGCACTACGGTGCTCCTCCCGGCTCGCTCTGCATATTGACCCCGGGTACGTACAATGCACTGATGTCGAACCGGACCCCAGCGCGAGAATTCATCCCCTGGCCATTTTCCAGGCTTTCCTGTTCGATCTCGGTCTGACGGAAATGGCTGGAAGCTTCCATCTTGCGCACCAGCTCGAGCGCTTGTTCGCGCGAATCTCCCTCGACCACCAGGCGGATGGCTAATTCATTGTCAGTCGCCAATTCTGGATGAATCGATACCACATGTACCCGTGGCGGCATCACGCGCTCCAATTCCTCAAACACCTGGGTCCAGGAGAACGCTTTGCGATAAAACAGGTCGTTGAGGAACTGCGAGCGATCGCGCGTGCTGGCATTCTGGGGCAGGCTCATGAGCGTCTGCGCATCCGTCCTGTCTTTGTCCCGATCGCGAATTTGCGTTTGATACTGTCCGATCAACACTCGGTCTTTCCGCGCGCCGAACCATCCTGCGAACACGATATAGAGCAGGCCGATAGTGACAATGCCCAGGGCCGCCAGCCCTCCCCCCCAACGCAGCCAGAATCGCTGTGCATCTTCATAGGGCTGGGTTGCGAGATTGATGTCGAGACGCATATCTAGGAAATCAGTGCTCCCACCACGCCTGCCATCCTCCATTTCGGGACCGAACCGACACTCTTGCCGAGTTGCGAGGCTGCGACCAACTCGCCGACCGCGACTCCGGTCTGTGCCCCGAGCGCGGGGATCGCACCACCGGAATCGGCGAGACCGGAGACAAAGATCTTCTCCAGATTCATGTGATAGGTGTCCTGAAAAAACACGATGGAAGGATAAATCTCTTCCCCCAGTTGCTCGCCCGAAACGGCCACGCCACGAGGGTTCTCCAAGGTACGAAATAGCAACAACTGCTCCTTATCCATGATCGCGATGCTGGTCGTACGAGCGTCTACTTTGACCACCATCGTAGGCTTCTCTGCCTTCGCCGCTCCTAGGGCGGCGAGCATGGAGGGCAGAACCACCCCCGGAGCGTAGCCGGCTTCACGAAAGAGGGATTCATAATCCTCGACTACGCTGGCCACAGCCACCGCCGCGATCACCCGCAAGGCGTCTTTCGAAGCCTGGGAATGATAGGAGACCTTGGCTTTGTCCACATCGAAGGGCAACGACTTCTTCAGCCGAAACCGGACCACGGATTCGGCTTCCTGAGGGTTGGGGGGAAGCGTGTCAAAATCGAGTAACGTCACCCGCACGGCGGCATCGGGCAGTACAGCAATGATATCGTGCGAGTGCCCACCCACCGCCCCCAGGGTTTCGCGCACCACCGACAGCACCCGGTCGCGGTGGCGAAGATTGGCTTCGGTCAGGTCGGGAACCAGGCTGCCCGGCTCCAGTTCTCCCGCCGCGCACACCTCGATGGCGTCGCCTCGCTCACCTAGCCGAGCCGCAAGCACTCGATCGGCGGCGACTTCGCAGGCCAGTTTGGGCTTAGGTCGCGAAATCATGCTGAATCTTTAACTATTAGTAGAACGCTCGAAAGCCGATCCTTGCAATAACTGGAAGGGCACTTGGACTATTGACCTGCCGGGAAGTCCATGACTGGCCTCATTACCGATTGCTTTCGATGAAGGTGACCTTGTTGATCTCCTTCAGGGTGGTCAGCCCCAGCCTGACCTTGTCCAACGCCGACTCGCGCAGGAACCGCATGCCCTCCTCCCGCGCCGCTCGGCGGATCTCCGAAGTCGGCTTCTTGACCAGAATCATCTCGCGAATCCGGTCGCTCAGCTCGAGAAGTTCATGAATCGCGGTTCGGCCGCGGAATCCCGTCCCGGCGCATTCAATGCATCCCTGGCCTTCAAAGAAGGGCACCTTCGACCATGATTCGGGATCGAGTCCGCTGGCTTCGAGGACATCGCCACTATAGTGCACCAGGCTGCGGCAAGATTCGCAGATCAGCCGCACCAGGCGCTGCGCCAGGATGCAGTTCAGAGCGGAAACGAAGTTGTAGGGTTCTACCCCCATGTTCAAGAAGCGTCCGAGCACATCGACCACGTTGTTGGCGTGCACGGTGGTGAAGACCAGGTGTCCGGTCAGCGCCGACTGAATGGCGATTTGCGCGGTTTCCGTATCGCGAATTTCGCCCACCATGATCTTGTCAGGGTCGTGCCGCAAAATGGATCGCAGCCCACGCGCAAAGGTCAATCCTTTTTTCTCGTTGACCGGAATCTGGGTGATGCCCCGAATCTGATATTCGACCGGATCCTCAATGGTGATGATCTTGTCTTCGTCGGTTTTGATCTCGTTCACCCCGGCATAGAGGGTAGTCGTCTTGCCGCTGCCGGTCGGCCCGGTTACCAAGACCATGCCGTAGGGTTCCTTGATGTAGCGGCGGAACCGGATCAAATCGTCATCGTCGAAGCCCACCACGTCGAGCGTCAGTTTGCGGAACTTCTCGCTCATGGACTCTTTATCGAGCACGCGCAGCACGGCGTCTTCCCCGTGGATGGAAGGCATGATCGAGACGCGGAAATCGATCGGCCGTTCCGGAGTGCCGTACTTGACGCGGAAGCGACCGTCTTGCGGAACCCGCCGCTCCGAGATGTCCAACTCACTCATGACCTTGATACGAGAAATGATGGTCGAATGATGTTCTTTGGCAATCGGCGGCATGGCCTGCTGCAGCACACCGTCAATG
>Ga0187783_10001975_pt1 | contig 15240 bp, 12 predicted proteins | sample 1015_SJ02_MP02_2_FD_132471 | JGI IMG/M metagenome (GOLD analysis project Ga0187783, IMG submission 132471) | Tropical peat soil microbial communities from peatlands in Department of Meta, Colombia - 1015_SJ02_MP02_20_MG | ecosystem: Environmental > Terrestrial > Soil > Wetlands > Peat | place... | reverse complement strand
GAAAATGACGTTGAGGTGGGCTCAGAGTGATGGAAGAAGCGCGGCAAGCGCGGACTGGTCACGAACTGGTCCGACGATCTCGACAGAATCCGGGATCGCGCTGAGCCGACCCCACAACAGGAGGAGCAGGTCGCTCGCTCGACCGCGTATCTGAACATCGGCGTCAAGGGCGCGTCGCGTCAGGTTTCGGCCGCCGGGAGGAAGTGCGACGGTCCAGCAGTCGCCAGTGTCGAGCGCGTCGACACTGACTGTCGGTCCGGCCGGCACATTCGCCTGCGCGCGCCCGACGTCTACGAACACGTCAAGGAATTCGTCGATTCCGTCGGCTGAGACGTCCGGCTCGATCGGGTCCGCGCTACCGCGCGAACCCATCTGTGCATCCCACCGATGCACCACACACTCGTGCGCCATGCGACGTCCCCAGAAGCCGACCTTGCCGTCACGACCCTGATACCAGTTCCAGCACGAAAGTGAGGGGTCGACCGTGCGCAGTTGCTCGAGGAGTTCGGCCGTCCCGAGCGCAAACCAAGCGGGAAACGATGGATCGTTCTTCTCCGGTGCGGCGAGGCTTGCAAACAAGCCGAAATCGGCGTCAGGACGACCTGCGATGATTTGAGCGACCACGTGATGCGTTCCTGCTACGTGACGTGCCACGGTACCCACGCGCCAACGGTCGGACCATGGGACTTGCCCGTCCGGATTTTCGACGTACGCGTCGACGATTCGCTGTGCCTCGCGTTGGATCAGGTCAAGGTAATCAGTGCGCACTGCTCGCCTCCCGCGCTTCTGTGAAGGTTCTTTGTATAGCGGAGATTGCCGACACTGACGAAAGGAGGATCCCTCGGACCTTCCGGCTACTTTCGTCCGACTTCGCTCGACTCCGCCCGACTTCGCTCTACTTCGCTCGACTCCGCTTTTCTTCGCATTTCGCTCTACTTCGCTGATCTCGCGACGAACCCTGTCGAGTAGTGAATGAAAGCGGTGGGAGATTTGTGGGGCGTGCTCAGTAACGACACACCCGAGAGAACCGGCGCGGTCTGATCCTTCTGTTCAGGCCCAGATAGGCAGATAGTAGGCGCAGATGGTACGAGCGGTGTCCGGCATTATGCTTGGTCATGGCGTCGTGAGAAGGAGAGTCGATCGCTGCACTTATGCGACGTAACGTCTCACCACGACCCTGGAAGGGAGGACGCCATGGCAGTTCGAACCCAGAGGCCCGCCGAGGTGGCCCGGGCTATTTTCGAGGCCATCGGCAAGAAGCACCTCGATGATGCCTTTGCGTACTTGGCCGACGATGCCGTCGACGACTTCGTGGCGATCGGCCGCTTCGAGGGGAAGGTCGCAATCCGCCGATTCTTCGACGAGCTTTTCGTTGCCTTTCCCACCTTCGAAATGACCGTCGAGCGGATTGTCGGCGACGACACGAGCGCCGTCGTCCAGTGGCGAGCAACCGGGGACTTTACCGGCGGACAATTCCAGGGCGTTGAGCCCACAGGCAGGCACGTCGAGATTCGGGGCGTCGATGTGATGGAGATAACCGATGGTGCCGTCCGCCACAACACCATCTATTACGACGGGGCGGCGTTCGCTCGCCAAGTCGGGATGTTGCCTGCAGCTGGCACGAGCATGGACCGTGCCGTACTGAGCGCGTTCAACGCCGTTACGCGTTTGCGGAAGCGGTCGGCCAGGACAGGCAACAATAGAGGCAAAGGTGAAGACAACAGTACAGACAACAGTAAGGGCAACGGGACGACCAACCAGTAACCGTCAGGTCAAACGGATCTGACCGCCTCGCTCCTACGTATTCCATTCGCGTGACCGGCGAGTGCTGATTTGGAGCGTGGCTACTCTTGATGTCGCCCCGTCCTTACTGCCCTACTTAGGAGCATGACCGCCCGGTCGATGTCGCGAGATTCGATCGAGGCGAAGGCAAGTCGGAGATGGGATCGGTCCGATTCCCCGACCTTGAATATTTGACCCGGGAGGACCGCTACGCCCATCGAGGCGGCTCGTTCGGAAAGCGACAGTTCGTCGTGGTGGCCGGGCAGTTCGAGCCAGATCGAGATGCCGCCATTAGGAACGGTGAAACGGGCCTCTGGAAGGTGGCGCGTTAGAGCTACGGCGAGTGTGGATGCCCGCTCGCGAAGGGTGACGGCAACGACGCGAACCTGGGTTCTCCAGCTGCTCGTGCTCAACAGGTCGACGCAGGCTTCTTGCAATGGCCGGGCCATGAAGTGCTCGTCCACTAGGCGCAGGTTGGCCACGCGCTGGAGGACCGGTCCGCGAGCGGCAATGGCCCCTACACGCAAGCTTGGGGCCGTGGCCTTGGTGAGAGAGCTCAGCGTTATGACATGGCCATGAGGGTCGTCGCGGATCAGTGGTGGGGGCGGCACTTGACCGTGGCTCAGCCATCGGGCTGCCCAGTCGTCTTCGATGATGAAGGCGCCGGCGCCTGTCGCCGCGTCGATTACTTCGCGCCGGCGAGAGTCGTCCAGCACCGTGCCACCGGGATTGGCGAAGGTTGGTTGCATGTAGAGAAGTCGTGCACTGGTGGTTTGAAAAGCGCGCTCCAAGAACTCCACCCTGATCCCCTTGTCGTCGACGGGAACGGGAACTGGGACGAGCCCGGCGCTGCGAGCTACAGCCAGGGCGCCCGGATACGTGGGGGTTTCGAAGAGGACCGGGCTCCCACTGGGAAGGATGGCGCGCATGGTGGCCGAAAGCGCAGATTGGCCCCCGGAGGTGATGAGGACATCATCTGCATCAACCCCTAGCTCCGTGGCGAACCAGTGACGTAGTTCCTGAAGGCCCATCATTGGCGGAGCTTCCAAGGCGCCGGGCCGGCGGGCCGCTCGGCCCAACGCGGCCGCCACCCTTGAGTCGGACCTCAAACCCGCATCGAGATATCCGCCCGTCAGAGATAGACCATCCATGCTTCGCAGGCGGAAGGCCAAGTCCAGACCTGCGGGATCCACGGGGCTCGCTCCGAGAGCTACCTGTTGCCATGCAGTGTCTGCGTCCGGACGGGCCGTGGGCCGGGCAACAAAGGTTCCTGCTCCCGGGCGGGTGCTGAGAACACCCTCGGCCACCAGCTGACCGACCGCCCGGCGCACTGTCACCGGTCCTACGCCCAACTGGGCGGTCAGCTCACGGCTGCTCGGCAGGCGCTCACCGAAGATTCGGTCTTCGGCGAGGCTCCGTAGGGCCATCACCGTTCTGTCGATACTGCTATCCTTATCTATGAGTACTGACGATAGCGCTATTGGGAGCGGCGGGAAAGCGGGATTCTCAGCTGGCAGCTCCCACCCGGGCAGCCCCCACCCGGGCAGCTCCCACCCGGGCAGCCCCGAGGCCAGGTGACCGGCTTGCACCCCTGGCTTGCCTCTGAGCTTGCGCGCGAAAAGCAACAGAGCCTCGAGAAGGCGGCCAGTCGCTACCGGATGGCGCACCTCGTCCGACAACAGCGTCGCAAACGCCGGAGTGTTCGCTGGATCCGTCTGCGCCGACGAGATCGAGCTCGACGCAAAGACCTGAAAGGCTCAGGTCATCAAATCACTGCTCAGCCTTGTACAAGTGCTCGGTTATCAATTCGATCGACACGCAAACCGCCCGCACTACCGCGGTGCGGATGAAGCGGACCCCTAGCCGCCGTGCAGGATACGGTCCGAAACCATTTCCCACTGGGCTCGTAACCCGACTCGTAATGGTAGTTGCCGCACGTACGCTGAATCGTTAACGGTCGAGCCGTAAACCTTTGCGTCACCGAGGCCGTAAACATTGCCGTCTGCACTCGTGAGCCAGAGCCCGCCCCCGTCCGACGTCACGGCCAATCCGGTCACGTCGGCGGTGACCTTTCCGACTTCCGTTCCGAGGTTGGCCGCGTCCCCGAACGGGCGGACGTCACCGTACGCGTCCACCATCCAGTACCCCTGGCCGTCCGGCGTAGAGGCTATGGCTACGACTGGTACGGCAGGAGACGCCCAGGACCCGAAATTGCCCGCGTCCCCGAAGGGGAAGACGGTTCCGTCATCGCGGACTTCCCAGTAGCCACCGCCGTCGGGTGTTGCGGCAATCCCCACAAAGACGTGGTTGTCGTAATCGCCCGCTGCTGAACCGTGGAATGGCGCGTCGAACGAGAACACTCCGCCGTCGAGGCCCATCTGCCAGTAGCCGCCCGTGGCCTTGTCGAGCGCGATCGCTACGACAGGAGCGAAGAGCGGTCGTCCGCACATCGATCCGGCTGAGACGGCATCGCCGAATGTGTATAGGCATCCCCTTGCATCCGTTATGAAGTAGCCCTCCGAATCCGCGGTGCCCACAATGGCGGTGCCTGCTTGCCCGATCGCTGCGTTTCCTGGAATCTGAGCGGAGCCGAGATTGACCGCATCGCCGAAGGGCGAGACTGTCCCGTTGCTCGCAGCTTCCCAGTAGCCCTTGTCGGTAGCCGTCCCAACTAACCCGATCGTGGGTTCGGCGTAGTTGGAAAGTGTGTTGGCCATGCTGACGATCGGCGCGGGCAGAGGGCTGCCGCCGAGCGATCCGCGGAACGGCGCCCCGAAGGTGAAGATCCCTCCGTCAGAGGCTACGAGCCGGTAACCGGTACCGAGCGCCATATTCGCCAGAGGTTCGACAGCCATTCCCACAACCGGAGCAGCAAGATGGTGTCCACCCATGGACCCGAAGAAGGGGTTACCAAAGGAGAAGATCCCTCCGTCCGCCGCGACGAGCCAGTAACCCCCGTATTTCGGGCTGTATCCCATGCCGACCATCGGGGCGTTCAGGTGGTGTCCACCCATCGAACCGTGAAACGGCGCGTGGAACGAGAAGACTCCGCCGTCTGACGCGATCAACCAATATCCCCCTGTCGCGTCGTCCGCGCTCACCCCGACGACCGGTGCGTTCAAATACTTGCCACCCATCGATCCCCAGAAATGAGCGTCGCCAAAGGAGAACACCCCGCCGTCCGCAGCCGCCAACCAGTAGCCGCGCCCGTCCGGAGTTGGAGCCATGCCGACGACCGGGGCGTTGAGGGGATGGCCACCCATGGATCCGTAGAAGGGCGCGCCAAAGCTGAAGACCCCGCCATCCGATGCTGCGAGCCAGTAACCGTCGGTATTGGGATCGACCTCGGAGGCGACGATGTGTCCGTTGATCCGTACACCAGCGAGCGATCCAAGAAAGAACGCCGACCCGAACGGATACACGTCACCGTCCGACCCAACCTCGATGTACCCGTCCTCTCTGGTGGAGAAGTCGGGTCTCGGCGCACTTGCGGTCGTTCCGACGTGGCCGGACGAACCAGACGAGGACGTCGAGGTCATCGTCGCGACGGTGCCAGCGGAAGCAAGACTTGCGGGAAGAAGAACAACGAGCGCGGGAAGCACAACGGCGAACACCGCTGCAAGAGCTCCAAACGTGGTCCGACGCGCTGGGGGAAGCACGTCCCCGATCGAGAGCGAAGGCTCAGGCGCACGCGCAGGTGCGGATGGGATCGCCCGAGTCTGGTCACATCGAGATCTGGAATCGGCCGTGGGATGGCTCCGGCGACACCCCATTTTCTCCCCCGTGTCGCAGTAGCCGACTAGCTACGTTCGACCTCTCTTAGTGGTGCTCTTCACACAGAACGAGCACAATCATTGGGTGGCAGCGTAGCGACCGCCCCGTCGCGGCATCCTTCAGGGTCGTGCCTGAGAGTTGAATTGGTGGTCCGTTGACATCGGCAGCGCGGATCGCTTCTGCCATCGCTCACTGCGTACTGCCGACCTGCGAGACTTCGTCCGGTTGAGGGGAGGTGGGGGATGAGCGACAGATCCGATCAACCGGGGCCGGGTTGGTGGCTGGCGTCCGACATGCGTTGGTACCCGCCTGAGTTGCACCCCGACGTGCTAGCCAAAGCGGCCCAGGAAGCAGCGGCCCAGGAGCAAGCCACGCCCGATCAACCTCAGCCGGGCCAAGCCCAACCCGGACAACCCCAACCCGGACAACCCCAACCCGGACAACCCCAACCCGGACAACCCCAACCCGGACAAACTGGACAACAAGGGCAACCCCCGCAGCAACCCGGACAGCCGCCGCAACAAGCCGGCCAACCGGCGCAGCAAGCCGCGCAGCCCGCTGCGCCGCCGCCGCAAGCATCCCCGCAGCAACCCGTGCAACCGCTGCAACAACCCGCGCAGCCAGCGCCGCAGTCGATGCCGCCGCCATCACAAACGCCTCCCGGCGGTCCGCCCATTTCCACGCCAGGTCCGCCCGGGTGGGTTCCGCCGCAAACTCCACCCGGAGGTTCGGCTCCCCCACAAGCGTTTCCCGTTCAACCTGCGTCGGCACCGCCTGTTCCGCCGTTCCCGGCGCCGCAATCCTCAGAGCCCACCGGCCCGCCCGCTTACCCCGGAATGCCCCCGCCGCTTCCGCCTTATCCCGGTGGACCAGAGCCGCCGAGCACTCAAGGATGGGGTGCGCCACCCGGAGCGCCTCCCTGGGCGCCAGGCGGCCCACCCGGAGGGTTCCCTGCTGGGGCAGGTGGCATGCCCCCCGGAATGCCTCCGACCGGTGGCAATCCGATTCTCATGTCGTTCGGGGGCCCTCAGCCGCAGAACCGTTTAACCGTTCTCGTCCGAATAATCCTCGCGATCCCGCATTTGATCGTCCTGTGGTTGCTGGGCATCGCCGTTTTCGTCGTCGTGATCATCGGTTGGTTCGCTGCGCTTGTCCTGGGTGAACTTCCGAACTTCGCTCGCGAGATGATCGGTGGATACGTGATGTGGTTCACGCGCGTCGGAGGGTACGTAGACCTTCTCACCGATGTCTATCCACCGTTCTCGTTGGGGGAAGAACCGCAGTATCCGATACGGGTTGCACTACCTCCTCCTGAGAAGCTCAACCGCCTAGCAGTCTTCTTCCGCATCATCCTGGTGATACCCGCTTACATCATTTCGGCGGTCATCTCCGGGATTTTCCTAGGCTTGCTCCTTTTCGTCGGCTGGTTGGTAGCTCTTGTAACAGGTCAACTACCAAACGTGCTCTATGAAGTGTTTTCCACCGTCATCCGGTACCAGGCGCGCTTGTTCGGGTACTTCACAATGGTCACGCCCGAGTACCCGTGGGGTCCGTACGGGGATACTCCGCCATACACCGTCCCGGGATGGGAAGTCGTCCTCTCTTCCGGGGCCAAAACGCTTCTAACGATCGGGATCGTCGTCAACGTCATCTGGTTCTTCGTCGGCCCGCGTCTCGGGGGTCATCCGAACAATTCAAACCCCAATGGAGTGCTGAACAACCGTGCTGCGGTGGTGGTTCGCCATCAAGGGTTCAACGCCTCAGCGAAGGTCGCGAAGATCTACGTCACTTAGCTCGCACTACTTAGCGCGCACTCTGCTAGCGAGCGCGCTGAATCCGGCTTGTTATCTTGCTTGCAGGGTCCGCGTCACCTGGGTGGCGGTTTGCCTCTTTTTAGGGGTCCGGATCGGTCAGCTCAGCGTCTGATTCCTGCTCGGCCTGGGTGTCGGATGGCGCCTCGCTACCGGTTAGCGGACCAGCACGTTCAGAAGGTTCCGGAGGTGCGTCCTTGTTGTTCCGTAGCCGATTGTGGAACCCACAGAGGAGCCTGCCGTTCTCCTGGGTTGTGGGCCCTCCCTCCGAGTACGGAATTACGTGGTCGGCTTGGCACCATTTGCCATGAACGTCGCAAAACTCGTTAGTGCACCTTCTGTCGCGTATCTCGATCGCTCTTCTCGTCACTCCAGTGAAGAAGCGTGCCGCGGGGCCGACCTCGATCCTGTTCGCCGGGCCGAACACCGCCCTCTCCAGATATGCCGCCGGCAGAAGACCTCCTAACGCCTCTGGCGGAAGGACCGTCCCGTCGTCGAGCTCACAAACCCTCGTCAAGGTGGGGTAGTCCACGAGGACGACCACATTGGGTGCTGGACGTGTGGCAGCGTCACATGACGAGCGGGAACGGACAGCCATCTCGACGAGAGCGTCGGCGCGCCTCTGGGACGGCGTCCGGGAAAGGTCGCTTTCGACGACGTCTCTTCCGAGGCCAGACTTCGCATCTTCGACATCGGACAGGTACAGCTTCGAATAGAGCCGGTCGAGCTCGGCTCTCACTTGGGTCCCGGATATCGGGTCGAGGAGCTGCCTTCCCACCCACATCTCGCCATGGCTCTTCACGAAGTAGGCGTCTCTTCTTGCCACTTTTGCCTCATACGCAGCGAATGAACCGTCCTCGTCTGCCATCTGCTCCCAGTAGCCGAGCGCCTTTTCGAAATCGGCCGGCCTCAGGTCCTTTGCGTAGTCGACGAGCAACTTCTCATCTCTGGCGAGCGGTTCCGCGGTCCCAGGTCGGTTGAGTCTTGTGATGGAGCTGGCGTGAGAGGAGGCGATCTCACCGCGGCTGAACGCGGCCTCGGTCTCTGGAAGCTCTTTGAGGCCGCGGCCGAGCTTCACCCGCCTCGCCGCCTCGGACTTCTGTATCCGACAGCGTCTCGAAATCCAGGCAGCGGCCGATTTAGCCCCGTCGATGGCGTAGACGCGAGACGAGTCGAACGAAGCGACGCACTGTGTGAGCTCGTACTCGAAACGCGAGTTCAGTCGGTGAAGGGCCACCATCGATTCCCTGTCAGAGAACGAGCTCGGGTCTTCTCTTCTTGCACGCTCGAAGTTGTCCAGCGCAGCTTCCAGCTCTTCGAGTTCGGTCCTCACCATGGAAGACAGTGAAACATCACGGTGTAACAATGCCTTAAAAACAATTCTAGCTCGAGCTACGACTAGGAAACGGGGAAGGGCAGCAAGCGGAGGAACGTGCAGGGTTTTGGACGAATGGGAGCTCCACCGACGCACAACCGTGACCAGAAGGCTAGTTCGCACAAACGCACGAATGGCCCGTGCCAGCAAAGAGACAGCAAAGAGACAGCAAAGAGACATCAAAGAGAGACAGCAAAGAGACAGCAAAGAGACAGCAAAGAGACAGAAAAGAGAGTCCCGCCAACAAAGCAAGAAAGAGGGCCCAGGCCCAGTTGAAGCACATTCGGTGCTCGATAGTCCGCGAACGTGGGCATCCAGAGAGGGGGGTGTCTCATGAAGGCACCGAGAGCTCGATCAGCCCAAAGAACCGCAGCCTCCTGAGGTGAAGAACACCCTGGCTGAGATCCCCCCGAAGTCGTCGCTTATCGGCCCCACTGGTAAGTCTCTTTGTGGACCCGAAGGTAGAGAAACGTCTCTGTCTCCCTCACGCCCTCGATCGCACGGATCGAGCCATGAAGGAGCTCGAGCAGATGCTCGTCGTCCTCGACCACGACCTCGACAAGAACGTCGAAACCTCCGGCGGTGAGCACCACGTACTCCACTTCGGCAAGAGCCGCCAGCGCGTCGGCTACCTTTCGCGAGTCGCCTTCGACCTTCACTCCGACCATCGCTTGCCGCGAGAACCCCATGACCCTCGGGTCGGTCACAGCGACGATCTGCATCACCCGATTGTCGACGAGGCGCTGTACCCGTTGGCGTACCGCAGCTTCCGAGAGCCCTACCAGAGGCCCGAGTTGCGTGTACGGCTTTCGCCCGTCGGCCTGGAGCTCCTCGATGATGCGTTTGTCGACGGCGTCGAGCGTTACCACCCTCAGTCCGCCACCGCTGCGCAGAACTCTCCGAATGCGTCCACGAAGCGGTCGATGTGCGTCTCGTCGTGTTGAACCGAGAGTGTCCACTGCTCTTCGTTCCCCGGTGTCATGAACACGCCCCGGTTGAGTAGCCATACCCACGACGCGTCGAAGAGCTGGGCGTTCGTCTCGAGGAAGCTGCGGTAGTCGACAAGGGGCTCGCTTCTGTAAGAGACGCATCCCTTGCACCCGAGGTCGACTACGTGCGCAGGGATACCGTGTTCCTCGATCGCCAACCGGCAGCCCGACGCGAGCCGGTTCCCGATCTTCGCGAAGTGTTCGTACGCGGCCGGCGTGAGAACTTCGGTCAGCGCGGCGAGCCCGGCTGCAGCAGAGAGGGGGTTCCCGTTGAACGTTCCTTGCTGGGCGATCCCGTTCTCGATCTCGTCCATTATCTCGGCCCGACCCCCGAAGGCCCCGAGTGGCGATCCGCCTGCGATCGATTTGGCGAAACACGCGAGGTCGGGGCTAACGCCGTAACGCTCGATCGCACCGCCCGCGGCGATGGTGGCGCCGCACTTGACCTCGTCGAAGATCAGCACGACGCCATGTCGCGTGCACAAGTCGCGCAAACCTTCGAGATAGCCGGGTTGGGGGAGCACGATGCCGATGTTCATCATCACCGGCTCGATGATGAAGCACGCGATTTCATCTCCGGATTCCGCGAACAGCCGCTCGACGGATGCGAGGTCGTTGTAGGGGACCGCCGTCGTCCAACGATTCATCCCCATCGGAATTCCTTTGGATGCCGGGAATTGCTCGCCGTGCTCTCCGGACGCTTCGATCAACTGCAGCCCCGGGGTGACGGAGTACATGACGGCGTCGTGATGCCCGTGGTAAGAACCTTCGATCTTGCATATCCGGTCTCGCCCGGTTGCCCCGCGAGCGACGCGGATTGCGTCCATGGTCGCTTCGGTCCCCGAGTTGGTGAAGCGGACCCGTTCCAGGCGGAAGCGGCGGCAGAGCTCTTCGGCCAGTAGCACGGCTTCCTCGGTCGTCACCGCGAAGTGGGTCCCGCGCCGCGCCGCGCGGCTGAGGGCCTCTGCGATCTTCGGGTGCGCGTGGCCGACCGCCATCGAACCGAACCCGTTGTGATAGTCGACGTACTCGGTGCCGTCCACGTCCCAGACGTGCGCGCCTTCACCGCGCGACAAGTACACCGGGTAGGGATGGCCCGCTTGGAAAGACGACGCCACTCCCATCGGCATCGAACGGCTCGCCCGGTCGAACAACTCCCGTGATCGCGGAGTGCGGGCCAGCAGGTCGCCTTTTTCGATTTCGAAGATCTCTATCGCCCGCGCTGTCAGGCGCTGTGTGTCTTCCGGTGTCACCCGCCGATTATACAACGGTATCCGTCGTTCGAGGAGCTATCTACGACGAATCACGTTGAAAAGGACGTCCGGTCACATTGACAAGGACGTCCGGTCACGTTGAAAGGGACGTCGGGTCACATTGAAAAGGACGTGTTGGTCACATTGAAAAGGACATCCGGCCGCTACTGAGTGTCGCCCCCTTGCGGCTCACCCGCCTGGGAGACCTGACCGTTGAAAACCCCTTCGGCTCGAAGGCGCCGCGCTACCTCTTCCCGTAGCGCTCTCTCGAGGGCGTCGCGCTCGGCGTGCGGGGTCTTGATCGAAACCCTGCTCGTGAGCGTGTCCGCATCCGCGGCCACGACCCCCCAGCTGTGAGGGGGTTCGAGAACGAACGGGGCGAACCTATTGTCGGCGGCCACCGCCGCAGCGGCCTCCGATGTCGCGTTGAGCACTCGGTCGACGGTGGTACCGGCCGGCACTGCCACGTCGACCGTCGCCCTGGCCCAACCGCGCGATGAGTTGGCGAGCTTGCGGATCTCGCCGTTCGGCACGAACCAGACCGTTCCGTCCGGAGCGCGTAGCCGCGTTACGCGCAAGCTCAGGTCTTCCACGGTCCCCGTAGTCGTGTCGACGGCGATGGTGTCTCCGATCCCGAACTGATCCTCGATGATGAGGAGGAAACCCGCCAGAAGGTCGCGCACCATGCTCTGCGCTCCGAAGCCCAAAGTCGCCCCGATCACCGTCGCTCCGGCAACCACTGGCGTCAGGTTGATACCGAGGGTGCCGAGGATGGTGAGGATCGCGATGACCCACACGACCCCCTTCCAGATGCTGGCGGTCAGAGCCGTGAGGGCCGTGGCTCGCGTCTCGGCCCTCGGGGAATCCCGGCGCGAGGCCGCCTTGCGTGCGGCGCCCCCGATCCACTCGCGGATGATCCGGGCGCCGATGTGGCTCAAGAGGAGAGCTCCGAGGAGGATGACGAGGACCCCCACGGGCTTCGCTACCAACACCTGGACGTGATGGGCGGTATCGGGGTCTACGCCGAACCAGCGCAGAATGCTCTCGAGCCAGCCCTGGCTGGCGGTCGGCGTGGACGCAGTTGACGAAGTGCTGGTTGGCACGGCCAGTATTCTGGTCCGGCGGAGCCCCCTGGTGAGCATTGCCCACGACCACCGCGCGAGTACTGGCCGGCACCTCGCTTTCCGCATCGACGTCGTGCTCGTCCTCGCGACCCTGATCGTCGCCGCGGTCGGCGTGGTCATGGTCTACTCGGCCACGCGCGACAAGCTTGCGCTCGCCGGGTTCAGCAGTCACTACTACTTGAACCGTCAGGCAGGTTTCGTAGTCGTCGGCTTCATCGTGATGACGGCGCTCGCCCTGGTCGACTACCACTGGCTGGAGCACGCCAGTGCGGTCCTGTACGTCGGGATAATCCTGGCGCTGCTGGCGATGTTTGCGATCGGCCACAGCCAGCAGGGCGCGACACGGTGGATCGGCTTCGGCCCGTTTCAGTTCCAGCCCTCGGCGTTCGCGACCCTCGTGGAGATCGTCATCGTCGCAACGTTCTGCGCCCGAAGACCGCAGGGGATAGACCGAACGGACCTGGTCAAGGTGCTCGGGCTGTGTGCAGTGCCGATCCTCCTGGTCGTGAAGCAACCGGACCTCGGGTCAGCGATCATCATGTGCGTAGTCCTGCTTGTCATGCTGGTGGTGGCGGGTATCCCGAACCGATATCTGGTGCTTCTCGTCATAGCGGCGGCCGCCGGAGCGTTCGCGATGGCGCACTTCGGGTTGTTGAAGCACTACCAAGTCGCCAGGATCACGAGCTTTCTCAACCAGGGGAACAATGCCCAGACCGCGTCCTACAACCTGGCACAGTCGAAAGCCGCCATCGGCCATGGCGGATTCTGGGGAACCGGGCTCTTCAAAGGAGCACAGACGAACCTTTCGTACGTGCCCGAGCAACAGACGGACTTCATCTTCTCCGCGGTGGGGGAACAGCTCGGGTTCGTGGGGTCGGCCAGCGTGATCCTCATTATCGGCATCTTGTGCTGGCGAATCCTGAGAGCTGCACAGCTCGCAAGGGATTCGTTCGGCCGGCTGCTGGCCACGGGTTGCTTCACGCTCATCGCTTTCAGCGCCTTCGAGAACGCAGGGATGACGATGGGGATCATGCCCATCGCCGGGATCCCGCTCCCGTTCTTGAGTTACGGAGGGTCCGCCACGATCGCGTTCTTCGCCGCGGTCGGCATAGCCCTCTCCGTGAACCTGCACCATCAGCGATGACAGAAACCGAAGGCGCGCTCCCCGAAGCAACAGAACCGTCCACGACGGAGGATGATTCGGCCGAGGCAGTGCCGGCGTCGAGTACCGAGGCGGTATCCGTGGCGAGTACCGAAGCGGTATCGGTGGCGAGTACCGACGCGGTATCAGCCGAGGCGGTACCCATGTCGAGCCCCGACGCATGGCGGCTCGTTGCGGTGGCCGGAGTGTTCATGGAGCTTCCGAGCCAGTATCCGGAGATCGTCCTTCAAGAGAGTGAGGCACCGTGGCGCGAGCTCCGAATTCCGGTCGGGCTTGCCGAAGGCACGGCCATCGCTTACGCCTACAAGGGGATCATCACGCCACGCCCGCTCACCCATCAGATGTTCACAGAGGTGATCGAACGTCACGGCGTGAGCATCGAGGCAGTACGGATAACGGCGCGCAGGCGCGGCATCTACCACGCTGAGCTCGAGACGACCGGACGTACGGGCCGCCAAGTCGTTCCTTGTAGACCGTCGGACGCGTTCGCATTGGTTCTTCGTCAGAGAATGCCCACACCGATCCTCGTCGCCGACTGGCTCTTCGATTCAGATTGACGTTTCGGCGCGAGCGCGCGGTAGAGCCCAGTGGCTCAGTTCGTCGAGCCCGAGAATCCCAGCGCCTCAGCGGGGATGCCCGGGCCGGCGGGAACTCTCGTAGCCGTGGCCGCGACCGCGACGGTCGGCCTGGAGCCCTCGTCGGAGATGCGCATCAACAGCGCGATCAACACGTAGTTCGCGATCAACGAGGATCCGCCGTAAGCCATGAAGGGGAGAGTGATACCCGTGAGGGGCAGGAGCCTCACGATTCCCGCCATGATGAAAAAGGCTTGTAGACCGACGATCACGGACAATCCCACCGCGGTCAGCTTGGCGAAATCAGAACGCGCGGTCTGTGCGATGCGAAAGCCCGCACCGACCATGAGAAGGAACCCGAAGAGCACGAAGCTCGCGCCGAGTAGTCCCCATTCCGTGCCGATCGCCGCGAATATGTAGTCACTTCCCCATTCGGGGATCTGGCGGATGTCCCCGAAACCGAGGCCGGTCCCGATCAAACCCCCGGAGCCGAGCCCGAACAGTCCTGCCATGAGCTGTCCGGTGGTGGAGGGGTGGAGCCATTCGGTGATGCGCTGGTGCACCTGGCTGAACACGCGTCCCGCGACGGTCGTACCGGCGGCGAACAGCACCAGGCCTACGAGGATGTAACGCCAACGCCCCGTCGCTACCCACAGCATGGAGATGAACAAGACGAAGATGAGCAGCGCGAACCCTACGTCGTGTTCAGCGGCGAGGACGAGCATCGCGAATCCCCACGTAATGAGGATCGGCCCGAGTGCGCGCGGGTCGAGCACCAGTCGGTTTCCGACGCGCGCGGTCGGAACCGACAGCAGCTCGCGCTTCTCCGAGAAATACGAGGCGAAGAAGATGCAGAGGAGGATCTTCGCGAGCTCGACCGGCTGGCCGTTTACCGGTCCGATCTTGACCCACAGCCGCGCGCCGTTGATGTTCTCCCCGATGTGCGGGATGAGTGGGGCCAGCATTAGCGCCACCGCGAGGAGCAGGAGAATGTAGCGGTAACGGTCGAGGTCACGCGACCTCTTCACGATCAGCAGGGTCAGCACGTACGCGCCGATCCCGATCGCGATCCAAGCGGCTTGGAGGCGCGGCGGGAATTGGTTGTCGTTGACCTCGGCGAGCATCACGTACCCGATTCCGTTCAAGAGCGTCGCGATCGGGAGAATCACCGGGTTTGCGTCAGGAACGAGGATGCGGTTGGCGACGTGCGCGCACAACCCGAGGCCGAGGACGATCCCCAGGAACGGCCCGAGGTTGGGCGGGATCCTCGAAGTCGTCCCGATCGAGGCCAGCACGTAGGTGGCCGTGATGATGAGGGCCCCGAAGACCAACAACCCGAGCTCGGTCCGGCGTGCGGGCTTGGGCCCGGCCGGTCTCGCTCCAGGCCGGGGGGGT
>Ga0187783_10001974_pt1 | contig 15241 bp, 14 predicted proteins | sample 1015_SJ02_MP02_2_FD_132471 | JGI IMG/M metagenome (GOLD analysis project Ga0187783, IMG submission 132471) | Tropical peat soil microbial communities from peatlands in Department of Meta, Colombia - 1015_SJ02_MP02_20_MG | ecosystem: Environmental > Terrestrial > Soil > Wetlands > Peat | place... | reverse complement strand
GGCAAGTAGTAGCGCGTATCCTCGGATTCGCCTTGCGTCCAAACCTGTTTCACCTGATTCGGGTAGTCCTTGTCCGGCAGGATGAAGTACACACCTTTGGTCGGCCTGCCCTCATATTTGATTTCGAGGTCGAATTTGTCGCCAATTTTGCTGTGCTTCGGCAGGGTGACGATCAGTTTCGCGTCGGTTGTTTCAAACTTGGCGTCGCTCTTGTTCACCTTCACGCTCTCGATTTGCAGACCGACTGAGTCGAACCAAATCGAGTCGAGATCATTCCGCAGCAAAGTCAAGTTGTGCGTGACATCGCCGATGACTTTTCGCTGGTCGAGGTCGAAACGAAGCGCGATCTTCGAGTGTTGAACATCGTAATCCCGGCTGCGCGCATAGGGCTCGTCGGCGCGCAAAACGTGGACGACAAAAACCATGAGGAGAACGCAACCGCTAGCCGACAAAGCCCGAGCCGTGTTGCCTTCCTTTAGCTTTGCAATTTTCATCCGTTGCTCTCCCTCATACCGCCTCGCGCCGAGCGGTCGATTGAACATCCAGGCATGCACATGGCTAATCGCGTTGCTGCTTCGAACCTCTCATGTTCTCTCGACGCTGGTCCACGCGTCAAATTGGCGTAGCTATCCAGGTACGGACGGAATTGCGCATTCTAATTGCCTGTCCAGCGGATGCAATCCGGCAGATGTAGAACTTAGACGATTCGAGTCTTAGATTGGCAACTTCCCGAGATTTCGCGATACGATACCGGTCATTCCTGCTCAAGGCTGATGTGGCCGATGCCGCCTTCAACGGTGAGCCGGAGCGTGTTTGGCGATTTTCCGTAGGCCGCGTTCACATACTCTCCGTCTTCTTCCTTCAGACCGTGCACGTCCACGGAGCCTAATCCTCCATGAACAGTCGCCACGACTCCGATGCTTTTCGGCAGGCGGACAACCGCTTCGCCGACCCCACCGTGGATTTGTGCTTGCAAATCCTTGCTGCGCTCGCCGGTCAGGTCAACATTGGCTTGGCCTGCGCCGACATTGAGCTGCAGGCGGGTCAAATCAATCTTCGCGAGGTTCAGATCGCTGCGGCCGGCGCCGACGTCGATTTCCAACTCCACGGGAATCGATTCACTAAGCTTGAGTTTCCAAGTGTTGTCGGAATGGCCGACAAACTGCGACCCGCTTTGCTGGTCGATGGTCAGCGTGCCGAAGCCGTTGTCCACGTGATAGTCGATTGACGGCGCGGACCAGGCTGCACCCTGGGAAAAGTCAGCCTGCATCAACTGATCGGCGCCGCCCTGAATCGAAAGCAAGCCCGACGGCATGTGCACCACCACGCGTGCGGCTTTTGCGCCCTTCAGATCGACGACTTGAGACTCGTGCTCGCGCGCGGGGCCGGCGGAGACGTTCATCCAATCGTGACGGTAGAATGCCCGCCCATGCCAAAGCAGATAGGCCATGATCACGAGGAATAGCAGAGTTCCGATCGTCGATCCGACAGGAATCACCGGCGCGCCTTCTGGATCATTGCGCCTCTGCGCACGATCCCAAAACATGCCGGCGCCGACGAGAATCAAAAGCAGCGGCCAATACTTCCAGAGCACCGGCCACGGATCGAAATAGGGGAGCCAGCGCCACAGCAGAAACAGCAAGCCTATGCCGATCAGCAGCAGCGGGAAGACCACCGAGGTACTTCGTACGCGCCCGTCTCTAGACATACTTCCCCTCTCTACCTTTTGCTACGCAACTGACCTTCGAAAAGTTCCACCGGAGAGGCCGCCTGCGCTCATCCTAGGCCGGGCGAAGCGCGGCGTCAATTCCCTGAGACGCGGCGACGTGCTAGAGTGCGCGTGGGACGCTGGAGAGAGCCAAATGGCGAAGTTTGACCGCGTGATCTGGATTGTGCTGGACAGCGTGGGCATTGGCGCATTGCCGGACGCGGCAGACTACGCCGACACGGGCCGAAACACGCTGGGACACATCGCGGAATCGCGTCCACTACGGCTGCCCAATCTCGCGCGACTTGGCCTAGGCAACATCGCCCCTCTAGCGCATGTACCATCCGCAACTAGGCCGACCGCGTCCTTCGGCAAAGGGGTGACGGTTTCGCCGGGAAAAGACACGACGACGGGACACTGGGAAATGGCGGGCGTTTGGCTCGACCAGGCGTTCCCGGTCTACAGGCACGGATTCCCGCCGGAAATCATAAATGCGTTCGAGGCCCAGATTGGCCGGAAAACCATAGGAAACAAGCCCGCGTCCGGCACAGAAATTATCAAGGAGTTGGGCGAAGAACACGTGCGCACGGGCAAGCCGATCGTGTACACCTCCGGCGACAGCGTGTTTCAGATCGCTGCGCATGAAGACGTGATTCCCATCGCTGAGCTCTATCGGATGTGCGAAATTGCGCGAAAGCTGCTGGATGGAAAACACCGCGTGGGTCGCGTGATTGCGCGGCCGTTTACCGGGACGCCAGGAACTTTCACGCGCACATCGCGGCGGCACGACTACGCGGTAGAGCCCCCGAAGCCGATGCTGCTGGACGTGCTGAAAGAGGGCACCGTGCCCGTATTTGGCATCGGAAAGATTCACGATATTTACAACGGGCGCGGCGTCGACGACTACGTCACCACTAAATCGAACGCGGACGGAATGGAGAAGCTGAAGGAAGCCGCCCGGGAACGCAAGCACGGACTGGTTTTCTGCAACCTGGTTGATTTCGACATGCTCTACGGGCACCGCAAGGACGTGGAAGGGTTCGCGAAGTCACTGGAGGAATTCGACGCGGCGCTGAACAGCTATTTGCCAATGCTTGGCGAGCGCGACCTCCTCATGTTGACGGCCGATCACGGCTGCGACCCCGACCCACGATGGGAGACCACGGATCATTCGCGCGAATATGTGCCGATTCTCGCGTACGCTCCTTCGCAACGGGCCGGTAGCAATCTAGGCGTTCGAGGCACCCTAGCGGACATGGGACAAACCATTGCCGAAAATTTTGGCGGGACGATCCCGCACGGATCGAGCTTCCTGAAAGCGCTGGCCTGAGACTTGACTGGCTCAGAGATCACTCGCTTGACGATGCGTGGAACGAGGCGGAGTTCTACTTGCCAGAGGCGGTAGCGGGCGCGCCAGGGGCGTAGTAGCCGTTGCGGGTGCGGGCGGTCAGCTTACCGTGACCGCGCGGTGGGATGACGTCGACGTGAACGCTCCGGAATGTTCCATCACGCGCGGCGTTGGAGGGGTAGTACGCCAGGGTGTACTGGTGACGAATATCGTGGGCCACCTGTTCGCAGATGGAGTGAACATCCTCGACGTTTTCGGGGAAATACGCGACACCGCCAGAGGCCTGCGCGATCGAGGTCAGAGCCCGGCGTGCCGTCTTGGCGCTCTTCTTGCTTTCCTCGCTCAAAAGGCCGATCGTGTAAACCACAGTATCCGTTTTCTGAATTTCGCGGATGGTTTTCTCCAGCGTATTGCGGCTGGTGTTGTCTTCGCCGTCGGTAACGATGAGCAGAACCTTCTTTTCCTTGCTTCCCTTTTTCAAGTGATCCAGCGAGCCGATGATGGCGTCATAAAGAGCGGTACTACCGCGCGCATCGATGCGCTCGAGGGCTTCCTTCAGCTCAGGGATGCTATTGGTGAAATCCTTGTCGAGATCGAGGTAGAAGTCGTCGTTGAAGTTGACGACGAAGGCTTCGTCCGAGGGATTGCTGGACTGGACGAGAGTGAGAGCCGCCTCATTCACCCGAGGGCGCTTGTCGCGCATGCTGCCGCTGTTATCAATGACCAGACCCATGCTCACGGGAATATCTTCGCGCTTGAAGATGGAAAGCTTTTGTTCGACTTTGTCCTCGTAGACGCGGAAGTTGTCCTGTGTGAGGCCATCGACGAATTTGCCGCGATCGTCGAACACGCTGGTGTGAAGAACGACGAGGTTTACGTCGACCTTAATCTTTCCGCCCGATTGCGAGGAAGGGCTGGCGCCGTCCTGCCCGGCACCCGGTGGAGGAGGCGGGGCGCTGTTCTGAACAGGGAGTTGCGCGTGCGCGGTACCCGCAAAAATGGCGAAGAACAAAAGAAGGCAGCCGAGGAGCTGCGATGAACAGATCCCGATGCCGCGATTAGTGGGCCGGCGCGTAGTAGCCGGTTTTGGCGTAGACAGAGAGCGGAGGTAAACCTTTTGGCGGACGCAGTTTGACCTTAATCTTGCGCCAACGGGCGTCGTGAATGTGGTTGCTCGGTCGATATCCCAGTACATATTGATTGCGCAACTCCATGCCGATCTTGGACGCGATGTCCGGCAGATCATTTAGATGCTCGACAGCAAAAACGCGCCCACCGGTGAGTTCGGTAATTTCGGCGAGCAGCGACGGACCGTTGAGCTCTTCTGGGGTACGATTGCGATAACCAAGCGGATCATAGATGCCGATTGCGTAAAGCTGGGTATCGGCTTCCCGCACCAGGCGCTTGATATCGTTCTCGTTATACCTACTATGATTATCGCCCCCATCGGAAAGGATGAGCAAGGCACGTTTGGCGTTGTGTGCACCCCTCATCTGACTGAGTCCAAGGTAGATGGCGTCCAAAAGGGCAGTCCTGCCCTTTGGGGAAGTCATCATCATGCGGGTCTGAAGGTCCTCAACGCTGTTGGTGAAAGTGCTTGTAAGTTCGGCGCGTTCGTTGAAACTTACGAGGAAAAATTCGTCCTGGGGATTAGCAGTCTTGAAAAACTCAAGCGCGGCTTCGCGAGCCTTGTCGACCTTATTGGCCATGCTGCCGCTGAAATCAAAAATGACACCTATGGATATGGGAACGTCTTCCGAAGAGAAGGTGACGATTTCCTGCTCAACGTTGTCTTCAAAGACGCGGAAGTTGTCAGGGTCCAATCCCGTGACCAGGCGATTGTAGGGATCGGTGACCGTCACGTTGACGAGGGCCAGGTCGACGTCGGTGCGAATCGTCTTGCCGGGACGGATGGTCACAGGAGCTGTGTTGTGAGTGACATCCGAGGGCTTCGCCTCTGAGGTAGAGGCGGCTGGCGGGTCGTTGGTCTTCGGATCCGTGCCAGAGTCTTGCGCCAGAAGAGGGAAAGCGGCGCACAAGAAGATTAGGCAAACGAACAGGCGGGAATTCGCGCGGAAGGGAACTGCGCGCGTCTTGCGTGAATCGCGTCTCACCCGGCTTCCCCCATCCTCTCCATTTTCATTCGAGAGGACCGCGCGGTGAGTTCATCATAGCACCGGATTGCGGGAAGGCAAGCGCCTTCGCAGTGCCCTGCCCTACAGCCGGTAAGCAATTCAGGTCGACGTGGTAGGATTTGGCCAAAGCGGTCCGGCCCAAAATGGACCGGCGAGGTCGCGGACATGAGTGAGCCCGAAGTAGTCGTGGTCATCCCGGCCCGGTATGCCTCCACCCGGCTCCCGGGCAAAGCGCTGGTGCAGCTTGCCGGGAAGCCGATGGTGCAGAGGGTGTACGAACGAGCCAAGATGGCGCAGACCGTGAAACGGGTGGTGGTGGCCACGGATGACCAGCGTATCGTTGAGGCGGTCAAGGCCATCGGCGGCGAGGCGCGGATGACGCGCGCCGACCACCGGACCGGCACCGAACGCATTGCGGAAGTCGCCGCCCACGATGCGGCGCAAATCTTTGTGAATGTTCAGGGAGACGAGCCGCTCATCGATCCAGCGGCGATCGACACGGCGGTTGGGGCGCTGCTCGAGGAACCCGCAGCGCAGCTTTCGACGGTCGCGACCCCAATCCGGCATGCCGCCGACATCATGGACCCGAACGTAGTAAAAACCGTTCTAGATTTCGAAGGAAATGCGCTCTATTTTTCGCGGGCGCCGATTCCCTGGATTCGCGATACCCAGCAGAAAGTGCACGTGAAGTACTGGAAGCACCTCGGATTGTACGCGTTTCAGCGGGAAGCGTTACTCGAGTATCCGACGCTGCCGCACGGAGAATTGGAGAAAATCGAACAGCTGGAACAGTTACGCTGGCTTGAAAACGGATGGCGGATGCGGGTGGCGGAAGTGGCACACGATTCGGTGAGCGTGGATGTGCTGGACGACGTCGCCCGGGTGGAAAAGCTGCTCCAGGAACAAAAGCGCGCCGGAGCTTGAGGCAATACGCTGGCCTAAGGCCAAGTCAAAATAACTATTGTTGTTGCAGGCTGATCATGCCGGCCATGGTGCGGTTGCTGTCGGAGGTAACGACATAGGCTAGGGACGGGCTGACGAAATAGGTCTGGAAATTGATAGTAGTCGAAGTCGTGCCGTTGACCGCGAACTTGTAATGATTATTCGTGGTGCTGTCACTGTTAATGGTGAGCATTCCGTTTAGATCGACAGCGGTGTAAAGCAGGTTGCCGCTCAGGCCCAGCTCATTGTAGTCCGTCGTCCCAGAAATATTCGTGCCGGTCGAGTTTGCAAGAGCATACTGACCGGTGAAATCTTCCTGTAGAGGAATGGCGGTGGTCGCCCCCAACTGAACCCCGACCCAGTTGAAAACGTAATTTCCGGCGAGGCCGCTCAGCGCAAAAGGACCGGCGCTTTGGGCGGAGATCGGTCCGCTGCCGATGATGCCCGCGGAGATTTCCTGGACGGCACCCTGCGAGGACGAAATCACGTAGAAAATGTTCTTGAAGGTCCCGGCGTTGGAATCCGTGAAGGTGAAGGTGCCCCGGCCGCTGCCTGAATTGCTCGTGTCGATGCTGTAAGTGGCGCTGGTAATGTTAGAACCCTGAGAGACGTGCGTGTATCTGCCGTTGTTGTTGTCGTCGAGAGAAATGGAGCCGAGACCGCCGTTGCCATCGGCGGTGAAACGCGCCGCGCGCGCGACCGGGCCTTTGCTTCCTTTAACCGAAGCACCGGCCACCATATAGACGAAGCTGCCGGTAAACTGCGAGTTCTGCGCGGGAACCGGCCCCGACTGCAGGGTCGCGGCCCCGGCGCTACCACCCAGTGAATCCTCTTCCATCACCAGGATCTGACTGGAACTCACAATGTAGAAAGCGAAGGTATAGCCACCGAAGCTGATCGTGCCGCGCCCGTAGGTGGCGCCATTCGTGGGGTCCATTTCGTAGGTGCCGGGACTGATCGCGGTTGCGCCAGAAGGCGTGAGATTTCCGTTGTTGGTGTCCATCACACCACCGCTGATCGTGCCGGTGCCATTGGCGTTGAATTCCCCGATGACAGAAATGGGCGCAGCGCCGTTGCCGCTTGGCACAAAGGTTACGCCGGACAAATCAAAAACATACTGGTTGACCAGGGCGCCGAGAGAGAAGTCCGAGGCGGCCTGAAGGCTGAAACTGCCGCTGGTTGTGGCGGTGAGGTCGCTCTGGATAAGGAAGCCACCCATCGAGGATTGCAAGGACAAGCTCAACTGCAAGGCGCCGCCGTTAAGCTTTAGAAGCGCGAGGCCGGCGCCGTTCGGCTGGATCGTGTACGAGCCACCGGTAACGGAAATGGTGGACGCCGACTGGCCGGTGCTGAGGTCCAGCACGTCGACCAATCCCCCGGTGATATGCCCATCGCCATCCGCGGTAAAAGTTCCGATGCGCGCGGTGTAGGCGCCCTTCGAATCGATGCCGGTCAAAGAGAAAGCGTACTGTCCTGTCACGCTGGCATTCGAAAAATTGCCTACGGGAGGAGGCGGAGGATGGGAGCTGCTGCACGCGGCAAGGATCAGCACAACAAGGGCAAGCAATGTCGAGAAAAGAAGCCTCACCGGGCAACTCCAAAACGGTTCGGCCGAGGGTTTTGGCAGGGAGCGACGAACGAGCATGGGGACATAATCTTCATCTTTCCTCTTGTGATGGGCAGGCGTCCAGAATAAATGTTTTTTGGCAGCGCGCAAGCTTACGGAACCCCCCAGCATTAGACGCGCCCACGCGGGCGCGCGTATCATTCTCGCAATTTTCAACCCGCCGCGAATGAGAAGGTTGCGAAGAAGCGCCGCGCAGAAAAAACTTCGATGCGCCGGCGCGAAGACTTTGCATTGACAGTGCTAGAGCTACCGAACATAATTGTATGTACGTCAATCCTGTGGAGGTTCTACAGGCTCAAATCTGTGCGGGCAGAGGCGAGCGACCCGGATGGCGCCAAAATATATCTTTGTTACCGGCGGTGTTGTTTCTTCTCTAGGTAAAGGCGTAGCAGCTTCCTCGATCGGTTGTCTCCTCGAAAGTCGGGGTTTCAAAATCACCCTTCAAAAATGCGATCCGTACCTGAACGTGGATCCCGGAACCATGAGTCCGTTCCAGCACGGCGAAGTGTTCGTGACCGACGATGGCGCGGAGACCGACCTGGATCTCGGACATTACGAACGATTCACGCACGTGCGGCTCTCGCGCGACAATAACTGGACCACCGGCCGGATCTACGAAACCATTCTTTCGAAAGAGCGCCGTGGCGATTATCTGGGCAAGACGGTCCAGGTGATCCCGCACGTCACCGATGAAATCAAACGCTGCATCAAGCGCGTGTCGGAGGGCGTGGACGTCGTCATCGTGGAAATTGGCGGAACGGTGGGTGACATTGAGTCTCTGCCTTTTCTCGAGGCCATCCGCCAGATGCGGCTCGAACTGGGCGGCGAGAATACGCTGTTCGTGCATGTAACCCTGGTGCCGTATATCGCAGCGGCGGGAGAATTGAAAACCAAGCCGACGCAACACAGCGTAAAGGAATTGCTGGGGATCGGGATTCAGCCGGATATTCTCCTGTGCCGAACCGATCGTCACCTGTCCACGGAACTGAAGCGGAAGATCGCGCTGTTCTGCAACGTGGCGGAGTCCGGCGTGATCTCGATGCAGGATGTGAAGACAATTTATGAGGTTCCTGTAGAACTGAGCAAAGAAGGGCTGGACGGTCAGATTACGCGATTGCTGCGGCTGGAAGACAGGCCGGCGAATATGCAGCCCTGGCTGGATATGTTGAACACGTTGCATCACCCGAAAGGCGATGTGAGGATCGCGATTGTCGGAAAGTATGTGCAGCTTGAGGACGCGTACAAGAGCCTGCGCGAGGCCTTACTCCACGGAGGTTTGGCGCACAACCAGAGGACGGTGATCGACTGGATCGAGTCCGAGGAAATCGATTCGTTGGAGACCGCGGAGAAGCGTTTAAAGAATTACGACGGCATCCTGGTGCCCGGGGGATTTGGGAAACGCGGAATCCAGGGGATGGTTTACACGATTCAATTCGCGCGCGAGCACGAGATTCCCTTCTTTGGGATTTGCCTCGGCATGCAATGCGCGACAATCGAGTACGCGCGCGACGCCGCGGGTTTGACGCAGGCGGACAGCACGGAGTTCAATCCACAAACGCCGGATCGCGTCATTTATAAGTTGCGGGAACTGCTCGGCGTCGACGAAATGGGCGGAACGATGCGCCTAGGTGCGTGGCCCTGCAAGCTCGAGCCGGGATCATTCGCCAACAAGGCCTATGGAGTGACGGAGATCAGCGAGCGGCATCGCCACCGCTACGAATTTAATCGCGAGTATGAGAAAACACTGGTCGCCGCGGGGCTGAGGATCACCGGCCGGACGCCGGACGAGAATTACGTTGAGATTGTCGAAGCGCCGAACCATCCGTGGTTTCTGGGCTGCCAGTTTCACCCGGAATTCAAGTCCAAGCCGCTGGAACCCCATCCGTTGTTCGCGGCGTTTATTGGAGCGGCGCTCGAACATAAGCTGCAGAGATTGCGCCCAGCCTCCAGTGCGGCGGTGGAGTCGCAACCGCCCGCGCCGGCTTTGCGTGCCGCGCCGCAGGCTTCGGCTTAAGCCTCGATCAATCAACCGTGTCACTGATTTGTCGCGCCAGCGTTTCGCGGGACGCTCTGTGATATCTTCTTTTCATTCATGACCGAGACACACGAAATTTCTTTGGGCACACTGCGCCTTGGGGGCGGAAATCCGCTTTTTCTGATTGCCGGGCCGTGTGTGATCGAATCCGAAAGCCACGCGCGAACGATCGCCGAAGGTGTGAAGAAAATCGCCACGGACGCAGGCGTGCCGTACATTTTCAAGGCTTCTTATGACAAGGCGAATCGGTCCTCAATCCAGTCGTTTCGCGGACCGGGACTCACGGAAGGACTGCGGATCCTCGCCAAAATTAAGAAGGAATTGAGCGTTCCGATTCTGACCGACATTCACGAAGCGTCGCACGCGGCCATGGCGGCGGAAGTGGCGGACATCCTGCAAATCCCGGCATTTCTCGCCCGGCAGACCGATCTGCTGCTCGCGGCGGCGAAAACCGGCCGCATCATTAATATCAAGAAGGGCCAGTTTCTTTCGCCGTGGGACATGCGCAATGTGGTCGAGAAAGTGGTGTCCTGCGGCAATCACAACATTATTCTTACGGAGCGAGGCGCTTCTTTCGGCTACAACAACCTGGTTGTGGATATGCGGACATTTCCGATTCTTAAGAAGTTCGGCTACCCGGTCGTTTATGACGTGACGCATTCCGTCCAACTGCCGGGCGAGCAGGGCAACGCAAGCGGCGGTCAGCCAGAGTTTATCGAGCCGCTGGCGCGCGCCGGGGTGGCGGCCGGCGTGGACGGCATTTTCCTCGAGACACACGACAATCCGCAGGCCGCGCTGTCCGACGGCGCGAACGCTTTGCCGCTCGCTCAATTGCCTGAGCTTGTTTCGCGGCTCAAAGCTTTATCCGGTTTGGTTCGGCAGTGGGGCGGCCGATGAGTTTAGACACGGCTCGCCGCGTTCTGCAAATTGAAGCTCAGGCGCTAAAGGAACTAGTGGACCGGCTGGATGCGTCGTTCGATCGCGCGGTGGATTTATTGCTTGCGTGCAAGGGCCGTGTGGTTGTCGCCGGGATGGGGAAATCGGGGCTGATCGGGCGGAAAATCTCGGCGACACTATCAAGCACCGGCACGCCTTCGTTTTTCCTGCATCCCGCCGAAGCGCTCCACGGCGACCTTGGGATGCTTGCGCGCGGCGATGCGCTGCTGGCGATCAGCTACGGGGGCGAGACGCCGGAGCTTCTGAACCTACTCGAGACGTTGAAGCGGCTGGAAATGTCGATCGTGACGCTCACGGGAAACCCGAAATCGACGCTGGCGGGCGCGAGCGACGTGGTGGTGGACGTCAGCGTGAAGAAGGAAGCTTGTTCAATGAATCTTGCGCCGACTGCAAGCACCACGGTGGCGATGGCATTGGGAGATGCGCTAGCGATTGCGTTGCTCGAGCGACGCGGCTTTCAGCCGGATGATTTTGTGGCGCTCCATCCTGCGGGCAGGCTCGGGAAAAAATTGATTCGAGTCGAGCACGTGATGCACAAGGGCGAGGCGCTGCCCAAGGTGCCGCCCGAAACGCCGATGCCGGCGACGTTTCACGAAATGTCGGCAAAAAAGCTGGGTATGACCACGGTCGCCGGAGCGGATGGCGTGCTGCTGGGGATCATCACCGACGGTGACCTCCGCCGGTTGATGGAAACCCATGCGGGCGCAACGCTGGCGATGACCGCTGGCGATTGCATGATTCGTACGCCGCAAACCATCGGCCCGAATGTGCTGGCCAGCGAGGCGCTGAACTTAATGGAGAAAAAAAAGATTACGTCAGTGGTGGTGGTGGATGCAGCTCGAAAGGTTCTGGGAGTCGTACATCTACACGATCTGTGGACACTCGAATTGATTTAGCGGAGGACGCTTTGGCTCGATCCGACAAACTACCCGTTCCAGTGAAGAAACGCGCGGCACAAATCAAGGTGTTGCTGATGGACGTCGACGGCACCATGACGGACGGCGGGGTCTCGCTGTTGAGCCAGCCCGACGGCACCGCGCTGGAAATCAAGACGTTCGACGCACACGACGGCCAGGGGCTGACGTTGGCCCATACGGCCGGCATTCGAACCGGCTGCATCACAGGGCGCGAGAGTTCTGCCCTGGCGCGCCGCGCCAACGAGATGAAAATGGAATTTGTCTATATGAAGCAACCGACGAAGATCCCCGCGTATGAAGAAATTCTGAGAAAAACGAACCTGCCGGAGAGCGCCGTGGCGTATGTGGGCGACGATTTGCCGGATTTGCCGGTGATGAGGCGCGTGGGATTTGCCGTCGCGGTGGGCGACGCGGTTCCGGAAGTGAAGAAGGCGGCGCACTACACGACGACGGCGCACGCGGGGCGAGGCGCGATCCGAGAAGCAATTGAAGTGATCCTGAAGGCCAAGGGAATCTGGGCGGAGATGATCGATAAGGCGCGGGCCTAAAACGCGGGCGAGCGCGCCGCCATTCTCGGCGGCTGAACGAAAGAGTTACGTCAACGGGCAAGAAATTTTGCCGAAGTCAGGCGATAATGTTTCGACACGCACGCGAGAGCGAGGACGAACGTTTTGAAGCATCCATGGCACGACGTATCCCCAGGCAACGAAGTACCACGCGATTTTCAGGCAGTCATCGAAATACCGCTTGGCTCCAATGTGAAATATGAGCTCGACAAGCCTACGGGTTTGCTGCGCGTCGACCGGATCATTCATTCTGCGGTCTTTTATCCGGCAAACTACGGATTCATTCCCCAGACCTATGCGGAGGACAACGATCCTCTCGACGTGCTGGTGTTGTGCCAGGAGGCGGTCCAGCCACTCGCGCTGATCAAGGCGCGCGCCATCGGGGTGATGACCATGGTCGATTCCGGTGCAAGCGACGACAAGATCATCTCCGTCGCCACCAACGATCCGGAATTCAGCGACTATCTGGAAGCGCGCGACCTCCCCCCGCATCGCCTGCTCGTGTTGAAGCGGTTTTTCCAGGATTACAAGCAACTGGAAGGCAAACAAGTGCAGGTGGAAGACATCAAACCAGCCTATGCGGCGATCGGCGTCATTGAGAAAGCGCTGAAGCGCTACCATACCATGCGAGATCAACTCCGCGCGGGACACCATTAGGACTGGCATGAACCCTATTTTCAAATGGACACTGATCTCGTTAGCCGTGCTGCTGATTGCCGCCTACGTCGCGCTCAGCTTCATGGCCGGCGGGCCGAAAGATGCGTTTCAAATGCTGCGCTTCGCCCTGCCCTACATGCATCGGGGAAACTTGAAAGTGGGCGATAACGCGCCCGATGCAACCCTAGTCGCGCTCGATGGCGACACGCGCTTTCAATTACGGCAACATCTCGCCGGACGACCGCTTGTCCTGGTCTTCGGCAGCTTCACTTGACCACCCTTTCGTCGCCAGGTTGGCGACGTCGTGAAGATTTACGACGACTATAAAGATCACGCCGATTTCCTGACGATTTACATCCGGGAAGCGCATCCGATCGACGAATGGCGCATGAAATCCAACGAGAAGGATCGGGACGACGTGTGCTACGTTCAGCCCAAGACCCTTGCGCAGCGCGTGGCAATCGCGAACGACTTCACCAAACGATTCAAGTTCGGCTTGCCGTTCGGCATTGACGATATGTCCAACGCGGCAAATGACGCCTACGCAGCCTGGCCGGAACGCCTCTATATCATTGATGAGAACGGGCACATTTCGTACAAAGGCGGAAATGGTCCGTTCAAATATGATCCAAAGGAAGTCCGGGCGTGGCTCGCGCAAAAGTTTGGCGAGGTGAAGCACGCTCAAACGACTACAGCCGCTACGCAGGAATCGCGGTAAACTCAGTCCAGAAAGTCCGTGGCATCCACAAAGCATTCCGGGGGACCCAGCTCCGGCGGCAAACACGTCGGTCTTGCTCGCGCCCTCTCCAAACTCGGCTTTTGCTCCCGATCCCGCGCACTCGAACTGATTCGTGCGGGTAAAGTCCGCGTAAACGGCAACGCCGTCAGAAATCCCGAGGCTCCCGTGCGCTTGGGTAAAGACCGCGTGGAGGTGCAGGGCAATCCCCTGCAAGCCGCCGAGAAAATCTACCTGGTGGTGAACAAGCCCCGCGGACTCGTAACAACTGCCCACGACGAAAAGGGGCGCGAGACTGTTTATTCCCTACTCCCCGGCAACATTCCCTGGATCGCTCCCGTTGGCAGACTGGATCGCGGCAGCGAAGGGCTGCTGCTCTTTACAAACGATTCGGAGTGGGCCGCTCGCATTACGGACCCGTGCTCGCCTGTCGATAAGACGTACCACGTTCAGATCGGAGTGCTGGCCGACGCAGAGCTGCTGGAAAGTCTGGAACGTGGCGTCGAGACACCAGCGGGTGGGACACTCAAGGCGAAGCACGCAAGCGTGCTTCGCGCCGGCGAAAAATCCTCGTGGCTCGAAATCGTTCTGGACGAGGGCAAAAACCGGCAAATCCGGCGAATGCTGGAAGGGCTCGGCGTGGACGTGCTGCGGTTGGTGCGCGTCGCGATCGGTCCGCTGGAGCTGAGTGACCTGGCGAAAGGCGCCTATCGCGAATTGCGGCCCGATGAAAAGGCCGCTCTGGACCGCTGGATGGGACTAAAGCCCTTGTCGCTCCGCACACAATCGGTGCATTAAGGAATCCATAGCAAACTGCGCGGAAGGACAGTTCTCAATTATTCACAGGCGGTGATGTTTCGAACCGGAACGCGCGCATTCAATGTTACAGTGGTGAACGGACATGAATCTGCTGACTTTTCTGAAGCAAGACAAAACTTTTTCTCAACCTGTGAACTGGGGCGTAACCGCAATTATGGTGGCGCTCCATCTTGCGGCGCTGGCCGCAGTTTTCTTTTTCACCTGGAAGGCGCTGGTCCTTTCGATTGTGATGTGGTGGGTAGCGGGGAGTCTTGGGATTGGCATGGGATACCATCGCCTCCTCACGCACCGCGGCTACAAAACCCACAAGTGGATTGAGTATTTCCTGACCACTTGCGGAGCGCTGGCGCTCGAGGGTGGTCCGATTTCGTGGGTGGCCACGCACCGGATACACCACCAGAATACGGACAAGGATGGCGACCCGCATTCCCCGCGCGACGGAGGGTTGTGGTCGCACATGGGCTGGATCTTGACCGGGAGAGCGATGCACCGCGACCGCAGTGAGTTGTTGCCCTACGCCCCCGACCTTCGCAAAGACAAATTTCATCTCTGGATGAGCAAGTGGCACGTCGTGCCTTGCGTGCTCGTGGCGCTCCTGTTTTACGCCATCGGTGGGTGGCCCTGGGTGTTCTGGGGTGTTTTCGTGCGCACGGTGCTGAGCCAGCACTTCACTTGGCTGGTCAATTCGGCAACACACATGTGGGGAACGCAGAGGTTCGAGACCGGCGACACGTCGACGAACAGCTTCTGGGTGGCGGTTCTGACCTTCGGCGAGGGCTGGCACAACAACCATC
>Ga0187783_10001973_pt1 | contig 15242 bp, 13 predicted proteins | sample 1015_SJ02_MP02_2_FD_132471 | JGI IMG/M metagenome (GOLD analysis project Ga0187783, IMG submission 132471) | Tropical peat soil microbial communities from peatlands in Department of Meta, Colombia - 1015_SJ02_MP02_20_MG | ecosystem: Environmental > Terrestrial > Soil > Wetlands > Peat | place... | reverse complement strand
CCTCGAGAACGTGGGGCTCACGTACCTGACGCTCGACCGAGCGTCGGGGACGCTCTCGGGCGGGGAGGCGGAGCGGATCGCGCTCGCGACGCAGATCGGCTCGGGCCTCGTCGGAGTGCTCTACATCTTGGACGAGCCGTCGATCGGTCTCCACCCGCGCGACCACGAACGCCTCCTTTCGACGCTCAAGACGCTGCGCGACCTCGGCAACACGCTCCTCGTCGTCGAGCACGATGAGATGACGATGCGCGCGTGCGACTGGCTCGTGGACTTGGGGCCCGGCGCCGGGGTGCACGGCGGCGAGGTCCTTTACTCGGGTCCGGCGAACCGGATCGAGGGAACGCCCCGAAGCCTGACCGCGCAGTTCCTGTCCGGCCGGCGCTCGATCGACGTGCCGACCGCGCGCGCGCCGCCCGCCCGCCGCTTCCTCACGATCCATGGCCCGCGCGAGAACAACTTGAAGGGGGAGGCAGTCCGGATCCCGCTTGGGCTGTTCGTCGCGCTCTCGGGCGTTTCCGGCAGTGGGAAGTCGACGGTCCTCGAGCAGATCCTCTACCGCGCCGTGCGCCGTCACCTGGGACTGGGTCGGGAGACTCCGGGTCGTCACGACTACATCGAGGGGATCGACGAGATCGACCGGGTCCTCCTGATCGACCAGTCGCCGATCGGCCGGACCCCGCGCAGCAACCCCGCGACCTACACCGGCGTGATGACGCCGATCCGCGAGCTGTTCGCGAGCCTCCCCGAGGCGAAGGCCCGCGGGTTCGCCCCGGGCCGGTTCAGCTTCAATGTCGCCGGCGGCCGCTGCGAGGCGTGCGAGGGGGACGGCGTCCTCCGCTACGAGATGCACTTCCTCCCCGACGTCTACGTGGCGTGCGAGGAGTGCGGCGGCAAGCGGTTCAACGAGGAGACCCTCCAGGTGAAGTTCAAGGAGAAGACGATCGCCGACGTCCTCGCGATGACGGTCGACGAGGGCCTCGCCTTCTTCCAGCACCACCGGCGGATCGAGTCGCGCCTGCGGTTGCTCGCCGAGGTCGGCCTGGGGTACATCCGTCTCGGGCAGAGCGCAACCACGCTCTCGGGCGGGGAGGCGCAGCGGATCAAGATCGCGTACGAGCTCGCGAAGCCCCCGACGGGAAAAACCCTCTACCTGCTCGACGAGCCGACCACCGGCCTCCACTTTGCGGACGTCGAGCGGCTGCTCGCCGTGCTCTTCCGTTTGCGCTCGGGAGGGAACACGGTCGTCGTGATCGAGCACAACGTGGACGTGCTGAAGTCCGCGGACTGGTTGATCGACCTGGGCCCGGAAGGCGGAGGCGCCGGCGGGCACGTGGTGGTCGCGGGAACCCCAGAGCAGGTCGCCCAGACTCCCGACTCGCATACCGGCCGATTCCTCCGGCCGGCGCTGTCGCTGCCGGTCCCGCTCCCGCGGGCTGCACGTCGATGACGGACGAGCGACCGGTCGAGCTCCCCGCATTCGTCCCCGCGAGCGCGCTCGCCGCGGCGACGGGCGAGGGGTTCCGCACGGGCCCGGACGCTCCGGGCGTCTACCTCTTCCGCTCTGCCCGCGGCGAGGTGGTCTACGTCGGCAAGGCGCGGAGCCTGCGGCGACGGGTCCTCGACCATCTCCGCGCCCGCATCGAGAAGGACGGGACGATCCTCGCGCGGAGCGCGAGCGTCGAGTTCGTCCCGACCGCGACCGAGCGCGAGGCGCTCCTGCTCGAGGCGAGCCTGGTGAAGCAGTACCAGCCGCCGTACAACGTGCTGCTGAAGGACGACAAGAGCTACCCGTACCTCGCGGTCACCGCGGACGAGGAGTTCCCCCGCATCTTCCTGGTCCGACGGCCCCGGCGTCGCGCCGGCACGCTCCTGTTCGGACCCTATACGAGCGCGCGCGAGGCGCGGGGAGTCGAGCGACTCCTGGGGGACCTCTTCCAGCTGCGGCGCTGCGTTCGGTTGCCGAAGCAGGAGTGTCTGTACTACCACCTCAAGGTGTGCAGCGCGCCGTGCATCGGGGCGATCGGGCGGGACGAGTACCGCTCCCGCATCGACCGTGCGGTCGCGATCCTTCGCGGGCAGGCCTCGCTCGTCCGGCCCGAGGTCGAGAGCGAGATGAAGAAGGCGGCGCAGCGCGAGGAGTTCGAACGGGCCGCGCTGCTCCGGGACGCCCTCGGAGGGCTCGGGGCGCTCGCCGAGCGACAGTCGGTCGTGGGCCGGGGGAGCGGGCGAGCCGACGTGCTCGCGCTCGCGTTCCCCCAGGATGCGGCGACGCTGCGCGTCGCCGTCGGTCTGCTGCGGGTCGAGGACGGGGAGGTCCGGGGCACGGAGCCGCATCTGGTCGCGATCCCCGCGGACGACGTGCCGGATCCGGGAGAGATCCTCCGGCAGTTCCTGACCCAGTACTACGGCGGCCGGATTGAACTACCGGAGAAAGTGTACATTGTGGGCCCCCGCCCGGCGGGGATTGACACGACGCTCGACGACCTCTTTGGGGCTCGTGGCACGGAGGTGCAGTTCCATCCGTCGGGCCGGTTCGCGTCGCTGGGACGCCTCGCGGAACGTCTGGCCCGGGCGACGGTCGACCAGGTCGTGGCCCGGCCGGCGCCGCGCGAGGTGCTGCTCGCACTCCAGAGTCTGCTCGAGCTGCCGACGATACCGAACCGGATCGAGGGGATCGATATCTCGATCTTCCAAGGTTCGGAAGCGGTCGGCTCGGTCGTCGTCTTCGACCGCGGTCTCGCGAAGCGCTCCGAGTACCGCCGGTTCCGTATCCGCACCGTGCCGGGCATGAACGACTTCGCGATGATCGCCGAGGTCGTCCGGCGTCGGTATCTGCGCCGGGTGGCCGAAGACGAGCCGCTGCCGGACCTCCTCTTGATCGACGGGGGGGCGGGCCAGCTCTCCGCCGCGCTCTCGTCCCTCGCCGCGCTGAACCTCGCGGACCGGATCCCGACGATAGGGCTCGCGAAGCGCGAGGAGGAGGTGTACCTCGCCGACCGCCCGACCCCGCTGCACCCCAACGCCAACGCCGCCCCGATGCTGCTCCTCCGTGCGGTCCGGGACGAAGCCCACCGCTTTGCGATCACGTACCACCGCACCCGTCGCCGGATGCGGCTCCGCGAGGAATTCGCGGGAGCGGCGGTCGCTCCGACGCGGGTGGGCTCGGACAACACCGACGATAGTTAGAAGCGCCCGCGGCGGTACCGGGCCCGTCCCGTCATGGGACGGTGCGACGAAATGCAGCTGATCTCGGTCGAGCGGTACACGTTCTGGGCGGCGGTAGTGTTGGCGGTCTTCGGACCGGTGATGGCAACGGGATTCAGTACGTATTGCCAACCCGGCACGGGCGGATGCGTCGGGTTCGGCAGCGGCCTCGCGGTCGTGGTCGTCATCCTGCTGATCCTGAGCTGGGCCATGGGCGGCACGCACGATCCCGCGGTGCGGCAGGTCCCGGCTCCCCATACATGAATCCCCCGCAAACGCCCGCCGAGCGGATCCGACGGCTCACGGACCGCCGGCTGGAAGTCGTCCTCGCCGCCGCGTGTTCCGTCGCAACCGTACTCAGCCTGGTCGTCGTCACCGGATTCGTGCCCGGAGTGTTCGCGCCTTCCCCTATCTCCTTCGAGCAAAGGCTGTACGGCTGCCCGCCGATCGCGGGGGGGTTCAACTCCACGAGCGAGGTCCTGCCCGTTGGGACCATCCATGTCCATTGGACCGCGACGGTCCCGGGCACGCAGTTCCTCGAGTATTTCCTCAACAGCCAGACCGGATCTCCCGTCCTTCAATGGCTCGGAACGAACGGCTCCGGTTCGTTCTTCTCGGCGGGAGGCCGGTACTTTTTCTGGCCGGCAGCCGTCATTTTCGGTCAGAACTCTAGCTGCGCGACCGTGACCGTGACGACGGTCGTCTCCTACTCGACGTGGTAGTCGACTTCACCGTCCCCGTCGGGAAGGGGGACGTCGGACATCGATCCACGTCATCTCCGGAGGTCGGACATCGTCCTGCCAGAGCGCGCCGATGATCTCCCCGATGTGGTGCGCTTCTTCCATCGTCGCCTGGAGATAGGCGTCGCGGACCGTGTAGCGACCGCGCATCCAGAACGCCCAGACTCGTCGGCCCATGTCACGCGTCGTCAGCCGGCGCGTCGTCGCGTCTACCCCGGCCCACACACGACGGGCGTAGAGGTCGAAGGTCTTCCAATCCCGAGGATGCCGATTCTTCTCCTGGAACAGCGGGCCGAGCTCCTCGTCGGAGTTGCGCCCTCGGACGATGTAGACCAACCACACCTCCTGGACGTTGAGGATATGGACCAGCGTCGCGAACAGCGACTCGTGCCCGATGCCCCGCCGCCGCATCGCTCGGCCGCGAGGGAGCCGGCGTACCTTGCGGACGAACCGATCGAAGAGCGCTCGATTGTAGGCGACGAGCACCTTCGCGTCGTGGGGGGAGAGTTCGAGAGGCTCGCGCATGCCGCGCGAAGCGGTCCTCGTGACTTAACGCGAGCGGCGAGCTCGTCTAGCGACCGTTGCCCTTGCGCTCGGGGGTCCCGATGAACGACATCCCCTGCACGCGACGGGCGACCTCGGCTGTGGGAAGCCTTCGCAGCTCGCTCTCGGGCTGGAGGATCGCGACGTCGAGCGCCTCGGGCGGGAACGGCGTGGGGGAACCTTCGGCGACCGCCTGCACGGCGAGCTTGAACGCCGCCTCTTCGTCGAGCTTGTCGCTGACCTTCTCCTCGAGGAAGTCGGCGACCGCGCGCCGGTTGCGGCCGATCGCGTACGCCTTCCAGCCGATCGTGGCCCCGCTGGGGTCGAGCTCGACCAGGCCGGGAGACTTCCCGTCGAAACCGCCGAGCAAGAGCGAGACCGCGAAGGGCCGGGTCCCGCCGAACTGGGTGAATTGCTGAAGGAGCGTCCCCAGGGCGTGCCCGAGTACCGGGTAGGGGGCGGGCTCGCCGAACGTGAGGCGGTGGCGTTGGGCCTCGACCCGGAGGAACTCGACGAGGACGCGCGAGTCGGCGATGAGTCCGGCGGTGACGCAGCCGAGCCCGGTGTCGATCGCGAAGCTCTTCTCGACCGAGCCGGCGTCCGCGAGCGAGCTCACGGGGAGGTTGCGGAACGCGACGAATACGATCCCCTAGTCGTACGTGACCGCGACCGCGGTCCCGCCCATCTGGATCGCCTGCAGGGCGTACTCCACCTGGAAGAGCCGCCCGTCAGGCGAGAACACGGTGCTCGCGCGGTCGTACGCCATCTGGCCCGGCTGCATCTCCATCGCCCGAGTACCTCCGAAACGCGGACGCGGCCAGTCGGGCGGGGGATTTGAACCTGCGCCCTGAGCGTCCCTCGGTCTCACTTGGTGGCGTCCGGCCACCACCGGAAGGGCACGAACGTGGCCCCGGTTCGTCGAGCAACCCTTTTACCGAGGGGCCGGGGTCGGTCGCGTCCGCATGGACGCGAACGGTCTCCACCTCCTCCCGATGGCGTCGAGCTACCGGGGCGAGCTCTCGCCGGCGTGCACGCAGTGCAAGGAGGGCCGGAAGATGGTCCTCTTCGTCACCGGACTCTGCCGGTTCCGCTGCTTCTATTGCCCGGTGTCGCCCGCGCGTAACCAGATCGACGTCGTCTACGCCAACGAGCGCCGCGTGACCGCAGACATCGACGTCCTCGACGAGGCTCGGGCGATCGTCGCGGCGGGCACTGGCATCACCGGCGGCGATCCGCTCGGCGTGATCGACCGGGTGGAGCACTACGTCGGCCTCTTGAAGCGCGAGTTCGGGACGGAGCACAATATCCACCTGTACACGCACGAGCCGAACCCGGAGAAGCTGCGCCGCCTCGCCGCGGCGGGGCTCGACGAGTTCCGCCTCCACATCCCGCACTACCTCTGGGGCCCGCTCTCGAGCGCCGGCGGGGCGTACCGCTCGGTGCTCGAGGAGGCTCCCCAGTGGGGAATCCGGCGCGGCGTGGAGATCCCGGTGCTGCCCGAGAAGGAGGCGGAGCTGCGGCGCCTCCTCGAGACGCTGGAGACGATCGGCGTTGACTTCGTCAACCTCAACGAGCTCGAGTTCTCGGAAACGAACGAGGAGAAGCTGCACGAGCGCGGCTACCGTGCGGACCCGCGCAACGGCTGGGGCGTCCGAGGGAGCCGAGGGGTCGCGGAGCGCATCGTCCGCGAGATGCGCCTGTCCATCCCCGTGCACTACTGCTCGTCTCGGTTCAAGGACGGAGTCCAGCTCCGTCAGCGCCTCCTCCGCCGGGCGGAGCGCACGGCTCCGGCGTTCGCGGAGCGAACGCCCGACGGGACGGTTGTGCTCGGGGTGGTCGAATCGACGGGGGACGGTGACTTCGCTCGATGGACCTCGCGGGTCGCGCGCGAGCTGAAGCTCGGGCCGGGCGACTACCGGCCGGATCCCGCGCGGCGGCGGCTCGAGACCGCTCCCTACGTCCTTCGGCGCGCGGCGCGACGCCTCCGCTGGCCCGCGTTCGAGGTCGAGGAGTACCCCACCGCGGATGCCCTCGAGGTCGAGCGCAATCCGCTCAACATGTCGGCGCGGGTCAAGACCGGCGCCGAGGTCGGCGGAACATAACCCTCGTCGCAAGCGTGGCCCCCGTAGGTCAAGTAGCGGCGGTCACCGCGACGGTGCTTGATCGAGCACGGACCCCACCCTTCGTCCTCCGCCCCATACCACATGGGGCAGTCGCGGCAGTGGAGAATCTTCTTCGAACGAATCGGCGGGTGGCGAGGGTTCATCGGCGGCCCACCGACGGCCCCTCAAGGAGGTCTCGCGCATGGACGACCCCGGCCATGAGCTCGGCGACCGTCACGGGACCGACGCCACCGGGAACCGGGGTGAGGGCCCCGGCCCATCCGTCCAGGGACGCGGCGTCGGCGTCCCCGACCGCGCGCGCGCCGCCCTTAGCGCCGGGGTCCGGCACGCTCGAGAGGCCCACGTCCACCACCGCTGCTCCCTCCGGAACGACGTGGCGGTCGAGAAGTCCCGGCCGGCCGACGCACGAGAAGATCGTCCGTGCGCCCGCGAGCGCGCGGGCCAGGTCGCGCGTGCGGCTGTGGGCGAGGGTGACGGTCGCGTTCATTCCCTCCCGGCGAGCGGCGAGGCAGATCGCGAGCGGCAACCCGACCGTCTCCGAACGTCCGATCACGGTGACCGGCTCGCCCTCGACCGGCAGGCGGTAGTGGCGGGCGATCTCGAGGGCCGCGAGCGCGACCGCGGGCACGTGGACAGGCTGCTGCGCGACGAGACGGCCCAGGTTCGCTGCCCCGACGCCGTCCACATCCTTCTCCGGGCGCAGCCGCGAGATGGCTTCGAGGAAGTCGTAGGGTGCGGGCAGTGGGTGCTCGAGGAGCACGGCGTGCACGGTCGGGTCCCGGTCGAGCGCCTCGAGCCGGCGGCCGAGCTCGGCCGGGCCTCCTGCCGCCGGCACCGCCTCGTCCCGAAATCGCACCCCGACCGCCTCCGCGGCCCTGGCCTGGCGTTTGAGGTAGAATCGGAAGGGGCTCTCCTCGTTCCGGTGCACGCTGACCAGGGAGGGGGTCGGTTCGGCGCGCGTCCGCAACAGGGTCCGCGTGCGGGCGTCGACCGATTCAGCTACCGGTTTTCCCTCGAGCCGCTCGGTCACCTCGGACGCCCACGGACGGAGTCCCGGTCGATAGATAACGAAGGGCCCACGGGACGCCCCGGCGGCGAAAATCGGGTGCCGCTGAGGTCAAAGTAACTCATCCTACGCTAAGTGATTTATAGAGACCCCCCCATAGTTCGGACGGCGCAACGCCCGAAAGTTCGGGCCGCGACGCCGGCATGGCAGAAGGCACGGAAACCCCGTCGGTCGACACTACCGAACCCACGCCGGTAGTGGACCTGGACGAGTGGGGGCGGACCCTCCCGTTCCAGTCGACCGCGCAGATCGAAGTTCCGCCTCGCCTCCTCGACCAGGTGATCGGCCAGGACGAGGCGGTCGAGGTCGCCCGCAAGGCCGCGACGCAGAAGCGGCACATGATGCTCATCGGCGAACCCGGCACGGGTAAGAGCATGCTCGCGCGGGCGATGGTCGACTTCCTGCCGAAGGAGCAGCTCCAGGACATCCTGGCCTACCCCAACAACGAGGACTCGAACGAGCCCAAGATTCGGGTCGTTCCCGCGGGGAAGGGCAAGGAGATCGTCGCTGCCCAGAAGCTCGAAGCGGCGCAGAAGAAGGAGCAGCGGACGATCCTGTTCATCGTCGTCGCGCTCGCGGTGTTCGCGTTCACACTCTACATCGTGCTGACGACGCGCGACCTCACCGCGCTCCTGGTCGGGATTCTGATCGTGTTCATCATCTACGCTCTCGTCCGGTTCTCGGGTGGGCGGAACGATTCGGGCGTCGGGGTCGCGAAGCTCCTCGTCTCCCACTCGTCGGACGACCGGCCTCCCTTCATCGACGCGACGGGCGCCCACGCGGGGGCCCTCCTGGGGGATGTGAAGCACGACCCGTTCCAGTCGGGCGGCCTCGAGACCCCGCCCCACGACCGCGTCGAGGTCGGCGCAATCCACCGCGCGAACGGGGGGGTGCTCTTCATCGACGAGATCAACCTGCTCAAGATCGAGAGCCAACACTCCCTGCTCACGGCGCTCCAGGAGCGCAAGTTCCCCATCGTCGGCCAGTCGGAGCGCTCGGCCGGGGCGATGGTGAAGACCGAACCGGTGCCGTGCGACTTCGTGCTGGTCGCCGCGGGGAACGTCGAGAGCGTCCAGACGATGCACCCCGCGCTCCGCTCGCGGATTCGCGGGTACGGCTACGAGCTCTACGTCAAGACGACGATGCCCGACACGATCGAGAACCGGATGAAGATCGTCCGATTCGTCGCGCAGGAAGTCACGAAGGACAAGAAGATCCCCCACTTCGACACCGCCGCGGTCATGGAGGTCGTGCGCGAGGCGCAGCGCCGCTCGGGCCGCTCGGGCCAGCTGACGCTCCGGCTGCGCGAGTTGGGCGGTCTCGTCCGCGTCGCCGGGGATATCGCGCTCTCCGAAGGCATCCCGATGGTCCACGCGGAGCAGGTCGTCCGCGCGAAGCGCGCCAGCCGCTCGCTGGAGCAGCAGATCGCGGACCGGTACATCGAGCGCCGCAAGGAGTACCGGATGTTCTCGACCGAGGGCGCGGCGGTCGGGGTCGTCAACGGGCTCGCCGCGATCAACGCGCAGACGGGGATGGCGGAGTTCTCGGGGATCGTGCTGCCGATCGTCGCTGAGGTGACGCCGGCTCAGACGCGGGACGGCGGGGTCGTGGTCGCCACGGGAAAGCTGGGCGAGATCGCCCGCGAGGCCGTGCAGAACGTCAGCGCGCTCATCAAGAAGTACACGGGCGAGGACATTTCGCGCTACGACATCCACATCCAGTTCGTGGGGACCTCCGACGGCGTCGAGGGGGACAGCGCCTCCGTCTCGATCGCGACGGCGGTCATCAGTGCGCTCGAGGGGGTTCCGGTCGACCAGTCGGTCGCGATGACCGGCTCGTTGAGCGTACGGGGCCAGGTGCTGCCCGTGGGCGGCGTCACCGCGAAGGTCGAGGCCGCCGCGGACTCGGGGATCAAGCGCGTGCTGATCCCGCAGGACAACCTGGACGACCTCGTGCTCGAGTCGCGCTACCGCGGCGCCATCGAGGTGATCCCGGTGGGCACGCTCCGGGACGTCCTCAAGTACGCGCTCGTGGGACAGGGGTCGAAGAAGGAGTCGCTGCTCGAGCGGCTCGCCGCGATGGTCCACGCCACCAGCCGATCCGGGGAAGAGTTGCCGTCGGTGCCCGGCTCCGCTGCCGCGCCGGCGCCACCGGGACGGCCGGCGGGTTCGTGACGGGCTCCTATCGTGCGCCCACGCATCCGAAGATGGCGATCGTACGCCCGCTCCCGGCCCCTCCGGCGGAGGAGGACGAGTCGACGGACCCGTTCACGAACCGGCCCTGCTACGAGTTCAACCGGCAGCTCCTGCCCGCGTGGAACGACAAGCACTGCTCGCACTGCCGGCACTACCTCACCGCGCGCTGCCCGCACATCGACGAGTTCCTGGACGACGTGGAAGATTTGACCCCCGAGTGATATCGCGGGCGCCGTGCGGGGGCTGCTCATCGGCCGGTTCCAGCCGTTCCACCACGGCCACCTCTCGGTCCTTCGCGAGATCCGCACGAACCGTCCGAACGAGGAGCTCCTCCTCGCGATCGGAAGCGCGCAGGACTCGTACACGTGGCGGAACCCGTTTACCGCCGGCGAGCGGATGGAGATGATCGGGCGTGCGCTCCGGGAGGCGGAGCTGACGGGCGTCGTGCCGGTCCCGATCCCCGACATCGACCGGCACGCGGTCTGGGTCCGCTACGTCGAGTCGTTCCTTCCGCACTTCGAGCGCGTCTACACGAACAATCCGCTCACCCGGCTCCTGTTCGAGCAGGCCCGGTACACGGTCGAGAGCCCGCGCCTGGTGGATCGAGCGCTCTTCGAAGGGGAGACGATCCGGGGTTTGATGGCCGCGGGTGGGGAGTGGAAGAGCCACGTCCCGGGGGCGGTCGTGCGCTTCCTCGAGGAGATCGACGCGGCCCAGCGCCTCAAGATCCTGCGAGAAGGGGAAGCGCCCTCCGCTCGGTGAGCCGGAGAGCGGCCCCGGTGAGTCCGGCGGGACCGCACGCGGTCCCCCCTCGACCCAAGCACCATTATAGGTCGGGTCCGCTCGCACGGGCGACGCCACTGTAGCTCAGCGGCAGAGCGGCTGATTCGTAATCAGCAGGTCGGGGGTTCAAATCCCTCCAGTGGCTGCTGAACCGTGCTTCCGGGGCCTCACTCGATGAATCGAAGTGATGCCCAAGAGGGCGACCACCGCCCCCGTGAACAACCGCTCCCGTGAGAAACGACTTGTCCGGAAGGGGACCGCCAGAACGCGGTCACGGCGCCTTTTCAATCACCTTCCCGATTCCGGAGCCGAACTACGCCATCGTCAGAGTGTTGCAGAAGTCTGGTCGGGAGTCTTTGCCTTCCGGCTTTGTCGGAGGAGTATAGCAGCCCAGGTGAAGCCCCAAATCGCCGTCGTGAATGGCAACAGGATCTCAGTAAATAGATACCCGATGAAGTCCCCGAAGTAGTTCAGCACCGGAAATATCGCCCAGCCGGCAACACCACCGATAATTGCGACCGTCGAGAGCCAATTTGGGACGACTCGGCTGTTCCGAGCGAGTACTCCGAACAAGATGAAGCCGAGGCCCCAAATGGCCGCGCCGAGCGGAAGAAGCGGGTTAGCGAGGTCGTTGAAGAGGTTGGCCTGATAGGCGGCCTGCATCCCGGAGGGAGGCGAGGCAACCGTGTTTGCGGCCGCGTAGCCGGCGTCTTGGAGGATGCCCCGAATCGCGTAAACAACGACGCCCACCGTGGTCAAGAAGGTTGCAGCAGAGGCCACTTCGGCGTTTCGGAATCGCAGTCTTTGGCCGAGCCCGGAGAAGAATGGTATAGCCGCAATCGCGAGCAAAGCCCACGCATAAGATCGGAACGCCACCAGGTCGAGATTGCTTTGGGACGCCGGGAAGTTCGCCGGCGTGAAGGGTGGGCCGGGCGCGAGGAACTCAGCGATGTACGCGATGATGGCAAACACACCCGTAAGAAGCGCTGCGACCGCGAGGAGGCGGAGGGTACTACTCTCGGTCATCATCGGCGCTCCAACAACTGGGTTCGAAGTCGCCATCGGGGCACAGATTCAATCCCGGGCTATTGATATTTCGATTCGGGCGCGGGTCCCGGTGAGATTACGCCGGTCTTCGTCCGGAGCTAAAGGAACCCACTCGGTTTGCACACGTGGGTGGCGGCCGATAGTGCCACCCGTTCAGAGTCCGATAGGCAGAGCCGCTAGCGCAGGGGCTCGAGCCCTTAGTTCAGGTCCCTTAAGTCCACGCATTTCTCTCGAACCCGCGTCCCGTCTCTCGAGGCAGATGACCGAAGCTTAACGAGAGTCCGTGGCTAGAGCGTGAATGACGCCTACCGTCCGAAAGGTCTCGTCTTCGATCCCGCCCCAGGTCCGGGACGAAGGTGCGCCTTCTGAGCATCGATAATCGTAAGGCGACCGCCGCCACTCGGGCGACCATGGTAGAAGCTCGTTGTCCGAACTGTAGCGGCTTGATGGAGGCCGGAACCGTGGGGGCGGAGTCGATCACTGGGGGAGCGAAATGGCATCGGGAGCGTACCAAACTAGCTCTCCGAGGAGAGAAGATAGGTGACTACAGGTGGGACGGAATGGTTTGGTTCGATGGGGTGCGCTGCACGAAATGCCGTCTGCTCCTCCTCCAGTACTAGTTCCGCCAACTGGTTCGAGGTCCACCCTTTTCTCACGGTCGCTGCACTGCATGGAATGCACTCAGCGTCGAACATGCATTCCTGGGGGTTCGGGGCTCGTGGACTTGAATCGTTCGTTAAGGTCCCTCCAGTGGCTGCGAAACCCCGTGGTGAGGCCTCACTCGATACTGCAAGGTGATGCGCAAAGGGGCGACTGCCCCTGCGGCGAACAAGCCCTCGCGTGAGCAACGATCTGTCGGGCGAGGAACCCCCTGAACGCGGCCACCGCGGCCGCTCTGGGTCGGCCGGCTCGCGCGTCGGAGCGTTTAATCTGCCGCAGACCGCTTTGGGGCCGTGCCCTCGGACCGCCGGCTCGCAGCCATCATGTTCACCGACATCGTCGGGTACACGTCGCTAGCCCAGACCGATGAAGCCAGCGCGTTGCGGCTCCTAGACGAGCAGCAAAGACTCGTTCGACCAATCTTGGAGACCCATCATGGTCGCCAGGTCAAGATGATGGGCGATGGCCTGCTGCTTGAGTTCCACAATGCCTTGGACGCGGTCGAGTTCGGCGTTGAGCTGCAGCGAAGACTTCACGAACGGAACACGCGCAAGAACCGCCCGCCGCTCGAGGTTCGTGTCGGCATTCATCTTGGGGACGTCCAGCGGAAGGGCAGCGACATCGTTGGCGACGCGGTGAACGTTGCGTCGCGCGTCGAGCCCGTCGCCGACGTGGGAGGGGTCTGTCTCTCGTTCCAGGTCTACGACCAGGTGCACAACAAGGTCTCGTACCCGTTCGAAAAGCTGGGACCAAGGAGCCTCCGGGGGGTCCGCGAATCGGTCGACCTCTATCGGATCATCTTTCCTTGGAGTCGGGCTAGGGAGCCATCCATCGAACCGCTCCTTCCCCGTCTCGCCGTCCTGCCTCTCACGAACATCAGCCCGGACCCGAAAGACGAGTACTTCGCCGAGGGCCTCTCCGAGGAGCTGATTTCCGTTCTCTCGCAAATTGGTGGCCTCCGGGTCATTGCCCGAACTTCCGTCGGCCAGTACAGGGGGACAACGAAATCCATCGGACAAATCGGATCGGAGTTGGGGGTGAGCTCAGTTCTGGAAGGGAGCGTACGTAAGTCCGGTAATCAGCTCCGCATCACGGTGCAGCTGATTGACGTTCGGACCCAGGAACATCGATGGGCTCAGACCTACGACCGCACTCTCGAAAACGTGTTCGCGATCCAAGCCGAGGTCGCGGAACGGACCGCCTCCGCCTTGAAAATTGAGTTACTGAAATCCGAGCGGGAGGCCGTCGGGGAGCGGCCGACGCGGAGCGCCGGAGCGTACGAGTGGTACCTGCGCGGGATTCAGGCGGCCCGCCGGTTCGAAGAACGGACCTCAAAGGATACCGACCTCGAGGCCGCGAGGCATTTCGAGATTGCCATTCGCGAGGACCCCCAATTTGCGGCTGCGTATGCCCAGTATGCTGACCATCTGATTATTGCCGGCGGTGACACACGCTCCTGGGAGGAAGCCGCCGGTCGAATCCGAGAACTGGTGACGAAAGCGCTCGAACTTAATCCAAACTCTTCCGCCGCCCATGGTGCCCGAGGCGCCCTCGCAGCGCAGGTGGACCACGATTGGAGTGGTGCCGAGCGGGAGTTCCAGCAAGCCATTGCGCTAAACCCCAGCAACACCGAATCTCGCACCCGATACGGATGGCTCCTCAGAGTACTCCAGCGATTCAAGGACGCAAAGAAGGAGATTCTGAGGGCGATCGAGCAGGATCCCCTTGGTTATGGACCTCGCGCCAGCCTTGCCTGGACCTACGCGGAGGAGGGCAACACAGAGATGTCGATCTCCTTGGGCGAGGACGTGTTGAAGGACTACCCCGACGCCATTAATCTACGCGGGTCGCTCGCGACGTGGTACGCCGCGGCCGGTCGAGCCGAGGATGCTCTTCATACGATCGAACCGTTGGGGAACTCTTCGGACGAATACTCTCGACTCTACCACTGCTCGGTCCTGGCTTTCCTGGGAAAACCGGAGGAAGCACGAGCCTACCTCGCTGATTGGGAGGGCGGACGGCTGCCCGAGGAGTTCGACATAACCTACATTGCGATGCTGTGCGCTCAATTGGGCGAGCACGAACGAGCGCTGGCGCTGATCGAAGCGGAGGACCGGCAGGGAGGAAGGGATGTGTGGTGGTTCTACCAGTGGATGGCCTTCGACCCGATTCGCGATGATTCACGATTCATGGCCTTGCTTCGAGGATTGAACTTGCCGACTACGCTGGCAAGGTCATGGCGATATTTTCCGCGCCTCTCGCGCTCGTGATGAGATCAGGCCCCGTCGCGACCTTTCCGTGCATGAGGCAATCGTTACGCCTCATCGACTAACTCTTGGAATATCTCGGCGCCGGGTTGGATTTGTCGAACGGCAGCCGCCGATTCGCCCCCCCAGCGGGGCCTAGCAGCAATCACGCCGTCTTCTCGATTCGCCCAAGACCCCATTGCCGTCGCTAAAAGCGAGACCTGTGACCCGACCCCGGGTCCTGCGTCGGGTCCTTTGGCCCAAATCGGACGCCGGTCACGATTCTGCGAGGACCCGCATGGCGATTGAAGAGCGGTCGGACGCGAATTCAGTTGAAAGCCGGCGACAGCAGAACCGATCATTCACCGAGCCAAAGTCGAAATAGGTGGCCCCCGATGTCCCCCGAATGGATGCCCCGGCCGCGACGGAAACACGGCCGTCGCCGCCCGGGCCGACGAGCCTAACCCTCTTCGCGGTCAGCGCGTTCGTATTTGGCGTCCTTACCATCGTCGTCACCTTTTTCGTCCCGTCGTGGCCGACGCCCAGTCCCACCCAGGCGAACTGGGTGGCCTCCCCGTCCGACCAGGCCGCGATGGCGTTCCAAGCCTACGGAAATGGTTTGTTTGCGATCGCGG
>Ga0187783_10001972_pt1 | contig 15243 bp, 10 predicted proteins | sample 1015_SJ02_MP02_2_FD_132471 | JGI IMG/M metagenome (GOLD analysis project Ga0187783, IMG submission 132471) | Tropical peat soil microbial communities from peatlands in Department of Meta, Colombia - 1015_SJ02_MP02_20_MG | ecosystem: Environmental > Terrestrial > Soil > Wetlands > Peat | place... | reverse complement strand
GCGTGACTATATGGAGATGGTCGGAGCAAAGTCTTCTCTGATTGTCCCGTTTCGAGTCGCTGGTAAAGTAATCGGCACGATGGCGACCGACAGTTTTCGACAAACCCAGCACTGGGATGACGCACTTGTCTCCCGCGTGCAGGACATTGCCGATATCTTCGCCAATGCCTTATCACGAAAGAAAGCCGACGAGGATCTACACACTGCTTTGAGCGAAATAAGGGATTTGAAGGACCAGCTCGAACGAGAGAATACCTATTTGCGGGAAGAGATAGAGCTCCAATATTCCCATGCGGCGGTGATCGGAAACAGCGTGGCGATCCGCGGAACGCTGAAAAAGGCTGAGCAGGTCGCCTCGACTGATTCTGCCGTCTTGATTCTCGGCGAAACCGGCACAGGTAAGGAACTTATCGCCCGAACCGTTCATGACATGAGTCGGCGCAAACACCTCCCAATGGTCAAGGTCAACTGTGCTGCTCTCCCTGCAACCCTCATCGAAAGCGAACTCTTCGGACGTGAAAAAGGTGCTTATACTGGCGCCCTAGCCCGGGAGATCGGGCGCTTTGAACTCGCGGACAAGTCCACGATTTTCCTCGACGAGATTGGTGAACTCCCTCCGGAGCTTCAATCGAAACTTCTACGCGTCCTTCAGGAAGGAGAATTCGAGCGCTTGGGTAGCTCCAAGACGATTCATGTGGACGTGCGGGTTATAGCGGCAACGAGCCGTAACCTCGGGGCAATGGTGAAGGAAGGAAAATTCCGTGAAGATCTTTTCTATCGCCTCAACGTTTTTCCTATCCACGTCCCTCCGTTGCGGGAGCGTCGCGAGGACATTCCTGCTCTCGTGTGGCACATCTTGAGGGAGCTCGCACAACGCATGGGTCGTAGCATAGACAGCGTGAAGACCTCCACGATGCGGAATTTCCAGGCATATTCCTGGCCGGGAAATGTCCGCGAGCTTCGAAATGTGATTGAACGGAACCTGATTCTGAATGCGGGTCCGGTCTTTCGCGCTGAAGTTCCCGAGCTGGAACTGGGAAGCAATCGTGGTCTGAGGCGGCTTGATGAAGTCGAGCTCGAATATTTGCGCAACGTGCTCCAGTCAACCCACTGGCGGGTGCGTGGTAGAGGGGGCGCGGCAGAAGTGCTGGGACTCAAAGCCACGACCCTGGAAGCAAAAATGAAGAAACTGGGCGTCCGCCGCCCCACTGACGACTCCAACTAATTGGGGGACCTCCAAAATCCCGTGGGCAGGGTTCCTTCATCATTTCTGCTTCGGCATTCTTCTCTTGCGGAAAATCCTTTCTCTCGCGGCAGTTAGCAGAATTTCCTCGGGTCCGACGATTTCGGTCATCATCTTGCAGACACGCCACATGACGCTGCGATTTTAAACAGCGCTTGCGGAGCTCGATTCTTTGTAGTTGGACATATGTGGGCTCCTCCCATTTGATGGGAGAAAGCATGATCATCGAATTAGTGCGGATTTCTCCTCCCATCGGCAAGAAAGAGGAGATGCTAAAGGGCTTGGCGTCGCTCGTGGGTCCAATTCAGGTGGAGCGCGGGTGTTTGGGTTGCCGCCTGCTTCAGACGGTGCGAGAGGGAGATGGATTGCTGATGGAATCCCGTTGGGACAGTGAAGAAAACCTGATTCGTCATCTGCAGTCAGGGACGTACAAGAAAATGCTGCTCATGATGGAACTGAGCGCGGTTCCTCCGGACTTGGAGTTTTTTACGGTTCTTGAGTTGCGTGGTTTGGATCTGGTGGAGACCGCACGAGCTCCATCAAACTAGTCCATACGACTGACGTCCCGGTGCCGGCATTCAAAGCGACTCAGAATTCAATGGAACAGGAGTTCGCAGAAATGGAACCCGACCCGAAGGTTTCGGAGGTAATGCAAGGACGAGGAGTCTTCGAACGGCGTGCGTGCCCCGAATCCTGCTTACGGCCCTATTGCTGGCCTCTGCGGCGGCGAGCAGTGCCTTCGCGCAACAGTCCGCATCGGAATCCTGTTCGCCGGCGGCCACACAGTCGCTGAACTCGAAGCAGTTGCCACCTCAGCCCCCGCCATTTGGCGGCGTGATCAAGCGGAGCGTCTCTGAATCAAAGCCATGCTGGGCGCCGCGCATCGTGCCGCCCAAGGGCGCACCGAATATCCTTCTGATCATGACCGACGATTCTGGCTTCGGAGTGCCTAGCACGTTTGGCGGAGTGATTCCCACGCCGGCACTGGATCGCATCGCGACCAATGGGCTGCGTTACACGAATTTTAACTCGACGGCACTCTGCTCCCCGACGCGCGCCGCCCTCATCACGGGGCGTAACCATCACTCCGTCGGCTTTGGGGTTATTTCCGAGCAGGCCACAGGTTACCCCGGCTATAACAGCCTCATTCCGAAAGACAAGGCCACCATTGGTCAGATTTTAAAACAGAATGGCTACGCCACGTCTTGGTTCGGGAAAGACCACAATGTCCCTGCCTTTGAGGCCAGCCAGGCCGGGCCATTTGACCAATGGCCCGTAGGGATGGGTTTTGAGTACTTCTATGGATTTGTAGGCGGGGATGCCAATCAATGGGAACCCAACCTATTCCGCAACACGACAGCGATCTATCCCTATGTAGGTCATCCAGGTTGGAACCTGACCACAGCCATGGCCGACGATGCCATCGAGTACATGAAGCGTCTCAACGCGGTTTCTCCGGACCAGCCTTTCTTTATTTACTACGTACCGGGTGGCACACACGCGCCTCACCACCCGACGCCGGAATGGACCCAGAAGATTAGCGATATGCACCTATTCGACAAAGGCTGGGACGAATTGCGGAACCAGATTTTTGCCAATCAGAAGAAGCTCGGTGTGATCCCGCCCGACGCCAAGATGACTCCGTGGCCGGAGGATTTGTTGAAGCATTGGGACGCGCTCACTCCGGATGAGAAGAAAATGTTCCTTCGTCAGGTCGATGTGTTCGCTGCGTACGTAGCCTACACCGATCATGAAATTGGTCGCGTAGTTCAGGCCGTCGAGGACATGGGCAAGCTCAATGACACGCTGATCATCTACATCAACGGGGATAACGGCACCAGCGCCGAGGGCACATTGCTGGGCACGCCAAACGAAGTTGCCATGTTTAACCAAGTCATGGTGCCGGTTGAGGACCAGTTGAAATATTTCTATGACGCATGGGGTACCGACAAAACCTACCCGCACATGGCTGTGCCGTGGGCTTGGGCCTTCGACACACCCTTCTCTTGGACCAAGCAGATTGCGTCACATTTCGGCGGAGTGCGACAAGGTATGGCCATTTCCTGGCCAGGTCATATTACCGACCTTGGCGGAGTTCGTAACCAGTTCCACCACATTATCGACATCGTGCCGACGATCTTAGAAGCCGCCAACATTCCCGCCCCTGAGTACGTTGACGGCATTAAGCAACAACCGATCGAGGGCGTCAGCATGGTCTACACCTTTAGCAAGGCTAACGCGAGTGCACCTTCCACCCACCATACGCAGTACTTCGAAATGATGGGCGACCACGCCATTTATCACGACGGGTGGATCGCCAGTTCCAAGGTGATGCGCCCGCCTTGGGTTACTGCAGGGTTTGTTAGCGTCGATCCCGCCACGTACCCATGGGAGCTGTACGACGTCACAAAGGACTGGACGCAATTCGACAACGTAGTGGACAAGTACCCGGCGAAACTCAAGGAACTGCAAGACCTTTTCTGGAAGGAAGCAGCCAAGTATCAGGTTCTGCCGCTCGACTCTTCTGTGGCGACACGTCTGATTGCCCCGCGGCCCAGCTTGAGCGAGGGTCGCACCGTGTTCACTTATTCGGGCAAAGTCACGGGCACGCCAAATGGCGATGCGCCGAGCCTCCTCAATTCCTCCTACAGCTTCAAGGCCGAAGTGGAGATACCGCAGGGAGGCGGCGAAGGGATGCTCGTGACCCAAGGTGGTCGCTTTGGTGGCTATGGCTTCTATCTGCTCAAGGGCAAACCGGTCTTTCTGTGGAATTTGGTGGACCTAAAGCGGGTGCGCTGGGAAGGCGCCGACGTAGTTCCTCCTGGAAAGCACACCATCGAATTCGATTTCAAGTACGAGGGGCTCGGCATGGGGACACTCGCCTATAACAGCGTCAGCGGCATAGGCCGCGGTGGCACAGGTGTCCTGAAGGTGGACGGCAAAGTGGTGGCAACGCAGGCGCTCGAACACACGTTGCCGCTTATTTTGCAATGGGACGAGAACTTCGACGTCGGCGCCGATACTGGAACACCGGTAGACGATCAGGATTATCAGGTACCGTTTGAGTTCAACGGCAACCTCATCAAGCTGACGCTCACGATCGATCGACCAAAGCTTACACCGGCGGACATTCAAAAGCTTCAAGAGGCCCAGCGCAACAACAAAGTCAGCGAGTAGACGAGCAAAGGGAACTCGCAGAGAAAGACTAGTGTGAAAGTGAGGGAGAACATGAAATCTTGCAAAAGCATTTTCCCGCTACGGATTGTTCTACTAATATGCCTTCTGTTTTCGCCCATAGGTCGAGCGCAGGCTCCGGCGATTCCTGTTTTTCAGATTGTACCTATACCGGACAGCAAGATTAGCTTCTCTGTGAAGGCGTCGGTGCCGATTGAAGGGGTTTTCGACAAGTGGGATGCCACCCTTACATACCCGTCCACAGATGTGGAATCAGGCGTTTTGGATATCAAGGTTCAGGCAGGCAGCGTGAATACGGGAAGCGGGATGAAGGACGGAAAGCTGAAGAGCTAAGATTTCTTCGATGCTGACCATGACCCCTACATCACGTTTCATTCCACGAAGATCGCGCAAACCAGCCACAGCAGCGTTGACGTTCAGGGCACATTTACAATCCGTGGGGTGTCGAAGCCGGAAACGCTGACCTTCGCCATAACCGGTCAGGGAACCGGTGCAGGCACAATTAAAGGGGTGATGGCCTTTGACCGGAAAGATTACGGGATGAACAGCGGAATTCCCTTCATCAAAATTGCCGACCGCGTTGAAGTTGACGTCGACCTCGTAGGAAAGCGAGTCAGCGGGCCTCCATTGGTCTTCAAGCAATAGCCGGCGTGGTGCCGTGATTTTCATTTGGTGAGGCGGATCCTGAGCTCCTCCACTGTCAGCGAAATCTGGATTTGAACTTCTGACTCGATTCACACACTAGAGTCGCCCACTAGGGTTGAACGAGGTGTCTCCGAAAAATAGCAATCTCGTAAACGTTCCTCCCGTATACTATGCGAATTCCAACTAGCAGGTCTGGGGACCTATGCCCATTCAGTCCGGCACCCACTTGGGCCCCTATGAAATCCTCTCCGCTATAGGTGCGGGCGGGATGGGCGAGGTCTATCGTGCACACGATCCCAAGCTCGGACGTGATGTAGCCATCAAGGTCCTGCCCGAAGCCTTCGCCCGTGATGCCGGGCGCATGGCGCGTTTCCAGCGCGAAGCCAAGCTCCTTGCGTCACTTAGTCACCCGAATATCGCCACGATTTACGGTCTGGAAGATTCAGGCAGCACACGCGCCTTAGTGATGGAGTTGGTTGAAGGCCCCACTCTCGCTGATCGCATCAAGGCTGGTCCGATCCCCGTCGATGAATCCGTGCGGATCGCCAAGCAAATCGCTGACGCATTGGAATACGCCCACGAGCGCGGAATCATCCACCGTGATCTGAAGCCCGCGAACGTGAAGGTCACAAATGATGACACCGTGAAGGTCCTCGACTTTGGCTTGGCTAAGGCACTCGAAGGCGACCCGTTATCGCTCGACATTTCCACTTCTCCGACGATTAGCCGCATGGCAACTCAGGCAGGAGTGCTGCTTGGGACAGCAGCGTATATGTCGCCAGAGCAAGCCAAGGCAAAGAACGTGGACCGGCGCGCCGACATCTGGACGTTCGGATGCGTGCTCTATGAAATGCTGACGGGAAAGGTGGCATTTCCCGGCGACTCCGTGACGGACACTCTGGCGGCGGTGATTCGTGCCGAGCCGGATTGGTCACTCCTCCCATCAGCGACGCCGATGCGAGTTCGTGTGCTCCTGCAGCGTTGCTTGCAGAAAGACCCGAAGCAGCGCCTGCAGGCTATTGGTGATGCGCGCATCTCGCTCGACGAAGTTCTCTCGGGCGCGCCAGACCTGGTACCAGTGAGCAAGGGAGAAGCTGCTGCCGTGCCTTTCTGGCGCCGTGCGTTGCCGTGGGGCATCGCGGCCATGCTCTTTGTCGCGTTAGCATCACTCGCGTTCGTTCACTTTCGCGAAAGGGCGCCTACTCCGGCTGAGCCGATGCGATTCGAGATTCCGGTGCCCGAGAAGATGAGTTTGGCGACGAACGTATCATTTGCTTTGTCCCCGGATGGCCGGAAGTTGGTCTTCGCCGCCGCGGGATCCGATGGTGTTCAACGCCTCTGGGTCCGAGCTCTCGATTCGCTTAACGCACATCCCTTTCCCGGAACGGAGTCAAACACTCTTGTCGCTCCGTTCTTCTGGTCGGCTGACAGCAGGTTCGTCGCCTATGACGCCGGGGGCAAACTTAAGAAAGTCGACACCTCCAGTGGCCTGGTGGAAACAATCTGCAACCTCGGGGCCATGGCTGCCCTGGGCGGCTCCTGGAACCAGGACGGCGTGATCGTCTTCGGGCAATCTGGAGGAGGTCTGATGCGGGTGTCAGCCGCTGGCGGGAGCGCGTCGCCTCTTACAATCGTTAACCGGTCGCGCGGCGAATTCCACGATGCTACGCCGTCGTTCCTTCCCGACGGCCGACATTTCGTCTATTGGCGTGCGGGCTCGGGCCCGAGCGCAAGCGAGATCGCGGGTATCTACGTTGGATCGCTCGATGCCAAGCCCGAAGAGCAGAGCTCCAAGCGGTTGCTGGCGACCAACTATGGTCCGGCGGCTTATGTGCCTACCAAGGCCGTTGGCTCAGGAGAGTTGCTCTTTGTCCGCGATAGAACTTTGATAGCGCAGCCGTTCGATGCCCGCCGACTGGAACTCCAGGGCGAACCGGTTACGTTGGTGGAGAACATCGCGTCATTCTTGGACGGTGCAGCATTTCAGGCCTCGGACACGGGCGTCCTGGTTTATCGGGCCGGCGATAAAGGCTCGCTCGGGCTGGCTTTGTATGACCGAGAGGGAAAGGTTCTCAGCACGACAGGCAAACCAGGGACCGTTTTCCTTTACGGCAGCCTCTCGCCTGACGGAAGCCGAGCCGCTGTGAGCGGCGTGGATGCTGGTGTCAGTGTCAGCACCGCACTCTGGCTACTCGATTTTTCGCGGGGCACGAGCACACGTTTCACGTTTGGTTCAGCCTCCGCCCTATATCCCGTTTGGTCACCGGACGGAAGTAGCATCATTTTCGCCTCAAACAGCGAGGGCCATTCCGATCTCTACCAAAAATCGAGTAACGGCGCGACGGACGAAAAACCTCTGCTGAAATCCAGCGACAATAAGTACCCGAATAGTTGGTCACGCGACGGACACTTCTTGCTGTACACAGTGGAGGGAACAGGAGTGAAGGCCGCTTTGTGGGTCCTACCGCTTGACGGGGATAAAAAGCCGTTTCCGTTTCTGCGCACGGAGTTCAACGAAGCTATTGGCCGCTTCTCTCCCGACGGGCATTGGGTTGCCTACGAGTCAGACGAGTCGGGGCGTATGGAGATTTATGTGCGCCCCTTCTCACCGAACGCCAGCGCGACCACTTCCGTTAGCGGGGGCAAGTGGCTGATTTCCACCGGCGGGGGAACAGAACCGCGATGGCGAGGAGATGGAAAGGAGATGTACTACCTGTCTCCAGACGGAAGGCTGATGGCCGTTGAAGTGACCACCAGTCCCGTGTTCCAAGCAGGCGTACCGAAGGTGCTCTTCCAGACGACAATCAGAAATGAGACGGTCAACCGGTGGGATATTACCGCGGACGGCAAGCGCTTCTTGCTGACTGCTCAGGGAGTCCAATCCGAGCAGGCACCGTTCACTGTCGTGCTGAACTGGTCCTCCCTCCTCAAGAAATGACGCCGGGGGACAAAACTCACCGACGTTTTCGGTGCGTTTAAGAACGATCTTGGGACGACATTCAAAACTCGCACGCAGAGGCGGAAATAATGCTGAAAAAGCTCTCCGATAGGAACAAGCTCGTGAAAAAGTTCCACGAGAATGTCGCGTTGGAAAAATATGTGACTGCACCTGGGAGCAAACAGAGGGGTCGCGGCATTTATGTGCTCTACTCCAAGGGCAGGGTCTATTACATCGGCCTTTCCAAACGAAGCTTGCGAGGCAGACTGCGAAGGCACGCCTTGCGAGACAGGCATCGGGGCAAATGGGACACTTTCTCGTTCTATCGAATCGGCGGAACGAAATACATTAAAGATATCGAATCGCTTCTGCTGCGGATCTTCAAGCCGGAGGGCAACAGGCTCCTTGGTCGCTTCAAGAAACAATACAATCTCGCGAAAAGGAAAGCCTTGGGATTGAAGAAATGACGCCGGGCACAAAACTCGGCCCCTACGAGATCCTCTCTTCACTCGGTGCTGGAGGAATGGGCGAAGTCTATCGCGCCCGAGACACACGGTTGGAACGCATCGTCGCGCTGAAATTGCTTCCGAGTGAAGTCTCAAGCGACAAGCAAGCTCTGGAACGCTTTCTCCGTGAGGCGCGTGCTGCAGCCGCACTGAACCATCCCAATATCTGCACAATCTACGATATCGGGGAGCAGGACGGTCAGCGTTTCATCGCTATGGAGCTGCTCGAAGGGCAAACCCTCAGGCAGCGGATCGGAGGAAAGCCGCTGCCACTGGATGCCTTGCTCGATCTTGGTACGCAAATGGCGGACGCACTGGTCGCGGCACACGCCAAAGGCATTGTGCATCGGGACATTAAGCCAGAGAACATTTTCGTTACCGAGCGCGGGCACGCGAAGATTCTGGACTTTGGACTGGCCAAACAGGTGCCCGAGACCCGTGCGGCGGCCATGAGGACAGACGCGCCGACCGACAATCCAGATCCGCACTTGACGAGTCCAGGAGTGGCGCTCGGAACGGTTGCTTACATGTCGCCGGAGCAAGTGCGAGGCGAGGAATTGGATTCACAGACCGATCTGTTCTCACTGGGTGTCGTGCTGTACGAGATGGCCACGGGGCGGCTGGCCTTTGCAGGAAAAACTTCGGCGGTGATCTTCCACGCTATCTTGGCAGAGGAGCCTGTGCCCGCGTCGGACTTAAACCCACGGCTGCCCAGAGAGATCCACGAAATCATTCGTCGGGCGCTCGAGAAGGACCGGGAGTTACGGTATCCAGGTGCTTCATCAATTCTGGCGGATCTGAAGCGCGTAAAACGCGATGCCGAAGTGTCGCGCCCCGCGTCAGTTCGCCCGGTGATCTCCGATGCCGCGCCGCGCACTTCGGTGCCGCCCTCAAGAAAGGAAAGACCTTCGTCCGGTAGAAACTCCAGTGCCATTGATTCGCTGGCGATCCTCCCTTTCGAAAATGCCAGCGGCGATCCGGAAACTGAATATTTGAGTGATGGCATTGCGGAGACGCTGATCAACACGCTCGCGCAGCTTCGCAAAATTCGCGTCGTGCCGCGGACCCTGTCTTTCCAGTATCGAAGTGCCGCCGCGGCTCCGTTGACCGCGGGGCGCCAACTGGGCGTCAGAGCGGTAGTGGCGGGCCGCCTGGTGCAGCGCGGCCCGGACTTGATCGTGTCCGTGGAACTGCTCGACGTCGAGCGCCAGGCGCAACTGTGGGGCACTCGCTACAACCGAAAGATGGCCGACCTTCTTGCGCTTCAGGAAGAACTGGCCAGCGAGATATCCGAGAAACTACGGTTGCAGCTCACCGGGGAGGACAAGAAGAAACTGCACAAGCGCCCCACGCACGACAATGAGGCGTTCCGCCTGGTGCTCGAAGCGCGCCACGCCGCTTACAAGTTTTATCCGGAAGCAGTCAACCGTGTCATTGCGTTTTGCGAGCGCGCCATTGAGATCGATCCGAAGTGCGCGCCGGCCTACGCGGCGCTCAGCGCAGCGTGCTCCGTTCAGGATGTGATGGGCTATGCTCGGAGTTTTGAAGTGCGGCCCCGCGGGAGCTGGGCTGCGCGGAAGGCCTTGGAACTGGATGAAAGCTTAGCCGAAGCGCACTTGGCCATGGGCCAGAATCTTTTCTATTCTTGGGACTTTGCCGGCGGAGAAAAGGAGATGCGGCGCGCGCTCGAGCTGAACCCAGATTACGCTACGGCTTGGGGCCGTCTCCAATTCATACTCTCTTCGCAAAGCCGCTTCGAAGAAGCCATGGCAGCGGCAAAACGAGCCCTCGAGCTGGAAGCGGCTTCCGACATGGCCCACTATGCGGCCGGTGCGGCCTATCTCTTCGCGAGACGCTACGATTTAGCTGTCGAACACCTGCGAAAGGGTTTGGAACTCAATCCCCGCAACGCACAGTGCCTGACTCTGTTGTGTTTGGCTCACGCCTGGTCCGGTGACGCCGGCGAAACCCTCAGACGATGCGAGGAAGCCATACAACTTGCCCCGGAATTCGCCACCACCGTGGGCCAGGTTGCGGCTGCCTACGCCAAAGTCGGCAGATTCGAACAAGCTCGTAGTATCCTCAACCAGGTCGAGAAGTCATCGGAGCCGGACGGCCGGTTCTCGATCTGGATTGGGATCATGTACGCTGCACTCGGCGAAAAAGAAGCCGCTTTTGATTGGTTGGAGAGAGCTTTTCAAGAACGCAACCCGTTTCTGATCTACTTGAAAGTTCATCCTGTATTCGGGAACCTGCATGACGACCCACGCTTCGACGCGCTCGTTAAGCGCATCGGCATCCCGGACTAACCGGGCCGCGGACTTGAAATGATTGGCCAGACCATCTCGCACTACCGGATCATCGAAAAACTCGGTGGCGGTGGGATGGGTGTGGTGTACAAGGCTGAGGACACGCGACTCCATCGCATCGTAGCTCTCAAGTTTCTTCCTCCCGAGATGGCCCACGACCCCGCTTCGCTGCAACGTTTCCGACGCGAGGCGCAGGCTGCATCGGCGTTGAACCACCCCAATATCTGCACCATTCACGACATCGGCGAACAAGACGGCCAGCCATTCATTGCGATGGAGTTTCTTGATGGCCAGACGTTGAAGCATCGCATTTCAGGAAAGCCTTTGCCGCTCGATGAGACTTTGGAACTAGGGATTGAGATTGCAGATGCGCTAGACGCTGCGCACGCCAAGGGAATCGTCCACCGGGATATTAAGCCTGCCAACATTTTTGTCACACAGCGTGGGCACGCCAAAATTCTCGACTTTGGTCTAGCTAAGCTGGCACCTGGAGGCGGCGATCCTGCCGTCAGTCTTTCGGGAGCACCTACCATCAGCAAGCCCACTGAGCTCACTCAAATTGGCGCCGTGATGGGCACGATCACCTACATGTCACCGGAGCAGGTCCGAGGCGAGGCACTGGATGCACGCACGGACCTGTTCTCCTTTGGTGCGGTGCTTTACGAAATGGCAGCAGGAGTTCAGCCTTTCTGGGGCGAGACTTCGGGCGCGATTGGGGAAGCCATTCTGACTCGCACGCCCATTCCCGCGGTGCGACTGAACCCCAATCTTCCACCCAAACTTCAAGAAATGATTACGAAGGCGCTCGAAAAGGATCGGAAGCTCCGCTATCAGTCCGCAGCCGAGATTCGCACAGATTTGCAGCGGCTAAAGCGCGATTCAGATTGGAGTCGCGTAGCCGTTGAAGCCGCTGCGACCCCCCAAGCTGCTCCGAAACCCGGCACCAAGTCCCATCGCCTTCGGATTTTAGGAGCGGGAGCAACCGTGCTAACGGTGGCACTCGCTGTGGGCGTCTGGCTGTTTCTTTCCTCCCGCAAGACCCACGCTCTGACGCCCAAGGACACCATTGTCCTCGCGGACTTCACGAACAATACAGCCGATCCGATCTTCGATGGCACACTGACGCAGGGTTTCTCCGTCGAGATGGAGCAATCACCCTTCCTCAGCATCATCTCCGATGAGCAACTCCAGCAAACCCTGCAGATGATGGGCCAGAAACCGGATGCAAAGCTCACTCCCAAGATTGGGCGAGAACTCTGCCTGCGGACGGGAAGCGCGGCTGTGCTCGACGGTTCGATAACTCAGGTTGGCACGCCGTACCTTCTCACAGTCAAGGCGGTCAACTGCTCGAACGGAAAAACGCTGGCCAGCACGGAAGCCAAAGCAAGTGATAAGAGCCATGTGCTCGATGCATTAGGGAAGACCGCTGCCGAGATGCGAAGCAAGCTCGGCGAATCGCTAAGCACTGTGCAGAGGTTTGATACTCCGCTGGAACAGGCCACGACGTCGTCCCTCGAAGCCTTGCAAGCTTTGAGCCTTGCTTCGCAAAAGATGGGCGGCATGGATTACTCGGGGGCCGTCCCTTTGTGTCAGCGCGCGATCAGCCTGGATCCGAACTTCGCTTTCGCTTACGCCACGCTCGGAACGGCCTATACCGATCTAGGTGAGGGTGCGTTGGCCGCTGAGAACCTTAAGAAGGCTTACGATTTGCGCGATCGAGTAAGCGAGCGGGAAAAGTTTCTTATTTCCGACCGCTACTATGAAGCTGTCACGGGTGATCTCGATAAGGCGGCCCAGGTCTGCGAGTTATGGGCTCGGACCTACCCACGAGACTCAATCGCTTTCAACCAACTGGGCAACTCCTATGCTGTGTTCGGTCAACTCGACAAATCACTCGCAGCTTTCCGAGAAGCCAGTCGTCTTAGTCCGACTTGGGCTATTTGGGAAGGCAACGTTGCTCTTAACTACATCTACTTGAACCAGCTGGACGAGGCACGCGCTATTATTGAGCAAGCGGAGTCCCGAAAGGTCGATGCGCCATTTTTCAGACTTTTCCTCTACCAGATTGATTTCCTTCAGAACAATGCGGTTGGAATGGCGGACCAGGCAGCCCAGTCCATGGGAGGGCCAGTCGAAGACCGTATGTTGGACCTGGAATCCGACACGGCTGCGTATTCGGGCCAGCTTGCTAAGGCTAACAGTCTGACCAATCGCGCAATTGATTCCGCCACGCGGTTGCAGGTGAAAGAAAGGGCTGCAGACTACCTCGCAGAGGTTGCACTCAGGGAAGCCTTGTTTGGCAACGCGGCCAAAGTTGGGCAATCGACGGCAGCCACATTGAAGGTATCGACCGAACCTCAGCCTTGGGTGGCGTTGGCTCTGGCATTCGCGAACAAACGATCGCAAGCCCAGAGACTGGCAGATGACGTAGGAAAACGCTTTCCCGAAAACACACTCGTGAGGTTCTACTATCTGCCGATGATTCACGCGGTCTTTGCTCTCAATGATGGCAAGGCGTCCGACGCGATCGATATCCTTCAAGCCACCACGCGCTATGAACTCGCCCCTGACCAGCGACTATACGCGGTCTACGTGCGGGGGATCGCCTATCTGGCCGCGCGGCAAGGCGAGCAAGCCGCCGCCGAATTCCAGAAAATCCATGACCACCCCGGTATCGTGTTGAATGATCCGATTGGCGCACTCGCCCATATGCAACTCGGGCGTGCCTACGCCTTGACGGGCGACACCCCTAAGGCTAAGAGAGCCTATCAGGATTTCCTCGCTCTCTGGAAGGATGCCGACCCCGACATCCCCATCCTGAAGCAAGCCAAGGCTGAGTATGCGAAGTTGCAGTAGGTGCCCGTTTTTCCTGGCTTGCCAAGTTTCCAGTTTGGGTTCGACGTACCGGAATTGTTCCACTGCGTGCAGTACAATCTCAGTGCCGCATCTTCGGCGCACGAGGCTCGCTATGTTTGCATCTGTTGGGGCCTGGTTGGCGGTAGCGTTTGGGCTTTACTCTCTTGCGGCGGTTCCTCAAACTCCGGTACCGAGCGACGACTGGACAACGGTGAATGCCGCGGATGAGGGCCTTGCTGAATCAAGATTGCAGGCCATGAGAGCCGCAGTGCGTTCCGATCAGTTCAGAAAGATCGGCAGCATAGTCATCGCGCGGCACGGCAAACTTCTTTACGAAGACTATGTCGAAGGGGACGCCAAAACCCTGCGCGACACCCGTTCGGCGACCAAAGCCATCACGGATGTGCTCATAGGTATAGCCATCCAAGAAGGAAAATTGAGCGGAGTCGATGCCAGGGTACTCACTCTGCTGCGCGACCATGCTCGACGACTTCAGAATCCGGATCCCCGCAAATTTACGATCACGGTTGAAGATTTTCTCACCATGAGTTCTCCGCTGGAATGCGATGACTGGAACGATGCTTCCCGCGGCAATGAAGAGCGCATGTATCTTGTAGAGGACTGGGCACAATTCATTTTGGACTTGCCGATTCGCGGTTACATGCATCTGGGCGAGCAAGTCGAAAAGCCACCGTATGGACACCACTTCAGCTATTGCACTGGGGGAGTGTTTGTACTTAGTGAGGTCCTGGAAAAGGCCACTGGGACGAGTGCCGATCGTTACGCCGAGCAGAAGTTATTCACTCCGCTTGGGATTACAAATGTCCAATGGGTGTATTCTCCTCTGAATGTTCCGCAAACTGGCGGTGGATTGCGCCTCAGCACACGTGACTTGCTAAAAATCGGCCAACTCTATCTGGACAGTGGTCGTTGGCGGGGGCGCGCAATCGTGAACGAACAATGGGTGCGGAACTCTACCCAGCCACACACGCGCATTGACGACGTGACAGACTACGGGTATCTCTGGTGGCTCAAGTCATTCAAAAGTGGCGACAAGAGCTATCCGGCATTCTTCATGTCTGGTAATGGTGGGAATAAAGTTGCGGTATTTCCCGGGCTCGATTTGGTGGCAGTAATCACAAGCACAAACTACAACACGCCCGGCATGCACGAGCAAACGGAGAGACTCTTAACCGAGTATGTTCTGGCTTCGATTGTGCAATGACGGGTAGGAATGGCGCCAGTTGCTCCTGGGCCCGCGTAAACCCACTCGTCCTGGTGAACAGAAAAATTTTCAAAAAAATTGCCGCGGTGGGGTCCGGGGGCGTCACCGACATCACAGGTCTCTGGGTCGGACAACTCGGCAACCTTTGTGACGTACTTTGTGCCATAACCCTGCCTGGGCACGCCTGGCAACTCGTGTCTTTTCGTGTCCGCTGCCGGCCGCGACGACCGAGCGTTTTGCGATGTAACCCGAACGGAATTGATCACTTGTGGCCACTCGTGTCACTTGCTGTCCGGTTCACTCGGCTTATTCGCAACGAGGAGGTC
>Ga0187783_10001971_pt1 | contig 15245 bp, 17 predicted proteins | sample 1015_SJ02_MP02_2_FD_132471 | JGI IMG/M metagenome (GOLD analysis project Ga0187783, IMG submission 132471) | Tropical peat soil microbial communities from peatlands in Department of Meta, Colombia - 1015_SJ02_MP02_20_MG | ecosystem: Environmental > Terrestrial > Soil > Wetlands > Peat | place... | reverse complement strand
TCTCCCTCACGCACATACACAAAGCGGGAGGAGTTCTCATCGAACATCCTCCCGCCTTGCATGGACTAACCCGTACACGGATTAGGCAGAAATTTTACGGGCTTTGCGGGCGATGTGTCCACGCCAAATTCCCCCCGGCGCGGGGCCGGGCACAAGTTCACACACATTCGCGAAGATCCCGCTAAGTTACTGTTTTCAGTCGCAGAAAATCCTCCATGTCGTAGCGCCCCGGCGGCTGGAAGCGGAGCCAGAGAGCCGCCGCCAGCGCCCCGCGCGCGAAGATCGCACGATCGCTCGCGCGGTGGGTCAGCGCGAGCGTTTCCCCATGCCCGCTGAAGAACACGGTGTGCTCGCCGACCGTGTCTCCGGCGCGCAGCGCGGCAAAGCCGATCTCGTCCTCCCCGCGGGGGCCAGCGCGCCCCGCGAGGGCGTCTTGCGCGGTCGGCGGCGGCACGCCGCGGGCCTGTGCGGCGACGCGGCCGAGTGCGAGCGCGGTTCCGGACGGGGCGTCCTGCTTGAGGCGGTGGTGGAGCTCGAAGATATCGATGTCGAAGCTCACCGGGAGCGACTTTGCCGCAATACGGGTGAGCGCCATGAGGAGCGCCGCACCGAGGCTCGTGTTCGCGGCCACGAGGAGCGGGATCTCGTGTGCCGCAGCCTCAAGCTGTGCCTCGAGCGTAGCGGCGAATCCGGTGGTGCCGATCAGGAGGGGCTTACGCGCCGCGTGACAGGCCGCGAGTGTGCCGGTGGTCGCGGTGGCGCTCGAGAAGTCGATGACGACATCGGCTGCAGCGAGCGCGCGTGGCAGGTCGCTCGTCACGGGGAGATTGGCCGGGCCGAGGCCGGCGATCTCGCCGGCGTCGCGCCCCAGGGCGAGACTACCGGCGGAGGCGATCGCGCCCGTGACGATCAACCCGGGGAAGCCCGGCGCCGCGCGCAGCAGCGCCTGCCCCATGCGGCCGCTCACGCCAACCAACACGGCGCGACACAGCGGCGGCTGGCGCGTGTCGGCCGGCACGCCGCTTACGCCTTCCCCGTGTCGCCGCTGAAGAAGCGCTTCACGCCCTCGAGGAAGCTCGTCGAGCGCGGGGCGTGCCGATCGGCGTTGGCCTTGAGTGATTCGTCCAGCCGGCGAATGAGCTCGCGCTGCTCCGTCGACAGATGCACCGGCGTTTCCACCACCACGCGGCAGAACAGATCGCCGCGGGCGCCGCCGCGCACCGGTTTTACGCCCTTGTCTCGCAGACGAAAGACGCGGCCGGACTGGGTCTCGGTGGGAATCTTGAGCGTGACGTCGCCCTCGAGCGTTGGCACGTTGATGCTGCCGCCGAGCGCCGCCGTCGCAAAGCTCACCGGCACCTCGCAGGAGAGGTGCTCGCCGTCGCGCTCGAAGATCGGATGGTCGCGGACGTGAATCTCGACGTAGAGGTCGCCCGGTGGACCGCCGTTGCGACCCGCCTCGCCCTCGCCCGTAAGCCGCACGCGATCGCCCGAATCGACGCCGGCGGGGACTTTCACGGCGAGTCTGCGCGTGCGCCGCACGCGCCCCTGGCCGTGGCAGGTGTCACAGGGGTTGCGCACGAGGGTGCCCGCGCCGCGGCAGCGCGGGCAAGTCTGCTGCAGCTGGAAGAACCCCTGGGAGACGCGCACCTGACCGGCGCCCCCGCAGGTGTCGCAGGTCACGGGCGCGCTGCCCTTGGCAGCGCCGCTGCCGTGGCACACCTCGCACTCTGCGAGCCGTACGACGTCGATCTCGGCCTGATGGCCGAACACGGCCTGCGAAAGCTCGAGCTCGAGCTCGTAGCGCAGATCCGCCCCGCGGAAGACCTGCGAGCGCCCACGACGGGCCCCGCCGAAGATGTCGCCGAAGACGTCCCCGAAGATGTCGCTGAAGGTATCGGCGCCGAAGCCACCGCGCGGCCCGCCCGCCCCGCGGGCGCTCGCCTCGACCCCGGCATGGCCGTACTGGTCGTAGGCGGCCCGCTTGTGCGGGTCGGTGAGTACCTCGCAGGCCTCCTTTGCCTCCTTGAAGGCATCCTCGGCTTCCCGATCGTTCGGGTTGCGATCGGGGTGGTACTTCATGGCGAGGCGTCGATAAGCCTTCTTGATCTCAGCCTCAGTCGCGGTCTTCGGTACGTCCAGTACCTTGTAGTAGTCGCGCTTCGCCATGGAACGCTTAGGAAGCCTTGCGTCCCTTGTCCTTCACCTCTTCGAACTCCGCATCCACGACGTCGTCGCGTCCAGCAGCACCGCCCTGGCCGGAGGGTCCAGCCTGAGCACCCGATGGACCGGCATTCTCCGCACCGCCCGCGGCGCCGCCCTGCTCGGCGGCATAGGCGCGCTGCGCGATGCTCGAGGAGGCCTGAGCGAGAGCCTCGGTCTTCTTCTCGATCACCCCGCGGTCATCGCCCTTGAGCGCCGTACGCAGATCCGATACCGCACTCTCGACGCGCGCGCGCTCGCCGGCGTCGACCTTGTCGCCGAGGCTGCCGAGCGACTTCTCCACGGCATGGATCAGTGCGTCGGCCTTGTTGCGCGTCTCTACCAGCTCGCGGAAGCGCTTGTCCTCCGCCGCATGCGCCTCGGCGTCGCGCACCATGCGCTTGATCTCGTCCTCCGTGAGCCCGCTCGAGGCCTTGATGACGATCTTCTGCTCGCGACCGGTGGCCTTGTCCTTCGCCGACACGTTGAGAATGCCGTTGGCGTCGATGTCGAACGACACCTCAATCTGCGGCATGCCGCGCGGCGCGGGCGGGATGTCGGCGAGGTCGAACTTGCCGAGGGACTTGTTGTCCGCGGCGCGATCGCGCTCGCCCTGCAGCACGTGGATCGTGACCGCCGTCTGATTGTCGTCGGCCGTCGAGAACGTCTGCGACGCCTTGGTCGGGATGGTCGTGTTCTTCTCGATGAGCTTGGTCATGATCCCGCCAAGCGTCTCGATGCCGAGCGACAGCGGCGTCACATCGAGCAGCAGCACGTCCTTGACCTCACCGGCGAGCACCCCCGCCTGGATCGCGGCGCCAACCGCGACCGCCTCGTCGGGGTTGACGTCCTTGCGCGGCTCCTTGCCGAAGAGGTCCTTCACGTACTTCTGCACGAGCGGCATGCGCGTCTGCCCGCCCACGAGGATGACTTCGGCGATATCGCCGACGCTGACGCCGGCGTCCTTGAGCGCGGTCTTGCAGGGCGCCACGGTCTTCTGCACCAGGTCCTCCACCAGCGACTCGAGCTTGGCGCGCGTCAGCTTGATGTTCAGGTGCTTCGGCCCGGAAGCGTCCGCAGTGATATAGGGCAGATTGATGTCGGTCTGCTGGGTCGAGGACAGCTCGATCTTCGCCTTCTCGGCGGCCTCCTTGAGGCGCTGCATGGCGAGCGGGTCCTTGCGCACGTCGACGCCGGATTCCTTGAGGAACTGCTCGGCGAGGAAGTTGATGATGCGCAGGTCGAAGTCCTCGCCACCGAGGAACGTGTCGCCGTTGGTCGAGAGCACCTCGAACTGATGCTCCTTGTCCACCTCGGCGATTTCGATAATGGAGATGTCGAAGGTGCCGCCGCCGAGGTCGTAGACGGCGATCTTGCGGTCGCCGCCTTGTTTGTCGAGCCCGTAAGCGAGCGCCGCCGCGGTCGGCTCGTTGATGATGCGCTTCACCTCGAGCCCCGCGATGCGTCCGGCATCCTTGGTCGCCTGACGCTGGGAATCGTTGAAGTAGGCGGGGACCGTGATCACGGCCTCCTTGACGGTCTCGCCGAGGTAGTCTTCGGCGGTCTTCTTCATCTTCTGCAGCACCCGCGCGGAGATCTCCGGCGGGGCCATCTTCTTGCCCTGCACCTCGACCCACGCGTCGCCGTTCTCGGCGCGGATGATCTTGTAGGGGACCATCTTGATGTCCCGCTGCACGACCTCGTCCTCGAACTTGCGGCCGATGAGACGCTTGATGGCAAAGAGCGTGTTCTGCGGATTGGTCACCGCCTGGCGCTTGGCGGGCTGGCCGACGAGCACCTCCCCGTCCTTGGTAAAGGCGACGATCGAGGGGGTGGTACGGTCGCCCTCGCTGTTCTCGATCACACGGGGCTTGCCGCCCTCCATAATGGCGACGCAGGAGTTGGTCGTGCCGAGATCGATGCCGATTACCTTAGCCATGGGTTCACTCCGCGAGTGGTTCTCATTCCAAAGGGATATGGTCCAGCGCTACTTCTTAGGGGTGGCGAGGTGGGCTTTCAAGCCCATCAGCCCGGCGCCCGCGCCACGATCACCCGCGCCGGGCGCAGCAGCCGCCCGTTGAGCTCGTAGCCAGGCTGCACGACCTGCAGCACCGAATTGGGCTCGGCGGTGGCCGACTCCTGGGTCATCATGGCCTCGTGCCGCGCCGGGTCGAAGGGCTCGCCCTGAGGGTCGATCACGGAGACGCCGAACTTCTCGAGCGCCCTCGTGAGCAGCTGCAACGTCGCCTCCTGGCCCTCCCGGAGACTGCGGGCGTCGGCCCGGGGCCCGCTCTGCACCGCCTGCTCCAGGCTGTCCCTCACCGGCAGCAACTCGGCGGCAAATTTCTCGAGGCCGTAGCGGTTGGCCGCCTCGATATCCCGCTGGGCGCGCTTGCGCACGTTGTCGAGCTCGGCCGCCGCGCGCAGGTACTGCTCCCAGTGGGTCTTGGCGCGCTCCTCGGAGTCGGCGAGCGCCTGCTGCAGGCGCTCGAGCTCCACCAGCTGACCGGCCGTCTCGGGCCGCACCGTGGTGGCCTCTGCCGCGGCACCGCCAGGGTTGCCCCGTGAAGACTCGTTCGCACTCATCCCGATAAACCTCCGAAGAGCGGCAATGGCTCAGGTCCCGCCGCACCGGCAGGCCTGCCCCCGGGGTGGGGGTCAGCGCCGTGAATTCAAGGCGGCGCCGAGCAGTTTAGCCGTCACGTCGACGATCGGTATGACCCGCTCGTAGGCCATGCGGGTGGGCCCGATGACCCCGAGCACCCCGACCACCGAGTCGCCGTCGCCGTAGGGCGCGGTGACCACGCTGCAGTCATCGAGGATGCGGAAGCCGGATTCGTGGCCGATGAAGATCTGCACGCCTTCGGCCTTGAGACTGTTATCCAGGAGGTGCAGGAAGTCGCGCTTCTCGTTGAAGGCTTCGAAGAGCCGCCGCAGCTTCTCGACGCTCGTGAGCTCGGCGACCCCCATGAGGTTGGTCTCGCCCTTGATGACGTACTCGAGCGTGCCCTCGCCGCCGCTGTCGAACACCTGCTGCGCCATCGCGATCGCATCCACCATGATCTGGTTCATGTGGGCGCGCGCCTCGGACAGCTGGCGCAGGATCTCCTGACGTGCCTCGCGCAGCGATCTGCCGCGGAACTGCTCGTTGAGATAGTTCGCGGCGCGCTTGAGCTCCTCGGGGGTGAAGTGGCGTTCGAGCTGGATGATACGGTTCTGCACTTCGCGCTCGTCGAAGACCAGCACCACGAGCACCCGGTTCTCGGAAAGTCCCACGAACTCGATCTGGGTAATCGCCGCCTGCCGCGTGCGCGGCACGGTGACGACGCTCGCCAGCTGCGTCGCGGACGAGAGCAACTGCGACACCGTGCTGATGAGGTCGGTCGAGCTGTCGCGGCTCGCCTCGACCTGGCGGCGCATCTCGGCGCTCGCCGCCTCATCGAGCGGTCGCAGCTGCAGCAGCGTGTCGACGAAGAAGCGATAGCCCTTGTCGGTCGGTACGCGTCCGGCGGAGGTGTGCGGCGAGGCGACGAAGCCGAGCTCCTCGAGATCGGCCATGACGTTACGGATGGTTGCCGAGGAGAGCTGCAGGCCCGACTCCCGCGACAGTGCCCGCGAGCCCACCGGTTGGCCGTCCCGGATGTAGCTCTCGATGAGAATCCGCAGCAGGTGTTGAGCCCGCTCGCCGAGGGCCTCTTCCCGAGCTTCGTGCGCCATAGAGCCTGAATGAGTGCGCGGTAGCGCCAATCATGCACAGTCGCGGCCGGAAAGCTAGCGGCGCACTGCTATCGCGTCAAGCAAGCGGTGACCCGCCGGGTGGGCGTGGCCGCCTGTTGCCCGAAGATGTGATCTGCGCCATTGGCTGCAGGCGCGGTGCGCATGTTACAAAGAGCCGCTTTAAGTCAAGGGCTCTGAGGCATGGCCTTTCCGGTACGCACCTGCGCGTTAGTCGGCCGATTCGCGGATCCGCGCATTGCGGAGAGCGTCGGCGCACTGCTGCCGCACCTGGCGAGGCGCGGCGTCGAGGTGCTGGTGGGCGAGGACACCGAGCTCGGCGCGACCGGGAGGGGCATCGTCCGGGTGCCGGAGCGCGAGATCGGCGAGCGCGCCGACCTCGTCATCGCGATCGGCGGAGACGGCACGCTGCTTTACGCGGCGCGTCTGGTGGCACGTCACGGGGTGCCCTTGCTCGGTGTGAATCGCGGGCGGCTCGGGTTCCTCACCGACGTGATGCCGCAGGACATGCTGCCCTCGGTGGATGCGGCGCTCGCCGGGGAGCTCGAAGAAGACGAGCGGCCGCTGCTCACCGCGCATCTGCACCGCTGCGGCGCCGAGGTGGCGCAGGCGTTCGCACTCAACGATCTGGTCATGCAGAAGCACGACACCGGCCGCACGCTCGACTTCGAGACCCGTATCGACGGCAGCTTCGTCAACGCACATGACGGCGACGGTATCATCGTCGCGAGCCCCACGGGGTCAACCGCCTACGCGCTCTCGTGTGGGGGCCCGATCATCGAGCCGCACCTGCCGGCACTCGTCATCGTGCCCATCTGCGCGCACACGCTGTCCGACCGCCCGATCGTCGTCGCGGCGGACTCGGTCGTCGAGATCACGCTGCTCGAGCGGCCCGACACCCAGGCGCACGTCACCTGCGACGGCGTGGTGCTCGGCGCGCTGGCTGCGGGAGAGCGCCTCACCGTCACCACCGCGCGCGAGCACGCCAAGCTCCTGCATCCCCCCGGACACGACTACTACAAGCTGCTGCGCTCGAAGCTCCATTGGGGCCGCGGCAGCTTCGAGCGCTGACCCATGCTGACGCACCTGCAGATCCGCGACTTCGCCATCATCGACGCAGTGGAGCTCGAGCTACACGCGGGACTCACCGTACTCACCGGCGAGACCGGCGCGGGCAAATCGATCCTGGTAGAGGCGCTGCAGCTCATCGCCGGCGGCCGTGCCGGCGCGGAAGTCGTGCGCCACGGCGCCGAGCGCGCCGAGGTCTCGGCCACCTTCGACCTGAGCCGCGCGCCACGCGAGCTCAAGCAGTGGCTCGAGGAGCAATCGATCGGCAGCGCCGCCGAGCTCACCGTGCGCCGCGTGGTGACGAGCGACGGCCGCTCGCGCGCCTATCTCAACGGGCAGTCGGTGCCGGTGCAGCTGCTGCGCGAGGCAGGCAACATTCTGGTCGACATCCACGGCCAGCACGAATTCCAGTCCCTCACCCGCAGTGCCGCTCAGCGCGAGCTCCTCGACGGCTATGCCGCGCTCACCGGCGCCGTCGACCAGGTCGGCATCGCCCATCGGGTATGGCTCGAGCTGCTCAACCGCACGCTCGAGCTCGACAGCAAGGCGCGCGACCGCGACGCCCGGCTCGAGCTGCTGCGCTACCAGGCACAGGAGTTGCGCGCGTTGCAAGTGAAGCCGGGAGAGAGCGAGGCGCTCGCCGAGGAACACGCCCGGCTCGCCAACCGCGGGCGCCTGGCCGCAGGCATCCGCGCCGCGCTCGGCGAGCTGTACGAAAACGAGGGCGCGAGCGCCCACGCCGCGGTGAGCCGCGCGCTCACCTCGCTGCGCGCGCTCGCGGCACTCGACGCGCGGCTCGGCGCGGTGCTGCCGATGCTGGAGGAGGCTGCGATCCACGTGCGCGAAGGCGCACGCGAGCTCGAGCACTATGGCGAATCCCTCGATGTCGACGCCGCGCGCCAGGAGCAGGTCGAGCGGCGCCTCGCCGCGATGGAAGAGCTCGCGCGCAAGCACCGCGTGGCGCCCGCCGAGCTGCCGACCCTCATTGGACGGCTCGGCGATGAGCTGGCGGCGCTCGAGCGCGCCGACAGCGATCTCGCCACCGTGCGCAAGGATCTCGCCGCCGCGCTCGAGTCCTATCGCTTGCAGGCCCGCGAGCTCTCCACCAAGCGGGTCGCCGCGGCGCGCGCCTTCGCCCGCGACATCAGCGCGCGCATGCAGACCCTCGGCATGGCCGGCGGCCGCTTCGAGGCGGACGTCACCCAGGACGGCAACGCCGATCCGGCCCAGCATGGCATCGACCAGATCGAGTTTCGCGTCACCGCAAATCCCGGCCAGCCACCGCGAGCACTCGCGAAGGTCGCCTCCGGCGGGGAGCTCGCGCGGCTGTCGCTCGCCGTGCAGGTGTCGTGCGCGACGGATGAGACGCGCTGCATGGTGTTCGATGAGGTCGACGCCGGCATCGGCGGCGCCGTGGCGGAGATCGTCGGGCGCGAGCTGCGTGCGCTCGGCGAGCGCGGTCAGGTGCTGTGCGTCACGCACCTGCCGCAGGTGGCGTCGCAGGCGCATCATCAATTGCGCGTCGCGAAGCTCACCGACGGGCGCACGACGCGCACCACGCTGACCGCTCTCACCTCGGAGGACCGCGTCGAGGAGCTCGCGCGCATGCTCGGCGGAATCGAAGTGACGGCCAAGGCGCGCGAGCACGCCCGCGACATGCTGGCCGCCGCCGGCAAGCCCCCTGCCAAGCCGCCGGAGAAATCCCCGGGCAAGAGCCCCGAGAAGCTGACACGGCGCTCACGCGCGCGCGACGCCGCCGATGCGGCCGGTGCCACCGAGGAAGGCGGCGACACCGTGCGGCTGCCGCGGCCGCCGGCCGCACGCTAGTCGTGCCGGCGCGGCCCGGAGGCGCGACTACGCGCTGCGCCGGCGCGGCCGAACGCGCGACTACACTGCCCCGGCGCGGCCGAACGCCTAGCCCGAAGTGCGCTTGCGGTAGGGGCAGTTCTCGCGGCGGCAGCGACCGTAGAGAATCAGCGAATGATCGCGGATCGTGAAGCCGAGCTTGCTGGCGACCGCGGTTTGGCGCTCCTCGATCCCTGAGTCGACGAACTCCTCGACGCGCCCGCAGTCGAGGCACACGATGTGATCGTGGTGTGTGCCCTGGTTGAGCTCGAAGACGGCCATGCCGTCCTCAAAATGATGGCGCGTGACGAGACCGGCGGCCTCGAACTGAGTAAGCACGCGATACACGGTCGCAAGCCCGATGTCTTCGTTCGACTCGAGCAGCGTTCGGTAGATGTCCTCAGCCGACAGGTGGCGCGTGGTGCTGCCCTCGAGGATCTCGAGGATCTTCAGGCGTGGCAGCGTCACCTTCAAACCGGCCTTGCGCAGGTCCTTGCCTTCCACGCGGGCTCTCCCGGCGGACCGCATCGCCTTGCCGGGCAGCGCGCGGGCCGCGATCAGGTATGATTGCCAGGATGATTATCCCCCATCGCACCCGCGTGCGCCTACTGTGGGCCGCGCTCGCCGCATTGCTGCTCGGGCCGGCGCTGGCCGGCTGCGTCTATCGCATGGACATTCAGCAGGGTAACTTCCTCACCGGCAAGAGCGTCGACAAGCTCGAGGTTGGCATGACGCGCGCCCAGGTGCGCTACCTGCTCGGCACGCCGATGTTGCCGGACGTGTTCGACAAGGACCGCTGGGACTATCTCTTCTATTACCAGCACGCGCACAACAAGCCGCGGCAGCGCCACTTGGTGGTGTTCTTCAAGGAAGACAAGGTGGAGCATTTCGTGCGCGAGAACGTGCCCGAAGCCCCGCCGCAGGCTCCCGACCAGGGCGCGCCGATCGAGAAGTTCCCGAAGATCTAGCCGGCGCGGCCCTTGCCGCCGCGCCGCGCGCGCTGCACGCGCTCGCGGCGGCGCTCGCGCGGATCGCACCGCAGCGGCCGGTACAGCTCGATGCGATCGCCGTCCGCGCAAGGGTCGCTGCGCGAGCGGGGCTCGCCGAAGATGCCCACCGCCGCGGAATCCCATGGGATGGCCTCATCGCGAGCCATCTCGCGTGCCGCGCGCAGCGCGTCGGCGATGCTCGCCGACCGCGACAGCTCCACGTTCCACAGATATTGTCGCTCGCGCGTCGCGTAGGCGACGCGGCAGCGCTTGCCGCGGCCTGCGCCGTCCGGCGGCGCGCTCATGACCGCGACCGCGCGCGTTCGACGAACGCCCCCAGCAGCGACCCGATGGTGTCGGCGAACTTCGGCTCGAATAGCATCGCGGTGAGCGGATTGCTGAAAGCAAAGCGCATGGTGAGCTCGACGCGACAGCCGCCCTCGAGGGGCGTCAGCAGCCACTCGCCCGTGAGCGTACGGAACGGGCCGCTCACGAGCTGCATGCCGATGCGGCGTGCGGGATCGAGGCTGTTGCGCGTGGTGAACTCGCCCCGCAGTGCCCCCTGGCGCACGCCCAGCGTGGCGACGATCTCCGCGGGCGAGCGCGCCAGCACCCGTGCGTGGGTGCACCAGGGCAGGAACTCCGGATAGCTCTCGATGTCGTTGATGAGCGCGAAGACTTCTGCCGGCGGCTTGTTGACGAGCGCCGAGCGCTTGACCTCTCGCATCGTGACATTGTCCCATTAGGCCTCGCCCATGACCAAAGCGACTGCCGAATCCCCGCGCCTGATTGCCGAGAACCGCAAGGCGCGCTTCGACTACTTCATCGAGGAGCGTTATGAGGCCGGCCTCGTGCTCCAGGGCTGGGAGGTGAAGGCCATGCGCGCCGGGCGGGCGCAGCTCAAGGAAGCCTATGTCTACCTGCGTGGTGGCGAGGCATTCCTCATCGGCGCGCACCTCTCGCCGCTGCCCTCGGCGTCGACGCACGTCACGCCCGACCCGGTGCGTACCCGCAAGGTCCTGCTGCATCACAGCGAGCTAAAGGGCCTGATCGGCGCGGTCGAGCGGCGCGGCTACACGCTCGTGCCGCTCGAGCTGTACTGGAAGAACGGCCGTGCCAAACTGCAGCTGGGCCTCGCCAAGGGCAAGAAACAACACGACAAGCGCGCGGTGGAGAAGGAGCGCGACTGGCAGCGCGACAAGGCGCGGCTGCTGCGCCGCGGCTGAGGCACGCGCAGCGCGCGCCACGCCGACCGCGCGGCCGGCGCGAGTGCCACGCGCGCTCTGCCGTTACTCGGGTGCGAGCTTCGGGTTCTTGTGCTCGTAGACGAGGTTGAGCGTGGTCAGAGTCGAGGTCGTGCCGACACCGGCGGGCGGCTCGCTGTTGTGTGTCACCTGGTAACCTGCCGACAGCGCCAGCGTGTTGGTCATCTTCACCTGCAAGGTGATGTTGGCGTTCGTCATGGTGTTCTGCTGGCCGGCTTCGACGTTGACGCCCGCCAAGAGCTTGGTGGCGGCGTTGAAGGAGTGCTCGTACGTGAGCGACGCATCGAGCACGGCATCGGTCTCGCTCGGCAGCTTCATCGTGCTGATGATGCCGCCGATCGCGTCCAGGGTGATCTCCTCCGGCTGCAGGCGGCGCACGCCGCCGCCGAGCTGACCGGTGAGCTTGGTGGCGTCGGTTTTGATGAACTGGTAGCCGAGTCCGGTGGAGGCCGTCTCCTGGTAGGCGAAGCCGCTGAAGCGGTTGTCCTCGTAGCGCAGAGCGCTGTACCAGTAGAGGCGCGGGTTGATGTTGTACTGACCCTGAAGGTACGTGCTCCAGGCTTGCGCGGTGGTCTCGCCCCTGGTGGCACCGTAGAGCCCATCGAGCCCGAAGAGCAGTTTCCAGTCGCCCAAGACGTAGGCGATGTGAAAGAGCGCGTTGGCGCTGCTCGTGTCGGTGGTGCCTCCGGTCTTGGTGTAGCCCGCCTGCGCCCGGGCCGCCCAGCTGTCCTCGTCGGCGAGCGCGAGGCCAGGAAGTGTGAGAACCGCGAAAAGTGTCCCGAGCGCTCCGCTTCCCGGGGGTGCTTCCCTGCCCATGGGTCGCCATCTTGCGCATTTGACTTAACCCGCGCCACCCCACAAGCCGCCTGACGCCATGGACCGTAAGCGTGGCGGTGACGCCCTGGGCGGCGCACGAGCGCGCCACGGCTTTCGGCTGAGGGTGTCGGCTGCTTGAGGTATGCTGCGGTCGTGAAGTCCGAAGGGGGCGACCGGTTTCGACGTGGGTTGCGAACCTTCAGGGGCGTGCCGAGGTGCAGTGTCCTCGTAAATACTGCTGCAAATCATAGTTGCCAACGACGACAACTACGCTCTGGCTGCCTAATCGCAGCTGACCTCTGACCAGCTCGTGCCTGTGCGACTGGTTCAGGGGACGCGCTCACAGGATCGCGTGCCGGCGTGCGACAGGCCGGTACGTTAAGAGTCACTGCCCGCTGGCGTTGCGTCTTCCCTGCTCCTCGGGTAGCGCCGCGCGAGAACCAAAGAGTGAGCTACGTACGTAGATCCTGAAGTCTAGGACTTACGGACGGGGGTTCGATTCCCCCCGCCTCCACCACCTCCGGCGGTTCCCGGTGCCGACGGGCCGGGATTCCGCCGCTTTCTTCGCTCGCGCATCGGCAGAGGTCCGCGTCATCCCTATGTCCGCGCGGGCGTTAGGGGACTACACTGACGTGGGATACAGGGAATCGCATCTCGTATGGACTCCCGCATGGCAACAAGAATAACGGTCAAGGGACAGGTCACCATTCCCAAGAAGGTCCGCGTAGCGCTCGAGCTCGCCCCGGGCGACGGCGTGGAATTCGAAGCCGACGGCGCGGGGCAGTTCGTCGTGCGCAAGGCGCAGCCGACTGCGACGCCGCCGCGCCTGCGCCGGCGCGAGCGACGGCCGCAGCCGCAGGACGAGGCGCAGATACGGCGCAGGGCCGAGGAGTTGCTCGCGCTGCTGCGCGGCCTCGACTGACCGCCGCGCCCCGCACTACACCGCTTCAGCCCTCGCGCCGCCCCTCAAGCGTGGTGAGCGGCCCGTAGAGGTCCGGACGACGGTCGCGGAACACGAACCAGTTGTCGCGCAGCTGTGCGACGGCGGTCAGGTCGAAGGTGTGGACGAGCGCCGCATCGCCCTCCTCCGCAGCTTCGGCGACTTTCGCGCCCGTCGCGTCGGCGATGAACGATGAGCCGTAGAAGCGGATATGCAGCCCCTCTGGGTTCTGCAGCGAGCGCTCGAGCCCATAGCGATTGGCAGCCACGAGCGGAGTCAGGTTGGCCGCGGCATGTCCCTGCTGCGTGCGTTGCCAGTGCTCGCGCGAGTTCACCGGCAGCGCCGGCGGCGGCTCGCTGCCGATCGCGGTGGGGAAGAAGAAGAGCTCCGCCCCCATGAGCGCCATGACGCGCGCAGTCTCGCGAAACCACTGGTCCCAGCAGATGCCGACGCCGATGCGCGCAAAGCGCGTATCCCACACGCGAAAGCCCGTATCGCCGGGCGTGAAGTAGTTCTTCTCCTGGTACCCGGGCCCATTGGGAATGTGCGACTTGCGGTAGACACCGAGCGTCGTGCCATCGGCGTCGACGATCGCGATGGAGTTGAAATAGACCGGGCCCGCGTGCTCGAAGAAGCTGATCGGCAGCACCACCCCGAGCTCGCGCGCCAAGGGGCCAAAGTGCCTCAGCGCCCGGTTGCCGGCCAGAGGTCGCGCCAGAGCAAGGTGGCGCGCATCCTGCTCGATGCAGAAGTACGGTGTCTCGAAGAGCTCGGGGAGCAGGATGATCTGCGCGCCGCGCGTGGCCGCGGCGCGCACCAGCCGCTCGGCGCGGACGATGTTGCCATCAGTGTCCCAGTCGCACGACATCTGGATGGCCGCGACCGTCACCGGGCGTGGGGCGCTGCGGAAATGCTCAGGCTCCTTCGACATCGATCACCTGCCGTGCCTGCCAGAGGCCGATTCTACTCGACTCCCGTGCACCGGGACCCGTGCGCAGGCGCTACGCCGAGCGGCCCGTGCGCGCAGCCCGCTCGGCCAGCGAGTGGTGCACCTGCTCGGTGATGCGCATGGCGGTCTCGAGCGCGGTGAGACCCGCCTCGCCCGGTACGATGGGCGGCCTGCCCTCGCGAATGCAGTGGAGAAAGGAGTCGATCTCCGCCCTGAGCGCGTCCCCTGGCTCGAGGCTCTGCTCCTCGATGGTGACCGGCAGCGGCCCGGGCGCATCGGCGCTCGCGCGCTTGCGGATCACGGTGAGGATCTTCTGCTGCAGATCGAGCGACAGGTAGGCGTCGTCCTCGAAGATGCGCAGCTTGCGCTCGGTCTTCATGCTGACGCGCGAGGCGGTCGCGTTGGCGACGCAGCCATTGGCGAAGCGGATGCGAGCGTTGGCGATGTCGATCTCATCGGAGAAGACCGGGGTGCCCACGGCGTCGATGCTCGTGATCGGTGCACCGACGATGGTTTGCACGATGTCGATGTCGTGAATCATGAGGTCGAGCACGACGTTCACGTCGGTGCCACGCTCGCGGTAGGGCGCCATGCGGTGGCACTCGACGAAGTTCGGGGACTTCAGGTAAGGCTCGGCGGCGAGGATCGCGGCGTTGAAGCGCTCGAGGTGGCCGACCTGGAGGATGCGCTGCGCGCGCGCGGCGACTGCAATCAGCTCGCGTGCCTGGGCCGGCGTCTCCGTGATCGGCTTCTCGACCAGCACGTGCGCACCGGCGTCGAGAAAGTCGCGCGCGATCGCAAAGTGGGCCGGCGTCGGCGTCACGACGCTCACCGCGTCGACGGCCCCGAGGAGGCCGTGATGATCGGCGAGTGCCCGCGTCCCGAGCTCCGCGCCCACTGCAGCGCGAGTCTCGGCACGCGCATCGACGACCGCGACCAGCGCGCAGCCCTGCGCCTGCGCGTATTTCTGCGCGTGAAAGCGCCCGAGATAGCCCACCCCGATGACTGCGGCTCTGATTTTCTCCATAGGGACGCTATTATGCCCGCGCCCATGGCTACCACGACCCCGACTCCGCCAGCGGCGGCACGTGCGCGTGCGCTGTCAGACAGCTATCGCGCACTGCCACCGAGGGTGCGTCGCGAGCTCATCATCTATGGCGTGACGCTGCTCGCCGGCCTCCTCGGGATGCCGCTCCTCATCTGGCTCGCCGGCAATCGTGTGCTCGGGCCCTACACGCACGGGCAGAATCTGCACGCCGGCCCGTTCGCGCTGCTCGGCGACTTCATGCTCGGCCTGGCACACGGCTCGGCGGTGTTCTGGGTCGTCGCCCTGGGCCCCGCCGTGCTGCTGCTGCTGCTGCGGGTGATGATCTGGCTGATACGTGCGATCCCGTCCACCCGGCGAGGCTGAGGCCGCAGCCGCCGCAGCGCCGCAG
>Ga0187783_10001970_pt1 | contig 15254 bp, 12 predicted proteins | sample 1015_SJ02_MP02_2_FD_132471 | JGI IMG/M metagenome (GOLD analysis project Ga0187783, IMG submission 132471) | Tropical peat soil microbial communities from peatlands in Department of Meta, Colombia - 1015_SJ02_MP02_20_MG | ecosystem: Environmental > Terrestrial > Soil > Wetlands > Peat | place... | reverse complement strand
GGTCGCTTCAAGGGCCTGGGCGAAATGATGCCTGCGCAGCTCAAGGAAACCACCATGGACCCGAGCAAGCGCACTCTGCTGCGCGTGGTCCTGGTTACCGAGGATCGAGAGGACACGGCAGATTCGGTCGAACGTCTGATGGGTACCAAACCCGAGGCCCGTTTCGCCTTCATTCAGGAGCGCGCCGAGTTCGTCGAGGAACTGGATATCTAGCAACGCCGTTTTTGAACCTCGATCATCCGTTTCGGCGATCAAGACCCGGTCGCAGCGTTGATCCCGCGGATCGCGGTGCGTCGACCAGAATGCCGAAAATGTCCGGGAATATTTGCTGACGCAAAGCATCAACCCGACGGGATCACGGCGCCCCGCCGGGCATTGAACCGGCATCAAACGGCTTGTCCTTGGTGCCGCACGCGCCGATGGCCAACCGAAATAGCCAATTAGACGGATCAGCACGACGTTCCCGAGGAGGTGGCGCTGCCGTCCTTAAGCGTTGCGCTCCCGACGGCGTCCTGGCTGCCACAGCGCGGCGGCAAGTAGGAAGACCAACCCGGAAATTTGCGGCATCATTGTCATGCCAAACACTCGAGTCATATGAATGTCGCCTGGCGTGATATTCGTGAGTTTGAAGGTTACCCAATTGATCAGCTTGGCGGCGGTGTCGGCCTGAGGATCCGCCATCGTGACCGGCGGCAGACCCGCGAGTCGCGCCTCGGCCTCACGCTGTTCGGTATCGATGGCATCACGCTGCTGCGCTGTTCCGAGCGCCTCGCGCAACTTCAAAACTTCGCTGCATGCCTGCCCGGACGATGCGAGCGTGACATCGGTGCATCCCGATGTGGCACGCCACACTGCGGCCGCGCCGGGCTGGGCCCGTTGGATCTCTGCCTCAATGGTGCTGGTCGATCGCGTTTCGGTGATACCGGCGCGTTGCGTCCGCAACCGTTCGATCCGAGTGGCGAGCCCGCTGGTTTCATCCGCGACTTTGCCGCGGGCTGCTGTAGTGTCTGAGATGTTCAAGGCCGCAAAGCCCACGGTCGACATCAGAGCGATCACGATCGTGATGCTCCACACGCACCAAGCGATTGCCGCGATCAATCGATTGCCGTCGAGCCACAGAGTCCGCGCCGCTGCCGGAAGGAAGAGCGCGAGGGCGTCGGCCGACACACTCAAGCCGGCGAGCAGTGCACTTGCCTCTGATGTCCTTCCCAGCGTGCCGCCGTACCAGGCATTGATCTGCAGACCATACCAGGCAATTGCGATGGCAATGAGCGCCAAAATCAGACCGCCGATGGCGCGAATGATCGAGCCTTGATGACGGATCGGATCAAGCGTCAAGTGGCGAAATTCTGCGCGATGCTGGTCCCTTGTGCTGGCTGGAGGGGGCGGGGCAGCGGCGGCCCGCGCTGGCGCCGAACACGTGCTGTTGATGGGGACCGGTTCGCGGGCGCGTCGCGCCGCGTTCGCCGCTACCTGAGCAAGCGTCAGGACCGACCCCGGAGGCTTGTCGGCGACATCCGCTTCGTCCTTGATCGCGACCGGCTCACGATCGCGTTTCACGGCGGCGGTGAAAACCTGCGCGGTTGCCGGCGCCGGCTCCGAACGCTTATCGGGGGCAATGCTTTCCGGTCTTACCAGCTCCTTGGTTTGCTCTTTGGGCGGTTCCTCGACCGGAGCGCTGGTCGATGCAGACAGCGTCGTGATGATCAGCTTGCCGCGTGCGCCGCTCTCGCGGGTGATGTGTCCGCTATCACACCACTGCTTCAAACAGCGAGACAGCTTCGACGCGTTCCAACCCCATTGACCCGCCAGCTGCGAGCTTGTGGTATCGATGCGACCACCCGGTCGCTCCCGCAACCAGGTCAAGGCCTCGTATTCAGTCAGTCCACTCCTGTCCGCCGCAGGGGTGGTCATGGCACACGCTCCCTGTCGCGGGGCTCTAGGGCGGCGCTCTGCGTGGCGCGAATCAGTCCCTCCCGCTGACAGCCTTGATCAGATTTAATCGGGGCGGCGTCAAGGTCCGCCAAGTACTGCTCACAGCGGTCTGCGCGAGGCGACCTTACGATCGTCCCTGCTGACGCAAGCATCGTTGCATTGCTCAAGCGGCAGACACCGCTGCATTGAATGAGGAGTCTGCCGCTTCGCGCTGACTGGTGGGGCACCGTGTTCTCAGCTGCTGCGCCGGTCTCGTCTGAACCAATTTACTGGACGTTCAGAGTCGGCTTGAGACACCAGCGCTTCATCCTGCCTGCGTCGACACAGCGCTAGAGACTTAAAGTGGCGGCTGACCTGCGTTTGAGCCCGAGCAGATAAAATGCGGAACATTAAGGGTGACTTCTTTGGGACGGGCAACTTGCTTCACGGATGACGGACTGCCAGGAGCCCGCTGAGCATCGGCGGATTGCCAAGAATGTCTGGGTGAAGTGACAGACAAACGCGTTAGCCGAAACGATCCTTCAGGCCATCGTGCGAACCACGGCTGGAACCTGAGCGATGGAATGTCAGCGTTTTGTCATTATTAAATTCAAGGAAACGAACTCTTTGAATGCACATTACTAATGATGCGGACCGACGCCCGCTATATCGCGGAGGGTGACGTGAGTTAAAGATGGAGATTTCCATGTTCGAGATGGCAAGAAAAGGTCTGACAATTGCGGCGGTCCTGGCCGCGGCGATTTCATCATCTGCGGTCGCCGCCCGCGCCCAGACCCCGTGGACATATGGCGCATCGAGGCACTTTGCCGCTCCTTCATCGCCGGGCTACGCAGCGGACCTCGGCGTCGTCTATGGAGAATGTCGCCAACAGGTTCTTTCTGAATGGCCGCCGAACAGTGGAGGCGGCTTCACCTCCTTGGACAGAACCAAAGACTCGATTTTCGCCGCTTGTCTTGCCAACGGCGGAACGCTTCCGCGCTGATCGGTCTGCTTGATCGGGTCCAATTGGCCTTCCGGCAAACTTGATCTCCCGGCCATGGCTTGAGCTGCTGCGAAGCGGTCGGGCCATGGCGACGGGTTTTGAGTTTAGAACCTATGATTTCGCGAGTGCGGCTTGGCTAGCTCGTCGATCGGGCGGCGGGCGTCGCCGACCGGATTGCCACAGAGCCATCGCGAACATGAAAACCAGCCCTGAGATCTGTGGTAGCAGCGTCATGCCGAACACGCGAGCCATGTGGATGTCGCGCGGCGCCACATGGGTCAGGTTCCTGGTCATCCAGTTGAGCAGATCTGCCGCGGTCTCGGCCTGAGGATCGGCGGTAATAACCGGAGGCAAGTGTGACAACTGGGTCTCCGCCTCTCGCAACTCTTCGTCGATCGCATCACGACGTTGAGCGGACCCCAGGCTCTGTCGAATCCTCAGCACCTCCGCACAAGCTTCGCCTGAGCTCGATCGAGTGACGTTGGTACATCCGGAGGTCGCATGCCATACGGCTGCCGCACCGGGCTGAGCGCGCTGAATTTCTGCTTGGATGGTCGCAACCGATCGCGTTTCCGCGACGCTGGTGCGTTCGGATCGCAAGCGCTCGATGCGACTCGCCAGTGCGCTGCGCTGTGCGGCTATCTGGTCCCGAGCAGCTGTTGTGTCGGCGATGTTGAGGGCCGCGAACCCGACCGTGGCCATAAGCGCAATCGCAACAGTAAGGCTCCAGACGCTCCAGGCCATGGCGGCAATCGATCGGTTACCTTCGACCCAAAGCATGCGCGCCACGGTCGGCAGCACCAGCGCCAAAGCATCAGCCGAAACACTCAGCCCAGCCAGCAGGGCGCTCGCCTCGGCGGTCTTTCCGAGCGTCTCTCCATACCACGCGTTGATGCGAAGTCCGTGCCATGCGATCGCGAGAGCGATCCCGGCGAGCACGGCGCCGCCAGCACCGCGTACGAGCGCGCCGCTGCGGCGCGTCGGCCTGACATCCGGCCTTGGGTCAGACGGCCGTTTGGCACCGCTCGACGCGACCGGCATTGATCGTGTGACCGCAGCCGGTATCGAGACCGAGGGAACTGGAAGCGGGAGCGCCGCGGCCTTGGTCTCCGACGCGCCGGCCGTGATTCGGGCTGGTACATTGATCTCCGGCCATGGAGGTGCTCGCCGCATTGCCTTGACCCGGCCTCGCGTCCAGCGCCGCGCCAGTTCCGCGAGGGTGATCTCCAACTGATCCGCAGGCTGTGAGCACAGCCACTTCAACGCTTCGACCTCGTTTTCGAAGGGCTCGCCCTTGTACATCGCGATCAACCAGTGGGTTTTCAGCGTCTGTTAATCCGCGGGTTCGCATCAAAGATGTCACAGGTGCTCCCGCGGCCACAGAACACGAACTATCCGCCAGGGGCGTCAATTGCTGTCATGGCTGCGTGGCAATTCGCTAACATCGGCTCCGCTATCAGGTGTGGGGCAACGTCCCTCGGTCAGGTTGAGACCTCAGCCGCAGTGCGCCGGCCTGCCGAAACGTCAGTGATTCCCCGTCCTTTGTTCCCTATATGTTCTATAGCGGACCGCGTCAAGCTCTTTCGTGTAGCCGCCGCTCTTTGCAACCAAGACGGCTTTATCCAACCGCGGCGCAAAGCGGCTCGGCGGTTCGCCAGACTGTTCGGTCGCAGCCAACGTTTGATCCAAATCTGGGGAGGGGTCTGGCAATATCGTTGTGTCTAACGGGCCGATTCACGGTCGGAGGCTTAGCCGCTCGATTGGTTCGCGCCGAAGTCTTCGGGCTTGGTGGATGCGGTGCGGTTGCATTCCGGCACCAGCCGCCTTATGAGAAGCCTCATGGTTTTGTTTCTGATCCCTCGCGCGCGAATGCGCCGGCCCGACCACAGGAGCCGGAGGGATTGACGCGCGTCTGAGAGCGCAAGGCATACGCCGACCCGACCCCTTCCGGACCCTGCGGAGGGGCTTTTTTTTCGGTCGATCGGTTCGGCGTTCCTCGTTCTTAGGATGCGATCAATGGCAAGAATTCTCATCACCAGTGCCCTTCCTTACATCAATGGCGTGAAGCACCTCGGCAATTTGGTCGGATCGCTGCTTACCGCCGATGTTCACGCTCGATTCTGCCGTCAGATCGGTGATGATGTCCTGTTCATCTCTGGCACCGATGAACATGGCACAGCCGTTGAGCTCGCTGCGGCCGAGGCCGGGCTCGATGTCCGCGACTATTGCGATAGACAGTATGCAGTTCATGCTGACATCTACCGTCGCTTCGGATTTTCATTCGACCACTTCGGTCGATCCTCGTCGCCGGAAAACCACACGCTCACCCAGCACTTCTATCGGCGGCTCGATGCCGCCGGATTGATTGAGGAGCGGACGACCCGACAGATTTGGTCACCCGTCGACCAGCGCTTCCTGCCCGATCGATATGTACTGGGCACGTGCCCGTCTTGTGGTTTTGACCAGGCACGAGGTGATCAGTGCGACGGTTGCGGCCAGCTGCTCGATCCGATTGATCTGATAGCGCCGCGGTCCGCCCTGTCCGGCGACATAGCGTTGGCGTGGCGCGAAAGCCGCCACCTGTTTCTTCGCCAGTCGCTTCTGGTGGATCAGCTCAATGAGTGGATCGATAGCCGCAGCGGCTGGCCAGCCTTCGTACGGTCCTGGTCGAAGAGCTGGCTTACATCGGACCTGCGCGACCGTTGTATTACGCGCGACCTTGCCTGGGGGGTTCCGGTACCGCGTCCAGGTTTTGAAGAGAAGGTATTTTACGTCTGGTTCGACGCTCCGATCGCCTACATCGCGGCCACCCAGGAATGGGCGAATCTCGACCCCTCCAGACGCGATTGGCGCAGCTGGTGGTTTGGTGCACGGGACGTTCGCTACATCCAATTTCTGGGCAAGGACAACGTGCCGTTTCACACCTTAAGTTTTCCGGCAACGCTGATAGGATCGGGCGAGGCGTGGAAGACGGTCGATGTCATCAAGGGTTTCCATTGGTTGACATTCGGACGGGCAAAATTCTCGACACGATCTCGCCGTGGCGTCTTTGCAGATGCTGCTCTAGAGGAATACCCGGCGGACATCTGGCGCTGGTGGCTGATCGCAAATGCCCCAGAGAGCTCCGACAGCGAATTCACCGTCCGGCGCTTTGCAACCGACATCAACACCGATCTGGCCGATGTGTTCGGCAATTTCGTCAATCGCATCATTCGCTTTACCCACCAGGCCTTCGATGGTCGCATCCCTTCGGGCGGCGCACCCATCGATCGAGAATTGGCGCTCGCAGCAAATATCGACCGGAGCGTTGCAAGGCTTCGGAATTATCACCAATGCTTGCAGTTTCGCCGCGCCGCGGCTGAGACCAGAGCCATCTGGGCGACCGCCAATGCCTATCTGCAGGAGGCCGCCCCCTGGGCACTTCTCAAGACAAGTCCCGAACAGGCTGCCATCGTCACACGGACGGCGCTCAAGCTGTGCGCACTTTCGGCGACACTCGCCTGGAGCATCGTGCCGGCGCTTGCCGAGCACGTGCTGAGTGCCTTCGGCGGGCAAGCCCCTATTCCGGCTTGGCCCGAGAATATCGAACAGACACTCTTTGATGGGCGTGGCGTCGGCGGTCCGGTCGAATGGCTTGCACCCATCGTCACGAAAATCAGCGATAGCGATGTCGCTCGCCTCGAGGCCCGATTCGGTGGTCCCGTTCCGGCATGAGCCGACGATGGCCGGCCGCAATGTTTGGCTATTGCATCGGCAGTCCGACGTAGTTCTCAGCGAGCGAGGTCAAGGCCGCGCTCGAACCCGTGAGGTAGTCCAACTCGGCGAGTTGCCGTCGTCGATCGAACGGATTGTCCTGCGGAAAAACATGCAACAGCGAGGTCATCCACCAAGAGAAGCGCTGTGCCTTCCAGATCCGCTTCAGACAGGCGGTCGAGTACCGCTCGAGGGCGTCGGTCCGGCCGGACCGATAGAACGCGGCAATCGCCCGTGAGAGAACACGCACATCCGCAGCCGCGAGGTTCATGCCTTTGGCACCGGTCGGCGGCACGATATGGGCAGCATCGCCTGCAAGATAGAGCCGCCCGCACTGCATCGGTTCGACCACGAAGCTACGCATCGGGGTAATGCTTCGCTGGACGACCTTCCCTTCGGCAAGAGTGCGACCCGCGAGCCGTCCATGTAGCTCTTCCCAAATTCGCTCGTCCGGCCAATGAAGGATGTCATCATCGGGCGCGCATTGCAGGTAGAGACGCGAGAGCGTTGGTGTCCGCATGCTGTAGAGGGCAAAGCCGCGGTCGTGATAGGCGTAGACCAGTTCCTTCGACGGCGGCGGCGACTCGGAGAGGATGCCAAGCCAAGCAAACGGGTAGACCCGCTCGTAAGCGGTGAGTACTCCGGCCGGAATGCTATTACGGGCGATGCCATGGAAACCGTCACATCCGGCAATGAAATCGCAGACAAGCTCTTCTCGTTTTCCGTTGTGACAAAAGCTGACGTGCGGGCTGGTAGTGTTGAAGTCGTGCAAATCGACGTGGTCGACCTCGAACAGGATCGGGCCGTTGACGGCCAAACGTGCCGCGATCAGATCCTTCACGACCTCCTGCTGCCCATAGATGGTGACCCCCTTTCCGGTCAGAGCCTTGAAGTCGATGGGGTGCAAGGTGTCCGCAAAGCTCAGATTGATACCGTGATGGACCAGCCCTTCGCGTTGCATGCGCGAGCCAACCCCCATCTCGATCAGAAGATCAGCCACCCACTGCTCGATGACCCCGGCCCTGATACGGCCTTCCACGTACGTCTGGTCGTGTTTCTCCAGAACGACACAGTCGATGCCATCAAGATGGAGCAAATGCGCCAGCATCAAGCCGGCCGGCCCGGCACCAATGATGCCGACTTTTGTTCGCATTAGCTGGTCTCCTTAGTCTGCCGGCGGCTTGTAGGGGAGGACTGCGGTTGTTGAGAAGGCCAGATTTCAGGAAAGCCGGGGACATTTACCGGCCGCTGGAGAGGCTTTGTGCCGCAGCCAATCGCGTCATTTTGGGACACTTGCGCGCGTGGGCTGCAGGGACCCGCCGACGGCGCGCCCTTGGGTCAGACCACAGCGTGGCGCCGCAACCGATCGCAGGCGAGACTTGGAGGACTAGGCCAGGCGAGCAGACCCGCAGTCGCAGCTTGGCTCTTGAGGCTATTGCTGGTGAGCATCCGCTCGAGGCGCCCCAGATCACCTCGGCCTGACGATCGGAAATTTTCTGCCACTCCGCTTCTGGCGAGCGGTGCTCGTCCGCAGCCGTTGCTTTGTGGGAAATTTGTCATCTCCGCGGGCAAACCTGTGCGGGACGTGCTGTATCGCCTGCCACTGGCGCACCGTTTGGATTCGGCACCACCGCAACGGCGGCGAGTCAGATAACCGACACTTCAATTGCGGTTGCCTGGTGCTGTTTTCGGTCAGATTGACGCACAACCTTTGGCCCGCTAACGGCGACAAAAGCACAGCGAACGATCGGCGGAATTTCACTCGGGTCAAGGAAATTGCGTCGACCGCCGACGAACAGATGCGGTCGGCAGCATAGACTGTAAGCAGCTGTCGACGATCAGGACGCAATCGCGACGGTGCACTATAAGCGCATGTACCCGGCCACGGTAAAACACGCCCGCCAAACTGAATTCGCTGTGGGTGTCGCTCAGTCAGTCGTTGGTGACGACAACGTGGAGGCTAAGCGCAAACCGCTGATGGGATCAGAAGATTTCGCCTTCATGCTCGAAGAGCGGCCCGGCACCATCATGCTTATTGGAAATGGCAACTCGGTGGTGTTCGCGACCCGGCGCTCGACTTCAACGATGCCGCCATTCCCTTTGGTGTCGCCTATTTGGTGCGTCTAATTGAGGCTGGTATGCCGGCTGAAGTTTGACATGCCGGCGTCTGCTCGGGTCAAAACGGGGCGGCTACTCCGCGGACGCTATGTCGGCTTTCGCCAACTGTGAACAAGGGGTAGGATGACCCTGTTTCGGAGACGGGGCCAATTGCGGCCGTCATGCCCGCTTTGGCGGCCTCTTGGCGGATTGATCCCGATGATGACACGCATGGCTATTTCACGGACCAAACATGAAAAGGGAGTTGGCCATGCATACCCAGCGGCACTTCCTCTTATTAATGACACTGGCGGTTTCCACCCCCGCCTTGGCGCAAGACAGGTCAGAACCGCAAAACCTGCACATTGCAGCGACAATCGGTCAGCAAGTGCGCGTACATGGTCACGTTCGTTTTGATCGTAATTGCAGCCCGGATGCGATTGCGGATATGACAATAGTTACACCTCCGAAGCTGGGAGAACTGTCTACCAAGGTTGAGATCGTGACCTTAACGAGAATCACGCCCCCTTCCCGAGGGAGATGCCTAGGTCAGACCGCTCCAGGAAGGGTGGTTTATTACACAGCACAAGCATGCGGTCACGACACCTTTCATTATGAGATGTCGTCTCTCGGACACCGGACGACGGATTGGACTGTCACCGTCGATGTTCCGTGCCCAGCGCTTTCGCTCGGCGTTTCCTTCCATCCAGCCTCGGTGACGTAAGGGCCAGGAGGAGCCGACACTTCATGTGTAAAATCACCGTTTTGGCTGTCTCGGGCGCGTTCGTACTGGCAGCCAGCACCTCTGCGCTCGCCGGCGCGAAGTCGGTTGCTGAGTTCCTGTTAAAAACCTGTCTTGCCGCGATGGACGACCTCTCGAACGTCGAGGCCATGGCGCGCGAAGGCAACTGGACGCCTAAACCCCTCCCGAGCTTCGTTACGCCTAACAGGTTCCAAAAATCCCACTCAAGATGGGATGTCGCCTTGGCTGATGATAGATTTTCCGTGCAGGTTTGGATCAACCAGTTCGGCCAACAGGATTATAATATTTGTTTCGTCAACTTCCTCAGCAACGACGTGGACCGCAGCGAAACGGTGGACCGCGAGGAGTTACTCACCTTTATTGCCGCCTCTGTGCAGTTGACGCCCGTATCCGAAACCAAGTTTGCAAAAACTAACATGCGTTCAGAAGTCTATGAGCTTAAAAATAACCGCATCACAAGTGACCGTGCGAAGTCGGTGCGATTGCTTATCACTTCACAGTCCGATGCCAAGGTAGATATGGTCGGCATCATGGAGAATCTTAGATTTCCGCCGGTGCCTGCGCCCGCTGCCCCATCCGGACGCGACAAATAATGCTGGGTTCGGGAGCTATTTGTCTTTTGGATACCCCGCCCGTGCTTTCGCCAGTTGAAGCCTGCCAAGGCGCAGTGAACGGAAGCGGGGTCAGACTGAGTTATAGCTGTGATGCTTGCAACCCGCTTGCTGAACGAATGACCGAGTTCGGGTCATAAGCCACCTTTCGTGCTTCGAACTGAGCGGAACATTCCTCAGTTGGGCTGGCGTGTACGCTTCCATTTCAGAAACTCTTGGTAAAGAGCTTCGTCCTGCGCGCGGACGTCTGTCAGGCCGCCTCGCGGCGGCGGTTGACCGGCACTGGATCCGGCATCGGCGGCCGCGGCGGTGCCCCGATTGTTTTCAAGCCACGTCTCGGCTGGTTCGAACCGGTTCCAGCCGGGCAGCTTGGCGGCCAGGTTGACCTCGCGCCATTTGATATGACGCGGAGGCCTCTGAAATTCGGCGATCCTCGGAAAGAACGCTTCCACGAAAGTCTTAACCCGTCGATAGCGATCGGTATTCTTCGGCCAGTTGTACGCGATGAGCACCGCCGTGACGGCGATCGTATCGACAGATTGACCTGGCGCGACCATTTCCGGGTAATCGTCGTGGCTCAGCGTTGCCGGCAGATAGTCGTTCACCAGAGTGGAAGAAAACGGAATCGGCAGGAAATGAAAGCCATCGGCCGAAGTGATTTTGTTCATCGACCGGGCCGGTTTGCCGGCGATCAGCACCGTCGCGGCGATCTCCCCGGTTCTTAGCTTGTCGAGCGCCTCGACCTGCGTCAGGTTCACTTCCTCGATCTTGATACCCAGCCGCTGGAAAACATCACGCATGGAGTAATTGCTGCCGCTGCCGATCTCGTCGAGATTGACCTTTTGGCCCTGCAACTGCTCCATTGAGGTTATGTCGGAGCGCGCCACTACGTGCGCTTCCTCGTTGAACAGTTCGGCAATGTATACAATCTTGTCGTCATAGACACCGAGCTGTTCGTTCGAGTGTCTGAAACTATTGAGGACATTGGACTGGGTAATGCCGATGTCGACACCCTTCAGGTCGCGGACATCACGGATGTTCTGCGGGCCACCGATGCCGACCATCGGCAGAATGCGCAGATTGTCCTTGTCGTTGAGGACGGCGGCGAGATCATAAGCCATCTGCAGATAGGTATCGTCCGAATTGGGGCTGCCGGACATGATGGCAACCGTGTTCTCGTTGACCTGCTCGTTGCGGTAGATGCCGACCGCCACCCAATAATCGCCCATTCGCTCAACATAGGCCGACTTGTCGTCGACCACATGGGTGACCGGATTGAGCCAGCGGTAATTGGCCCAGCCGTGTCCGGGGTTCTTGGCGATATCGATCATTTCTCGGGTGATATACCGTCCATCCTGGTCACGCAGGTTGTAGATGTCCTTGCCGCGCACCGAAGGCGTTCCGCCGTTGGCAAAGTTCACTCCCTTCATGTCGAGAACAAACGGATAAAGATCGCGATCCCAGAATTCCTTGGTACGGGAGTTGATCGCCTGGAACGTGGCATCCGGCCCGTCTTTCTTGAACTTGGCGATGACGCGCTTGACCATCGCGACGGCCTCGTCCCTGGTACCGAAGGGAGCAGCCTGCCCCGGCGACACCAGCGTCGTCAGCGCCGTCGAAACCATCAGCGCCGCCGCCAAGCCGATGATCCGAACCATGAGTTCCTCCCCGTCTGGAACATTCAGTTCAGTCTGCCGGTGCTGTAGAGATCTTAAGTTTGACGAGGCGGACCCGCGCGTAATCCGCGACGCCGCGGCAAGCAGGCCCTCGCCGCGCCGCGCTTGCTACAGCCGTAGGTGGTACTTAAGGCCGTTTTGCGGCTTCGGTCGCCAAGCTTGATGCATCTTCGGTGGCCACCCGGGACCGGCCGCGCTAGGGCTCCTTACCGGCTCCCTTCAAGCCGGCGAAAATTCCGTTGGGAAACACGAGGAGCACCAGGAGAAGCAGCGACAGGGCCGCGACATTCTTGAAACCCGCGCCGAATATGACGATGGCAAACGCCTGGGCGAGGCCGAGCAGAATTCCGCCAACCAACGCCCCGCCGGCTCGGCCAAAGCCGCCGATGATAGCCGCAATGAAACCGTTCACGCCGAACGGTGTGCCTACATTGTAGGCCGTATATTGCATTGGTGTGATCAGGATCCCGGCGACGGCGCCGAGCGCTGCGCTGAGCGCAAAGGAGAGGAGCAGCATGCGAGCGACCGGAATCCCGAGTAGGGCCGCAGCTTCCCGGTTCTGCGAACAGGCGCGCAGCGCTCGACCGGTTCGGGTGTGGCTGAAGAACAGCCACAGCAGGCCCACCATCAAGGCACCGCTGCCAAAAATCCAGAACAGCTGGAAGCTGACGGCGATTTGCGCGATCTTGAGCGGACCTCCGGCTGTGAATTCCGCGTAGGTTCTAGGCTGGTCGCCCAAGCCAAGGAGCGTCAGGCGTTCGATCAAGATCTGCGCCGCCAGCGTGGCCAGAATGATGGCAAACAGTGGCGCGCGGCGGTTCCACATCGGCCGGACCACCAGCGCTTCGATCAGCATGCCGACCGCCGCGACAAGCACGACCGCGAACACTGCGGCCACTGCCAGGGGCAGGCCGAAGGTCGAGAGCAACGCGTGGGCGATCATTCCGCCCAGCATCACGAAGACGCCCTGCGCGAAATTCACGATGCCGCTTGCATTATAGATAACGCAAAAGCCGATACCGACCAGTCCATAAATCAAACCGACACCAAGGCCGTTGACAAGGCTTTGAAGCAGTTGGGTGGCACTGAGCATCGGCGGGATCGCCTCGAGCACTATTTGCTACACCAGATCGGCCGTGGTTTCGTCGCCGAGATAGGCGGCGATCACATCGGGATGCTTTCTGATGTCGTCGGCCGTTCCCTCGGCGATCACCCGGCCAAAATCGAGCACGACGATCCGAGAGGCGATTTTCATGATGAGGCTCATGTCATGTTCGATCAGCAGCACAGTCGTACCGCCGCGATTGATGCGCACAATGATGTCGGCAAGGGCCGCGGTTTCCTCGATATTCAAGCCTGCCGCCGGCTCGTCGAGCAGGAGCAACCTCGGTTTGGCGGCAAGTGCCCGGGCAATTTCGAGCAGGCGTTGCTGGCCGTATGGCAGCCGATCGGCAAAAACCTCGCCCATTTGCCCGAGCCCGACAAACGCCAGCAGTTCACGGGCCTCATCGCGCAGGCGCCCCTCCTGCTCGCGCACCCAGCGAGGTCGAAACAGCGCCGCCGCGATACCACCCCGGGTGATCCGGTGGGATCCGACCAAGACGTTCTCCTCGACCGTCAGGTCTTTGAAAAGCTGGACCAATTGATAGGTGCGGATCACCCCGAGAAGCGCGGTTTGAGCGGCCGACAAAGCGGTGATATCCCGACCGTCGAACCAAACGGTGCCGGAGGATGGCGCCAAAACCCCGGATATGATGTTGAACAGCGTTGTCTTACCGGCACCATTGGGTCCGATGACGGCCAGCAGCATGCCCTCAGGAACCTCGAAGCTGATCGTGTCATTTGCCAGCAAACCGCCGAAGCGCTTGGTTAGGCCGCGAACCGACAAGAGCGACACCCCGATTCCCCTCTCCGCCGGTCCTCACCGGGCACTCGTGCTCACTTCGGCGCGGCGGGCGGTCCGGGCGTCGAACAGCGATGCCAGGCCTTTGGGGACGAAAATAAGGATCACAATCAGGATCGCGCAATAAGCAACATCCTGTAACTCGCTGAGGCCCCGCAACATTTCAGGCATTAAGGAGACGATGACGGCGCCGATTACCGGTCCCCACGTCGTGCCTATTCCACCGAGATAGAGCATGGTGAAACTGAGCACGACCATCTGCAGTCCAAACACCTCGGGACTGATGAAGCCGATAAAATGCGCAAACAGCGAGCCGGCAACCGATGCATAGAGCGCAGCAATCACGAAGGCCGCCAGCTTGTAACGCGCAATCCCGATGCCGAGAGCGCTGGCTGCTGCTTCGCTTCCCGCGATGGCCCGCACGGCGCGCCCAAAACGGGACTCGCGCAGACGGCGTGAGATCCAAACCCCTGCAAGCAGGAAAAAGATGAGCGCGACGAGTTGCGCCTTGTCGCTGCCAAGCTCATAGCCAGCCACGCCGAGCGGCGGTATGCCCGAATATCCCATGTAACCCTGGGTCAGGCCATTCCATTCAATGCTGATCTCATAGGTCATAAGGCCGAGCGCAAAGGTAGCCATGGCGAGATAGTGCCCGCGTAGACGCAGTGTCGGGTAGCCGACGATCAGCGCAATGACCCCGGCGATCAGCGTCGACACCACCAAGGCCGGCAGGGGTTGCCATCCGTATCCGGCGCACAAGATCGCCGTGCCATATCCGCCGAGCGCCGCGAATGCATTTTGCCCGAACGACGCCTGACCGGCGTAACCCATGAAGAAGTTGAGCCCGGTGCAGAATACGCCGTAAATGGCTGCGAGGCCGAGCACCGTCACCAGATAATCATTCGCGCCGAACGCATAGGCGGTCAGCCCCAACAGGCCGAGCACCGCGATCGGCGCAACCCAGGACCGCGGGGATCTAATGGAGATAGAATCGAGCAAGGTCATGATGGGACTTGACTTCGTCGGCGGCGAGTTCGGCGGCAATCCGGCCGAGAGAGAGCACATAAACGCGGCGGGCGAGCTTGAGCGCCAGTGGTGCTTTCTGTTCCACCAGCAGAATTCCTAGACCGCGACGATTGAGATATCCGAGTTTCTCGATGATTTCCGCCGCCACCCGTGGGGCGAGGCCGAGCGAAGGTTCGTCGAGCATCAGGAGCCTCGGGCCGGCCATCAGGGCACGGGCAATTGCGAGCATCTGCTGTTCGCCGCCCGATAATGACGATGCGACCTGATTCAGGCGTTCGCGCAAACGCGGAAACAGCTCGAAGGCGTCGTCAAGGCGCGTCGCGATCACTTCGCGCGCCGAGCCCAGCGTGTAGGCGCCAAGGATGAGATTCTCCCGCACAGTCATCCCACCAAACAGACCCCTGCCCTCCTGAACCATAATGACGCCTCGCCGGGCAAGCTGATGGGTCGGCAGAGGCGAGATGTCTTCGCCTTCGAAATAGATGCGGCCCCGTGATGGCATGAGCCG
>Ga0187783_10001969_pt1 | contig 15256 bp, 15 predicted proteins | sample 1015_SJ02_MP02_2_FD_132471 | JGI IMG/M metagenome (GOLD analysis project Ga0187783, IMG submission 132471) | Tropical peat soil microbial communities from peatlands in Department of Meta, Colombia - 1015_SJ02_MP02_20_MG | ecosystem: Environmental > Terrestrial > Soil > Wetlands > Peat | place... | reverse complement strand
GTCCCAAAACCCGTGCGTACATTGCGCGGCCTTCCTCGCGTGCCCGGGTGGCGGAATTGGTAGACGCACTAGTTTCAGGTACTAGCGGGTAACTCCGTGGAGGTTCGAGTCCTCTCCCGGGCACCAGTTTCAAATACTTATGGTGCATTATTAATGTCTTTTCTGACTAACTGAGGCGTCCAGATTTTGGCCTCAGCGAGTGCGATTCTACGCACTCTTCTTAATCACCGGTTGCGGTTGCATCAGCACGACCTTCGAGGTCGTAGCGGCAGGCTCACCAGCTAGTCAAGTAACGTCAGCTTCCGTCCAATTACCCATTTGGCGGACGGTCGGTTTCGGCACACGAGCCGAACTTCAGCACCGTTGAAGTACGCGCCCAATAGCGATAGAAGCTGACGGCTCAGCGCGTGTGCCGTGTAGCCAACGACCCTGGCCCATCGAGCGCCCTATCGACTGGCCGACATCGGTGTCCGCACTTGCGGAAGGCTCTCGTAGAAGGCCACCATGTTTTCGGTGCTGTAGGGCAGACAGTCCTCCAGCGCAAAGTGCCCCGACTTCAGACGGTGAATTTCCGCCTTGGGCAAGTCTCTGAGGTAGGCCTCACCGCCCGCGGGAGTGAAGAAGATGTCGTCCTGGCCCCAGAAAATAATCGTACTGGGCTGACGACGACGTAGAAACGCCTGCCACTGCGCATAGAGCTCGACGTTCTTTCGATAATCGTAGAAGAAGTCGAGTTGCACCCGCTTGGCGTCAGGACGCGCAAGAAAGTGCAGATCCATGTTCCAGTTATCCGGGCTGATCAGCTCCGGATTGGGGTGACCGTGTGTGTAAACCGTCTTCACCGTGTCCGCTTGCAGGAAGGCCTCCAGCGGCCTTTCGGTTTCAGCCGTCTTCCCTTTCCAGTACGCATCACGCAAGCCATCCCACACCGGCGAGAATCCCTCCTCGTACGCGTTCGTGTTCTGGATGATCAGCCACTCGAGCCACTCCGGATGGCGTTCGACAATTCGAAACCCCACCGGTCCGCCATAGTCCCGAACGTAGAGACCGAAAGTTGTGAAGCCCACCTTCGCCAGGAAGGCCTCAACCACAGCAGAGGTTTGGTCGAAGGAGTATTCATACGTCTTGGGATCGGGCATGTCTGAGTTCCCGAATCCCGGATAGTCGGGCGACACCAGATGAAACTTGCTCGCCAGACGAGACAGCAGATTTCTGTATTGGTAGGACGAGGCGGGAAACCCATGCAGCAGCACGAGCTTCGGGGCACCGGGGGTGCCAGCTTCCCGGTAGAATATTTTTAATCCGGCAATCTCCGTTGTCTTGTGAAGAACCATGCCATTGGATTTCGGACTGGGAGTGAACATACGGCGTCCCTCTTGGCTGCCAGTTCCCAGGTGCTCCTGAAAACTCACCTCCATTTAGGGACGAACCACAGCAGGAAATCCTGTCGCGACGTCCCAAGTTCCGGCTCGAGGTCGCGCACGCGGATCTCCCTCCATATCCGAATCTAGGTCACGTGTTCGATGACCCGAGGAAGGAATGGATTTGCGCCACCACTGCGGCTCCTTCCCCCACAGCCGATGCCACCCGCTTCGTTGACCCCGAGCGCACATCGCCGATAGCGAATACGCCTGGCATGCTCGTTTGCAGTTCGTGGGGCACGCAGGCCGTCATTTGCGGACTCGCGCCAGTGAGAACGTATCCCTTTTCATCCAGCGCGACACATCCATCGAGCCATGCAGTGTTCGGCTCAGCACCGATGAACAGAAAGAGCTGCCGCGCCGGTAGCAGTCGAGTCGTTCCTGAAGCACGGTCGCGAATCGTTACCGCCTGCAGCCGACCGGGTCCCTCGCCCTGTAGGGCCACGACCTCGGAGCCGGCCACCATATCGACGTTTTCCAACATCTTGATCCGGTCAATCAAATATCGGGACATCGAGGCCTCGAGTCCCTCACCCCGGACAACCATGGTGAGATGTTTGACATGTGCTGCCAGAGACACCGCCGCATGTCCGGCGGAGTTGCCCCCACCCACAAGCGCGACTTCTTCACCTGCGGAGAGCTTCGCCTCCGCCGGAGACGCCCAGTAGTGCAAGCTGCTGCCCTCGAACGATGCCCGGTCGCGCAACTCTGGGCGTCGATAGCGCGCACCGGCAGCGATCACGACCGATCTGGCGCGAACGCTTCCCTGCTCCGAGAGCGATATTTCCACGCAATCGGCGGCGCCGCTCCTGCCTTCCCCACGGCATCGAAGTCGAGTCGCCCGAAGCGCGATTGCCACCCGGGCTCCAAATTTCTGCGCTTGATTAAACGCGCGCCCGGTCAGCGCAAGACCCGAAATGCCCGTTGGGGAAGCCGGGTAGTTCTCGATACGCGCCGACGCTCCCGCCTGACAGCCCAGGATTTCTCGGCCGTCCGTATCGTGGTGGGCTGATCGACACCGTCGGTTCCGAACACCTCGGCCGACCCTGTAAGCAGAAACCACGAAGGGACGCCACAGTCGCCCACTTTAAACAAGGGCTCTCCAGGGGCAAACGTACGCGTGGGTGCGGTCGCGAAGCGCTTCACAATTTCAAGTTGCGGGTCGCGCAGCCGCGGGAAGCGCTGAGCGCTGCGGCCCGCAAGCGGGATTAACGCTTCGATTTGTTCCGGCGTTCTCATGGGGATGATGGCAGCGAATACCGCCTGAGTGGCGTTGCCTGATCCTCGACCGGGGGGCCGATGCCTCGCAGGGGCTAAGACGAACCAAGTGAGCGGATCCTGCGGAGCCGGAACTCCGCCTAGCGTGCCCACACTCCCCAGCCAAGGTGCCACTGGATTTCCTCCACTCACTCGTCATGCGATAGGAGTCGATCCCGCTTCCGGAGATCGGATGATGCCAATCCTGACTACCCTGAATCGCACCGGGTCCGGCGCCGCCGCAAACCGCACCTGCTTGTCTGAGAAGTATTCACCGTGGCCTTCCGATTGAACCTCGCCACAGTCCCCCTCGTGCTCTTCTCAGTCGACCGGCGGCGCGCGTCGGTGCCCTGCCAGTTGCTGATCATGCCCCGCCGGGGACAGCTCGCGGCGGAGGGCGGCTGCGGGAGAAACCGATAGGATGGTCTGGCAGCGTGCCAATGAGGCGCCGGAGAGGCGTCTCCGGAGCGTGCCGCACTCGATCCTGGTGATCGATGACACGCCCAACGACATCGGAATGCTGATCGCAACCCTCGCCGAGGCGGGTTACCGCGTGTACGCGACATCGGATGGCGAGAGTGGCTTGGAGCAGGCACGCAGCACTACTCCCAACCTCATCCTGCTCGAAGCCGACCTCGCGGGCATGGACGGCTTTGAGACCTGCCGGCGAATGCGCCAGCTGCCTGGACTCGTTGAGACGCCGGTGATCTTCATGATCGGGCTCTGCGAACCGCAAGATCGAGTGGGGGCGTTCACGGCAGGCGGTGACGACTACGTCACCAAACCGTTCCAGTATCAGGAAGTGCTCGCTCGCGTGCGGCTGCATCTCAGGCACCACACGCTCGAGCTTGAGCTCGATCGCCTGCATCGCCAGTTGGAGAAACGGGTGGCTGAGCGCACCGTGGAGCTCAGAGCAGCGATCGCGGAAGGCGAAACGCTGCGCAGTCGGCTACAGCAGGAAAATCACGCGCTGAGAGATGAGATTCGAAAGCGCGACAAGCTCAAGTAGGTCGGCGGTGGCGCGGCCCGACTCACGCGTGCTCGCTCGAGTCGCGACGGATGCCGAATTTCTTCATCCGAAATCGCAGCGTCGCCGGTTTGAGCCCTAAGCGCACCGCGGCTCCCCATTGACCCTCGATCACCCAGCCGGTTGCGTGCAAGACCTGGAGGATATGTTCGCGCTGCACGGCGGCGAGCGTCGACGGCGGCTGCGCTGCCACGCCGTCGAGCTGCGCTGCGACAGATTCTCCGGGCGGTGCGGGTGGCACCAAAGGAGGGGCTTTGGGCTCGCGCTGAACACCCGCACCGCCGAGGACGTCCGGCTCGACATGCAGCACGGCGGAATCGGCGAGTATGAGCGCGCGTTCGATGAGGTTCTCCAGCTCACGGATATTGCCGGGCCACGGATAGGCCACCAGGCGCTGTACCGTCTGTGCATCGATGCTCTCGATGCGCCTGCCGACGCGCGGGGCGTACTTTTGCACGAAGAACTGAATCAAGAGCGGGATGTCCTCACTGCGCTCGCGCAAGGGGGGCAGCGTCAGGGGAAACACGTTCAGGCGGTAATAAAGGTCCTCACGGAACTCGCCCGCGCGTACCGCCTTGGCGAGGTCACGGTTGCTGGCGGCGACGATGCGCACGTCGACCTTGATGGCCTGACTTGACCCGACGCGCTCGAACTCCCGCTCCTGAAGCACCCGCAGCAGTTTCGCCTGCACCTCAAGCGGCATCTCGCTGATCTCATCCAGAAAGATCGTGCCGTGGTGTGCGAGCTCGAACCGCCCGACGCGCCGCTGAACGGCGCCGCTGAAGGCGCCACGCTCGTGGCCAAACAGCTCGCTCTCGACGAGTCCGGCCGGCAGGGCGGCACAATTGAGCTTGATGAAGGGCTTGTCGGCGCGGCGACTCGCCGAATGGATCGCGCGTGCGATCAGCTCCTTGCCGGTTCCGGTCTCACCGCAGACCAGGACGCTCGCATCCGTCGGCGCAACCCGTTGGACCGCCTCGAGGACCTTCAGGAGCCTTCCACTCGCGCCAACAATCTCCCCGAAATTGTGAACCGACTTGATCTCTTCCTGCAGGTAAAGATTCTGCGCCTGCAACCGCGCCTGCTCGCGCTCTAGCAGAACACGATCCGTGACGTCGATAAACATCGTCCGGGTGTACTTGCCTTTCGGATCGGGTCTTGACCACCATTGAATGAATATCTGTCGCCCGTCCTCCTTGCGTTGTAGCTCCAGGAGCAGCCCGTTCGCATCCGTGCCCCTGCTAACTGCGCTCAGCGCCTCCCGCGCCCGCGCTTTGGCTTCGGGTGTATCGGGCACGAGCGACAAACCCTTGAATCCAGGTCCGACCTCATCCGCCCGCACGCCCAGAATCTTTAGCGCCGCGCGGTTGGCGTGAATGAAGTGGGAGTCCAGTCTTTCGCTGACGTAAGCGATCGGCGCCTCCTCAAAGAGATCGCGAAAGCGTTCTTCGCTCTCACGGACCTGCTCCTCCACGTGCCGCCGACGCAGCTCCGCGGCCGCCTGTGCAGCAAAGGCCTGAAAAATCAGCCGCTGGACCTCGGTGAGTTCCATCGGTGCGGGATCACAAGCGTACAGGTACCCAACAACCGCGCCATCCCCTGCAGTTAAGGGCCCACCGATGTAGCTGTCGGCGAGTCCTAGAAACTGGGGAAAGGCCTTGCCGAGACCCGTCGGATAGTGGCGGAACTCTCCGGCCTGGAGGCCGGCACAGGGGGTTGCCGGGTCAGGGTCAGAGTCTTCGACGGGCTTTCCATCGACCCAGCGTCCGATGCTGCGCATCCGGTCGGTTGTGATGAGCTCGCACGCGCCCACCTCCTTCGCCTCCAGTGCTTCGGAAAGGCTCCGAAGGAGCGTGGGAAAGAAATCCCTGCCCGGCCGAGCCGTTCCCACGATCAGGGCGCGCAAGGCACGTAGTTCGGCGGTTGAACTCATGGTTCGATGGAAACGGGACCCCTCACGATTCTATCCGAAGGCCCACAAGGCGCCCGCAACCGGCTGCGGGCGCTTTCGCAAGAACCAAGACCCTGTTTTCTAAAACCCCTGCCCGATCAGCCACCTGGCGTCGCCGGTGCACCTTTATCACGACTGGCACAGGGGTTGCTTAGCGGTCTTACCCCAAGAGTCGGAGCCGCACCCGATGCATACCCTGTCCTTTGAGGCTAACCCGATCCGAAGCTGCATCCGGAATCTGCGGAACGATCTATCCCGCAGAAGACCGTTTTGCTTGCCCCGGCACACTTCGGCACAAACACGCGTCGGTCCGTCATCACCGTTCGGCCTCTTCGCTGTTCTCGGGCCGATCATTCCATGATCCGCGACCTCGAGAATTGGTTCGTGCACGAGATCTTGCCGCACCAAGCAGCGTTAACCCGTTATCTCAAGCGGGTGTGCAAATCGCCCGACGAAGTGCTGGACCTGCGCCAAGAAGCCTACATCCGTGTGTGCGAGAGCGCGAGAAAGGAGCAGCCGCGTACGCCTCGCACATTTCTCTTCACCACCGCACGTAATCTCGTCATCGATAAGGTGCGGCGAGAGCGCGTGGTCTCGATCCACTACACGCAGGATGGGCCATCGCTGGACCTCTCAGTCGATGAGCTGACACCCGAGCGCCGCTTGTTGGCTCGGCAGGAACTGCAGCAACTGACGCGCGCTTTCGATGCACTCCCGGCGAAAACAAGGTCGGTCATATGGCTGCGCCGTATTGCCGGGCTCTCCCAGCGAGAAGCAGCTGCATCGCTCGGCATCGACGAAAGCGCCTTAGAAGGCCGCATGAGCCGAGGCATGCGCAGCCTTGCTCGGGCCGTCGCCGTGAATGGAGGCGGTGACGGAGCGGCCGAGGAAACTTGAGATCCGCCCCAGCGTTGTGTCCGCAATCGCATCCCAGACCCGGCAGCCGCAGTGACGCCTGCCAGAATGACTTCGACGACTGCTTTTGGCGCCGTCGCAATCGGAGCGTGATCGACGCGTCCGCACTCTTAGTGAAGATCTCCAGCCGCGGCAGCGGAGTCACATCAGAAATCCGCGGATCGCCGCGGCGATGTCGCCGGCATGCGTTTCCAGCGCAAAGTGTCCCGTGTCGAGAAAGCGCACGCTGGCCTCTGGCATATCCCTCTTGAAAGCTTCAGCCCCGGGGGGCAAAAAGAACGGATCGTTCTTTCCCCAAACCGCAAGAAAGCGCGGCTGGTGGGTGCGGAAGTACTTCTGGAACGTGGGATAGAGTGCCACGTTACTTTTGTAGTCTCCGAATAAATCGAGCTGCACCTCATCGGCGCCTGCTCGGGCGAGATAGAAATTGTCGAGCGAGTACCCGTCGGGAGACACCAACGACGTGTCTGGCACCCCGTGGGTGTATTGCCAGTAGGTCGCTTCCGGCTTCAGGAAATCCCGCAACGCCTTCCGATTCGCCTCCGAGGCATCCTGCCAATAGGCCTGAATCGGATTCCACCCCTCACTCAGTCCCTCCTCGTAAGCGTTCCCGTTCTGCGAAATGATCGCGGTGATTCTCTCGGGGTGCTTCAGGGCCAATCGAAAGCCCGTCGGCGCACCGTAGTCAAAGACGTACAGCGCGAACTTGTCGAATCCGACGAACTCCGTAAAGCGCTCGATGATCGACGCGATGTTATCGAAGGTGTAGCGGAAGCTGCTGCGCGGGGGCATGTCCGACTTGCCGAACCCAGGCAAATCTGGAGCCACTATGCGGAAACGCTCACTGAGGAGTGGGATCAGGTCCCGGAACATGTGGCTTGCTGTCGGAAACCCGTGCAGCAGTAGTAGCTTCGGGCCGCCAACAGGTCCCGCCTCGCGATAAAAGACGTTAAAACCGTCGACTTTTGCGGTGCGGTACGTAATTCCGCTCATACCTGGAGCTCCTCTTTGGGTTCTGCCACAGCCCTGACCGGCTAGCAGTAGTTACGACGAGCCGGGCGAGCAAATCCTGCGCGTCAAGATTCGCGCGCTGTCTCGGCACGGATCCGTTAGCTGCGCGGCGCCGCACCACCATCCGCCGGACGTTCCGCTAGCCGGAGCGTTGTGCGCTGAGGCTCCCTTCACCTGGGCTCTTCATTGTTGAAGCGACCAGGCGGGTCAGATCTTGCTTCAGCAGATAGATCGAGGCGGCAAGAAGCACGATGTCTTTCACCAGAAAAGCCACAGGAAGTGTCATCACCGGAAAACCCCCAGCTTCGGCCGCCCACCCATTGGGGAAGAAAGGAATGATCGTGACCGTCGCGATGAAGGTCAGGGTCGACCCCGCTGCACCCAATACCCCTAACCTGTGGTTCCAGAATCCCAAAACCAACAGGGCACCGAAGATCCATTCGCTGACACCAAGAAAAATGCAGGCACCCCGGGCGCCGAACACGGGGTACAGCCAAAACGTCAGTGGGCCATGAGTGATGAAGGGGAGCACGAGCGGCACCTCGTACGCCAGGAATTTTTGGTAACCAAACAACACGAAGATTAAGACGAGCGTGCAACGCACCAGGTGATAGTCGAGATCTTCCCTGAGAAGACCAGACTTGATCAGCGTGCGAACTAACGAATCCATCATGCTCACTCCAATAGAAGTTCGGTTGGACTCTCACCTAGGCTATTGCGACGGCATCATTCGGCCGGATGCCCGCTCATCCTCCGGCGCGCTCGCACCTTCTGTCGCCTCGCTCGAGCCGTGTCATTTCAACAAGCACCTCCAATTGGACGAAGCAGCGTGGCGATTCCTGCACTGAGACCATGCGTGCATGGCAACCGTGCCCGAGATCCCAGTACCGCGCCCCTCGACTGAGGCGCTGCGGAGGCCGGAGGAATGGAGGAATTCCCGAAGCGCAGCTTGGCGGCCCCTACAGGCGCCACGCGGGGTTGTACGTCAGTGCGCCGATCGAGCCGGGCGCCAAGAATCAGGGGTCGCAGTCCGCTAGCGGTCCGGCACAGCACTATCGCCACGCATTCGATAAGGCCTGCAAAGCCCACCACGCGGGCAAGGGGTTCGCTGAGCTTGCGGTGACGGAGCAGGACGCGTGCTCGCAAGCCTTGAAAGCGAGGCGCTCAGACTCGATCGCGTCGACGGAAAAGGCTTCTTCGTCAGGCCATCAAAGATATCCAGATTGGATTCTTCGCTGATCCTGTATACGGCGGCAACGGCAACATGGCCGCCTGGAAGATGGTTGGCATCCCGGGCGCACGCTACACGACGTACCCCTCGTCGCCGCCCCTCTCGCACCTCTTCTTAAACACCCATCTCAGGGTCCGCAGGCTTTGGGGTGGACGCTGATCGGAATCGCTGTGTGGCTCGATTCGCGTGCCACGCGGCCCGAGTTCGTTCCTCCACCGTCGGCCGGCGCAAGAGCGCGCCGTGGGTTCGTCCACGTCCCAGCCTCGTCACCAGCGGGCCACTGGTCCGCAGCTGATCCGACGGCCGCTTCAGGATCTGTCGGTCCGCGACTTCTTCGCGACGGTGAATCCGAGCCTCTCGAGCACGCTCACGGCGCCCGACTTGCCGCCCTCGAAATCGCCGGACCCCAACCGCTGACCCGTCGCGAACTCATAAGCCACGCCCAAGATCGCCTTGGGCGGGTAGTGTCGTCCGTCCCGCACGAGTTCATAGGTCGTGGTCGGAGCGAAGCCATGTTCGGAGAAGAACCGCTCTGGGCCCAACCGGTCGTATTCGTGTATGGCACGCAAGACGTCGCGGTCCGTGACCTGATCCCACACCACCATATATCGGTACCTCCGGAATGAGGACGTCGGTTGTTCGCCGCCACTGCGCGGCCCGGCTGTCGCCAGGGTATCGCACACCCGCGGGTCTGGCGGGTCTTACAGCTTCGACGAACGACGCCGGCCTATCCTGCACGAACTTAAGATCGTCGATCCACGCTAGCCCGCTAGCGCGCCGGCAAACCGGACGGTCAAGCACTTGGCTCCCTTGGCATCGACTCTCAGCACACCGTTGATTTCCGCGACCCGCAGATTCACGGCGCCGCATTTCGGGCAGCGCAGAATCATCCCCATGGGACTCCCGTACAGGTGCAGCGCCCCGAGAGACGATATGGCGCCGCAGCTGTCGCAAGTCACCCTCATGCGGGTGGCATCGCCGGCGAAAAATCGCGCCAACGCCCCACCGGCGGCATTTCCGTCCAGGCGAGGCAGCTCCTCATTCATGAGCGCTCTCCGGTCGGCCCGAAACGCTCCGTTTTGATCGCGCCTTCCGGATGACCCAGACGTAGCAGGTGTTCGGCAACCGTTTCGACAAACACTGTGGGCCCGCAGACGTACACCTCGGGGCGTCGCTCGGCGGGTATCGCGTACGTCTTGAGCATTCTTTCATCGACTCGGCGCGTCTCGCCCAGCCAGTCGGCGGGGGATTCGCGCGTCAAGGTATACGTCACCGTGAGCCCGTCCGTCTTTTTGGCGAGCTGATCCAGCTCCCCTCGATAGATAATTCCTTCACGTTTTCGGACGGAATACAGTAGCGCCGCAGGCGCACGGCTGGGGCTGCGATCACGGCTTCTCAGCATCGACATCAGGGGCACGACCCCCGAACCGCCAGCGATCAGCATCAGGGGGGTCATCGTACTTGGGCGCCAGGTAAAGTAACCCCCAATAGGCCCTCGAATCTCAAGCGTGTCGCCTACGAGAAGCTCTCCGGTCAGGAATGGCGACACTTCACCTTCAGCGATTCGCTCAACCGTGATTTCCATCTGGGCAGAAACCTCAGCGGCCGAGGCGATGGAATAGCTGCGTTCTGCCTGATAACCATCTTCGGCGGTTAGGCGAATGTCGACATGCTGGCCCGCCAAATGACCCGTCCACTGTGGGAGCGTAAAGGCGATCGTCCTCACGCTAGGCGCTTCGTCGTGGATCGCCACCGCAGTGGCCAACTGCCAGTCATGAAACTGCCCCGCGCTCGTCACGGGTCGTCCGTGTAACGCTGCTCGAGCCACGGATCCCCATGGATGTGATACCCCATGGATTCCCAGAACCCGGGGCTGTTCGCAGCCATGAATTGAAAACGTCGGACCCACTTAGCGCTTTTCCAGAAATACAACTGTGGCACCAATAAGCGAGCCGGGCCGCCATGAGTGGGCGCGATAGGCTTGTCATCGAAATGAGTGACCACCATTCCCTTGCCATCGCTCAAGTCGGCGACCGTAAGGTTGGTCGTATAGCCGCCATCGCAATGCGCCATCACATACGGAGTCGCAGGGGACTCAAGCCCCGCGGCTTTCATGAGGTCATCGAACGTGACACCCCGCCAGCGGGTCTCGAACTTCGACCACTTGGTCACGCAATGAATGTCGGTGGTGCGCTCCGTCTGCGTCAGCGCGGTAAATCGCGCCCAATTCCAGCTGACGATGACTCGCCCGTCGTGCTCGAGATCAAGCGACCACTGCTCAAGCGGTGTGTGCTGCGTCGGCCCGGCGGTGAGTACCGGGAACTCGGGGGTCACAAATTGACCGGGCGGGATGCGCTCCCCAGGAGCTGGAGCACCGCCCAGTCGTCGCTTAAAGCCCTTGGTGATCGGCATGGCGATGTCCGGTTGGTTGTCTCGACGACAACAACCGCGACTTCACTGCGACGGCAGGTCCGGTTGCGCAACCACGGGGCAGTTGATAATCGCCTGCGTGGGCCGCAAGCCTCCGACATAGGGATTTCCAGGTCCCGGTGGATTGATGTCGGCGCTCGTAAGATATCCCTCAGCAATGAGTTGTTTCTGCTCGTCCATCGAATGGATGCGGTGAACCTTATGGGCCGATATGGCCTTTTCGGTCCACATGCTGACGTGCGCGTCCCACAACGGGCTGTAGTTGTTTGACTGCGCGGAGTTGTCATTTGCGGGGCCAACCGGGAAGACGTTGATCGGATCGATGCCGTTGGCCAAGGCAGTGGAAAAGCCCTGATCTTCCCCTGAGCCTTTGTCCGTGCGTCCGTTCAGGACCGGCGAGAACCCAAGCAACGCGGAATCATCCGTCGCCTCCGATTTCCCGAATGTCGGAATCTTACCGAGCGTTGGTGCGAAAACTCCCTTCTCCAGCACCGCGGCGATCGGAATCGAAGCATCCGTTACCAGGTGATAAAAGTACTGTTTTCCGCCCTGCACGCCATCCAGAATGGACATGGTCACCGTGCGAGCTTTCAAGTCCAAAGCGAGTAGTCGAAGGTGTGAGCCTGAGTCGTTGTGGACGATTTGCGCGTTGAGGACCGAGCCACTGGGAAGGACCACGATGGATGACCAGGCGGCGTTCGCGATCGCGCCCGGATCGGCCGCCTTGGGCGGGAAGTAGCCCGGCGGATCGCCCGGCACCACTCGATAGGTCGGCGAGAAATCGACCGTGCCTTTGAACTGCATGATGCCGTCTTTGAGTGTGACGGTCTGAACACCGGCGCTGCCCACCGCCTTGGCCATTTTTGGCGCGTAATTGATACCCATTCGGCGGGCGACCCCAAAGTCAGAGGCCTCCGTAATAATGTAGAAGACGTCCTTTCCATCGGGCGATAGACCGCGATATAAGGGTAACGTCACGGACGCCGTGCGATAGGTGAAATCAACAGCAAGTGCGCTTTGAATGTAAACATGATCGCTCGCCTTGAACGAGACGCCGCGACCGGGACTATATGCCGGCCTTCTCCCCTCTTTTCCTAACTTAGCCTGCAGTGCATCCGCCTCCTGCATCGCGGCGCTGGTGGACGCCGCAAACGCCGGAATGGCGACTGCAACTAAGGCTACGAATAGTGAGGCGACGAATGCTGTGAGTTTCATGAATCATCCCCGGATATTGCGGCTGTTGAGAGTCAGTGTCAGTTTCAGCTGGATTGGAACCAAAAACGAAGAGAATCCCCCGGAAGCTTCACGGAGCTACTCCCTTGCAGAGTTAGACGAAGGAGTAAGGCGAATCCTGCTCTGACTTTGTGTGTAGGCGCCGGAGCCCTTGAGACCCCCTGAGAGAGGACCGCCCTGCCTCGCAGCGGCCTGAGAGAGCGCTCGAGAGCATCAGCAGATGGCGTGCTCCAACACTATGTCAGGCGCTATGCTTCTGCCTCGTGGACACGCGTTGGAATCCATGGCGCGCGATGAGGTGTTCCGCATCGCAGGCGAGGCTTTGCGCAATGCCTTCTACCACGCTGGGGCGCGACAGATTGAGGTGGAGCTCTCCTGCGTTCCACGCTTACACGAATGTTGCTCGCATGCGCAGCTGGTTTGCGAGCAAACTCTCTGGGACTCACGTTTCCGTCCGGTTCTAGGCAGCGCGGCAAGCCTCTCACGGCCGCGCCGTAATGAGGCGAGCATCACGACGGCCCATCGACCCGCCGAGGCGCGGGCAGATCACCTGCCGAGTGCTTATGAAGTAAGGAACTTCCTGACAAGACCTGCGGTATCGCCCGGATTCTCCTCGGGGAAAAAATGGCCTCCCTTCACGGCCTGTCCGTCGGCGCGCGGAGCCCATTGCCGCCATATTCCCAATGGACCACCGTCTTGGTCGTAGAAAGTATCGAGAGGACCGCCCTGAGCCCAGAGATGCAACATTGGGCATTCGATTCGCTTACCCGCTTCCTTGTCGGCGCGATCGTGTTCGACATCAATCGTTGCCGCGGCTCGATATTCCTCACAGATTCCGTGGACGCGGACCGTATCGCGGTAGGTGGAAACGTACTCCCCGAGAATCTCCTGGCCGAAAGAACCCTGACCGAAGGGGTTATGGAATACCGCCTCTGGCGCCCCGAGCAGATAGCTCTCTGGCAGCGGTTCCTTCTGCGACAGCAAAATCCAAGGCCAGTAGGTTTGCGCAAAGCGCGCATCGGATCGAGCCCATGCCTCGAGAATCGGAATCACATCGAAGACCGCAAGGCGTTGCACAGCATGCGGATGGTCCAAAGTGAGGCGATAGGAGACTCGTCCGCCACGATCATGGCCGATCAGCGTGAAGCTCGGAAACCCGAGTTGACTCATGAGTTCCACAAGCTCGTTGGCCATCGCGCGCTTCGAGTAGGGAAAGTGGTCGTCCGAAGATGCGGGTATTCCGCTTCGGCCGTACGCGCGCAGGTCGGGACAGATCACGGTGTGGTCCTCAGCGAGCTTCGGTGCGAGGAGGCGCCACATCAGACCTGTACGCGGAAAGCCGTGCACCATCAGAACGGGTGGCCCGCTTCCGTAGCGACGGACGAATACCGTGTTTCCTGAAACGTTGATATTAGACGTCTCGAATGAAACTCGCCCCGTGACATTCGAAGCCGCTTGTATCCCGGTTTGCGACCGCGCCGATTGCGGTGAACCGCCCAGAACGACCCCAAAGGAAGCCGCTGTGAGCGTTCCGACAAACGTCCGGCGCTCCATCCCCACTGAGCTCGGCTTCATCAAGTTGGTCATTCCAGAGCTCCTTCGTTGCATTCTCTTCGGGCATCCGAAATCCTGCCGCCGCGGACACAAGTAAAAAACTCGCTTGCGCGGCTCACAGCAATGATCTGGGACACGCTCTATCCTCGGAGGGTTTCGTGTGCTGCCTCAAGGATCACGTCCATGACGACGTGAGGAGCCGAGATCATCGGAGAGTGATCGACGGGGTGCGAATGAATCCTTGCACCCATCCGGCCCGCCATGAAATGCTGAGTCTTCGGATTTATCATTCGATCGTCTTCTGCTACCAAAAACCATGTTGGCTTCGTCTTCCATGTAGGTGTTGGTGCCGGTTCCTTGATGCAGTCCACGTTAAGCGGCCGCTGGAGGGACGCCGCGATTTTTGATTCATCGGCTGAAGCCTTGTGAGTGATCGCGTGGCTGAACGCATCGTTCGGCAACCACACGAGACCGTGGGAATCGGGAACCATCTTCGGCGCTTCCGGAGAATTCGGATTGAGATAGAACACCTTGGCTACGGTCTCGCCCTCATCCGGTGCAAGCGCCGCGATATAGACTAAGGATTTGATCCGGTCATTCGGTACCGCTGCGATCACGGCGCCTGAGTAGGCGTGTCCCACCAGAACCACTGGGCCGCTGGTCCGTTCCAATACCTGGCTCAGTGCGGTAGCGTCATTGGTTAAAGATGTGAGCGGGATCGGTGCGCAGACGACGTGAAGACCGCGCCGTTCCAAGGGCAGGATGATCTTGTCCCAGCACGACCCGTCGGCCCACGCAGCATGCACTAAGACAATCGCTGAGTTCGGAGGAAATTGACTCGTCCCCGTGCGACTCCCTGCTTGCGTGGCGCCTTGTGCTTGCGCCGACTCGTTGAGAGAGCCATTGAAGAGTAAACCTAGAGAGGTACCCGTCAGTGCACCCAAGAACTTACGACGTTCCACACTCTTTCTCCAGGCCCGCGCTCACATGGCGGTGAGCTGCTGCCACGACGGGCATCAGGTTTGGGCAGAACCACGTGTGACCGTCTGAGCCACTCTCGATAGAGGTGAACTCGACGGACTCTCCGCCACATCACGAAACCGATACAACACCTGACCACCGCCCTGCGTATAACGACGGACAGGCTGGCCAAATCCTGTGCAGGCAATATCCGGTGGATGCTGGACGACGTAGCTCTTGAAGCAGATCGCGGGATGACGCAAGTG
>Ga0187783_10001968_pt1 | contig 15256 bp, 10 predicted proteins | sample 1015_SJ02_MP02_2_FD_132471 | JGI IMG/M metagenome (GOLD analysis project Ga0187783, IMG submission 132471) | Tropical peat soil microbial communities from peatlands in Department of Meta, Colombia - 1015_SJ02_MP02_20_MG | ecosystem: Environmental > Terrestrial > Soil > Wetlands > Peat | place... | reverse complement strand
GTGCTGCGGGCGCGTCCGCCGAGCTGCTCGTGGGCCTCGAGCAGGCGCACGCGCGCGCCCCCCTCGGCGCACGCGATCGCCGAGACGAGCCCCGCGAGGCCGCCGCCGATGATCGTGATCCTGCGCCGGTCGCGGTCGTTTTGTGTGCTGAAGCTCATGACGTTCACCTCCGAGTCGGTTGAAGACCCAGTCCGGGCGGGCTGTTTCCCTCGTTGCTGCCGACGACCCTACGCCGTCACTGGTCTTTATTACAGTGCCAGTAATGGGATCTGACAGAGGACCAGTTTCCGGGCCGGAGCTGCTCATCGAGCTCGATCGCGCCGGCACGCTCCCGCTGCACGAGCAGATCGAGCGCTCGCTGCGCGAGCAGATCCGCGCGGGGCGCCTGTCGGCAGGCGCACGCGTGCCCTCGACGCGCATGCTCGCCGCCGAGCTCGGCGTCTCGCGCGGCGTCGTCACGGAGGCGTATGGCCAGCTCAGCGCCGAGGGCTATCTGACCGCGCGCCAGGGCGCGCCCGTGCGTGTCGCGGGTGGCGTGCACGGAGTCGAGCGGCCACCCGCCGTCTCGCTCGTGGAGAGCTTCGCCTACGACTTCCGGCCGGGTGTTCCCGACCTCGCGGCCTTCCCGACCGAGGCGTGGGTCCGCGCCGTGCGGGCCGGCCTGCGCGAGTCGCAGCTCGATGCGCTCGGTTACGGCGACCCGCGTGGCACCCCGAGCCTGCGCGAAGCGCTCGCCGACTACCTGCGCAGGGTGCGGGGCTGCGACGCCGATCCCGAGCACGTGCTCGTCAGCGCCGGCTTCATGCAGGCGCTTTCGCTGTTGTGCCGCGCCCTGCGACTGCGCGGCGTGGAAAGCGTGGCGGTCGAGGATCCCGGCTGGCACGTGCACCGGCTGATCGTGGAGGAGGCGGGGCTCGAGGTCGTCCCGATCCCCGTCGACGACGCCGGCATCGACGTCGCGGAGCTGGCGCGAAGCGACGCGCCGGCCGTCGTCGTGACCCCAGCCAACCAGTTCCCCACAAGCGCCGTGCTCTCGCCGCAGCGGCGCGCCGCGCTCGTCGAGTGGGCCGGGGACGAACGCCTGGTCGTCGAGGACGACTACGACTCCGAGTACCGCTATGACCGCGTCGCCGTGGGCGCGTTACAGGGGCTCGCGCCGGAGCGCATCGTGCACATCGGCTCGGCCAGCAAGCGCCTTGCGCCGGGGCTGCGGCTGGGCTGGATGCTGCTGCCGTCGTGGCTCACGTGGGAGCTGACCGCGAGCAAGACGATCGAGGACGGCGGCTGTGAGGTGGTCGGGCAACTCGCACTCGCCAGCTTTCTTGCGCGCGGTGAGCTCGACCGGCATGTGCGCCGCATGCGCCTGCGCTACGCGGCCAGACGTCGGGCGTTGCTCCGCGCGCTCGGGCGCTGGCTGCCCGAGGTGGCGCACACCGCACCCGGAGAAGCGGGACTGTTCCTGCTCGCACGCCTGCCGCCGGGTGCCGACGAGGCCGGGCTCGCGCGCGCCGCCGCGGCGCGTGGGGTCGGGGTCGACGGCCTGTCGCTGCATCGCTTCCGGGCGGTGGGAGAGCCCGGGCTCGTGCTCGGCTACGGGGGGCTGGCGGAGCCCTCGATCGAGCGCGGCGTGCAGCTGCTGGCGGCAGCGCTCGGGGAGGTGGGCGCCGGCACGTGACGACGCCCTATAGGGCACTCGGCGCTATTTGCGCACGACCAGCGCGACCCCCGCGACGAGCAGCGCCAGGCCGATGATCCGCGGCGCCGAGATGTGCTGCTTGGCGACCCCGAGCAGCCCGAAGCGATCGATCACGACCGAGATCGCCAACTGGCCCGTGATCACCGCGGCGGTCAGGCCCGCCGCGCCGAGCGTGCGCACGGCGACCAGCGCCACGGTCACGTAGGCCGCCCCGAGCAGCCCGCCGATGAAAGCCCACCAGGGAGCGCTGCCGGCGTTGGCGATCGCGCCCAGGCCGCCGTTGACGAACGCGGCGATCGCAACGAGCACGACCGTGCCGACCAGGAACGACACGCTCGCGGCCTGCACGGTCCCGATCGCCTTGCCCAGCCGGGCGTTGACCGCGGGCTGGGCGCCGACCAGGCAACCTGCGCCGATCGTCAGCGCCACCGCCAGCGCGCGGCTCATCGCACCCGCCCCGCGGGGTTGCGGCTCACCCGTCGCTGCCCTCGAGCGCGGCCGGCCGCGCCGCGCCCGGCCGCCTTCGGCTCACTTCGCCTCCAGCCAGTTGGCGCCGACACCGATGTCCACGGCCAGCGGCGGATCGCGGTCCCACACGCCGCACATGTGGGCCTCGATCAGCGCGCGCGCCTGCTCGACCTCCTGCGGCGGGCCCTCGAACAGCAGCTCGTCGTGGATCGTGAGCAACAGACCGGTCTGCAAGCCGCAGCCCGCGAGTGCGTCGTGGGTGCGCACCATGGCCAGCTTGATGATGTCGGCGGCCGTGCCCTGGATCACGGTGTTGACCGCGAGCCGCTCGCCCAGCGTGCGCACCTGGTAGTTGCGCGCCGCCAGCTCGGGAATCTGGCGCCTGCGACCCCACAGCGTGGTCACGTAGCCCTGGTCCTTGGCGCTCTCGATCGTCTCGGCGATGAACGCAGCCACGCGCGGAAAGCGCTGCAGGTAGGCATCGATGAACGCCTTCGCCTCCTCCCGTGCGATGTTCAGGCGGTCGGCCAGGCCGAAGTCCGACAGGCCGTAGACGATCCCATAGTTGATCATCTTCGACTTCGAGCGCATGCCGCGGTCGATCTCCTGCGGCGAAACCCCGAACACCTGCGAGGCGGTGGCCGTGTGCACGTCTTCCTCGTGCTCGAAGATCTCCTTCAGCACCGGCTCGTCGGCGACGTGGGCGAGCACCCGCAGCTCGATCTGTGAGTAGTCGGCGGAGATGAGCACGCCGCCGTCCTCGGCCTCGAAGCAGCCACGGATCTCACGTCCCAGCGGTGTGCGGATGGGGACGTTCTGCATGTTCGGGTTGGTGCTCGACAGACGACCGGTCGAGGCCACCGTCTGCAGGAACGTGGTGTGGATGCGCGAGCGCTCGTCGACGAGCTCGGGCAGGACGTCGAGGTAGGTCTTGGTCAGCGTCGACAGCTCGCGCCAGCGCTCGATCCTGGGGATGATCTCGTGCTCGGAGCGGATCGACTGCAGCACGCGCGCGTCGGTCGAGTAGCCGGTCTTGCCGCGCCGCTTGCGCGAGAGCCCGAGCTTCTCAAACAGGATGTGCCCGAGCTGCTGCGGGGAGCCGATTACGAACTCCTCCTCGGCGAGCCCGAAGATGTCCGCTTCCAGAGCGGCGATCTCCTCTCGCACCCTGACCGTGATCTCGGCCAGCCGCTCGAGGTCGAGCCTGACCCCGAGCAGCTCCATGTCGCGCAGGACCGACACGAGCGGAAGCTCGATCTCGCGCAGCACGCCGTCGAGGCCACGCTCGGTGATCTCGTCGCGCTGCCAGTCCGCGAGCGCACCGAGCAAGAGCGCGTCGGAGGCGAGCGGGTCCTGTAGGTCGCTGGCCAGGCCGCGCTCTTCGATCAGCTCGCGGAGCGGATACCCGCGCCGCGCGGGCTCGAGCAGATAGGCGCCCAGCATGGTGTCGTGCTCCAGGCCGGCGGGCACAACGCCGAGCGACTTGGCGTCGTGGGCGAGGACCGGGCGCTCGCCGACGGCGCGCGCGACCTGCTCCGGGCCATCGCAGTCGCCGGCGAGCACCGCGGCGGCCTTGCCCGCGCGGCTGGCCGCGGCGAAGCGCCACTGCGGTCCCTCGATGAAGAGCTCGCCCTCGGGCGGCTGTGCCCTGGCCACGACGATCGCGAGCTCTGAGGCGCCCGGTCCGAGCGCGGCGATGTCCGCGGGCGTGCCCTCGCGTGAGCGCGCGCTCAGCCTCACCTTCGCGGCGGGCGCCGGCGCCGCCGTCTCGGGAACGCCGAGCGCTTCCTCGAGCCTGCGCAGCGGGTCGCGCAGCTCGAACTCGCGGAAGACCTCGCGCACGCGCGAGCGATCGGGCTCGCGGGCGGACTCGGCGGCGATGTCGAGGTCGACCTCGACGTCGCGCCGCACGGTCGCCAGGCGCTTTGAGACACGTGCGTCTTCCCCGTGCTCGATCAGGTTCTGTTTGCGCTTGGCGCCTCTGATCTCGTCGACGTGCGCGAGCACGTCCTCGAGTGAGCCATAGCTCTGGATCAGCTCGCTCGCGGTCTTGTCACCGATGCCGGGGACGCCGGGGATGTTGTCGGACGTATCGCCCTTGAGCCCGTAGAAGTCGGGGATAAGCTCGGGCGCAATGCCGTAGCGGTCGATCACCGCCTGGCGGTCGTAGATCTTCGTGTCGGTGATGCCGCGCGAGGTCGCCATCACCTGCACCAGCCCGTCGCCGTCGATCAGCTGGAAGACGTCGCGGTCGCCCGTCACGATCATGACCGAAATCGGCGGCTGTGCGTGCAGAGCGCGCTGCGCCAGGGAAGCGATCACGTCGTCGGCCTCGTAACCGTCGACCTTGACGTTGCGGTAGCCGAACGCCTCTACGAGCGGTTCCATCGCGGGCCACTGCTGCTTGAGCAGGTCCGGGCGCGAGCGCCGCTGGGACTTGTAATCGGCGTACACCTCGGTGCGCCCCGAGCTGCCCGCGTCCCAGGCGACGATCGTGGGGCACACGCCATACTCGCTGACGATCTTGACGAGCATCGAGGCGAAGCCGAAGATCGCGTTCGTCGGCTCGCCGGTGGACGTCGCGATCGACTCCGGCAGCGCGAAGAACGCCCGATACACGAGGCTCGGGCCGTCGATCAAAAACAGCCGCTGTGCCGGTGGCGCCGCGGGCTTGCGCCCCGGCGCCGGTCGCGCCGGCTCCTGCGCCGCGCGTGTGCCGCTCGCCACCATCGACCGCTCACTCTAGGCGAGGACCGGGGCCTGCGGCCGCTCCCGAAAACGCGCGTGGCGGCGTGGACTCTCGCAAATAGCGCCTAACATGCCCTGCCGCCGGCCAAACGGAGGAGACCCGGAGCGATGAGCTCGACGCCAAGCGCACAGTACCGCCTCACCATCCGCGTCAAGATCGACGACGCGCGGGGCACGCTCGGGCTGCTCACGGGTGCGATCACCCAGGCCGGGGGCGTCGTCGGCGCAGTCGACCTCGTCGAGACCGACGCCAACCACAGCCTGCGCGACATCGTCGTCGACGGTTCAGACCAGGCCCACTGGGAGCGCATCATCGAGACGATGGGGAGAGTCGAGGGGGTCGAGGTGATCGACGCCACCGACCGCACGTTTCTGCTTCACGTCGGGGGCAAGATCGAGCAGCACAACAAGCACCCGCTGAAGACGCGTGACGACCTGTCGATGGTTTACACGCCGGGTGTGGCGCGGGTCTGCCTGGCGATCGCCGAAGACCCGGGCAGGGCCTTCCAGTACACGATCAAGCGCAACACGGTCGCGGTCGTCTCGGACGGCAGTGCGGTGCTCGGCCTCGGCAGCATCGGCCCGGCCGCGGCGATGCCGGTGATGGAGGGCAAGTGCTGCCTGTTCAAGGAGTTTGCGGACGTCGACGCCTTCCCCATCTGCCTGGACACGACGGACTCCGAGGAGATCGTGCGCAGCGTCCAGTTGTTCGCGCCTGCCTTCGGCGGCATCAACCTCGAGGACATCTCGGCGCCGCGCTGCTTTCAGATCGAGGACCGCCTCAAGGAGCTACTCGACATCCCCGTTTTCCACGACGACCAGCACGGCACCGCCGTGGTCGTGATGGCGGCGCTGCTGAACGCGGTCAAGCTCACCGGACGGCGGCTGGAGGACCTCAAGGTGCTGATCATCGGACTCGGGGCAGCCGGGATTGCGGTGACCAAGATCCTGCTCACGGCCGGCGTGCGCGAGATCATCGGCGCCGACTCGCGCGGAGCGCTGCACGTCAACCGCGAGGACTACCTCGACGGCTCGATGCACCGGCTCAAGCGTTGGTTTGCGCAGGCCACCAATCCCGACTGTCACGATGGCGCCCCGGCGGACGTGATCGAGGGCGCCGATCTTCTCATCGGCGTGTCGGGCGCGCGCGTGCTGCCGGCCGACGCGCTGGCGCGCATGAGCGACGACGCGATGGTGTTTGCGATGGCGAACCCCAGTCCCGAGGTGCGTCCCGAGGAAGCCGCCCCGCACGTGCGCATCATGGCCACGGGTCGCTCGGATTACCCCAACCAGATCAACAACGCGCTCTGCTTCCCGGGCATCTTCCGCGGCGCGCTCGACGTGCGCGCCCCCGCGATAACGGAGGACATGAAGATGGCCGCCGCGCGCGCGATCGCGCGGATCGTCGACGACAACGAGCTGCGCGAGGACTACATCATCCCGTCGGTGTTCAACCGCGAGGTGGCTCCCGCCGTGGCGGCCGCCGTGGCCGACCAGGCGCGAGTCGCCGGGACCGCGCTCGCCCGCCAGCAGGTCGGCTTCGCCCACGGCGAGACGATGACCGGTGCCTCGATCCTGCCGGCCCGCGACGGAAGCGCGTGAGCCGCCACGGGTCGCCGTCGCGCGCGCTCCCGTCGCGACCGCCGGCGCGTGCTGACGTGAAAGGCTGTGCGAATGAGCGCGTTGCGCGTGACGGTGACCGGCGCGACCGGCCTCGTCGGCGGCGCCTTGCTGCGCGTGCTGCGCGAGTGCGATGCCGACGTAACCGTCCTCTCGCGCGATCCACAGCGCGCCCGCGCACGGCTCTGGCGGGGCGCCGGCATGCACCGCCTTGCGTTCGCGCGCTGGGACCCGTCGGCCGAGGTCGCGCCGCCCGACGCGCTGTCCGCGCGCGATGCCGTCGTTCATCTCGCCGGCGAGCCGATCGCCCAGCGCTGGAGCGAGCGCGTCAGGCGCGCGATCCGCGACAGCCGCGTGCACGGGACGCGCAGGCTGGTGGAGGGGATCACGCGCGCCGAGCCCCGTCCAGGCGCGCTGGTCAGCGGCTCGGCGATCGGCTACTACGGAGACCGTGGCGAGGAGCCGCTGGACGAGAGCGCCGGCCCCGGCCGCGATTTTCTCGCGCGGGTGTGCGTGGAGTGGGAGGCGGAGGCGCAGCGCGCCGTGGAGCTGGGGGTGCGCGTCGTGCGGTCACGCACCGGCGTCGTGCTCGATCCCGCCGCGGGCGCGCTCGCGAAGATGCTGCTCCCCTTTCGGCTGGGCATCGGCGGCCCCGTCGGGGGGGGGCGCCAGTACGTGCCCTGGATCCACGTCGACGACCTCGCCGGGATGCTGCTGGCCGCGCTGCGCGACGAGCGCTGGAGTGGCCCGGTCAACGCCACCGCCCCCCAGCCCGCCACCAACCGCGACTTCTCCCACGCCCTCGGCGCGGCGCTCGGGCGCCCGGCGAGCTTGCCCGTGCCAGCGCTGGCGCTGCGCCTGCTCTACGGCGAGATGGCGCAGATCGTCACCGGCGGGGCGCGCGTCGTGCCGGCGAAGGCGCTCGTGCTCGGCTACGACTTCCGCCACCCCGGCCTCGACGGGGCCCTGCGCGCGGTGCTGCGGCGGACCTAGCGCCGGCTCTCAGGCCGCTGTCGACATCGCCTCGCGGCGGCGAGCCGAGCTGCTCTCGGTCTCGATGATCACACGACAGGGGCGCTTGCTCAGCAGGTAGACGGCCGTCGGCCCGATCCCCTGCTCGCCGGCCGGGGCGTGGATCGTCGACCAGTAGATCACCTCCGAGCCGATGCGCTGCGCTTCTTCAACCAACGCGGCGCCGGGGTTGCGCGTGCGGATCAGGCCCGTGTGGATCTTGATGCCGTCACGGCGGGCCTTGATGCGCGCCGCCTCGAGCACCGCGCGCCCATGGGCCTCCTCGGCCTCCAGGCCCGCCTCGAGCGAAAGTTGGCTCGGCACGGGCAGCACGAAGATCGCATACACGACCCCGTCCGCGCCGACGAGTTTGGACGCCGCGCTCAGCGACGAGGCGCTCACGTCATCTCCGAAGATCGGCACGAGCGCGGTCTTGTACTCGAGCTGCTCGAAGTCCGGCGGACGCGCGGGGCGCGGGATCCGGTAGTCCTTGCGCGGGTCGAGCCCCTCGCGCTTGCGGTAGACGAAGTAGCCGACCATGCCGAAGACCATCCAAGGGATCCCGACGGTGCGCGCCTCGGTGTGCAGCGCGGTCACGGCCAGCCACGCGCCGGCCGTGCCCAGCGCACCGATCACGGCCGTCAGGGGGATCTCGGCGCCGCCGATGCGCACGTTCCACGGGGCCCGGTAGGGGCGCTCGCGGTCGGGGTCTTTGGCGCGCAGCGCCACGATCGACACGTGCGCGGTCGTAAACGACAGCATCGCGCCGAATGAGTAGAGGTTGCCTAGCACTTCGGTCTTGCCGTACAGGATCAGCGCACTGGCAAGGCACGAGAAGAACAGCAGCGTGAACCACGGCGTGCGGTAGCGGTGGTGCAGCGCGGAGAAGATGCTCGGCAACTGGCGGTGCTCGGCCAGCGACCACGACAGGCGCGAGATCCCGATCATGCCGGCGTTGGTCGCGATGAACAGGATCGTGGCCGCGAGGAAGCCGACGTAGTAGCGGGCACACGTCAGCACCGCGCCGTGGATGCCAAGGTGTTCGATCACCCCCAGCACGGGGTCGTTCTCGAAGAAGTGCCCTAGGGAGGTCGCGTACCCGGGCGTGGTGAAGCTCTGTTTGAGCTCAGCGCTGTAGCCCACGCCGTGGTGGATCACGGGCAACGCCGAAAGCGCGACCAGCGTGATGCCGGCGTAGACGGCCAGCACCGCGAGCACGACGAGGTTGACGGCTTTCGGGACCTGCTTGCCGGGGTCTTTGGACTCCTCGGCCATGTTGGCCACCGTCTCGATGCCCGTATAGGCGAGCATCGCCAGCGATAGCGCGAAGATCAGTTCCCTCCACGTCGGCGCGACCCCGAAGTGGATCTGGTGGACCAGCAGTGACGGGTTGAGCACGAGAAAGGTGCCGATCGCGACGAGCAGGGCCTGCGTGCTCAGGTCGAGCACGGCGAGCACGATGTTGAGCCTCGCCGACTCGCCCAGGCCGCGGATGTTCAGGCCGAGCAGGACTCCCACCACGATCAGCCCGCCGAAGATGTCGTCGGGGTTGTGCTTGAGCCCGCCCAGGCCGGGGAACGCGCTGAGGTAGTGCGGCACGAAGAAGGCCGAGATCGCGATCGTGAGGATGTAGTCCAGGCTCAGCGCCCAGCCGGCGAAGAAGGAGACGACGTCGTCGAACGCGTGCCTGGCGAACGACGACGACCCGCCGGCTTCGGGGAACATCGACGCCCCCTCGGCGTAGGTTTTCGCGGTCAGCGCGAACAGGCCGCCGGCGAACACGAACACCAGCGGCGTGAGGCCGAGCGCGTGCGCGGCCACCAGGCCGAGGGCGTAGTAGATCGACGAGCCGACGTTGCCATACGCCGTCGCGAACATCCCCGACACGCCGACCGACTTGCGCAGTCCGTGCTCTGACAGACGGGCCATCGGCTCGTGAGCGTACAGGGGTGTGCAACTTCCCATGCACGATCGGCCGGCCGGCAGGAAGTCGACGTATGATCACGACGACCCGGGGCCAGAGGGATTCCCGGCCTTGGCAATGAGAACTTCGCGCCGCGGAAACTATGACTCGGGTGAGGACTTCGTCCTCGAATACGGCGACCTCCGTTTCACCTTCAACGAGCACGACTTCGCCGAGCGCTGCGAGCAGGCGGCGCTGAAGCTCGGCTTCGTCGGCGGACGGCTGGGCGAGGAGGAGCTCGAAGACCTCGTCAACCTCGCCGTCAACGGCGAGATCTTCGACCCCGCCTCGGCGCTCGGCGAGCACGTCAACGAGTGCTGGACCGACCTGGTCGGCCCGGCCGAGCGCTCGCTCGTACACTGGTTGCGCAGGCTGGTGTTCCGCGGCGCCTGGCTGGACCAGCGCGTCACCGAGGGTGAGCTGCAGATCGCCTTCCTGCCCGAGACGGGGGGCTTCGCCTACCTGCAACCCGACCGCCGCGACGAGCCGATCACGCTCGCGCCGGAGCCGTCGTGGCGCTCGGTCGCCTACCGCGGCTAGGCTAGGCTAGCGGGCCTGCAGCGCGGCCGCGCGGGCCTTCGTGATCGCGCGTGCGCCGTTCTCCCCCACCAGCAGCTCGGGCTTGAGCGTGCCGCTGCCGACGAGGTCGAGGATCGGCAGCTTGCCCGTCGACGTGAGCGCCACGTCGAGGGCAATCACGGTCGTCTCGCCGCCCAACGGCGCCGCGCCCGTGCCGATTACCGTCAGCGAGCCGGCGTCACGCAGGTTGCGCGCGGACACGAGCGCCTTGCGCGCAACCTGCAGTGGCATTCCGTCGAGGCTGTCGATCAGCACGAGCGCGTTTGCGCCCCGCGCCGCCACGCGCTTGGCCTCCTCGAGCACACGCTCGACGGCCTGCCCCTGCGAGTCAGGCGAAGCGGCGAAGCTCAGCGCGACCGCGGGTTGCACGGGGCCCTCCTGCCACTCGGCGATCTCCTCCGGGCGCGCGCCGGCTAGGACGAGCGTCGCCTGGAGGTCGTGGCGGGCGACGAGCGCGCCGAGCAGTCGCCGCAGCGTCTCGGTCTTGCCCGCGCGCGTCGCGCCCACGAGCATCGCCCGCGATCCCCGACCAAGCGGTGTCAGCCACTCGATCGCCTGCAGCGTCGGGTCGTCGGCGTCGAGCCCCAGGCGCTCGCTCGGCCACTGCACCGGCAGATCTTCATAGCGCGTGCCGCCGGCGACCTCGTCGGCCGAGGCGCCATTGATCGTGTCTATGCGAACCAGCGACGGGTAGCGCTCGGAGCGACGCGGCAAGCGCACGGGGCCGGCAACGCTATCGCCGGAGACGAGCTCGCAGCGGCGCACCTGTGCGGCGGAGATGTAGACGTCGTCGTCGGAGGGATCCGGCGGGGCGATGCGTAGAAAGGCGGAGCCGTTGCCCAGCAGCTCCACGACCCCCTCCGCGACACGTCCGCCGGGGCGACGCTCCTCGCCCGCCGCCTCGTGCGTGGCCGGCGCGCTCGCGTCCGTCGAGTCGCCGGCGGGCTGCTCGACGTCCACTCCGTGCCCCATCGAGTCCCCGGGTTCGGGCTCTGCCCTGCGCGCCGCCGAGCGGCGCGAGCGCACAAAGCGGCGGCGGCGTGTGCGGGGCGCGCGCTCCTGCTCGGCCGCGGAGTTCGCGTCGACCATCGCATCGCCGCCGGCTCCCTCATCGCCGCCGGCTCCCTCATCGGCGCCAGCTGCCTCATCGGCGCCAGCTGCCTCATAGGCGCCAGCGGGCTCACCGAGGATCGCGTCGATCAGCTCCGCCTTGCGCAAGCGCCGGAAGCCGTCTAGGCCGAGTTGGTCGGCGATCGCGTGCAGATCCGAGAGCGTGCTCGCCTCAAGCTCTGATCGCTCGAGTACTGTCATCATGTCGTTCTCCTTAGCTGTCGGGACGGGCGGTCAGCTCCAGCCGCGTTGCACAGCGACCGGCACCCTCATTGCATTCCTAGCCTAACGGGTCTACCGGCGCTTACGCCCGAGGACCGGCCGCGCCGTCACGGGCTCACTCAGCTGCGATCGGCTCGTGGCGAAGCTCCTCGGCCAGAACGAGATCCGAGCCAGCCTCGAGCTCGCCCGCGAGCGCCGCCCGTACCGCCAGGAACTCGGCGGCCGCTGCCACGTCGTGCACGCGAAACAGCTGGGCACCCGCGTCGGCCCCGTGCGCGAGTGCAGCGAGCGTTCCCGGCAGGCGCCCGCGCGGAGGGCGCCCCGTGAGCGCGCCGATGAAGTCCTTGCGCGAGATCGCCAGCAGCAGCGGGCGCCCGAGCCCGTGCAGGCGCGCGACGTCGCGCAGCAGCGCGATCGTCTGCGCCGGCGTCTTGGTGAAGTCCGGTCCGGGATCGACGATCAGCTGCTCGGGCTGGACGCCGCGGGCGAGCGCGAGCGCCATGCGCTCGCGCACGAAGACCTCCACCTCGGCGACCACGTCCTCGTACTGCTCTGGGTCCTGCAGGCGCAGCCTGGGTCGCGCGAGGGTATGCATGACCACGAGCGCCGCGCCCGTCTGCGCGCACACGTCGGCCAGGACGGGGTCGCGCAGCCCGCTCACGTCGTTGACGATGCTCGCCCCGGCGGCGATCGCCGCGCGCGCGACGGCCGGCTTGTACGTGTCGATCGAGATGACCGCGTCCAGCTCGGCCGCCAGGCGGGCGACGAGCGGGACGACGAGCTCGGTCTCTCGCTCGGGATCGAGGGCGGGGCGCCCCGTCGTCGCCGACTCGCCGCCGACGTCGATGACGTCGGCGCCGGCGACGGCGAGCTCGTGAGCGAGGGCGAGCTGGGCGTCCAGCGTCGGGTGCAGCCCGCCGTCACTGAACGAGTCCGGCGAGGCGTTGACGATACCCATCAGCCAGGGCCGCGCGCCGAGCTCGAGCACGCGTCCGGCCGCTCGCACGCGATGCGCGGGCGCCCTCATACGCCCGACCCCGCCGGCGCGGCGCGATGCCCGACCGCGAGCTCGCGTGTCGTGGCCCGCACCACGATGCCCTCGTCGTGCGCCTCCTGCTCGAACCGCTCGATCTCGGCCGCCGTGCGCTCCTCGCTCCAGCCGAGCTCGCCGGCGAGCGTCTCCGCGACGAGCCGCACGGCACTCGGCCCTCCGTCGCGGCCCTCGCGTGTGAGCTCACGCGCGGCGAGCAGCCCCAGGCGCGTGCGGCGTAGGAGTACGTCACCGATGCTGCGCGCCTGCTCTCCGCGTGCCGCGAGCACGACCTCGGCCAGCAGGTCGGGCATCCCCCCGACGATCGGCGCAGCCAGGAGATGGTCGCGCTCGGCGAGCCCGAGCACCTGGTGGGCGTCGTGTCCATAGCGGGCGGCAAGCGCCGCATAGGAATCCTCTGACACGCCGGGCACACGTGGCAGCTCCTCGACCGCGACCGCCTGGCCCAGGGGTATTTCCTGCGTGCGACAGGGCGCCTCGCGGGCCTCGCGCTCGACGAGGCGATCGACGGTCATCTTCGCCATCCGCCGCCAGGTCGTGAGCTTGCCGCCGGTGATCGTGATCATCCCCGACGAGGTCTCATACAGCTCCGCCTTGCGCGAGATGTCGACCGACTTGCGCGGGTCGCCGGTCGAGATCAGCGGGCGAACGCCGGCGAACGCACCGGTCACCTCGCTCGCCGTGAGCGACGCGCCGAAGAAGCCGTTGACCGCCTCGAGGAGGTACTCGATTTCGTCCTCGGCGGGGCGAACGTGGTCGAGCGGTCCGTCGTAGTCGTTGTCGGTCGTTCCGACGAGCGTGCGCCCGAGCCACGGCAGCGCGAAGATCGTGCGGCCCGCGCCGGCGGGCACGATCGCCCCGCTGACGAGCGGCAGGTCGTCGTTGGAGAACGTCAGGTGCGTGCCGCGGCTGGGCCGGATGCTTGGCAGCTCGGCCTCCGCGTGCAGCTCGTCGGGGCGCAGCTGATCGGCCCACACGCCCGTCGCGTTGACGACGCTCGAGGCCGACACCTCCAGGTGCTCGCCGGTCTCCTCGTCGATCGCGAGCACGCCCCGCGCGTGCCCGTCGCGCTCCAGCAGCGCGGTGACGCCGACGCGATTGGCGCATACCGCGCCGAAGCGCTCCGCCTCACCGAGCACCGTCAGAACGAGGCGCACGTCGTCGGTCTGGCAGTCGTAGAACAGATAACCGCTAGTCGGCTCGCGCCCCGCCAGGGCTGGCAGCAGCTCGACGACCTCCTCGCTCGAGATCACGCGATGGCGCTCAGGGCTCCAGGACTCGCCCTCCTCGAGCATCTCGGCCTGCTCGGGACCGGCCGCGTCGCGGCGCGCGCGCTCAGAGCGAACGCGGCGCGCGCGCAGCGGGCGCAGGCGCTCGCGCCCCACCGACATGACGTCGTAGAGGTTCAGCGCCACGCCCACGAGGCGGTCGGGGCGGGCACCGTCGAACGCGGCCACGACCAGCGGCAGAGGCCGGACGAGGTAGGGCGCCAGCTTCACGAGCAGCTGGCGCTCGAGCAGCGCCTCGCGCACGAGCCCGAGGTCGAAGTTCTGCAGGTAGCGCAGCCCTCCGTGCACGAGCTTGCTCGAGCGACTGGACGTGCCCGAGGCGAAGTCGGCGCGCTCGACCAGGGCGACGCTGTAGCCTCGCGTGGCGGCGTCGAGCGCGACGCCGGCCCCGGTGATGCCGCCCCCCACGACGACCACGTCGAACTCCTCCTGCGAAAGCGCCGACAGGGCCTGGCTGCGCTCGATCACCGCCTCAGTCTGGCAGAGCGAGACCCGTGGCTAGCGCTTTGAGTGGGGCAGCTTGGTCGTGAGCGCCACGCGAACCGGCGCCAGCTGGTAGAGGTGAGCCGCGTCGATCGCGGTGAGCATCAGCGTGTAGGGGTGCGGCTTCAGGTCAGAGGCGACGATCGAGTAGCGACCGGCCGCTGTCGCCCTAGCGTTGACGCGGCGCACAACCAGACGCGTGCACGTGAACTGCAGACGACCTTCGTGACAGGGATATGGCTGCAGAAACGTGAGCAGCGCTTCGACCCGCACGACGGCCGCGAGCCCCGTTCCTGGCGAGGCCTGCACCCGGACCGTACAGTCGCTGCGCTTGCAGCTCTTGGACAGGAGACGCAAGGTTGGCGGTGCGGGTCGCGAGAACACCGCCGAGCTCGTCCCGCCGGCGGGTAGCGGCGTGGTCCTCGAGGACGGTTCGCCGCTGGACAGCGGCGCGGGCACCGAGGGAACAACGCTCGGTTGCGGGGTCGCGCTCGTTTCGAGCGTGGCGTCTGCGCCTTCACCCTTGGTGGTCGTGGACGCGTTTTCGGCCACGATGCGAAAGTGGTAGATGGTGTTTGCGCTCAGGCCGCTTACCGGCGCCGAGACCGCCACGGGGCTTGTGCCCGAGCCGGGAGACGAAGCGCAGGAGGCCATTTTTTCGTAGGGGACTTTCGTGCCGTATTCGAAGGCGCACCCGGAGACGGCCGTGCCATTAGGGTTGACGGTGGCGTTCAGCGTGGCGCCCGTTTCGGTGATCGAGCTGGCTTTGCCTGTGATGGCGCTCGGCGGGCCGAGCGTCTTGAACGTTTCGTCTGCGCCTTCGCCCTTGGTCGCCGTGGCGGCGTTTTCGGCCACGACGCGGAAGTGGTAGGTCGTATTTGCGCTCAGTCCTGTGATCGCTGCCGACACCGCCACGGGGCTTGAGCCAGAGCCGGGGGGCGTGGCGCAGGAGGCCGGCAGTTCATACGTGTGCGAGATTTCGAAGAACGCGGCCGTCCCGTATTCGAACGTGCATT